>Ga0224555_1004279_pt1 | contig 13302 bp, 10 predicted proteins | sample 714S23034metaG_FD_180687 | JGI IMG/M metagenome (GOLD analysis project Ga0224555, IMG submission 180687) | Peat soil microbial communities from Stordalen Mire, Sweden - 717 S2 30-34 | ecosystem: Environmental > Terrestrial > Soil > Wetlands > Peat | place: Sweden: Norrbotten County, Stordalen...
TTGGAAGGCGCGCTGATTCGTGTCACCGCGTTCGCCTCACTGAACAAGGCGCCGATCGACAAAGCCCTCGCCGAACTCGTGTTGCGCGACCTGATTGCCGACGCCAGCACCATGCAGATCAGCGCCGCGACGATCATGGCGGCCACCGCGGAGTACTTCGACACCACCGTCGAGGAATTACGTGGCCCCGGAAAGACCCGGGCCTTAGCCCAGTCACGACAGATCGCGATGTACTTATGCCGCGAGCTGACCGACCTGTCGCTGCCGAAGATCGGGCAGGCGTTCGGGCGCGACCACACCACCGTGATGTACGCGCAGAAGAAAATCCTCTCGGAGATGGCTCAGCGACGCGAGATCTTCGATCACGTCAAAGAGCTCACCACCCGGATTCGGCAGCGCTCAAAGCGCTAATCCTCAGCCAAATCCCAAAAACTTTGGACACGGCCACCACACCTGTCACAGCTTTGACTGTGGGTACCGCTGTGGGCAATCTGCTCACACCCTCGCCCCGACCACCCGGTCGGTGCACAACGGCGCCCGATCCCCAACCGCTGCACACAAACCACACAACCCAACCGCGTGTCATCCACAACCGGGCCGGCACTCCCAGCAGCGCAGACGTCGTGCTGTCCCCAACATGCACAGGCCCTAATACTGTTATTGAAATATCTCCCTAGTTTCTTCTTTAGAAAAAGCCTCTGGGGATGGGCCGTTCCACACCCTCGCATCGAGGCGAGAAGGACCGGAGTGTCACTGACTCCGATTAGCTTTCAAGATGGGCTCCGACGCTCTACCGTTGTGGTTCGACAGCCGTTTCGGTCGGAAGCGGAATACGGGCACGGGCGTCCGTCGGCGGGGAGTGCACCTCACGCGGGGTGACCGTCTGAAGTTAGCCTTGCTGTTCGAGGTGATGAAGGGACGCAATGGACGTGGCGACGACCACAGTCGGCTTGACCGACTTGAAGTTTCGCTTGGTGCGGGATGACTTCGCCGACGCGGTGGCGTGGGTGGCGCGGACTCTGCCCACCAGGCCCACGGTGCCAGTACTGGCCGGCGTGCTGTTGACCGGCTCGGATGACGGTCTGACCGTCTCCGGCTTCGATTACGAAGTCTCGGCCGAAGTTCGGTTGGCAGCCGAAATCGCTTCTCCAGGTAAAGCTTTGGTGTCAGGCCGGTTGTTGTCCGATATCACCCGGGCGTTGCCCAACAAGCCTGTCGACGTCCAGGTCGAGGGCACCAGGGTTTCCTTGGCATGTGGGAGCGCGAAGTTCTCGCTGCCGACGATGGCCGTCGAGGACTACCCCACGTTGCCCGCGTTGCCGGATGAGACGGGTGCCCTGTCAGTGGATGTGTTCGCCGAAGCGATCAGTCAGGTCGCCGTCGCGGCCGGCCGCGATGACACCCTGCCGATGCTGACTGGGATCCGGGTCGAAATATCCGGCGAGTCGGTGGTTTTGGCTGCCACGGACCGGTTCCGATTGGCGGTTCGGGAGCTGACTTGGTCGGCAGGTGCACCCGATGTCGAAGCCGCCGTGCTGGTGCCGGCCAAGACGCTGGCCGAGGCGGCCAAGAGCGGGATCGACGGTACCGAGGTGCATTTGTCCTTGGGCGCCGGACCGGCGGTGGGCAAGGAAGGGTTGCTGGGCATCAGCGGCAACGGCAAACGGAGCACGACTCGACTGCTGGATGCGGAGTTCCCGAAATTCCGGCAACTGCTGCCGACCGAACACACCGCGGTGGCCAGTATCGGGGTGGCCGAGTTGACCGAGGCGATCAAGCGAGTTGCGCTGGTGGCCGACCGCGGGGCTCAGGTCCGGATGGAATTCTCCGGCGAGGTATTGCGGCTGTCGGCGGGAGTCGACGACGTGGGTCGGGCGGAGGAGGATGTCCCGGTCCACTTCGCCGGCGAACCGCTCACCATTGCCTTCAACCCGACGTACTTGACCGACGGGTTGAGTTCGCTGCATTCGGAGCGTGTTTCGTTCGGGTTCACCACGCCAAGCCGCCCTGCGGTGCTGCGGCCGGCCGGCGACGACGCCCAGCCCAGCGACAGCGGGCCGTTTCCGGCGGTTCCGACGGATTACGTGTACCTGTTGATGCCGGTTCGTCTGCCCGGATAGCGATTAGGTGTACGTCCGTCATCTGGGCTTGCGGGACTTCCGGTCCTGGGCGAACGTCGAGCTCGAGCTGACACCCGGGCGAACGGTCTTCATCGGTCCCAACGGTTATGGAAAGACGAATTTGGTTGAAGCCCTGTGGTATTCGTCCACGTTAGGTTCGCATCGAGTTGCGACGGACGCGCCGCTGGTGCGGACCGGCGCACAGCGGGCAGTGGTGTCGACGATCGTCGTCAACGACGGTCGCGAATGCGCGGTCGATCTGGAGATCACCGCTGGCCGGGCCAACAAGGCGCGGTTGAACCGCTCTCCGGTACGCAGCCCCCGCGAGATACTCGGGGTGCTGCGCGCGGTGTTGTTCGCACCCGAGGACCTCGCGTTGGTCCGCGGGGACCCCGCCGAGCGCCGGCGTTACCTTGACGATTTGGCGACGGTACGCCGCCCGCGGGTGGCGGCGGTGCGGGCCGACTACGACAAAGTTCTGCGCCAGCGCACGGCGCTGCTCAAGTCCGCGTCGGGTGCGAGGTTCCGCGGCGACCGCGGCGCACTGGACACCCTCGATGTGTGGGACGGGCATCTGGCCGCTCACGGAGCGGAGTTGATGGCAGCGCGGATGACGCTGGTGAACGAGCTGGCGCCCGAGGTGCAAAAGAGCTACCAACTCTTGGCGCCGGCGTCGCAGCCGGCGTCGATCAGCTACCACGCCAGTGTGGATGTCGAGCCCGATCGGCCCGACGTGGAACTTCTGCGGGCCGCTCTGCTGGACAGGATGGCGGCCCGTCGAGACGCCGAACTCGAGCGCGGAGTGTGCCTGGTGGGTCCGCATCGCGACGACTTGGAGTTGCGGCTGGGCGAGCAACCCGCGAAAGGCTTTGCCAGCCAAGGCGAATCGTGGTCGATGGCGTTGGCGCTGCGATTGGCGGCGTACGAACTCTTGCGCGCCGACGGCAGCGACCCGGTGTTGCTACTCGACGACGTCTTCGCCGAACTCGACACCGCGCGACGTGAGGCGCTGGCGGTGGCCGCGGCCTCGGCGGAGCAGGTTCTGGTGACGGCGGCCGTTCTCGACGACGTCCCCCGCGACTGGGACGCCAACCGGGTGACCATCACGCTGAACGACGACGACAACGGGCCGGCGTCCGCGGTGCGGATGCAACAGCCTGACGAGGAGCGCGACCAGTGAAACCCGACGACGAGACATCCGAACCCGACGCCGCACCGCCCGCGCAGCCGAGCGGGCTGGCCGGCATGGACTTGGTGCGGCGGGTTCTGGAAGAGGCCCGTGGGGCCGCCCGCACCCAAGGCAAGGACGTCGGACGCGGGCGCCGGCTGCCACCCGCCCGCCGCGTGGCCGGCAGTGGAAGCCGGCGGCGATGGTCGGGTCCGGGACCCGACACCCGGGATCCGCAGCCCCTGGCGAGCGTTACCCGCGACGTGGCGAAGAAGCAGGGCTGGTCGGCGCGCGTCGCCGAGGGCGCGGTGTTCGGCCAGTGGCCGACGGTCGTCGGTCACCACATCGCCGAACACGCGACGCCCACGGGACTGCGCGATGGGGTGCTGACCGTGACGGCGGAATCGACGGCCTGGGCGACGCAACTCCGAATCATCCAGCGTCAAGTGCTGGCCAAAATCGCCGCCGAGGTCGGCGACGGAGTGGTGACCAGCCTGAGAATCGCCGGCCCGGTCTCACCGTCCTGGCGGAAGGGGCGCCTGCATATCGCCGGACGAGGGCCGCGTGACACCTACGGTTGACCCACCGGGCGATCCGCTGAGGGCCGCCATAAGGCTGCAAATTGCCCCGTCAAGCGTCAGGACGCAGCCCAGATCGAAAAATTCCGTACACGACGCAGATAGCTGTGTAGAAACGCCCTCGCAGAATCGGTGCGGGGCGGGCTTGACGGTAGACTGACCCAGAACCAGCGCACAGGCATCGGACTGCCTGCGCGCGCACCCCAAGGAGAGCCTTCCGACCGTGGCTGCCCAGAAGAAGAATCCGAAAGAGTACGGCGCCGACTCCATCACAATCCTGGAGGGGCTGGAAGCAGTCCGTAAGCGGCCCAGCATGTACATCGGCTCCACCGGGGAGCGCGGATTGCATCACTTGGTCTGGGAGGTCGTCGACAACGCCGTCGATGAAGCGATGGCGGGCTATGCCAACACCGTCGATGTGAAGATCCTGGAGAACGGTGGCGTCCAGGTCGTCGACAACGGCCGTGGGATCCCAGTGGCCATGCACGCCACCGGTGTCCCCACGGTCGACGTCGTGATGACCCAACTCCACGCGGGCGGCAAGTTCGGTGGTGACGACGGCGCCTACGCGGTCTCGGGAGGGCTCCACGGCGTGGGTGTCTCGGTGGTCAACGCGTTGTCGACCCGACTCGAAGTAGAGATCTCTCGCGACGGCTTCGAGTGGTATCAGACCTACGACCGGTCGGTGCCGGGCACCCTCAAACAAGGTGACAAGACCAAGAAGACCGGTACGACGGTCCGTTTCTGGGCAGATCCTGGCATCTTCGAAACGACGAACTACGACTTCGAGACCGTGGCCCGTCGGCTGCAGGAGATGGCTTTCCTGAATAAAGGTCTGACCATCAACCTCACCGACGAACGGGTGAGCAACGAAGAGGTCGTTGACGAAGTCGTCAGCGACACCGCCGAAGCTCCGAAGTCCGCGGAAGAAAAGGCCGCGGAATCCGTTGCGCCACATAAGGTCAAACGCCGCACGTTCCACTACCCCGGTGGCCTGGTCGATTTCGTCAAGCACATCAACCGCACCAAGAACGCGATCCACAGCACCATCGTCGATTTCTCTGACAAGGGTCCCGGCCACGAGGTCGAGATCGCGATGCAGTGGAACGCTGGCTATTCGGAGTCGGTGCACACGTTTGCCAACACCATCAACACCCACGAGGGCGGTACCCACGAGGAGGGTTTCCGCGCGGCGCTGACGTCGGTGGTGAACAAGTACGCCAAGGACAAGAAGCTGCTGAAAGAAAAGGATCCCAACCTCACCGGCGACGATATCCGTGAAGGCTTGGCGGCCGTTATCTCTATCAAGGTCAGTGAGCCACAATTCGAGGGCCAAACCAAGACAAAGCTGGGCAACACCGAGGTGAAGTCGTTTGTGCAGAAGGCCTGCAACGACAAGCTGAGCCACTGGTTCGAGGCCAACCCCGCTGACGCCAAGACCGTGGTGAATAAAGCGGTGTCATCGGCTCAGGCCCGCATGGCCGCCCGTAAGGCCCGAGAGTTGGTGCGGCGCAAGAGCGCCACCGATCTAGGTGGACTGCCCGGAAAGCTGGCGGATTGCCGCTCCACCGACCCGCGAAAGTCGGAATTGTATGTGGTGGAGGGTGATTCGGCCGGCGGCTCGGCAAAAAGCGGCCGCGACTCGATGTTCCAGGCGATCCTTCCGTTGCGCGGCAAGATCATCAACGTGGAGAAGGCCCGGATCGACCGGGTGCTGAAGAACACCGAAGTGCAGGCCATCATCACCGCGCTTGGCACCGGAATCCACGACGAATTCGATCTCAGCAAGCTGCGTTACCACAAGATCGTGCTGATGGCCGACGCCGATGTTGATGGCCAACACATCTCGACACTGCTGCTGACCCTGTTGTTCCGGTTCATGCGGCCGCTGATCGAGAACGGCCACGTATTCCTGGCGCAGCCACCGCTGTACAAGCTGAAGTGGCAGCGCAGCGAACCCGAATTCGCCTACTCCGACCGGGAACGCGACGGCTTGCTGGAGGCGGGCCGTGCGGCGGGCCGAAAGATCAACGCCGAGGACGGTATTCAGCGTTACAAAGGCCTCGGTGAAATGGACGCCAAGGAGCTGTGGGAGACCACGATGGATCCGTCCGTGCGGGTGCTGCGCCAGATCACCCTGGACGACGCCGCCGCGGCCGACGAGCTGTTCTCCATCCTGATGGGCGAGGACGTCGAGGCCCGGCGCAGCTTTATCACCCGTAACGCCAAAGACGTTCGCTTCCTGGATGTTTAAGACTTCGAGACAGCTAGTTCTAGCGACCGAAGGAACACATGACTGACACCACGTTGCCGCCGAGCGGCGCGGCCGGCGACCGGATCGAACCGGTCGACATTCAGCACGAGATGCAGCGCAGCTACATCGACTACGCCATGAGCGTGATCGTGGGCCGCGCTCTGCCGGAGGTGCGGGACGGCCTCAAGCCGGTGCACCGCCGTGTGCTGTACGCGATGTTCGACTCCGGCTTCCGCCCTGACCGCGGCCACGCGAAATCCGCACGCTCCGTTGCCGAGACGATGGGCAACTATCACCCGCACGGCGACTCGTCGATCTACGACACCCTGGTGCGGATGGCCCAGCCGTGGTCGCTGCGGTACCCGCTCGTCGACGGTCAGGGCAACTTCGGTTCGCCGGGCAACGACCCGCCGGCCGCCATGCGATACACCGAGGCGCGGCTCACTCCGCTTGCGATGGAGATGCTGCGTGAAATCGACGAGGAGACAGTCGATTTCATCCCGAACTACGACGGGCGCGTGCAGGAGCCGACGGTTCTTCCGAGCCGGTTCCCGAACCTGTTGGCCAACGGGTCCGGCGGCATCGCCGTCGGCATGGCCACCAACATTCCGCCGCACAACCTGAAGGAGCTCGCGGAGGCCGTCTACTGGTGCCTGGAGAACCACGAGGCCGACGAGGAAGCCACGCTGGCCGCGGTCTGCGAGCGGGTCAAGGGGCCAGACTTCCCGACGTACGGTTTGATTGCTGGCTCGCAAGGGATCAACGACGCCTACACCACCGGTCGCGGCTCGATCCGCATGCGTGGCGTGGTGGAGGTCGAGGAGGACTCGCGCGGGCGCACCTCGATCGTCATCACCGAATTGCCGTACCAGGTCAATCACGACAACTTCATCACGTCGATCGCCGATCAGGTCCGCGACGGCAAGCTGGCCGGCATCTCGAACATCGAGGACCAGAGCAGCGACCGCGTCGGCTTGCGCATCGTCGTCGAGATCAAGCGCGACGCCGTCGCGAAGGTCGTGCTGAACAACCTGTACAAGCACACCCAGCTGCAGACCAGCTTCGGCGCCAACATGTTGTCGATCGTCGACGGCGTGCCCCGCACCCTGCGGCTGGACCAGATGATCCGCTACTACGTCGAGCACCAGCTCGACGTGATCGTGCGGCGCACCACCTATCGGTTGCGCAAGGCCAACGAGCGGGCCCACATCCTGCGCGGGTTGGTCAAAGCGCTGGACGCGCTCGACGAAGTCATCGCGTTGATCCGCGCATCGGAGACCGTCGACATCGCCCGGACCGGTCTGATCGAGCTGCTCGACATCGACGAGATCCAGTCCCAGGCGATCCTGGACATGCAGCTGCGGCGGCTGGCGGCATTGGAGCGGCAACGCATCGTCGACGACCTGGCCAAGATCGAAGCCGAAATCGCCGACCTGGAAGACATTTTGGCCAAGCCGGAGCGCCAGCGCGGGATCGTGCACGACGAGCTCGCCGAGATCGTCGAGAAGCACGGTGACGACCGCCGCACCCGGATCATCGCGGCCGACGGCGACGTCAGCGACGAGGACCTGATCACGCGCGAAGACGTCGTCGTCACGATCACCGAAACCGGGTACGCCAAGCGCACCAAAACCGACCTGTACCGCAGCCAGAAGCGCGGCGGAAAAGGGGTACAGGGCGCCGGGCTGAAGCAGGACGACATCGTGCGGCACTTCTTTGTGTGCTCGACCCACGACTGGATCCTGTTTTTCACCACCCAGGGCCGGGTGTATCGAGCCAAGGCCTACGACTTGCCGGAAGCCTCGCGGATAGCGCGCGGACAACACGTCGCCAACCTGCTGGCCTTCCAGCCCGAGGAGCGCATCGCGCAGGTCATCCAGATCAAGAGCTACGAGGACGCCCCGTATCTGGTGCTGGCCACCCGCAACGGGCTGGTCAAGAAGACCAAGCTGACCGACTTCGACTCGAATCGGTCGGGCGGGATCGTGGCGGTCAACCTGCGCGACGGCGACGAACTGGTCGGGGCGGTGCTGTGCTCGGCCGAGGACGATCTGCTGCTGGTGTCGGCGAAGGGGCAGTCGATCCGGTTCTCGGCGACCGACGACGCGCTGCGGCCGATGGGACGCGCGACCTCGGGTGTGCAGGGCATGCGGTTCAACGCCGACGACAACCTGCTGTCGCTGAACGTGGTGAGCGAAGGCACATACTTGCTGGTCGCGACGTCCGGAGGGTATGCCAAACGCACGGCGATCGAGGAGTACACGGCTCAGGGCCGCGGCGGGAAAGGCATCTTGACGATCCAGTACGACACCCGGCGTGGCAGGCTGGTGGGGGCGCTGATCGTCGACGACGACAGCGAGGTGTACGCGATCACCTCCGGTGGCGGGGTGATCCGGACGGCGGCCAGGCAGGTCCGTAAGGCCGGACGGCAGACCAAGGGTGTTCGGTTGATGAACTTGGGTGAGGGCGACACACTGTTAGCCATCGCTCGCAACGCCGAGGAAGCCGGCGTTGCCGAAGAGGATTCGGACGCCGAACCAGAGGCGTAAGCGATCGCCGACCGCCCCGGCGGCCGGATGCACAGTTAGGAGCGGTGGGTGACTTCACCGAACGAGCCGGGATATGCCGGACCGGGCGACGGCCCGAACGGGAATGGCTCGGTCGACCGGGGAGGTGATCGGGCCGCCGACGCCGATGCGACGCAGCGGAAGCGTGGCGCTGCCCGCCCCTCGCAAGCGCAGCAACGCCAGCCGTCGGAGGCGCAGAATCCGCGCGAGACCCGACCGAGTGGCCGCGCACCTGCCAGCCCCAACGCCGAGGCCCGGTTGAGCCGGTTCATCTCGGGCACGGCCGCGCCGGGCCCCGCCAAGACGCCACCGCCCGACGTCGATGTCCCACCCGCTCCCCCGCGCAACGACAGCCGGCAAAACGAGGCCTATGCCAGCGAATTGCCCGACCTGTCCGGTCCGATACCACGAGCCGGACAACGCAAACCGGCCGCCGACCGACCGGCCGACACGTCGACGGCACCGGTCCGATCGGAAGGCCGCATCCAGGTGTCCTCCCGACCCCGGGGCCCGGTGCGGGCCAGCATGCAGATCCGGCGGATCGATCCGTGGAGCACCTTGAAGGTGTCGCTGGTGCTGTCGGTGGCGTTGTTCTTCGTCTGGATGATCGCCGTCGCGTTGCTGTATCTGGTGCTCGGCGGCATGGGGGTGTGGAGCAAACTCAACAGCAACGTCGGGGATCTGCTCAACAACACCGGTGGCAACGCCGCCGACTTGGTTTCCAGCGGCACGATCTTCGGCGGCGCCGTGCTGATCGGCTTGGTGAACATCGTTCTGCTCACCGCGGCGGCCACTATCGGTGCGTTCATCTACAACCTGACGACCGACTTGATCGGCGGCGTCGAGGTGACGTTGGCAGACCGGGATTAGTGGTTTGGGCGCAGACGGTCCGGTGGGGTAATCTCGCTGCTCGTTCGTATGGGCGTGCGGGCCTATAGCTCAGGTGGTTAGAGCGCTTCGCTGATAACGAAGAGGTCGGAGGTTCGAGTCCTCCTAGGCCCACAACCATGTGTTCGCCAAGACGTTTCGTGAGACTGGTGTTGCCGCTGGCAGCGATCGCGGTGCTGGCGGTTGTGGTCCGGTCTCGGCGCGGTGTCGAGGTTTGGCATGTGGCGGCCGACCAGACCGATGGTCGACGTGAGGGGCCTTAGCTCAGTTGGTAGAGCGCTGCCTTTGCAAGGCAGAAGTCAGGGGTTCGAATCCCCTAGGCTCCACAATGTAACCGCAGTTCAGGCGGTGTTTCGACTAAGCAGGGCCGACGCCGAATCGGTGCCATTGACCACATTTTGACCACAATTGCGAGTTAATAGCGCGATGATGGCCACGCCGCCGAGCCGACAGCCTCGACGTCAGATCCGTCAGGGTAGCCGTAGCGGTCCAGTGTCAGCCCCGCAAAGGGCCGGGGTCTTGCTAAGCCCGGTCAAAGCTCCCGGTCAGCTCGTTGCGTTCGTCCAGCGACTCGTCGACCTGACGGCTCGACGTCATTGCATGGGTGGGTCGGTTTGTCACGCTGCGAGGCGTCTAGGGGCTGTTGCGCGGCGATGGACCACTCACCGTCAGTGGAAGCGATACAGCTCCCGCTGCGCCGCTCATGGCGACGATCCAGCGACCATTCAAATTCAAGGTTAGTCGGAACTGGAAGCATGCAAAACCCACGTCCGCGTTCCTTAGATTTGCGGGCAGCTCGCGGTGCATCTGCAGGGGTTCGCCACCGTTGGGTGGCGAGACCTCTATAACAACCAGGCGATCTGTACTGCCGGTGTCGTCGTCCGCTTGCGTCAACACCACGATGTCAAACTGCGCTACTCGGTCGGGGCCGACGTTGTACTTGGATATCACACCGCCCCGTACGTCCAGCTTGTTGGCACTCGCTGTGGTCTTCTCGGCCAGGAACGCCCCGCTTATTCGCATGCTTCCCAGTATGCATAAACTGTGGTGCGCGGTACTGGGATTGAACCAGTTCAACCGGTTTGCCGGGTTGTGGGTGGTGACCAGGGTAAATAGGGGTTCTACCTGCGCTGATCTCAAACAGTATAAAAGAACATACCTGCACACAAGCCAACTTAGTTATGCTGTGGTCAGGTCATATTCAGGTCATGGGAGGCCACGTCATGGCACGCGGAGCCGGGCGCAAGACCCGAACCGGCGGCACCTTCGGCTCGGTGGACAAGCTGGCCACCGGCTACCGCGCCCGCTACTACGGCCCCGACGGGCGCCGCTACAAGGCGCCGACCCTGTTTCTGGCCAAGCAAGACGCCCGCGCCTGGCTGGCGCTGCGCCAGTCCGAGATCATCCGCAAGGCGTGGACGCCGCCCGAGGCCACCCAGCCCGTTGCGCAGAAGCTGACGCTGGCCGCCTACGCCCAGCAGTGGATGACCCAGCGTGAACTGAAAGACCGCACCCGCGAGCACTACCGCAAGCTGCTGGGGTATCACATCATCCCGGCGCTTGGCTCGCTGCCGCTGGCGTCGATCACCGCCGACGATGTGCGGGTCTGGCACGCCGGCATGGGCAACGGCACACCGACGCTGCGGGCGCACTGCTATGGGCTGCTGCGCACGATCCTGGGCACCGCTACGAGTGACGGGAAGATGACCGCCAACCCGTGCGTGATCCGCGGCGCCGGCACCGCCCGACGGGTGCACAAGATCCGGCCCGCCACCCTCGACGAACTGGCGAAGCTCACCAACGAGATGCCCGAGCAATACCAGGCGATGATCCTGCTGGCGTCGTGGTGCGCGTTGCGGTTCGGGGAACTGACCGAGCTGCGCCGCAAAGACGTCGACATCGACGAAGGCGTCATCCGCATCCGCCGCGGCGTGGTCCGCGCCGGCGGCTTCAAGGTGACCACACCCAAGTCCGAGGCAGGCGTCCGCGACGTCGCGGTTCCCCCGCACCTGCTGCCGGCGCTGCGCGACCATCTGGTCGACCATGTCGAGCCCGGCAAGGAATCGCTGCTGTTCCCCGCCGGGCATGGCGGGCACCTGGCGCCGGCCACACTGAATCGCTGGTATTACAAGGCACGCGACGCCGCCGCCCGTCCCGATCTTCGCTTCCACGACCTGCGGCACTCCGGTGCTGTGCTGGCCGCGGCCACCGGGGCGTCACTGGCTGAGCTGATGGCCCGGCTTGGGCACAGCACACCGCAGGCCGCGATGCGCTACCAGCACGCCGCCGCCGGCCGGGACCGCGAGATCGCCGCGCTGCTGTCCAAGATGGCGCAAGGGGGCTAACAGGCGTGGACGAACGCCAGGTGATCGACGAAGTATGGGCGCAGCTCGGCGCGATGGCCGCCGACCCGAAGAGCTGGCGCCGCTTCCGTGTCCTCGAAATGTATTGTGGCACTTGCGATGAGCTGATCGCGGAGGTGATGAGGACCAGCCACGGGCTCGTCGTTGTGTACCGCTCTTTCATGGGGGCGACCACAGCCGCGGCGCCGATAACGGGCAAGCCCTACGAGTTGCAGAGCATGTCGAAACGGGTCTGCCGGATGCTTTGACCAAGCTGGCCAAGTGCTGCACGCCAGTGCAGGGCGATCAGATCATGGGCTTCGTCACCCGCGGGGGTGGGGTCAGTGTGCACCGCACCGACTGCACCAACGCCGCGTCGCTGCAGCAGCAGGCCGAGCGCATCATCGAGGTGCACTGGTCGCCGTCGCCGTCGTCGGTGTTCCTGGTGGCCATTCAGGTCGAGGCGCTCGACCGGCACCGGCTGCTCTCGGATGTCACCCGGGTGCTGGCCGACGAGAGGGTGAACATCCTCTCGGCGTCGGTGACCACATCCGGTGATCGGGTGGCGATCAGCCGATTCACCTTCGAGATGGGCGACCCCAAGCATCTGGGGCATCTGCTCGACGTGGTCCGCAATGTCGAAGGTGTCTACGACGTCTACCGGGTCACGTCTGCGGCATAAGTTGGTAGCGCGAGGCGTCGGTCGATCGCTGTGCCGGCTCCGAGAGCCGAGCCAGGACCCATTGATCGGCCTGCATCGTGTTCGCCCCACAAACAGATGCATGGTCTAAACCGCTGGCGGTACTCCGCCGAGGTCCGACGGTCCGCTGCGGCGAGTCCGGACTCAGAAGATGGTTAGCAGGTCAGTTGACAGTGCGGAAAGATCCGCTGGCGCTGCGCCGAGCAGTCCGCTGAGGTCCGCCGACACCCCGCCGGCCAGTCCGCTAAAGTCCGTTGCCAGCCCGGCCGCCGCTTCCGTGGGCTGCCCGGTCAGCAGGTCAAACAGGTTCGACCCGAAGTTGATCAGCTGTATCGGGATGTCAAACAGGAGCTGGTTGAACGTCACCGTGCTGTCGTAGAGACCTTGAATCTGGTTTCCGATGAACGTCGAAAGCCCGCCGAGATCGTCGAAGATGGTGCCGATGGGTTCGAGCACCGGGCTGATGCCGCCGATCGCCGTGCCGAGCTCGGTCAGCCCGTTCCCGATAGGCGCGAAGATCAGCTCGTTGGTGAAGACGGCTAGAACCAGGACGACGTCGTTCAGCGCGTTCTCCACGAGCATGGGGCCGAACAAGATGAGCAGCTGTTGGATGTTGCTTTCGATGCTGTCCGGCGAGCTCAGCCCGCTGAGCAGGCCGCTGAGGTCCAGTCCGCTGAGCAGTCCG
>Ga0224555_1004281_pt1 | contig 13292 bp, 15 predicted proteins | sample 714S23034metaG_FD_180687 | JGI IMG/M metagenome (GOLD analysis project Ga0224555, IMG submission 180687) | Peat soil microbial communities from Stordalen Mire, Sweden - 717 S2 30-34 | ecosystem: Environmental > Terrestrial > Soil > Wetlands > Peat | place: Sweden: Norrbotten County, Stordalen...
AGCGCCTCGTCCAATCGCCGCGTGTTCGACCGTCTCCCGCTTTGCCTTCTCGGCTTCTTCCTTCTCTTCGCGCCCTCTACGCTGCTCGCGGGTGGGCCTAAATACATTGCCGGAATTACCTACTTCAACCCCGGGGTTCTTGGGGTACCAGTGCACTGGTCCGGTGGCCAGGTGAACTACTACGTGGATCAGGGCCCGCTCTCGAGCACAGTCACGAACGCGCAGGCCACCGCGATGGTGGACGCCGCCGCGGCCTTGTGGAGCGCGGTGCCTACGGCGGGCGTCACGCTCACCGACATGGGCCCGTTGAGCGAGGACGTGAATGGCGCCGGCATTCAGGTGAACGCGTCGGGCCAGATCATTGCGCCCGCCGACATTACGCCCGAGGCCACCAATTATCCCGTTGCCGTGATCTACGACGCCGACGGCTCGGTGATCAACGCTATTTTCGGCGCCACCACCAGCCAGCCCGACGCCTGCCAGAACAACGGCGTGTACGTGGGTCTCGACAACTTCAACACCAACGCAACCTTTGCTCACGGTGTCATCATTCTGAACGGCCTCTGCGCCACCAACGCCAACATGATCGAGATGATGAGCTTTGAGTTGGAGCGTGCCTTCGGACGCATCCTAGGGCTCGACGACGTACAGGTGAATCCCCAGGCGCTGAGCGACGACGAAAACGGGGGCACGCTGGGCTGGCCGGTAATGGAACCCATGAGCGGCGCCTGTGGCGCGAGCGGCGGAGCATGCATTCCCAACCCCACGGTGCTACGTTCGGACGACATCGCCGCGCTCAACCGTCTCTATCCCATCACCGCCGCCAACCTCGCAAATTTTCCCGGCAAGCAGGTGACCGCGCCCAACACCATTTCGATTCAGGGCACGGTGAGTTTCCGCACCGGATACGGCATGCAGGGCGTAAACGTGGTGGCGCGCCCGCTCGACGCCAACGGCAATCCGCTTTACCAGTACACGGTGACCGCAGTTACGGGCGTGCTATTCAACGGCAATCACGGCAATCCCGTCACGGGCTGGGACGACGCGAGCGGCAACCTGCTCGCGAACTGGGGATCGAACGATCCGGCGCTACAGGGTGCCTTCGACCTGAGCGGCATTCTTCTGCCGCCTGGCGTGACCACGGCCAACTACCAGGTCAGCTTCGAGGCCATCAATCCGCTTTATATTCTCGAAAACTCCGTTGGCCCCTACAACCAGGGGCAAGTGGCGCCCTCGGGCACGCTCAATGCAATTTCGCTGACGAATCTTTCCGCGGGCAGCACGCAATCCCTCACCGTCACTTCAGCCAACTCCGCCGTGGGCGGATATTCTGACGCTATTGGAACCGAGGCCCAGCCGCGTGCGATGCCGGGGGGCGGCCTGTGGTGCGGGCGCTTGAGCCAGGTGGGCCAGACGGACTGGTTCAACTTTCCCGTGCGCGGCAATCGCATTTTCACCGTTGTAACGCAGGCGCTGGACGAAACCGGCGCACCAACGGAGTCCAAGGCATTGCCTTCCATCGGCGTGTGGGACGCATTCAAGCCTGTAGGCGCAACAGCGGTGGGCGCGGCACCCGGCCTGAACGGCTACGCCACGGGCGAGACCTGGCTGCGCGTGGCGACCAACGGCGACGACATGGTGCGCATCGGCGTCGCCGACCTGCGCGGGGATGGCCGGCCCGACTACGCCTATAGCGGCTGGGTGCTCTACGCCGACACGGTTTCGCCCGCGCGCCTGCCCGCATCGGGCGGATCGATCACGATCGAGGGCATGGGCTTTCGCCTGGCCGACACCGTAATGGTGGGTGGGCAGGCGGCCACCGTGACCAGCATCGCACCGAATCAAATTACCGCCGTGGCGCCACCGGCGCAGGCGGGCGTTACAGGTTCCGTCGACGTCGAGGTCGACGATCAGCCCGTCTTCTACGCAGCCGCCGTCATTCCCGGCGGCGTCAGCTACAACTCGGGCAACGGCGACGCGCTTACACTCAATACCGCACCCTCGAATACAGTGCCCATCGGCGAACCGCTTCCCTTCTCCGTGACGGCGTTGGGCTCGAATCTGACGCCTGCCGGCGGCGTCACCGTCATTTACACAGTCACGAGCGGCACGGCTACGCTCGGTTGCGGGTTGCCTGTCTGTTCGGTGGTGGCCACGGGCGACGGGCACGCCACCATGAACGTGACCGCGACGAACACAACGTGGTCCATCGTCACCGCCGCGCTCACCAACGGTTCGAGTTTGCAGGCTCAGTTTGTGGGCGGCACGCCTGCTGTGCTTTCCGTGCTTACGCGGCAGCTATCGCTCGCGGCCGGCGCAACCATCACGTGGACGGTGCAGGCGCTGGTCGAGAACAACGGCGTCCCGCTGAGCGGCCAGACCGTGACGTGGCAAAATCCCACCTCCGGCATCGGGAACCCAAGCCCTGCTTCGGTCACCACCAACTCCGCCGGCATCGCCACGCAAACACTCACCGTGGGTCCGCTAGCCGAGGGCCAAACCGCGAGCATTAATGCCTGCCTGAACGGCACCAGCCAGTGCGTCGCTTTCACCGCCTTCGGCGCCCGGCCGGAGTACGCCGCGCTTGAAGCCATCTCCGGCACCAGCCAGAGCCTCGTCGCGTCGGGCACTCCGAATCAGATCGCGCTGCGCCTTCTCGATATGGACGGCAACCCCATGGCCGGCGGCACGGTGGCGCTTTACCAGGCGCTTTACGCGTGGACGCCGCCTTGCTCGCCCAACATGGTCTGTCCGCCGGGAGCACTGCTGGCCACCGAAGCCTTCACGGCTACTTCTGCTGTCGACGGATCGGTCACGTTTGCGCCCGCGGCCCTTCCCGGCGTGGCGACGAATCTCATGGGCCTTGCCGCGTCAGGAAACACCTCGACGGTGAATGTCTCGATCGAGCAGCATCCGTGAAGCAGGGAGCGAGTCAGCGAGTTAGCAGGTTGGTAAGTTAGCGGGCGAGCGCGTGCGGTTTAAAGTCGTCGGAATGCGCGCGGGACAGCGAAAAACGGGCGGATCGCGGACTTGCGAAGACCTCCCGGTGTGTGCCGGGCTCGCTCCGGCACGGCAGATGAGCAATTCTGGACGGCGTCACAATCCATCGGCAGCATATTCTGGAAGTGTGCACGGTGAAGCGCTCGGCAACGAGCCGCAGACCGAGGAGATTCGAAGAAATTCCTATATGAAACCGGCAGGTCAGATGCGCAGATCGGGGGCCTGGAAAATCGGCGGCGCGGCCCTGTGGGGCGGGCTGGCGCTGGGTCTTGTGTTGGGGATTGGAGCGGTTTCCGTGGCCGGGCATCTGGCGACAGCGGGCCCCTGGAGCTGGCTGGTCGAGCACCTGACCGGCCGCGCAAACAGCTTCAACGTCAGCTCGCCGACCGTTGTGGAGAAGATCCGGCAGCTTTCGCGGCTGGAAACAGTCGAGTATTCGCTCGACAAGATCGTGGAAGGCGACCGCCAGAATCCCGTCCTGCCCGATTTTCTCGCCGGGGACAAGCTGCTGCTGGTGGCGCACGGCGAAGTGATTGCCGGCATCGACCTGGGGCAGCTGAAAGCGAGCGACGTGGTTGTGAGCGGCGAGTCGGTGCGGATGCGGTTGCCGGCGGCGCAGATTCTCACCACTCGCATCGACAACGCGCGGACGCGCGTCTACTCGAGGTCGACGGGGCTGCTGGTGCCGGCGGATCCGAATCTGGAGTCGCAGGTACGGCAGTTGGCGGAGCAGCAAATTACACAGGCGGCGCTGGACGACGGCATCTTGAACATGGCCCATCAAAACGCACGCGCCAGCATAACCACTTTGCTGTATGGGCTGGGGTTCCGCCAGGTAGACGTGCAATAGCCTGCAGTACGGCGTTCCGCGGCCGGCAAAGCTGACCGGAAGATGCGCCTGAAGACCTTCGCGATGCGCAGCGCGTCTCCCGCCCTTCGAGCAGCGAGCGCTCGAAGTATGGAGCAACGCAATTCACCGCCGCCTGCCGCGCGGCAATGCGAATTTTCGTCCGGGCTACTTGCCCAGCACTTCAGGGTTAACGTGATGAATCGTGATTCTGGTTTCCAAAAGATCCTTCTGGTCGATGTATCCGTTGTGGTCCGTATCGAGACGGTCAAACTCGGCCGACATGAAGTCCATCCACTCTTTCTTGGAGATCTTGCCATTCTTGTCCGTGTCCATCAACAGCATGATTTGCTTCGCGTTTTGTTCCGCGATGTAGGGGAGGTTAGGCCTTTTGGGGTGAGGCGGTTGTGGTTTGCGCAAGGGTTTTGCCGGCCAGTGCGGCGGCTGCGGCCAGTACTGCCAGCAGGTTCCTTCGGGTCATGAGGAGCTCCTTTTTCGATTTCATCACCTTTGCGAGGAAATTGTGGCCTTGTTTTTGTTCGAAAAGCATCAAGGCGTTGTGACGGCGAATACACAGCTTCTTCATGCGGCGGGCGCCGCGACTGGAACCGGCTCGGCTTCGCGCCCCCTCGGCTCCGCACCCTACAATGAGAACGGAACCCCAAATCCACGAGGAGAATTATGCCGCTTTCAGGAGAAGCCATCCGGCTGATGAATTACATTGACGACGTTGCCGTAACCCTGCGCCGGATACTGGCTGCCGCACCCACGCTGTCCGCCGAGGAGCGGGCGAAAGTCTCCGAGCATCTGCTGCGCGCGCGACCCAGCGCCGAAGAAGTGGCTACGGCTCTGGGCGCCAAGTAGGCGCCGGTCGTGAACAGACCTCTGTGACCACCGTTGCCATCATCGGAGCCGGGCCACTGGGGCGCTGGCTGGCGCTGGGCGCGGCCCGCGCCGGCTATCGCGTGCTGCTGGAGGACGTGATGCCCGGCAATTTGCATCATTCGCGCGAAGCGATCAGGCTGGAGCTGAACCCGCAGGCGCTGCCCGCGGTGGCCTTCGTCTCCACCATTGAGGACGCGGTTCGCGAAGCGGACCTGGCCATCGACTGCGTGCCCGACGAGCTGGAATCGAAGCTGGAAATTCTGTGGCTTGTGGACCGCATGGCGCCGCCGCGCACCGTGATTGCTACGCCGACCACCAACCTGTCGATTGCCGACCTGGCCAGCTGCACCAACCGGCCGGAAAAATGCATCGCCATTGCCGTGGCGCCCACGGATCTGACGGCAAGTGCGGGGCCCGGCATCACGCTACGCGCTGCCCCAGCGGCAAGCGAGGAAACTGTGGCTCTGGTGTGCGATTTCTGGGAGAAGCTTGGATTCAGGCCGGTGGTGGAGCGGAGCCCGGAATGAGGTGGCAGTGTAAGGGAATTGTGTCGCCGAAGGCGGAATCCGGCATAAAATAAGGAAGCAAGGTGTTTAAGCGCCATGACGATCCAACTTAACCCGGAACAGGAGCGCATCGTCGGGCAGGCCATTCGAGCCGGCCTGATTCGCACGCGCGAAGACGTGGCCGAAATCGGGGTTGCAAGCATCCGGCAAAGGCTGAAGGCTCGTCATTCAGGCTCCTATCCGCATTCCGCCGAGGAATGGTCGCGGGAACTTGCCGCCTGGAGCGACAGCCACACCACAACAACACCCCTGCTCCCGGACGAAGCCATTGACCGGGAATCCATCTACGGAACTCGCGGCGTCTAAATGCCGGTTCTTGTCGATACCAACATCCTGATTCGCCTCGCGCAGCCGCATCATCCCGGCGCGCCTGTGGCCGCGCGAGCCTTGCGCACGCTGCGCGCGGCGAATGAGATCCTGCACATCGCGCAGCAGAATCTCGTCGAATTTTGGGCCGTAACCACGCGCCCTGTCGCCGCCAATGGCCTGGGATACACAACGGAACAGGCAGCGACAGAGGTAGGCGCACTAAAGCGGCTTTTCGATCTCCTGCCGGAATTGCCGCTCCAGGATGAATGGGAGCGTTTGGTAACGCATTACAGCGTGTCCGGGAAGAACGCCCATGACGCGCGTCTTGTGGCGGCAATGCGGGTGCACGGGGTCGGCAGCATCCTCACGTTTAACGCACAGGATTTTGTGCGGTACACGGAGATTCGCGTTCTCGATGCGGCGAAGGTTGTCTAGAACTGCGCGGTGCGCCTTCCCACCCTTGCCGCAAAAGACGTGGCAAGGATGGGGCAACGAGCTGGGAATTACAACCGGCAGATCAGCAGTTCGCGCTGGTAGATCATCTCCGGCGGCAGATGGTCGTGCACGTCGATGAACAGCTCCTCGTGGCCGAGGATCTCTTTGCGCCAGGCGGCGCGGCTCACCTCCTGCATCTTCTCGAATTGCTCGCGCGGGAAGTTGAGCCCGGCCCATTCCATGTCTTCGTAGTAAGGCGTCCAGCCGATGGGCGTCTCACGCCCCTGGGCGCGGCCGTGCACGCGGTCCACAATCCACTTGAGCACGCGCATGTTTTCGCTGAATCCGGGCCACAGGAACTTGCCGTCGTCGTCCTTGCGGAACCAGTTGACGTGGAAGATGCGCGGCGTCGAGCTCAGGGCGCGCTGCATCTTGAGCCAGTGGCGGAAGTAGTCGCCCATGTGATAGCCGCAGAAGGGCAGCATGGCCATGGGATCGCGGCGCACCAGTCCCACAGCGCCGGCAGCCGCGGCCGTGGTCTCAGAGCCCATGGTGGCGCCTACGTAAACCCCCGCGCTCCAGTTAAAGGCCTGGAAGATGAGCGGCATGGTGGTCGATCGCCGTCCGCCGAATACGAATGCGCCGATGGGCACGCCTTCGGGATTCTCCCACTCCGGATCGATCGACGGACACTGCGCAGCCGGCGCGGTAAAGCGCCCGTTGGGATGCGCGGCCTTGGCGCCGGTCTGTCTGGCGATCTCGGGCGTCCAGCGCTCGCCGCGCCAGTCCAGGCATTTGGCGGGCGGCTCGCCGGTCATGCCCTCCCACCACACCCCGCCGTCAGGCGTGAGCGCCACATTGGTAAAAATCGAGTTGCGATTCAACGTGGCCATGGCGTTGGGATTGGTCTTGTCGCTCGTGCCCGGCGCCACGCCGAAGAATCCCGCCTCGGGATTGATGGCGCGCAACTGGCCGTATGCGTCCGGCTTGATCCAGGCAATGTCATCGCCCACCGTCGTCACCTTCCAGCCCTTGAAGGCCGGCGGGGGAACCAGCATGGCAAAATTGGTCTTGCCGCACGCCGAAGGAAACGCCGCCGCCACGTAGGTCTTCTCGCCCTGCGGCGACTCCACGCCCAGGATCAGCATGTGCTCGGCCATCCAGCCTTCGTCGCGCGCAATGTTCGAAGCGATGCGCAGCGAGAAGCACTTCTTGCCCAGCAGCGCATTGCCGCCGTAACCCGAGCCGTAGCTCCAGATCTCGCGTGTCTCAGGGAAATGCACGATGTACTTGGTGTCGTTGCAGGGCCAGGGCACGTCCTTTTGCCCCTCCGCGAGCGGCGCGCCCACCGAATGCATGCAGGGCACCACGCGCTTCTCGCCTTTGTCGATTTCGGCCAGCACCGGCAGGCCAATGCGCGTCATGATGCGCATGTTCACCACCACGTACGGCGAATCGGTGAGCTGCACGCCGATGCGCGACATGGGCGAACCCACAGGCCCCATGCTGAAGGCCAGCACGTACATGGTGCGGCCACGCATGGCGCCATTGAACAGTCCCTTGAGCTTGCGGCGCATCTCGAAGGGGTCGATCCAGTTGTTGGTGGGCCCGGCGTTGTCTTTGGAGAACGAGCAAATGAAGGTGCGGTCTTCGACGCGCGCCACATCGCGCGGATCGGAGCGCGCATAAAAGCATCCCGGCCACTTCTCCTGGTTGAGACGTGTCAATGTGCCCGACGCCACCATTTCGTCGCACAGCCAGTCGTATTCCTGCTGGCAGCCGTCGACCCAGTGGATCGCGGCCGGCTGCGTGAGGTCGGCCATCTTCTCCACCCAGCGGATCAGGTGCTTGTTGGTCGTCAATGGCTTCGCAACGCTGGTTCTTCCCTGCTTCATACTCGTTCCTCTTCTTCAGACGATGGTGGTCGGGCAGCAGAGTCTATGCGACTAAGGATACACATTCAGCTTCGGCCTGACCGTCACCCTCAAAAACCGGACAGGTCCGCAGCAACCAGGTTTTTACTGGGCTTTTGACTTATTTATACGTGAATGTGCATTGGGCGGCAAGACGGCTACCTACGGCGGCCCGGGCTGGGGCGCGATTTCCACCCCAGCGACCCCGGCTCTTCGAGCCACCCGTCGCTGGGGTCCCCGGATTTCCGCTGGTAGCGCAATCCGTCTAAGTAGTGTGAGCAGGCCCTAGCGCGTTGATGGGGAGGGAACGTCTTCGCTGTAGTGGCATGCCATCTCTGCGCATTCCCACGTCTCAACTTTCAGCGCGTGGTCCACTTCAGAGAGGTAGAGCGTTCCTCGGCAAACGGAACACTCGCGAAAAGACGCGCGCGATGCATCAAACTGGCCGGCGGCAAAATCCGAATAGCCGCAGCCATCGCGGAAGATGCGATGACAATCACGCCGTTCGCACTGGTGAAGGGATTGAGTCTCGTCCGATGCTGATTCCTCGAGCATGACTCGCCGCATCGGGCAATGGTGGAGGTCACACAAAGGGAAGAATTCCGTCTTGGGATGGCTGTTCATGGTTCCCCCAGGAAGGAAATCCACTTGGCCAATCGCAATAGAGCGAACAGACAGGGCTGGAACTGCCTGAGGCTAGAGCCTGTTCCTGTTATTGACGGTCGAATGCGCCAAAGCCAATAAGAGGGTCCAGACCGGGGTCACCCACTCGCGCCGGCATCTGCCTCAGCACGGAAGGACCGAGGGAGATCGGTGCGATTGAACTCCACCCCGTCGGCAACCAGTTTCTTTGCGGTCTCCGCAAGCGAAGCCCGTTTCGTCAGTAATTTGTGCTCGGCGCCCTCGCGATCCTCCGCCGAATCGAATTGGGCAAACTTATCCAGATAGGCGAGCTTGCGATCGTAGAGATCTATTTCCTGATGGAGCGATTTGAGGAAGTATTTGTCGTGCGGCACTTCCTTTTTTTGCGGTACTTCCTTTTTCATGAGGAACTCCTCGGAGATAACTGAAACGCTACGAGTTTGAGCGTGAGAACGGGGACGAACGGGGGAGTTCCGCCCTGTAACGCTGGCCTGTGACGACTTCGTGAGCGAGCCCGAACAAGCGCATGTCGCCTGGAAGAATCCGCAAGCCGACCCATCCCTGAACGCCATATCCCAGAAATCAGGGGGAGGGCCTTATTCACGCCGCTCGAAAAACGATGTACTAACGGCCCCTGCCGCCGCCAAAGCCGCCGCCGCCGCCTCGCCGGTTGCCGCCGCCACCAGCGCCGCTGGTCTTCCGCGCCTGAAAGCAGTTCTGGCAATACACGGGACGATCCCCGCGGGGCTCGAACGGAACCGTGGTCTGCTGTCCGCATCCGGCGCAGATCACGCTTGTACCCTGCGATGTGCCGCGGCTGTACCCGCCGCCGCCGCCGCCGCCCGATTGTTCGTTCTTCTTGGCCTGGCGGCACGGTTTGCAGCGCTTCGGCGATGAATAACCGCGTTCGCGAAAGAATTCCTGATCCTCTGCGGTAAACGTGAAGGCCTGCCCGCAATCGCTGCACATGAGTTGCTGATCTTCAGCCATATATCCCTTTCGTCCATGCTTCTGGTGTGTAGTGCGTTCGAAAAACCGCCGAACTTTGCTGTCTTGCCTTGGCCGCTTGCCTTCGCGGTCAACTGATCCGCAGCAAAGTCCGTTGAACTCATTGACCGGTTTCGCGCGATTGCAATGTCAAATGAGTTCCGCCTTGAGTTGCCAGACAGGGATCAACTCTGTTTGCGTAGAAGGCAAGGGGCGCAGAGATTTTCCGTGTCATTCGAGTTGTCCGGGGGCCTCAGCACGCAAAGAGCAGCAAGAACGCTGCCGTCGAGCGTTGGAATCCTCAAGTAAACCGGCGAGAACCGGGAAGATATCGAAGTCGACCTCTACCCGGCGAAGCATTCGACTAGACAGCCCGAACGTTCTCGGCCTGCAAGCCTTTCGGCCCTTTTACGACGTCGAACTCGACCGCCTGGCCTTCCTTGAGCGAGCGAAATCCCTCACTCTTGATGGCGGAATGATGCACGAACACGTCTTCGCCGTCAGCACGGCTCAGGAAGCCGAATCCCTTCGCATCGTTAAACCATTTTACTGTTCCCTGTTCCATGACTATTCCTTTGTTACGTGATGTATCGCTGAACTCAAGTGGAATTGTTTGCGAGTTAAGCGGGATAGCAGAACAGGCAAGAACACCAAGTCAGATTCGACGACCAGCTACCAGTATATCACTCCCGGGAGGTAAATCCCTGCCAGCGGAGAATTTGAATCCAAAAGGGTTGTACGCCGATTCACAGGGGTTGTGGGCACGGGGACAGCGATTAGGAGAAGAGCCTGAATAAGCGTATGCTCACTGTATAGGGGAGTTGCAACAAATTCTCTCTCCAGCCTCCTCATCCTTGTGTCTCCGGCGTGGCACTCGAACAGCACCAAGCCCGGTTCTACGGACCCCATCAAGACGAGCCCGGCTCTCAAGCAAACGTACAACTACCGAGAATTGGGGCGCACATGCGATCAAAACTGGTGTATTCGGCAGGACTCAAAATAGAGAACCGCTTTTTGTTGTCCGCCACGGTGATGCGCGCGGTGCGCAAGCTGCACGTCAGCTCCTGCAGGACTGAAGACACGCTCAATCGCGTGTTCGCCGATGTGGCTGAAGGCCGCTATATCGACGTGACATTGCCGGAAATCGCGCCTCCTCCCGCGATCGATGCGCTGGTGGTGGTTGCTCCGCTGGTTTGATTGGCTGGTTTGATCGGCCTGTTTGATCTGCATCGATCCGCTTCAAATCCGCAACAACTTCGGAACCGGCAATCTGGTGACCGGTGCAGGTGTGCGGCTGCCTGCGTTGCCGGTCGCCGCAAACGAAGCGGCCCTTCCCGTAACCCGTCCTACAAGCTATACTCAAAACCGACGAAAACGCCGGAATGGAGGGGCGCTATTCATGCACCGATTCGTGCTTTTCGCTCTCCTATTGTTCCCGAGCACCGTGGTCCTTTGCCAATCGATGGCGACTCCGCCTGGAAACTCACAAGCTCCCGGTAAGCCATCAGCGGCTCAGTGGCCGCTCCATTTCGGCAGCAGTCAACCGGGGCAGACTGCGGCGAGATCTGCGTTCAAGAATTTCGATTGCCATGGCCCGAACACGACCCCAAATCAGGCGAGTGCGCCGATTGATTTAGACCATCTCTTCAACGCGACCTGTACGGATTTGAAATCGCAGGTCGAACCCTTGGCACGAGTCGAGCTCTTTGCGCGCAATGAGAATTCATTTTCACGGTCTCCGTTCGTGGTTCGGCCGCATCTGAAAGGCGAGCCCATTCCAACGCAATGGCCAAGCGTGAAAATCGAACAAATTCCGACCGAGTGGCCAAATCTAAAGCTGCAGCCAATCGACGGAGGATTTCCAGGCTTGGTTCCCGCTCACGGCAATGCAAAATAATTGTGCCGCAAATCGTCGAATGTCATAGAAGCGGGTGCTGACCCGGTCGTCGTCTAACCGTTAGTTATCAAATGATCATTTCCGGCTCGCCGGTGACTCGCCCCGGCCCCGGAAATTTGAACGCCTGGCATGCCATCCTTTCGGATTGCTGCCAGGCGTTCGGCGTTAAGGCTTGCATGAACGTGAATCTATGGTTATGCCGCGTTCTCGTTGGCTGCGCCTATATTCACGCCGCGCACGCGGTAGTGCGTCATCCGGATGGAAAGCGCGCGTTCGATGTTGCGCAGATCGTTGCGCTCGGCCGGTCCGGCAAAGGTTGATGCGACGCCCCTGGCAGAGGCGCGGCCCGTACGGCCAACGCGATGCACAAAATCCTCCGCCACTTTGGGCAGATCGTAGTTGACCACGTGGGCAACGTTGGCCACATCGATGCCGCGGGCGGCCACGTCGGTAGCGACAAGCACGCGATGCCGCCCCTCGGAGAAGTTGCGCAGAGCCGAGTTGCGTTGCGATTGCGAACGGTCGCCGTGAATCTGGATGGCCGCATGGCCGGAGCGAGTTAACCGCCGCGCAACCCGGTCGGCGCCGTGCTTGGTGCGCACAAAGACCAGAAAGCTGCCTTTCTCAGCCTTCAGCAAATGCTCCAGAAGCTCCTGCTTTTTGTCTACATCCACGCTGAAGGCCCGCAGTTCGACATTCTCGGCCGGCTTCATGGTCGAGCCGATCTCGATGCGCACCGGGTTCTTGAGATAGTTGCGCGACACTTCCTTGACCGTACCTTCCAGTGTGGCCGAGTAGCACAGGGTCTGGCGCTCCCTGGGGATCATGGACACAATGCGGCGAATGGCCGGTTCGAAGCCCATGTCGAGCATGCGATCCACTTCGTCGAGCACCAGGATCCTGACGCCCGCGAGCCGGACCAGCTTGCGCTTGAGGAAGTCTTCGAGCCGCCCCGGAGTGGCCACGATCAACCGCGCGCCGCGGCGGATCGTCTCCAGTTGATCCTGTTCCGACATTCCGCCTACCACCAACGCAACCGTTTGCGTCTGGCTGGTACGGATGGCCCGGAAGGATTTCTCGATCTGCATGGCCAATTCGCGCGTGGGCAGCACGATGAGTGCGTACGCGTCGCGTCCTTCGGTCTTTTCGAACTCTTCCACGATGGGAATGAGGAAACTGAGGGTCTTGCCGGTTCCGGTCTGCGCCGTGGCCAGCACATCGCGGCCTTCGAGCGCGGGAGGAATGGCCGCCGCCTGCACCGGCGTGGGGATCTTGAATTGGTTGGCTTCGAGCCGGGCCATCAAAGCAGGGGAAAGTGAAAACTGTGAAAACTGAGTCGTCAAAATAGACAATCTTCCTATTGACTCCGGGAGCCCAAGATTTCATGGGGGCCTGCAAACGGAGCCGGACATAAAAGCGCGCAGACCCATCAGCGGGCGCGAGCCTTCATAAAAAAATACGCGTAAGGAAGAACCGAAAACGTCCCTGGAACTGGCGGCAAGCATTGAAAAAATGCCCGCGGCCCGGAACTGACCCACGCTACACGAAACGCCAAGCGGCACGCTGCCGATCGGCACCCCTTTTTCACGCAGTGCATGCGCTGTCCCGACATTGCTGCCAACCCACTCTGCAGTGGCGAGGCAGTACTTCGCTCCTGACCCATTCTGGGATCAAGAATTGAGTCACCGGGACGGAAACTCAAGGGTTACGCTGTAGGGGCTTGGGGAAATCTGTGCAAGGCAGAGTTGCCTTCAGGGGCAAAGCGCCGCTCACGACCAAATCACTGAGCGCAAACTCAGTATAGCATGGTT
>Ga0224555_1004284_pt1 | contig 13280 bp, 13 predicted proteins | sample 714S23034metaG_FD_180687 | JGI IMG/M metagenome (GOLD analysis project Ga0224555, IMG submission 180687) | Peat soil microbial communities from Stordalen Mire, Sweden - 717 S2 30-34 | ecosystem: Environmental > Terrestrial > Soil > Wetlands > Peat | place: Sweden: Norrbotten County, Stordalen...
GGCCAGCCCTTCTCCATCGGCGACATCTGCCTTAGCCCCTTTACAATTCCGCATGACGCGGCCGATCCCGTGGGCTTTGTCTTCGCCTCCGAGGGGGTCCGTCTGGGCTTTGCCACCGACCTCGGCAACATCTCGCCGAACGTAAGGGAGCAGCTCCGCGCCCTGGATCTGCTGCTGCTGGAATCGAATCACGATCTCGAGATGTTGCGCGACGGCCCCTACCCCTGGTCGGTCAAACAGCGGGTCCTGTCTCGAGTGGGGCACCTGTCGAATGACGCAGCCTCCGAATTCCTTGCCGCCGACTACGATGGTCAGGCCGCGTACATTGTTTTGGGCCATCTCTCTGAAAACAATAATCTTCCTGAGCTGGCGCGGGTCGCTGCCGAGCGCGCTTTGCTGGGCCGCGCCAGCCTTTTGGCCAACCGCCTCCTGCTCGCCGCCCAGCACGAGCCGCTTTCTGCTATCAGTTTCTAGTAAGAAAGGGTTACAATAGTCATTAAGGTAACGGCCACAAACTGAAGATGCACGATGGGGCCGGAGCAAGGCGCCGGGTAAAGTGTGCGGCGCTGTCTATTCGTGGACGTTGTGCAACCGATCACGCGTCGGGGCGTCCAATGAACAAGCTTCCGTAACGATCCTCCACACGGGAGCTCGGCGGTTGAACGGAATTCTTTGCAGGTGATTGCTCATGTCTACAGCAAGAATCCAATGCACCGACCGGGTCATAGGCGCAATTCTGGCAAGCTGGCGGTATGACATCTCCGGCATCTCCCCTGAGATGCGCCGGGACTACGAAAGTCACTTTGCCGAATGCGCCCGTTGTAGCGCGCGTCAAAAGTTCCATCGCAGCCTTGACGTCACGCTTGCGGTTCTAACCTCGCTTTCAGCGGTCTTTTTCCTGTTCGCGCTCGCGGTTTTGAAGCATATTGGCCCTGTGGAGCATGTGGCCTTCAATGTCTTCGGACTGGACGTCGAGGACACATACCACATGCTGATCTCGGCCGGCATCGCGGGACTGATTTTTTCCGTAATCGCTCTAGCGCTGGTGTTGATGGCCACTCCCGCGCCGTCGTACCTTGGCGGCATCGCCGCCGAGCGCGCCAAGCAGCTTGAAGAGCGTCTGCCCGCGGCCATCAAAGCCCTGCGTCTGCGGTAGAGCGCGGCAGCGGCAAATCAGACAACAAGGCCTCCCTTGTCGGGAGGCCTTGTTGTGTTGCGTCTTGGTCGCACTTACTTGGCCGTTATCGGCACCCGCAAATCCCCGCCCGTCATCTCCCTGGGCTCGTCCAGTATCAGAATGGCCAGCAGCGCCGGCGAAATGTCGCGCAGCGAGCCATCGGTCCGCAGTTGGCAGCGATCCGCCTCTTCGGCCTTGGATCAAACGCAGAATGATCGCAAGCGAAGGCGGATGGAGGACTATTGGTCTGCAGCCGAGTGGCAATACGGAGATTTCGTATAATTGAAGCCAACAATCAACAAAAAAAGAAACCCCAGCTTAGGAAAGAGAGTATCGAAATGTGTAAAGTCGTTTTGCTTCGCCACGGAGAGAGCATCTGGAATAAGGAAAACCTGTTTACCGGATGGACAGACGTTGACCTGTCGGAAAAAGGCAGGGAAGAGGCCACACAGGCCGGCCGTATGCTCAAGGAGCAGGGATATGGCTTCGACGTCGCCTTCACCTCGGTACTGAAGCGCGCGATACGCACGCTGTGGATCACGCTGGACCAAATGGACCTGATGTGGATTCCCGTCGAGCGCGACTGGCGGCTCAATGAACGGCACTATGGGGCGCTGCAAGGCCTTAATAAAGCGGAGACGGCAGCGAAGTACGGTGAGGAGCAGGTGAAAATCTGGCGCCGCAGTTACGACATTCGCCCGCCGGCGCTGGACGAGGCTGATCCGCGTTATCCGGGGAAGGATCCACGCTATCACGAGCTTTCAAAGCAGCAGCTTCCACTCACCGAATGCCTGAAGGACACGGTTGAGCGCTTTCTGCCCTGCTGGCACGAGGTCATCGCTCCCAGCATACGGTCGGGAAAGCGGGTTTTGATTGCGGCCCACGGCAACAGCCTGCGCGCGCTTGTGAAGTATCTTGAAGACGTTCCAGATGAGAAGATTGTCGACCTCAACATTCCTACCGGCGTGCCGATGGTGCAGGAACTTGACGGCAACTTGAAATCCATTCGTCATTATTATCTGGGAGACGCCGCGCAAATCGAGCAGGCGGTAAACAAGGCTGCAAGCACTGGCGGAGCGAGCCGCTAATCGACCACAGGGACGCGCACTGCGCATCTATTGGGCGTTGCCGAAGTGCTGCATCGGCGACGAATGTTGTCCATCTTCACGATGCGGCTCGCGCCGCAGAGATGAAATCAAAAAAGAAAGGGAAGGGATCGAAATCCCCTCCCTTTCGTCATTTGGCGCTGCGGTGGATTTACTCGCCGTAGTTCAGGCTCTCCAGCCCCAGGTACACCGCGCCCGAGCCCAGTTCCTCTTCGATGCGCAGCAGCTGGTTGTACTTCGAGATGCGGTCGGTGCGGCTCACCGAGCCGGTCTTGATCTGGCCCACGCCGGTGGCTACGGCCAGGTCGGCGATGAACGTGTCCTCGGTCTCGCCCGAGCGATGCGAAATGACGGAAGTGTAGCCGTAACGCCGGCCCAGTTCGATGGCTTCCAGCGTCTCGGTCACGGTGCCGATCTGGTTGAGCTTGATGAGGATGGAGTTGGCCACGCCCTCGTCGATGCCGCGCTGCAACAGCTTGAGGTTGGTGCAGAATATGTCGTCGCCCACCAACTGGATTTTGCTGCCCAACTTGTCCGTGAGAATGCGCCAGCCCTCCCAGTCTTCCTCGGCCAGGCCGTCTTCGAGGTTGACGATGGGGTATTGGCGAATCCAGTTGTCGTAGAAACGAACCATGTCCTCGCTGGACAGCTCGCTCTTGTCGCCTTTCTTGAAGACGTATTTTTTCTTTTCGGTGTCGTAGAACTCGCTGGACGCCGGATCGAGCGCGATGGCAATCTGCTCGCCGGGCTTGTAGCCGGCGGCTTCAATGGCTTCGAGAATTAACTCGATGGCCTCGGCGTTGGATTTGAGCGAAGGCGCGAATCCGCCCTCGTCGCCGACTGCGGTGTTGTAGCCCTTCTTCTTCAGCACGCCTTTGAGCGCGTGGAAGGTCTCCGCGGCCCAGCGTAGCGCCTCGCTGAAGCGCTCCGCGCCCACGGGCATGATCATGAACTCCTGGAAATCTACATTGGAGTCGGCATGTGCGCCGCCGTTCAGCACGTTCAGCATCGGCGTCGGGAGCACGCAGGCGTTAATGCCACCCAGATAACGGTAGAGTGGAATCTCCAGGGTCTGCGCCACGGCGCGCGCCGCAGCCATGGAGACGGCCAGGATTGCGTTCGCGCCCAGCTTGCTCTTGTTCGGCGTGCCGTCGAGCGCAATCATCGACTGATCGATTAGCCGCTGATTTGACGCGTCCATGCCTTCGAGCTCCGGCGCAATCACGGTCTCCACATTGGCCACCGCCTGCAGCACGCCCTTGCCCATGTAATGGCCCTTGTCGCCATCGCGCAGTTCCACGGCCTCATGCTCGCCCGTGGAAGCTCCCGAAGGCACAATGGCGCGTCCCATCGCGCCGCTTTCCAAAATCACATCCGCCTCAACGGTCGGATTGCCGCGCGAGTCCAATACTTCACGCGCACGAATGGCAACAATCTCAGTCATATCGCTCCTCACTATGTGGTGCTGCAGCCGGTCATTCAGTCGGGGACGGCGATCTACGGCAAGAGCTTCTCCGGCGGCGCTTCGAATGGTGTGCAAAAACCCCTGCGCGTGCAAGCAACACTCTCCGTCTGCAGGAAAAATGCGGATAAATCACTCTAGTCCCGTACGGATTCTAACAAACCGGGTGCCCGCGGTCGGTGTGGCAGCGGTCACACGCGGATACGAGGGCCGCCCTTTGTGGGACAGTTACCGTATTGATTCGTGCCGCGCGAGGCACCAGGCCGCGCTCCGCTCCTAGAGACGTCTCAAATTGCACGCTACGCTTATCTTTAGGCGGGTTTTCAACTTTGCCCGGCCGACAGGGCGACTTTCCCCACCCAGCCGGGTCTACAGCGTCAAGGGAGAAACCTGGCCCGGGGTCCCTGCGGACATGTCTTGGTTCGTGGGGTGGATGGGCGAGAGGAGATCAGGATGAACCGGACGATTCTTGTGAAGGGACTTGTGCATGGGCTTGTATATGCCTCGCTGGCCGCCACGGCAGTCGCACTGGGAGCGCAGGAGGCGAACCAGTCGAATCCGTACCAGGGTACGTCCAATCCTCCTCCTGACAGCACCATCACCACTCCTGCGCCCGAAGCCGCACCTCAAAATACGCCTCAGGCCAAGCCTTCACCCAGTCACTACGCTCCGCCGCCGACCCAAGCCGCGCCCACGCCCCAGCCCGCACCTCCGCCCTACGCGGCTGAGACGGTTCCCGCTCCGGCCAACGACGACGGTATCGTGCAGGTGGCGCCGGCTGACAACGCTGCCCAACCCGCTCTGAGCCCGCGTTCCGAGATGGCCGATCCCGACGGCGACATCGTGCATCCCGCTCCGCTGCCCCAGGGCGAACTCGGCGAGGGCACCAACATTCGCGTCCGCCTTATGGGCCGCCTGTCCACTTCGGACAGCCAGCCCGGCGAGTCCTTCCATACGCAAGTTGCCTCCGACGTGATTCAGAACGGCCAGGTGCTCATTCCCGCCGGCTCTCAAATTGACGGCAAGGTGCTTTCAGTCTCCTCGGGCCGCGCCGGCGGTCACGGCTCCATGCGTCTGCGTCCTGAAACCGTGACCCTGCCCGATGGCACGCACTTCCGCCTCTATGCCCAGTTGGCAGGTGCTCCCGGATCCACAAACCGCATTGGCAACGAGGGCCTGGTGACCCCCGGTTCGCGCCTTAAGAAGGGCGGCATTGAGTACGGCGGCGCGGTGGGCGCAGGCGCAGTCACCGGAGCCATTCTCGGCGGACCCGGCGGCGCGCTGGCCGGAACGATCATCGGCGCCAGCGTCATCTCCGTACATCTGCTGGTGAGCCATCCCCAGGCGACGCTCGAAAACGGCACCGTGCTGCTTTTCACGTTGAGCGAACCCCTGAATCTTGTGCCCGCCGCGCCGACAGGCAACTGAGAGAAGAGAACAGGGAACAGTACCGCCGGTCTCCCTACCGGCTGTCGTGCGGGTCACCAGACCCGCACACCCCTGTCTCTCAATTCCGCCTCCCGCTCCGCGTTTAAACTAGAAAGCTAGCGATTCGTTTCTGGCTGCTGACTTCAGGCCCTCGCTGCGGGAAGCTTGCGATCTCTGTTCCCGCAAGGTCGAGCTAGAAGCTAAAGGCTAAAAGCTAGTAGCTGCTTTCCTATGGATAAATTCATCATTCGCGGAGGCAATCCGCTGGTCGGCACGGTGCGCGTCTCTGGCGCGAAGAACTCGGCGCTGCCCTGCATGGCCGCCGCCATCCTCAGCGAAGAGGAGATCACGCTCGAGAACATTCCCCAGGTGCGCGACATTGAAACCCAGCGGCGTCTGCTCGCCTCCATGGGCGCCGCTGTCGCATTGCATGAGGGCGACGCGCGCGACCACGTCACCATCAGTTGCCGCTCGCTCTCCGATCCCGTGGCGCGCTACGAGATCGTGAAAACCATGCGCGCCAGCTCCCTGGTTCTCGGTCCGCTCCTTGCGCGTGCCGGCGTGGCGCGTGTGGCCATGCCCGGCGGTTGCGCCATCGGCGGCCGTCCCATCGATCTGCACATCAAGAGCCTGGAAAAAATGGGCGCGGTCATCGTGCAGGAGCACGGGTATCTGGAGGCGCGCGTCGATTCGGGTGTGGGGTCGCGTGTGGGGCGGCTGCGCGGTGCGCACATTGTCTTTGACAGGATCACCGTCACCGGGACCGAAGATTTGTTAATGGCCGCGGTTCTAGCCGAGGGCGATACGCTGCTCGAAAACTGCGCCCGCGAGCCCGAGGTCGTCGATCTGGCTGCTCTGCTCACCGCCATGGGCGCGAAGATTCAGGGCGCGGGCACCTCCACCATCTGCGTGCACGGCGTAGCCAAACTTCACGGCGCGCGCTATCGCATCAACCCCGATCGCATTGAAGCGGGCACCCTGCTGATAGCCGGCGCCATCACCGGCGGCGATCTCATCGTGGCCAATTGCAACACGGCACACCTCGGCGCCGTCATCGCCAAGCTGCGCGAGTGCGGCGCGCGCGTCGACGTGCTCGGCCCTGATGCGGCCCGCGTCCACGGCAACGGGCGTTTACGCGCAGCCGACATTTCCACCGAGGAGTATCCCGGTTTTCCCACTGATATGCAGGCCCAATACATGGCCCTGGCCACGCAAGCCGAGGGCGTCAGCCTGGTCCGCGAAAACATCTTTGAAAACCGCTTCATGCATGTGCAGGAACTGGTGCGCATGGGCGCCAACATCAAGGTCGACGGCAACACCGCTACGGTGCGCGGCCCGGCCCGGCTTTCCTCCGCCGCCGTCATGTGCTCCGATCTGCGCGCTTCCGCTTCGCTGGTGCTGGCCGCGCTGGTCGCCGACGGAGAGTCCGTTATCGATCGCGTCTACCACATGGACCGCGGCTACGAGCACATTGAGGACAAGTTGCGCGGCGTGGGCGCCCAGATCCAGCGCCTGGGCAACGTTTTTGTTCCCCGCCAGGAAAAACCTTCGTACCTGAACCAACCCGCATAGAAATTCCGCATCCAACCGCTCAGAGACAACCCGGGCACGGCTCTCTCGGCCGAACGCAACCAATTCCGTACCCGCGTGTTGATAACAATGATCTCCCGGAATGCTTCCTCAATCCGGGGTGATGGAACCCTGCCATGGAGGGCAAAATCTCTGTGAAAAAAACTGCATTGTCACTGTTGCTTGCACTCTGTCTCGTGCCTGCCGCCGCTTTTGCGCAGGTGATTATTCGCGTGGCGCCTCCGGCGCCCATTTACGAAGCCCACGACCGTCCGCCGCATGAAGGTTGGGTCTGGATAGACGGCTATCACCGCTGGAATGGCCACCGCTACGTCTGGGTCCACGGCCACTGGGTTCGCCCTCCGCATCCCAGCGATGTCTGGGTCGCCCATCACTACGAACAGCGCGGTGGCGGCTGGGTCCTGATCGAAGGCCACTGGCGGTAAGCCGGACCACAAGAAAGTAGAGAGCGGGGGTTACTCCCCGCTCTCTTCTTGCCAGGGGATCGAAGCCCCTCTATCTCTAGAATGCTCCACTGAGCAATACGGTACATCGCGGAGAAAATCAGGGGTGGTACAAGGGATATGAATGCGGGCCGCAATGGGCGCGCAACGAATACGCCGCGCAGCGCTCATTTCCGCAGCATCTGGAATCTGCGCGGTAAACCAGAAGCACCCAACCCCTGGAGGGTTTGATTCTCGTGAAGAAAATTGCATTGGCACTGTTGCTCGCTTTTACCCTGATCCCTGCGGCATCGTTTGCCCAGGTTGTGATTCGCGTCGGTCCGCCCCCGCGGGTGTACGAGCGGCGCGGCCCGCCTCCCGGAGACGGATACGTATGGCAACCCGGCTATCACCGCTACGATACCGACCACTATGTGTGGACGCCCGGCCGCTACGAGCAACCGCCGCATAGAGGGCAACGCTGGGTCGCCCACCACTGGGAACACCGCCATGGCCAATATGTCCTGGTCGAAGGTCACTGGCGGTAAACTGCAAAACGCCGACAAAAAAGCGGGGCACACGCCCCGCTTTTTCTGCGCGCTTTCCGCCGGACACACAGCGGAAAGACATGAGTGCGTTTACAGCAATCCCTTACTGTCGAAGGCCTCGATAATCTCCCGAACAATCCTGTGCATGTTGACAAGCGTGGAAAGAATTTCCTTGCCACGCACCCACTTTGGCTCTCCAAAGGCTATCTGGAAGCGAAATGCCATCGTATCCTGCACTTCAGCGATGGGGAGCGTACACAACTCGCTGCCATCCTTCAGCGGGAGCAGAGGACGATTTGCGACGACGTGCGTTTTGTCCCAATTGTCACCGAATGCTGCACGCAAAGTGGACTCCATCTTGAGGAGTTGGGACTTGGGCATCGTATGGGTCGTCATATCTTCCCAAATGGGGATCAACAGTCGATGTTTATCGAGCTTGTTGAGTTCGTGCAGCCAGAACAAAGCAACACCGTTTCCGATTCCGGGCAGGACATCGGGTCTGTAGTACGGTTCGATAGCATCGATGGCCCGTATTGCAGCATCCGTCATGCCTTGTATTTTTCTCATCTTTCCGGCTCGGTATCCGCTGGCTGTCTCGAAGATCGGGAAGTAGATATCTACGCTCCGTGCTTTCGGCGTAACAGGACTGCTCTGTACCAAGTGCCAGGCCAGATGATCGAGAGTGCTTCGCAGATTCTGAATGATATCTCCAACCAGCGCAGAAAAATCGAGCGGTATCTTCGTCAAAGCGCCAACGTAGAAAGTGCGCTCTTGGGTTTGAAGGTTGTCCTTATGGAAAATTTCGTCTGGGCCCCGAGAACGCTGAAAGCGGGTGATCTCGATCTCAAGTTCGAGGACGTGCTTATAGGCCCTATCGACTTTGACTAACAGCATTTCGCGAGCAGCGTCAGGCATACCACCATGATAAGCGCATATAATTTCTGCCTATGACGAACTGGCAAATCTACATCACGTGGGGAATTCTTGTCCTCATCGGCTTTGCCGTCTCTGGGTTGTCCAGGCAGGTCGAGAGATTCCGCGAGGAGTTCCAAGAGTTCCGCGAGCTCATACGACCCGAAGAACCGGAGGAGCCAGAACTATCCGCCGAAGATGCTGCGCGGGCGGGGTCATTTTCTTCAGAATGATCCCGCTAGTTTGCTGACCTGTCACGGCCTCTCCTTTTCGCTACTTGATGTTAGGGGATACTCACCTTCGAAAAACCAACAAGAGGGAGGTAAAACGCTATGGGAAAGCGCAAGCCATTGACTGATACGGAAGGGGAAGTGAGAGAGCTGACCGTCGAGGACGCAGCCAAGGGTAAGCCTTTCCCATCGTTGCCTCAGGCGGAACAGGAAATCCTGTTGTCGCTGCGCAGGCGCGGTGGCCCGAAGGCTCCCATTCTCGCGGATCATAAGTAGATAAATCAGCGGTGCGCATGCCCCGTTTTTTCTTGCTCCCTTGCTCCCTGTCCTACTTGATCTCGATCACATCCGTCGCCGCCGCCGCCGATTTCTCTGCCTGCTCCATCACTTTCTCTGCAATCGAATAGAACGCCGCTGCCTGCGGACTCTTCGGCCCCGCAAGCGCCACCGGCATGCCGCGATCGCCGCCCTCGCGGATTGACGGGATCAGCTCGATCGCTCCCAGAAACGGCACGCCAAACTGTTTTGCCGTGCGCTCCGCGCCGCCCCGCGAGAAGATGTCGATCTCGTGGTGGCAGTGCGGGCAGGTAAAGTGGCTCATGTTCTCCACGATTCCCAGCACGTCCACGTTCACCTGGGCAAACATCTCCAGCGCCTTGCGCGCGTCTTCCAGGCTTACGTCGCTCGGCGTCGATACCACCACGGCTCCGGTGAGCGGCACGGTCTGCACCAGCGAAATCGCCACGTCGCCGGTGCCCGGCGGCAGATCCACCACCAGGTAATCCAGCTCGCCCCAGTTCACCTGCTGCAAAAACTGGCGGATGATCTGGTGCAGCATCGGTCCGCGCATCACCAGAGGCTTGTCGCCTGGCGAAATGTAGCCGATCGAGATGGTCTTGATGCCGTGCGTCAGGTTGGGCTCGATCATGTTGCCCGGCCCCACCTTCGGCGATTGCGACGAGCCCATCATCAGCGGCACATTCGGCCCGTAGACGTCGGCGTCCATCAGCCCCACGCGCTGCCCCAGCCGCGAGAGCGCGATGGCCAGGTTCACGGCCACCGTGGTTTTGCCCACGCCGCCCTTGCCCGATCCCACGGCAACTATTTTAGAAACTCCCGGCAAAGCCACCGGTTGCGGCATGGCATTTCCATGCGCCATATCGAAAACTCCTTGTCTGGTGCTCAGACCGCGTGAATTCGTAATCACTCTCTGATCGGTGCGGGCGTGGACGCCCGCACGACAGCCGGTCTGGAGACCGGCGCTACCTCTCGCGGTCTGTGCGATCGCTGCCGCAGAGTAGCCAATTCAAATTTTACAGGAGCGCCCGTACGTCTGTCGGACCGGCGCTAGCTCTGCTAACTCGGCTAAACCCGTTAACTCCGCTCGCCGGTTTCACGGCTCGATGGCGCCGGCATCGGTCAGCGACGCGGTCACCAGCTTGGCTTCTGTGCGCCGCGTCTTTTCGCGTTCGCGGTGCTGGCGCCGCCGTAGTGCGTCCTCAAAGCGCCGCACCTCGTCCGGCGTTTCCGGCTTCAGTTGCGGAACCTTCTGCAGCCGCCCGTGCTCGTCCACGGCCACAAACACCAGGTAGGCGCTGGCCACGTGCGACACCGCGCCGGTCCGCGTATTCTCTGCCCACACCTTCACGCCCACTTCCATGGAGCTGGTGAATGCCCGGTTCACGCTCGACTTCAACGTCACCAGGTCGCCCAACCGCACCGGCTGGATGAAATCGATGTGATCCATCGATGCCGTCACCACGTGGGTGCGCGCGTGCCGGTAGGCGGCCATGGCGCCGGTCACGTCGATGAAGTGCATGAGCCTCCCGCCCAGCAGGTTGCCCAGCATATTCGTGTCGTTGGGCAGGATGATCTCCGTCATCTCCGATTGCGTGCTCGCTACCGTCCGTACCACGGGATGGTTCTCCTGGCTGCTCATGACGCCTCCGCTCCGTTCCCCTGCGACTGCTCTTCTCGCAATTTCGTCCTCCGGCCAGCTACAATAGATCCATTGGCAGAGCTTGGCCACTGGCTGCGTTGCCGCATCCTGTTCCAGTTTCGGCAATCCCTGCCATTTACGCAAATCCCCCGCGGCCCGATCGAAAACGGCGGAGCCGGATGCGAGCACGATGGATAAGATCGCAGGACTGAAAGAAATTCTTGTTCTGGACCCACGAAACAGTTTTGCCCGTTACGGAATCGCCATGGAATTGGCGAACCGCGGCGAAATTGTGGCTGCGTTGGCGGAGTTTGATACACTTCTGACCAACGATCCGGATTACACTGCGGGCTATTTCATGTCCGCGCAAACATTGGCGGGTGCGGACAGAAAGAACGAGGCGATCGGGCGGTTGAAGGCCGGGATCGGTTGTGCCGCACGCAGCGGTAACAGCCACGCCCTTAGCGAGATGCAGGCCATGCTCGACGAACTCGAACGCTAGTCCCTTTGGGATTTCCGCCCCCGTGGGCGGCTTGGGGAGGCGGGCATTTAGGGTTGGGGCGCTCGCGTCGCCTTGTGGATTTTTTCAGGCTGCTAATTATCCTCAGCGTGGCGATTCGGCGTCTAAAGGATCAATATGGCGAAATACTCCATTGCTGTGCCATTTCACAATGAAGAAGAAAATGTAACGATTCTCTACGCACGCCTCAAGCAGGTCATGGAGCAGGTGGGCGATTCTTTTGAGTTGGTCTTCGTGGACGACGGTTCGACGGACCGGACCTACAAGCTTCTCGAGGAGATTGCCGCCGTCGACAGCCGCGTATTGATTGTCAAGCTGCGCCGCAACTTCGGCCAGACTTCGGCCCTGGCGGCGGGCTTTGACCACTCTACCGGCGAGTTCATCCTGGCCATGGACGGCGACCTGCAGCACGATCCCAACGATATCCCCGCATTTCTCGAAAAGCTCGACGAGGGCTACGACGTCGTCTCCGGATGGCGCAGGGTCCGCATCGACAATTTCCTCCTGCGCCGCATGCCTTCCGCTTGCGCCAACTGGATCATGGGCCGCCTTTCCGGCGTGCCCATCCATGACTTCGGCACTACCTTCAAGGCCTATCGCCGCGAAGTCATCCAGAGCATTCCGCTCTACGGCGAGATGCACCGCTTCATTCCCGCCCTCGCCAGCTGGTACGGCGCCTCCATCTGCGAAATCCCCATCCGCAATGTGAATCGTGAGCGCGGTAAGAGCCACTATGGCCTGGGACGCACCTTCCGCGTCATCTTCGACCTGATGACCATTCGCTTCCTGCTCCGTTACATGAGCCGGCCCCTGCATTTCTTCGGTGGCTTCGGCATCCTGAGCATATTCACCGGAAGCGTTATGGCCGCCACCCTGCTGGGCATGAAGCTCTTCAATCCCCAGATGGACGTGATGCACTACCACGGCCCCATGTTCGTCATCGCGTCGGTGCTCATCGTGGCGGGCATCCAGTTGCTGGCCATCGGTATGCTCGGCGAATTGCAGGTGCGCCACTATTACAGCAGCCAGCGCCCCGCATCCTACTCCGTCGATCGCCTGGTCCGCCTGGTCTCCGCCGACGAACAGAGCCTGCTCTCTGAGCGCCCGGATGGCATGCTGTAAAGCGGGGAGCGAGGGAGCGAGGGAGCAAGCAGAGGTTAGCTGAGAAGAATCATCGGGCGAACTCGCCAACTTGCCGTGTCGCGAAGCGACGCGAACCTGCCCAATAACGCAGACTTGTTCCATTGATCGCGGGTCCGCACCGCCGATGAGCGGCAAACGGCGAACCGCTCCCCCCTCGGTCCCATAGTTCCGTAGCCCCGCAATCCCGTAGTCCTGCAGCCCCGCAGTTCCGAAGTTCCGCCTTCTCGGTCCCTCGGTCCCTTGTTCCCTGTTTTTTTGTTCCCTTGCTTTCATCCGCCCTCAGGGTTCATCCTAATCGCAGTCATGAAAGCCATCCAGTTTCATTCAACTGGCGGACCCGAAGTCCTGCAAACCGCCGAACTGCCTATTCCCGAGCCAGGACCGGGCCAGATTCTCATACGCATTGAGGCCATCGGCGTCAACTTCATCGAGGTCTACTTCCGCAAGGGCGTCTACAAGACCGCGTTGCCCATGATCCCCGGCAGTGAAGCCGCTGGCACAGTCGAGGAACTTGGCCCCGGCGTCACGGGATTTGCCGCCGGCGATGCGGTCGTCTCCACCAGCGTCATCGGCAGCTATGCGGAGTACGCTCTCGTTCCCGCCGCGCAACTCGTCAAAATCCCGCAAGGCGTCAGCATGGAGCAGGCGGCTGCGGCCATGTTGCAAGGCATGACGGCCCACTATCTCGTCTACTCGACCTACCCGCTCAAGGCCGGCGATACCGCGCTGGTGCACGCCGGAGCCGGCGGCGTAGGCCTGTTGCTTACGCAAATGGCCACGCGCATCGGGGCGCGGGTCATCAC
>Ga0224555_1004285_pt1 | contig 13279 bp, 9 predicted proteins | sample 714S23034metaG_FD_180687 | JGI IMG/M metagenome (GOLD analysis project Ga0224555, IMG submission 180687) | Peat soil microbial communities from Stordalen Mire, Sweden - 717 S2 30-34 | ecosystem: Environmental > Terrestrial > Soil > Wetlands > Peat | place: Sweden: Norrbotten County, Stordalen...
CGCTGCGGCTGGTGTCGACCAGCAGGCCCAGGCGGAAGGGGAGGTTGCTCTGAGAGGTAAAACTCTTGATCACCTGCGGGCGGCCATCTTCGGTGAGGGTGAAGTCTTTGGCCGTCAAGTTGGTGACAAGTGCACCGTGCTTGTCCTCGACCATCACGGGGAGCAGGACCTCGCGCGCCTGCACCTTGAGGGTGGTGATGGGCTGTTGGGTGGAGGGGGATGGGGAGGGCTGCTGCGCCGCGCCGGATGAGCGCAGAAAGTAAAGTGCAAGGATAGAAACGGCCGCCAGAGAGAAAACAAGGCAAAGAGTTGACGTGGTTTTCATAGAAATTCGTGGAACCTTCTGATTCAACCGATTAGACGCGCGAATGGGGGTCTTCGTTGACTTTTTTCAAGTCTTCCTTAGAACGGAACCAGGGATACTATACCCGGCGATGGTGGTCTCCCACCCTTGCGACAGAAATAAGTCGCAAGGATGGGGCACGGAGCTGCGGGGTACGGCAATCACGGGCCCTTATGGGGCTGGCGTGGAAGGCGGCGGATTGTGCTCGGCCCAGTGGCTGGGCGCGTTGGCCATGGTGAGCACCAGCCGGCCGCCGGCGGCGATCTCGCGGTGACGGAGCCAGGCCCGGTCGAGAACTCGGCCGTTCAGCGTCGCCGAGGTCACGTAGATGTTATCTGCGGAAAGATTCCTGGCTTCAATCACGAAGTCCTTGCCGCCGGCGAGGTGCAGCGTCGTCTGGGGATAGGCGGGACTGCCGATGAGGTAAACATCCTGGCCGGCATTGGGAAAGATGCCCATCTGCCCAAAGGCGTACCAGGAGGACATTGCGCCTGAGTCGTCGTTGCCGGGCAGGCCGTTTGGACCGGCGTGATAGCTGGCGGCGATGATCTGGCGCACGCGGGCGTCGGTTTTGTCGGGACGGCCGGCCCAGATGTAGAGGTAGGGAGCGAGAAATCCGGGCTCGTTGCCCACGTCGTAGCGGCCGGGGACGTCGAAAAACGCGTCGAGACGGCGCATGAAGGTCTCAGGCCCGCCAGATTTCTCAACCATTCCCGCGACATCCTGCGGAACGAAGGTGGAGTAGGTCCAGGAGTTGCCTTCGTAGAAGGTTTGGCCGCCCCAGGTGCAATGATCCATGGCGGTAAAGGGCGTGAGCCAGGCGCCGTCGCGATGGCGCGAGCGAATGAAGCCGGTGAAGCCGCCTTCGCTGAAGTCCGGGTCCCAAAGCTTCTTCCAGTTGGCGGAGCGCTGAAGGTATTTTTCGTACGAAGCTTTGTCGCCCAGGCCTTTGGCGAGCAGGGCAATCTCAAAGTCGTCGGCGGCGTACTCCATATCGGCCGACGCCGGACGATCCGAACCCTCAATCGACACGTAGCCGAGATGATGCCAGTCGTCGAGGCCGCCGCGGCCCTCCTTGAAGTGGTCGGCGGGAGAGATTTCGGCATCGTGCATCTCCGCGGCCAGTGCGGTCTTCCAATCAACGCCCTTGAGGCCTTTGACGAAGGCGTCAGTGAGGATGAATTCGGCGTTGCTGCCGCCCTGGGTGCGCCCGTTGTAGTTGCCGCTGCGCGCATCGGGCAGCCAGCCCTCGTGCCGGTAGAGATCGACGAGGGCATGCACGATTTGGGTCTCGCGCTCCGGAGCGATGAGCAGCAGCAGAGGACCGGAGGTGCGGAAGATGTCCCAGATTGCGTAGTAGTCGTCGTAATACGGCTCACTCGACTTCCAGAGCGGGTTCTCACCGGTGCGATCGGTGGGCATGAGCATGGTGTGGTAGAGCGCGGTGTAGAAAATCTGCGCCTGCTCGGATGTTTCGCCCTTCAGTTCGACAGTGCGGAGCGCCTTGTCCCATTGGGCGAGGGCCGCGGCGTATACGGCGTCGAAGTCGAAGCCGGGAATTTCCGCGGCGAGATTCTGCCGCGCCTGATCGATGCTGACGAAGGAAATGCCGATCTTCATGAGGACCGGATGATTGCCGGCGACGGCGAAGGTGAGCCACGCGCCCGAGTTGGAGCCGGATTCAGCGTGCGCGCTTTTGCTCCCCGGGGTGAGCTTGTCATTGAGCCATGTGCTCCAGGATGCGGCCGGCGCGCTCAAGCGCGCGTAGAAATAGACGGTATAGGAAGTGGGCTGCTTGTTCCATCCCCGGGTGACGCTGGTGGATCCGGCGATTTCAGTGGGAGAGAGAATTTTCACGTCGGACGCGGTGAAAAGTTGATCTTCACCCTGCTTGGCGCCGGAGATGAGGCAGTGGCTGACGTCGAAGAGGAGATTGGCGGGTGCGCCTTTTGGGTAGTGAAAGCGGTAGATGGCGCTGCGGCGCGCGGCCGTGATGTCGACGCCGATGTTGTAACGGGCGAGCGTGACCGAGTAGAGGCCGGCGGAAGCGCGTTCGCCAGCGCGAGGCGAAGAGGCGTCGAGCGGCGCGAGCGCGCCGGTGGTGGGCATGACGAGAATGTTTCCGTATTTTGCGCCGCCGCCGGTGCCGCTGACGTGGGTCTGGCTGAAGCCGCGGATGTTGTCAGTCGAATTCCAGCCAGCGTTGGGATCGTGGCCCGCCGGCGCAGCCATGTCGGGGCCCGGCTTGATCTCGCCGAAGGGCACCACGGGGCCGGGAAAGACGTTGCCGCCGCCCGATGCGCCGAGAAAGGGATCGACGAGCTTGGCGAATTGGCTGTGCGCCGAGACGCAAGGCAGAAGAAGAAGGGGCAGGCAAAGAAGGATGCGGAGAGGGGGTTTCATTTCAATGGTTTTGTCCGAGGAGAAGGATAGCACTGCGGGGCAGCGGAGTTAGCGGAGTTGGCGGAGTTAGCGGAGCTAGGGTTGGAGCGAGTCAGCCTTACCGCAACAGCTCTTCAAGAGTGGTGCTGAGGTCGGTTCTGTCGTCGCGGTATTTGACGATGGCGGGGGCGTAGAGGCTTAGACCCCAGGCTTCGCTTTGAGGATGGCCTTTGCCTTTGCCGATGGCGCGGGCACCGGGGACGACGACGGCATTCTCGGGAACGATGAGCGGGGTTTCGGGGCCGGCGCGCAGCACTTCGCCTTTGACGAGATCGTACAACGGCGTTCCGCGGGTGAGGATGGTCCCGGCGGCGAGCACCGCGCCCTTGCGCACGAGAGTCCCCTCGTAGACGCCGCAGTTGCCGCCCACCAGCACATCGTCTTCAATGATGACGGGGCTGGCGTTAACCGGCTCCAGGACGCCGCCAATTTGCGCCGCAGCACTCAAGTGCACGCGTTTGCCGATTTGGGCGCAGGAGCCGACCAGGGCGTGCGAATCGACCATGGAGCCTTCGTCAATATAGGCGCCGGTGTTGATGTACATGGGCGGCATGCAGACGACGCCGCGCGCCACGTAAGCACCGGCGCGCACGGAAGAGCCGCCCGGCACCACGCGCACACCGTCAGCCGCGGAGAAAAGCCGCGCGGGGTAGGTGTGCTTATCGACAAACGAGAGCGCGCCGGCATTGGAATTTTCCAGCGCGCCGAGGCGGAATCCGAGCAGGATGCCCTGCTTGACCCAGGCGTTGACGCGCCATCCCGTAGGCGCTGCGGCGTCAGGCTCGGCGGCGCGCACTTCGCCGCGCTCGAGACACGCACGCAGCTCCAGAAAGGCCTTCATCGCCGCCGGGTCGCCGGCCGCGGCTGCTCCCGCGGCAAAGTGCCGTGCAATTTCAAGTTCAAGCTGGGTGAGATTCATTCCAATCAGAGTGTAACAACTGCAGGGACCGAGGGGCCAAGGGACCAAGGGAACGAGAAACAGGGGCGAGGGAGGGAGGGGGTAGTTAGGCGGGGTTGATGGGATCGAGGGTGGGCTTGATTCTGGGCCGCGCGTGCGCGCCGATGGGTTGCAGGCGGAAGCAGTTTTTGCCGGAGGGAATCAGCGCCAGAGGAATGGGCGCGTCGCCGGGGCGGCCGTGGAAGTTCTTCGACTCCAGCCACACGCGCAGGCGGGGATCGCAGATCTGCGCGTGGCCCTGCCAGAAATCGGGCTTGAGGCCGAGCTGAATGAGGAGATGGTCGAGGTGCAGCTCGATGACGCTGGCTTCTCTGGGAAAATAGCGGCGCACATTTCCCGCATCCACCTCGACGCCGGTAAACTCGCGGCCCTTGCACTGGGTTTTGACGACCATGAAGCCCTGTCGACCAACGAAGAAGGAGGCTCGTTTGGAATGAGTCCAGTCTAAGTAGAATCAGGTTGAGTGGGATACGGGCAGGGAGAGAAAAGCGGCGGCGGGTTCCTGATTTGAGACCGGCGAGGAGGGAGCCCGGATTTGGGAAAGCCTGGACAGAGCGCTGGAAGCGGCAAAAGCGGTGCAGGCAAGGCGCGATTAGCGGCGCGTATGCGATACTCGAAACGGAATGTACAAACGGATCGTACTCAAGCTATCGGGTGAGGCTCTTGCGGGAGAGCGGGGCTTTGGCCTGGATGCCGAAAAGGTGTCCGAGATTACCGGCGAGATCGCGGAGATTCATGCGCTGGGCGTGGAAATCGGCTTGGTGGTGGGCGGCGGCAACTTCTTCCGCGGCGTAGAGGAGCAGGCCAAGGAGATGGACCGCGTGAGCGCGGACAACATGGGCATGCTCTCCACGGTGATCAACGCACTGGCGCTACAGGACGCTCTGGAACAACGCGAGGTGCAGTGCCGGGTAATGAGCGCGGTGTTCATGAATCAGATTGCCGAGCCGTACATCCGGCGGAGGGCGGTGCGCCATCTGGAAAAAGGCCGCGTGGTGATCTTCGCGGCGGGCATCGGAAATCCGTTTTTCTCTACCGACACAGCGGCCAGCCTGCGCGCCATGGAGATCAAGGCCGATGTGCTGCTGAAGGGCACCAAGGTGGAAGGCGTATATAACGCCGACCCTGTGCTGGTGAAAGACGCTGTGAAATACGACCAGATCACCTACATGGACATTTTGCGCCAGGGGCTGAAGGTGATGGACCTGACGGCGGTGAGCCTGTGCAAGGACAACAACCTGCCCATGATCATCTTCAACATGAACCGTCCGGGCAACATGCGCCGCGTGGTGCTGGGTGAAAAGGTGGGTTCGCTGGTGACGGCGTAAGGGCAGGGAACAGGGAACAGGGAACAGGGATCAGGGATCAGAAGATTTTTCCGTTCTTGCCTTCGCTTGCCGCGATCCTGGATCAAGTTGAGTCGTTCATGTCCCTGTTCCCTGTCTTTCCGGAGCGTCTAACTGTTCGTGGAAACTCGCAAGCCAACGCCGCTGAAAGCTCTAACAGGCTTGCGCTGCTTCGCGGCCATCAACATCGTTCTCTTCCACTTCTCCAATCCCAAGTGGTTTGACTTCAACTTCTACATTCCCGAGCCGTTTTTGGCCCGCTCGCTGCACGTTCCCCTGCTGCTGGCGCCGGTGGTCAACGCGGGCTTCATCTCCGTGAGCTATTTCATCCTGCTCTCAGGATTTGTGCTCGGCTACAACTACAACGAGCGGGCGCGCAACGGCGAACTGGATCGCAAACGCTTCTGGGAGGCGCGCTTTACCCGCATCTATCCCATCTACTTTCTGAGTTTGCTGCTGAGCCTGGGGAGCCTGAAGTCGGAGTACGGGACGCACACGCACGCCATGTTCTGGACAGGCGTAGTGCTAACTCCGCTGTTGCTGCAGGGGTGGGTTCCGGCTGTAGCCACGTTTTTGAACACGCCGGCGTGGACCATGTCGGCCGAAGCCTTCTACTACGTGATTTTTCCGTGGCTGGCGCGCTGGAAGAAGCCCGAGCGCGTGTGGCCGTACGTCGCGAAACTGGCGGGTGTGTGGGTGCTGGGACTGACGCCGGGCGCACTGTACATGGCCTTCAACCCCGACGGTATCGTTCATCCCAACCGCTGGAGTTACGGGCCGTGGCTGTGGGCGCTGAAATACACGCCGTACGCGCACATTTTCAGTTTTATCTTTGGCGTGATGCTGGCCAACCTGGACGCGATGATCCCACGCGCGAGCCACGTGCGCCTGGGTCTCGGCCTGATCGGCTTTGGGGGACTTTACGGAATCCTGAGCCTGGGACCGCTGGTTCCCTACGCCATCATCCACGACGGCCTGCTGATGCCGCTGTTTGCCTTCATCGTTCTGGGACTGGCGGGAGAGAATCCGCTCGCCGCTGCACTGGGGGTGCGGCCGCTGGTGTTTGTGGGCGAAGCCAGCTACTGCCTCTACCTGCTGCACTTCACCCTGTGGAACATGATTCACGACTCGCATGTGCTGGAGACGCTGGGGCTGAGCCGCTTCGACCCATGGCTCAGTTACGTGTTGCTGATCGCGCTGGCGCTGGTGGCGCTGTACTTCATCGAGAAGCCGGCGCAGCGCAAATTGCGCGAGTGGATGCACGCGACCGACGTGATGAAAGAGCCCGTGCGTCGTGGCTCATGAGCCGCGGCTAGCAGCCGGTAGCCAGTAGCCGCTAGCCGGTGACTCATAAATGCCGGAAGTTATGGCCCCCGGGGACAGGCGCACGTGCGGGTCAAGAGACCCGCACTACAGCCGGTCAGGAGACCGGCGGTACAGAAACACACCAAGATTCGGCGGGAAGCAAAAAAAGCCCAACCTTGCGGCTGGGCTTTTCATTTTCGTACTGAAACCTGATCCCTGAAACCTGACACCTATTCCTACGGAGTCACAGACTGCGTGGCATGGTTGCCATGCGGAACCGCGATGACCGCCATGGGAAGCGCGCCGGTGGGGTAAGGCGTGGCCTGCGTGCTGGACAGTGCGCCGGTGTCGGGATTGAGCTTGAAGCCGGAGATGGAGTTGCCCAAGCGGTTGGCGGTGTAGACGTAGCGGCCCAGCGAGGGCTCGACGGCAACCGACACCGGCTCGGTATCGGTCGTGTTCCCGGCCGTCGAAGTCGAACTGACGATGGTGGAAGGAGTGCCGGTGGGCAGAGAGATCGAATACGACGACACCGTGTTATCCAGCGAGTTGGTGATGTACATATAAATGCCGCGTGGATCGATGGTGATGGCGGTGGGCTCGTCGCCGGTCTTGAACGGTCCGTTGATCATGAAGCTGAGCACGTTGGTAGACAGCACCGTGTAGCCGATGAGCTCGTTGGAAGCGTAGTCGGTGACGAAAATGAAGCGGCTGGTGGGATCTGTGGCCAGCGCGGAGGGCTTGACGCCGGCCTGATAGGGGCTGCCGGAGGCCGCGGTGAGCGCGCCACTGGAACCAACCGAGTAGCCGAAGACCCAGCCGGGGTTGGCGTTGCTGGATGTGGTTCCGCCCGGGTTGTAAGCCGACTTGTCGTACGCCGTGACGTACACTGCATCGTTGTTGGCGAGGACGGTGACACCGGTGGAGATGATGGTGTCGGTGGGGTATGCGGTAAGGGTGAGCGGCTGGGAGGAGGTTACGCTGCCGATGGTGCCGCTGCTGAGGGCATATTCGGTCAGCGTGGCGGAGCTGGTGCCCGAGACCACGTAGAGGTAGGTATTGGCGGAGTTAACCGCGATCGACACCGGGGTATTGGGCAGAGTGATCAAGTCCTTCTGCGTGAGAACGCCGCTATCAGCGACGGTGAAATGCACCACGGAGTTATTGCCCTGGTTGGCGACATAAACATTCAAGTAGTCCGAAGTCATGGCCATGGCCACCGGGTTGGTGCCGCCCGAAGAGATGGGAGTCACAGCCGAGCGGATGGCGCCGGACTGCGCATCGGTGGCGTAGCCATAGATCTGGCCCGCGCTGCCGGCAGAGGCGCCCGCCGAGGCGGCCACGTAAACAAAGTCGATGGTGACAAGCTGGCAGGCCGTCAGGAGTGTGGCCACAATGAGGCCAATCGCAGAGACCAGAGCGAGCTGGCTCAATTTACTGAACTTCATGCGCTTCCTTCGTCATGGGCCATTTGCTTCAAAAGCCCTCAAAAAATCTCGTTTACGTTGCCCCGTGTTTATTGTAAAAGGCGCGTACGGGGTATTACCAGAACCGGCTCCGCTGCGCGAGCCGGACGAAACCATGGTCTCACTTCGACTGGACGCCGCCTCCGGTGCCATTGTGAGGAATGGCCGCCGCGGCCACGGGCTGGGCGTTGGTGGCAAACGGTGAGAACTGGGCGTCGAGCAGGGTACCGGCCGTCGTGCTCAGCTCAAAATCTGAAACCGTGTTGTCGAGAAAATTGACAGTGAAGAGAAAGTGGTTGGTGGAAGGATCGATGCCGATAGCGACCGGCTGGAGGCCGGTGGCGTAGCTGCCGATGCGCGTGAGCACGCCGCTCGTCATCGAATAGGCCGTGACGGTGGCATCGGTCTCGTTGGTGACGTAGGCATAGGCATACGTGGGGTCGACGACTACGCCGCTGGGGCCGTTGCCAGCGGGGTAGGGGCTGCCGCTCAACGTGGTGAGCGCGCCGGTGGATCCGACGGTGTAGCCGAACACGTCGCCGCGCACGGAGTCCGTCACGTACACATAGGCGCTTTTTCCATCGCTGGCGATGGCGGAAGGCTGGACCCCGGCAGGAACGGGCGGGCCGGGCACGGCCGTCAACACGCCTCCCGACCCGACAGAGAATCCAAAAACATAGCCCGCGGAGGGCGTCACCGACGAGTCGTACGCGGTGACATAGACGTAGGCGCCGGAGGCGAGCACATTCACCGCCGTAGGCACGATCACGTGCGAGGCATTGCCGCCGGTGAGCGTCAGCGGCCAGAATTGGGCGCTCACTGCCGGGTTGGTGGCCGGAGTGCCGAGGCAGACGGTAGCGGCGCATGGCGCGGAGCTGGAGGAGCCACCGGCAGCGAGCGGGTACACGGCGATGGAACCGGAACAGGGATCCGCGGTGGAGCAGAGCGGAAGCGGCTGGTAGGTATCCACCACGAAGACGTTGGATTTGCTGGCGGCGATGGCCAGTGGGTAGATCCCCGGCGTGTTCACGGTATTGAACGGATAGAGCTTGCCATCGTTGCCGACGATGAACTGGACAATGGTGTTGTCGTCGTGATTGACAACGAACAGGTTCTGGTAATCGGCGGAGACGGCCTCGGCGACGGGGTTGCGGCCTTCAGAAGGAAACGGCGAGGTGGGAATCTGGCGCATGCGGCCGGACTCGGAGTTGATCTCGAAAACATCGATCTCGCCGTAGTTGTTGGCGCCGGCGGCTCTGCTGCTGGCCACGAAAACGAAATCCACGGTCAGCGTCTCGCAGGCAGTAATGAGCGAAGCCGCCACGAGGCTGGCCGCGGCAACCAGCAAGAGCTGGCTCGATCTAGAAAACTTCATGCGCATCTTTCGTCAGCAGGGCCACCCATCGGCCCCTCAAAAAATCTGGTTTTCAATCAAGTCAATTTTCGATCAAATCGAGGCGCGAACTGCGAACGGCCGTGCCGGGATTTGGATTATGTTTTTAGAGACTCCGAAGCATCCGGAACCCCTCAAGAGGCGCCGGCCAGCCTGTCGCAATTGGGCCGGCGGACGCCGCCTGGCTTTATCCGGTACGCCCGTCCACCAGGCACCATGTCGGCTGACCCTGGAGGGTCCAGGTCTCCGTAGAGCGCATAGGATTCAGGTCACCGGTATTGGGATCGAGCGTGCGTCCGGTCACGGTCGAGTCATATTCGTTGGCTTCGTAGACGAACTGACTCGAGGGATCTTCGACGATGCACTGCGGACCCGAACCGGAGCCGAAGGGCTCTTCAGCGATGAAGCTCAACTGATAAGAAGGCGCAGTGGTCAGGAAGTATCCGGCCAGGCCGCTTTCCGGATTCACTCCGGTTGTGTTGTTGCCCTGGTTGGCGACATAAACGAACTTGCCCTTCGACTCGACAAGCACTTGGATGGGATTGGCGAGCGTGGGATCGTCGGGAATCACGCCGCTTGGCTCCGCCTGCAATGCGCCGCCTGTGCCCGTGGTGTAGGGGAGAATCTGGCTTTGCGAAGTGGTGGAGTTTCCGTTGAATTTGATCGTAACCGGCTCGTTGTCGAGCACGTAAATCACGCCGCTGGCATTCACAATAGCGGTGCCTTGCTTAATGCCGAGGGGCTGCACACTATTCTGGCTCAGCGTCAGCTGGCCGCTGCTGCCGGAATAGGAGTACGGCCAGACCGAGGTGCCGCTGGTATACGGGTAGGAGGTGGGCGTCGGCGCACCGGTGAGGGTGAGGAGGAATCCGCCGCTGAGAACGAAATCGACAGGATTGGCGGGAACCGGGAAGTAGGTGAGCGCGGAGCCGTTGGCTGCGGTTACCTGGGCATTGACGACCAACGACAAGCGGCCCGTCGTCGCGTTGATCTGGAAGACCGTAATGTCGCCACAGGTAGTGACCCCCCCTCCCAGGGCGCGCGCGCAGTTGTCGGTGCTCGACGGGTTGGCGTTGTCGGGCGCGTCGTGGTCCAAGACCATTAAATAGTTGCCCGAGGTATCTACGATGAGCCGGAAAGGGTTCTGGCCCTGGGTGTAGAAGGTTTCCTGGGGTGTCAAGATGCCATTGCCGCCCACGGCATACTCCGTGATGTTGGCGTTCTGGCACTCGGCGGTGCCCACGCCATAGCAATTGCCGTTGCCGGCGTTGTTCACGCCACGATTGAGGACATAGAGGAAGCGGCTACCAAGAGTGAGGACGGCGCGGACCGGGTTGGCGCCCCCCGAAGAGACTGGCAGGCCGTCAATGGGGGCCAGCGTACCGACGTTGTGGTCGATCCGATAGCCGGAGATGATGCCGCTGTTCCCGGACGAGGCGGTGACGGTTCCCGTTACATACAAGAAGCCAACCGTATAACTCTCAACGCAAGACGTTACGCCAAAGATGATGCCTGCAGAGAGGACGCCCATCGAAAGCGCCTTGCCGAATTTCGTAAACCTCATGCTATTCCTTCATCCTGGTTAGGCGTGCGCCGCCAAGTTTGGTCGTTCCCGAGCAGAGCTGGGTTGGGATGGAATCCCTGATGAATTGTAAAAGGCGAGGGCAGGTTGTGCCTAGTTTCTGGCTGGGACCAGGCAAAAGGCGTGATTTCCAACACTTCGCCGCCCTGACTCTGGCCCCTCGGCCTGCTTCGTTACCCGGCAAACCCACTCTCTGGATGTAATCGCAGTATAGACGTTCCGAGGGTGGTAATGGGCAGCGGTGGTCTCGCGAAATTTTGCCGAGGCCGGCTGGCGAATGCGGGTCAGCCACCCCAGCGAATAAAAAACGCTCGCCGGGGGCCCGGTCAGGACACTCGCGGTATGGCCTGGCGTAGGTGGTTCCCAGGTCCCCAAATGCGAGGGACCTCCACCCCACGGACCAAGACCTGTCCGTGGGGACCCCGGACCTGGGGCACCCCTTTCGTGGTGAATTTGCTTACTGAAGAGTCGGGCCGCGGCGCTACCACACGCGGCAGGAGTTTACAGGGAACATGGGCTGGCCTTTTTTGCAACCGAAGGCTTTACCGAAGGCGTCGAAGTTCTGTACGGTGCCGTTGGCGCGCCAGCGGCCTGGCGAATGCGGGTCGATGAGCACAAGCTGCCGGGCGATGGCTTCCGAACGGTTTTCGCACCACACCTGGGCGAAGCCGATAAAGTAGCGCTGCGCCTCGGTGAATCCGTCGATCTTGTCGTCGATGCTCTTGTGCTGCTCGGCGAGGGCGTTAAGCAGCGCCTGCCAGGCGATGCGCAACCCGCCATTATCGGCGGCGTTTTCGCCCAGCGTGAGACGCCCGTTGACATATGCGGCGGTTGTATCGCCGTGCGCCGGCGCGGCCTCGAAGCCGCTGTACTCGTCGGCTTCGCAATCGGTGCGCTCGGTAAATGCCTTGCGATCGGCGGGCGTCCACCACTCGCGCAGGTTGCCCTTTCCATCGAACTGCGAGCCATGGTCGTCAAAGCCATGCGTCATTTCGTGTCCAATGACCACGCCAATGCCGCCGAAGTTTACCGCCGGATCGATGGTGAAGTCGAAGAACGGCGGCTGCAGGATGCCGGCCGGGAAGTTGATGTCGTTGAACGAAGTGCTGTAATAGGCGTTAACCGTGGGCGGCGTCATGTGCCACTCTCTTTCGTCCACGGGCTTGCCCAGCTTGGCAAAGTTGTAGTTGCGCTCGTAGAGGGCCGCTTGCTCTTGGTTGGCCACAAACGTGGCGCGGTCGACCTTCACGCTCGAGTAGTCGCGCCACTTTTCCGGATAGCCGATTTTGTTGCGGATCATGGCGAGTTTTTCTGCGGCGGCCCTTTTGGTCTCGTCGCTCATCCACGGCAAAGCGCGCATGTCGTCAGCCAGAGCTTTTTCGAGAGCAGCCACCAGCTTGTCCATGCTGGCTTTGGCTGCGGGCGGAAAGTTCTGCTTCACCCAGTCCTGGCCGACGGCCTCGCCCAGCGCCGCGTCGGTGGCGCGGGTGCACTGCCTCCAGCGCGGCTGGGGCGCCTTTTGCCCGCCCAGGATCTCGGAGAAGAACCGGAAATCTTCGTTGAAGAAGGCGCTCGAAAGGTTCGGGGCCTCGCCGTGCAGCGCCTGCCAGCGCAGATAACTCTTCCAGGCCGCCAGAGGTTCGCCGGCGAGGAGCGCGTTGAGTCCTTTGAAGAAATCGGGCACGACCACATTGAGGGTGTCGAAAGGTCCGATGCCGACGGTGCTGAAGTAGATCTTCCAGTCGAACTCCGGAGTCAGCTTCTGGAAGTCGTCCACGGTGTAGATGTGATACACCTTCTCGGGAATGCGGCGGTCCACGCGGGCCATGGAGGCTTTGGCCATGGCGGTCTCGATTTCCATCACCCACGCGGCCTCTTTGGCGGCCTGGTCGGGCGAGTCGCCGGCCAAAGTGAACATCTTCTTCATGTGTTCTACATAAGCGGCGCGGATCTCAGCAAAGTGCGGCGAATCGGCGAGGTAATAATCGCGGTCGGGCAGGGACAAACCGCCCTGGTCGGCCTCGGCGATCTGCTGCGACGAGTCTTTTTGATCCTGGGAGACGCTAAATTCGAAAAAGCCGTCGGTGGTGCCGCGGCTTTCAAGCCAACTGAGCAGGGCGGGAATGTCGCGCGTGCTCTTCAGCGTGGCAATCTGGTTCCAGGAGCCCTGAATGGGCTCAAGTCCGAGCTTTTCGATGGTGGCCGTATCCATGCAGGAGGCGTAGAAGTCGCCGTACTGTTTTTCGAGAGGGGTCTTGGGGGCGCTGGCCGCCGATTCCAGGTCCTTCCAGAGCAGATACTGGTTGCGCAACTGCAACTGGGAGAAGGAACGCGCCCAGCGTGCCTGGTCGGCGGGAATGGGATTCTGCTTCATCCAGTTGCCGCAGGAGTATTGGTAGAAGTCGACGCAGGGATCGGCGGTGGTATCCATCGCGGAGACGTCG
>Ga0224555_1004287_pt1 | contig 13277 bp, 12 predicted proteins | sample 714S23034metaG_FD_180687 | JGI IMG/M metagenome (GOLD analysis project Ga0224555, IMG submission 180687) | Peat soil microbial communities from Stordalen Mire, Sweden - 717 S2 30-34 | ecosystem: Environmental > Terrestrial > Soil > Wetlands > Peat | place: Sweden: Norrbotten County, Stordalen...
AGGAAGTGCAGGAAGTCATTCGCTATCAGGAGATGACCGGGGTACCCCTGGTTCCGGCGGCGGTGCGGGGATTGATTAATCTTCGCGGCCAGATTGTTACCGCTGTCGACCTGCGGCGCCGCCTCAGCATGAGCGAACGGGGCGCCGGCCTGTTGCCCATGAATGTGGTGGTGCGCACCGACGACGGGCCGCTCAGCCTGCTGGTGGATGAAATTGGCGACGTCATTGAAGTTGACCAGGAAACCTTTGAGCAACCTCCGGAGACCATGAAGGCGCTGGCCGGGGACGTTATTCGCGGCGTGCATAAGTTACAGGAGCGGTTATTGCTGGTGCTCGATACCGGCCGCGCCGTCGAAGTGGTCGAGGCCCGGGCCGCGGCGCCGGAAAAAGATCGCTAGGCAAAGTTCGCCAGAGACTCACAACCAAAATCAGGCAAGAAGGAGAAGTTCGCGATGAAAAGCAAAAACAGTGGTGGGAGCGCGGCAGCAGCAGCGCCCGCGAGGACACGTACCAATGCCCAGGCCCTCAATGCCGACTATGCCGGCCAGATCGCCGCCATCAGGAAATCGCATGTAGTGATCGAGTACACCCTGGACGGGACCATTCTCGATGTCAATGAAAACTTCGAGCAGCTCTTTGGCTATAGCCGACAGGAATTGGTAGGCGGGAATGCCAGCCTATTTGTGGACGAAGCCACTCGCCAAAGTGCGGCGTACAAGGATATTTGGGAGCGTCTCAAACGGGGGGAAACCTACGCCGCGGAAACGAAACGAATTACCAAGGATGGCCGGGAGCTCTGGATCGAGGCTTCCTACAACCCGATCCCGGATCTAAATGGGAAACCCTACAAGGTCGTGAACTACTCCACGGACGTCACCCGGCGCCGGCTGCAGAGCCAAGACTATCAGAGCCAGCTTGCGGCTATCAACAAGTCGCAGGCGGTCATCGAGTTCCAAATGGATGGAACCGTCATTCAGGCCAACGACAATTTTCTCAAGGCTCTGGGCTATACCCTCGACGAGATCAAAGGCCGGCACCATAGCATGTTCGTCGACGAAGCCTATCGCGCCAGCTCGGCCTACAAGGAATTCTGGGTCAAGCTGAACCGCGGCGAATATGTCGCTGACGAATTCAAACGCATTGGCAAAGGCGGCCGGGAAGTTTGGATTCAGGCCTCCTACAATCCCATCTTCGACCTGAACGGCAAGCCCTTTAAGGTGGTCAAATACGCCACCGACGTGACCGCGCAAAAACTGGTCAATGCCGACCTGGCGGGCCAGATCGCGGCGGTGAGGAAATCGCAAGCCGTGATCCAGTTCCAGATGGATGGAACGGTCCTCGACGCCAACGACAATTTTCTCAAGGCTCTGGGCTATACCCTCGACGAGATCAAAGGCCGGCACCATAGCATGTTGGTCGACGAAGCCTATCGCGCCAGCCCGGCCTACAAGGAATTCTGGGTCAAGCTGAACCGCGGCGAATATGTCGCTGACGAATTCAAACGCATTGGCAAAGGCGGCCGGGAAGTTTGGATCCAGGCTTCCTACAACCCGATCCTCGACCTGAACGGCAAGCCCTTCAAGGTGGTCAAGTATGCCACCGACGTGACCGCGCAAGTCAAAGCCCGGCAGGAAATGACCCGCCTGGCGGAGCGCGAGAAGGAGCAGATGGAGGAGCTGAAAACCCTCTTTAACCAGATTGCGGAAAATGCCCAAACCCTGGCCAGCGCTGCCGAAGAACTAACCGCCACCAGCCAGCAGATGAGCGCCAACGCGGAAGAAACTTCGGCCCAGGCCAACGTGGTCTCGAAGAACTCCGAGCAGGTGAACAAGAACCTGCAGACCGTGGCCACCGGTACCGAGGAGATGGGGGCGAGCATCAAGGAAATCGCCAAGAACGCCACCGAGTCGGCCAAGATCGCGACCGCGGCGGTGAAAGTCGCGGAAACTACCAATGTGACCGTTTCGAAGCTCGGTGAAAGTTCGACCGAGATCGGACAAGTCATCAAAGTCATTACCTCGATTGCGCAGCAGACCAACCTGCTGGCTCTGAACGCCACCATCGAAGCCGCCCGCGCGGGCGAGGCCGGCAAAGGTTTTGCCGTCGTCGCCAATGAAGTGAAGGAGCTGGCCAAAGAGACGGCCAAAGCCACCGAGGACATCAGCCGCAAAATCGAAGCCATTCAGACGGACACCAAGGCCGCCGTCGATGCCATTGGGACCATCAGCGGAATCATTAACCAGGTGAATGACATCTCGAACACCATTGCCACGGCGGTCGAAGAGCAGAATGCGACCACCAACGAGATGGCGCGCAACGTCAGCGAGGCGGCCAGCGGCAGCGGAGAGATCACCAAGAACATCGCGGGCGTGGCCGAGGCGGCGCAAAGCACCACCCGGGGAGCGGCGGATACGCAGAAAGCGGCGCAGCAACTGGTCGAAACCTCGCGGGAACTCAACGGCCTGGTGGATAAATTTCGCAACGGTTCGCAGGCCGCGCGAGGCTGAGGGAGGACAATGCAGCGAAGGGTGGTGGTTGGCTGCTTGAGTGATTCGTCTATGTCTCCTATTCGCGTTCTGCTGGTAGATGATTCGGTGGTGATTCGCAAGCTGCTCTCCGGCACCTTGTCGGCGGATCCGGCCCTCGAGGTAGTGGGCACGGCCAGCGACGGGCGGATCGGGCTGGCGAAGATTGCCAACCTCCATCCCGACCTGGTGACGCTCGACATCGAAATGCCGGTGATGGACGGTCTGGCAACGCTGGCCGAGCTGCGCAAGCTCTATCCCAAGCTGCCGGTCATCATGTTCAGCACGCTGACCGAGCGGGGCGCGGCGGCGACTCTCGAAGCGCTCTCCCTGGGCGCCTCCGACTACGCCACCAAGCCCAGCAATACGGGCAGCGCGGAAGTTGCGCTCGAGGCCATCCGCGCCGACCTGATCCCCAAGATCAAGGCGCTGTGCGCCGGCCATTCCCGGAAATTGCAGACGCTGCCCCCGCCGCGTCCGCCCCTGCGGCTCTTCAAAGCGCCCATCGACCGGCGCATCGAACTGGTGGCCATCGGCACTTCCACCGGAGGGCCCAATGCCCTGGCCGAAGTCCTGCCCCGGATTCCGAAAGATTTTCCTGTCCCCATCGTGGTGGTGCAGCATATGCCTCCAATTTTTACCCGCCTGCTGGCCGATCGTCTGGCGGGCCGCTCCGCCATCCCCGTTGAGGAAGGGAGCGACGGAGCGCTTCTTTCGCCGGGACACGCCTGGATCGCGCCGGGAAATTTCCACATGACGGTGGTTCATTTCCATGCCGGCTGGCGTCTGCAACTGGATCAGAATCCGCCGGAACATTCCTGCCGCCCGGCGGTCGACCCGTTGTTCCGCTCGGTAGCCGCCGCCGGCCGCTCCGGCGTACTGGGCGTGGTCATGACCGGCATGGGGTCGGACGGTGTACTGGGAGCGCAACGCATTCGCGAAGCCGGAGGAGAGGTCATCATTCAGGATGAAGCCTCCGCCGTGGTGTGGGGAATGCCCGGCCTGGTCTATGCCGCAGGCCAGGCCGACGGCGTCTATTCCTTGGATCAACTGGCGCCGGAGATTACCCGCCGCGTGCTCGAAAGCCGTGCCCCACGTGCGGCGGCGGCCGCGAGCCAGCGTTCCACCATGGAGCCCAGAGCCCAATGACGACCGGCGCCCAACCCGCCATGCCCAAGCCCGGGGCTGCCAAAGTGAGCGTGCCCGTCGATGCCATCTTTCGCCAGATCCGCGATCTGGTCTACAAAGTCTCCGGAATCTATCAGCTCGAGGACAAGCTCTACCTGCTGGTGGATGCCTGCGGCCGCCGCATGAAGCACCTGGCGACAAAAAGCACGGCAGCGTACTGGGACATGCTGACCGCGCATGCCAACCGGGATGCCGAAATGCGGGAACTGCTCAACGAACTCACCATCGGCGAGACTTGCCTGTTCCGCAGCCCGCCTCAACTGGAGGCTTTGCGCAAAGTGATTTTGCCGGAGCTGGCGGCGGACAAAATCAAGCAGGTCACCAAACGTTTGCGCATCTGGAGCGCCGGCTGCTCCACGGGGGAAGAGTCCTATACCCTGGCCATGAGCATGCTTGAGGAGTCCGTCGGCTTGCTGAAAGGCTGGACGGTGGAAATTCTGGCCACCGATCTGAATGACCGTTCGGTGGAAACCGCGAAGGCGGGCATTTACGGTGATTACGCCTTGCGCTCCACCTCCGATTATTTCAAGCGCAAGTACTTCACCGCCATCGACGAAAAGAAACTGCAAGTCCGGCCCGAGGTGAAGAAGCTGATTACCTTCAGCCGCCTCAATTTGCAAGACGATTCCAAGATGCTCTTCATGAAGGGCATGGACCTGGTTTTCTGCTGCAATGTGCTGATCTATTTCGACGGACCTTCGAAGTCGAAGGTGGTCGACCATTTTTACAGCAACCTCAATTTCGGCGGTTATTTTTTTCTGGGGACCTCGGAATCGCTGTTTAAGTTAAACGAGAAGTTTCACGTGGTGCATTTTCCCGGAGCCATCGCCTATTGGAAACCATCCCTGAAGAGTGGAAAGCTATGAGCGCGCCTGGCACTGCCAATGTCCTCCTGGCGAAGATTCGCGAGCGCGTCGGGCGCATCGAATCGATGCCCTCGATTCCGGCGGTTTTTGTCCCCCTCCTGAAACTGCTGAACGCGCCCGAGGAGCAGGTCCGGCTGGACGACGTGGTGAAGCTGATCTCCTACGACCACGCCATCGCAGCGCAATGCCTGCGGGTGGCGAACTCTCCGCTATTCGGGCTGGCGAGGCCCCCGGAAACCATCAAGGGAGCGGTGCTCGCCCTGGGGATGCGACGGGTTGAAACCATCCTGCTGACCTGCTGCCTCGGGCAGGCCTTTCCCACGAAGCATTGGCCTCTGGATGCGATTGTCTACTGGAGGCATTCGCTGGGCTGTGCCATGGTATGCCGCAAGTTCGCCGAGAAACTCTCCAGTATCGACGGCGACAAGGCCTACATGGCAGGGCTGCTTCACGATATTGGGGTCATGGTGAACTGCCTCAGTTTTCCTGCGGAATTCGGCGTTGCCGTCGCCCATGCCGTCGAGCAGCAGATTCCCCTTGCCCAAGCGGAGAGCTCTACCATGGGATTCACCCATTGCGAGACTGGCCGGGCGTTAGCCGAAAAATGGAACTTGGGCGAAGCGATCACGCAGGTAATCGCTCATCATCACGCAATTGAGCGTAGCGAGAGTGACCATGCGCTGGTGGCGCTGGTCCATTTATGCGACCTGCTATGCCGTATGCGCGGTTTGGGTTACGGATACTATGAACGGCAGAAAATTGACCTGGCTTACAACCCGGCGTGGGGCGTTCTATTGCAGGAACACAGCGAACTGGAAGGAGTCGACCTGGTTCGCTTTACCTTCGAAATGGATGATGCCGTGGCCAACATCTACGATATGGTCGCCACCATATTTGCCGCAACCCCGGTTCGGAACTGAAAATGTTCGGAACTGAAAATGCCGCTGCACCAGAAACGCCGCAAACTGAGAAGGCCACGGAATTTGAGAATGACGCAGAACCCAGCAGGGAAGACAATCTTGGCCGAACATCTCGTTCGTGTCTGACGCAAAAACCAGATCGCGGAGTCCACGTATCGGGTGCGTCAGGCAGGGCGAGTTACCTGCCTAGCTGTGGACTTGTAGAGACACCACGAGCGGCATGCTTTCAAATAGCAGGCTCACCTCAACCGCCGGCGAGTTCGATAACGAGTGCAGGCAATAATCACTCCCGGTGACGACGGTGGGAACCGAAAGCATGCATCCGTCTCCCAACCCCGAAATCTTGTTCTTAAAGTTGCCCGCAATCATGTTGCTGACTTCCCCAAAGGCATCGGTCACGTCCGGTCCAACCTTGTCCGGTTCGATACCGAGCATTTTCGAAGCCATGAGCGCAGCCGACTGGTTACTGCACCGGATACTCAGCACTCCGCACATTTGCCCCGCCAAGCCCACCATGGCGGTAATTTCCGGTGTCTCGGCAATCATGCTGTCAGGCACAGTTAATTTGCAACCCAGCATGAGTTCGAAGACCTCGCGCGAGGCGACTTCCAGCATCGGGCCCCAGGCCTGATCGGTCTTGGCGGCAGCAGCGGCTGTGGTGTTCATGCTTTCACCGCCAACAGCGGCATGATCGATTCTTTAACCTGATCCGGAGTGAACGGTTTGCGAATGTACCCGCGCGCGCCGGCGTTGAGAGCCTGCACCACATGGGCCTCGCTTCCTTCGGTCGTGATCATTACCACGGGCACCCCTTTTGCCTTCTCAACCCCGCCCAGCGCCTTGATGAACTCCAGGCCATCCATGATCGGCATGTTGATATCACACAGGATCAGCCCCACCCGGTTTTCCATCAGCACCGACAGAGCTTCGGCGCCGTTTCCCGCCTCGAACACCTGGCTGAGTTCAAGCCCCGCCTGGCGCAACGAGCGTTCCACGATCTTTCGCATCACCGATGAATCGTCCACGATCAGCGCAGCGATACTGTCCATTAGGCGCTCCTTACTCTCGGGGTAAGCGTCCGCTATCTGCTCACCTTCGTTAGGTTGGATATCGGCTGGCGAGGGTTGAGGCTTTAGCGGAATTTGAGGAGAGACGCTTCAGGGAATATGGCCGATAATTTTAATAGTTCGGGTTTTGTACAGACGAGTCCTCTACAGTGCAGCTGTCGCCGTCGCCGTCGCTCACCGTCACTTTTCCAGTCGAAGCGGAAGTGGGGCCGTTCGAGACGGTGAAGTCAACCGTCACCTCCGTTCCCTGGTTCGGCTTCGAATTAGAGACGGACGTGATCGTGGTTGTGGTGTTAGCCGGGCTAGTTGTTACGCGGCGGAAGGCCTTTCCAGAGGGGCAACTCGCGTGCTTCGAGAAAAAGAATATCTTCGCAGCCACCCTGACTTCGCCGGTAACTTCAGTAACTTGTTCCGTTACCTGGAGCGATCCTAGAATCTTTTTGCGATGCCTCCCGGACAACAATGCTGCAAGCGCACGAAAATGGTGCTGCCGCTGCGCCTCTGGACCGACGAGGAGAACGGGCAGAACGATGCGCCCCGGCTCGCCCATACCCTCGACATTAGTCCGATAGGCGCGAGCCTGGGAGGACTGCGCGAACCGCTCCAATCCGGGCAGGTCGTTACTTTGCAACGGGGGCAGAGCCGAAACCGGTTTCTCGTGGTGTGGACCAAGCAGCTCGACGTCAATGAAATCCGCGCCGGTTTGAAGTCGCTCGAGCCCGGGAAAAAACTGTGGGACATCAACCTTCCCGAAGAAATCGTCGCACCGGAGCAAGATGCCGCAGACACGGTGAGCTCGTTTGAGCATAGAGACCCCGGTCCGGTCTCTCCGGTTTCGAACTCCGCAGCCAGCGGTTCGCAAGTTTCGGAAAGGAAATCGACTTCGATCCAGCGCTTCCGTCAGGCGGCAGCCCAGCACTTGCACCCGCGATGGGCCTCGGCCATCGCTGGCATGATCGTGGTCGCCGCAGCCGCAGTGCTCATTCAGGAGCTCAACCCGCCGACCGTAGAAACATCTTCTTTACAACGGCCCGATTCGACAATTCGGCTGGCACATGCCACGCCACCGGCCAACAACCTAAAATCGAAAGATGCGGTGAAGGTGATTTTCGCGAAGGCCGCGGAAGATGCCGAAACCGATTCCGCGACGCGCATCAAAGTAGCGGAAGCTCCGCAAGGTCACATCATTTATCCCGACGCACCCCAAGCCAATCTTTCCGGCAAGGTAAGCCTGAAAGTCGTGATCGGCATGGCAGGCCGGGTGAAAGAGATTTGGGTGCTGAGTGGAAACCGCGAGTTAGCGAAAGCCGCTATTCAAGCGGTTCGACAATGGCGCTATACCCAGCCCGAACGCGACGGCCAGGCTATGGAAGCCGAAACCAACGTGACCATCGACTTCCAGGGACAAGACGCAGTTTCGATCCACTTTTCTCCTTCACCCCCCATCAGTACCCAGTCCTAGCGCCTGTCAAAATATGTACTTCATTGGTCATTGCTTTCTTAACCTCGCAAATTTAGAAAGCCCCCATCCAGCGGATAATCTACGCCGGTAATGAACCCAGCTTCATCCGAGCACAAGAAAAGAGCCAGCGACGCAACTTCGTCGGGATCGGCCATGCGTCCCACGGGTTGCGCCTGCGATAGCCGGCCGAACATTTCCTTTTCCCGGCCCGGATAATGTTTTTTCAGATAACCATCGACAAATGGCGTATGCACGCGCGCCGGCGAAATGCAGTTACAGCGGATGTTGTGGGCAAGATAATCTTTGGCGACGGAATACGTCATCGCGACAACCGCTCCCTTGCTCATCGAGTAAGCGAACCGCTCGGGCAACCCAACCGACGCGGCAATCGACGCCAGATTTAGAATAACGCCCCCTCCGTTTTCTTTCATCTGCCCCACGGCGGCCGACATGCAGTTGTAGAAACCCTTTACGTTCACGCGAAAGACTTTGTCGAAGTCCGCTTCCATCGTGCTTTCCAGGGTTCCGATGTGCGCAATGCCGGCGTTGTTCACCAGAATGCGAATGGGCTCAATGGCAAGAATACTTTGAAAGACATTCTTGACGTTCTGCTGGTTGGAGACATCGCACGCAAAAGCCCGCGCCCTTCCACTGGCCTTCGTGATTTCCAATGCAGTCGCTTCTGCCTCCGATGGGTTGACGTCAACGATGTGCACCGACGCGCCGCTCCTGGCGAATCGATGGGCAATGGCGCGGCCAATTCCACTGCCGCCTCCGGTAACCACCGCCGCTTTTCCGTCCAACCGGAAATTGTTGCTGATTGCCGCAGTCATCCGAGCCAAACCTTCCTTTTCGAAATGAAATCGTCTTGACCCTACAAACTTCGCCTTAGTATTCCTGGTAGCAGGAATGATCTCTTTGCAAATTCTCCAGGCATCCTCGTCGCCACTTCCTGTAATGTATAACGTCGTGGCTTGGTGAAGCAGATGAATCTCGTTCTCCGATGAGCAACTCCGGGTTGGGTCTAGGCATGTTTTCTCTCGCGGGAAAGACCGCCGTTGTTATGGGCGGCACCTCCGGAATCGGTCAGGCCCTCGCCTTGGGTTTGGCCGAGGCCGGAGCCGATGTGATTGCCGCGTCCAGGCGCGAGCAGGCGGTCGAGGCGACCGCAAATCAGATCGAGGCCCGGGGGCGAAAGACTTTGCGCATCACCGCCGATGTGACCGGGCGCTCATCGCTCGAGAGGCTTCGCGACGCCGTTCTAACCCAGTTCGGCAAGGTGGACGTGCTGGTGAATTGCGCCGGTATCACAACCAAGGCTCCGACTTTAGATTTCCCAGAAGATCGATGGCGGGAGATCCTCGACATCAATCTCACCGGTACGCTCCGCGGCTGTCAGATATTTGGCGAGCACATGTTGAGCCGGAAATCCGGTCGCATCATTAATATCGCTTCTCTCACCACTTATTTAGGGTTGTTTGAAGTTGCGGCCTACGCCGCCAGCAAGGCCGGCGTGGGTGCGCTCACCAAAACACTTGCCGTCGAATGGTCCCGCCATGGCGTTCTGGTGAACGCGATTTTGCCTGGAGTCTTTCGCACCCCGCTGAATACGCAGTTGCTGGATTCCCCGCGCGGTCGCGAACTTTTGATGCGTACCCCAATGGACAGGTTTGGCGAAGTCCGAGAACTTGTGGGAGCGGCTGTCTATCTTGCCTCCGACGCGGCCTCGTTTGTGACCGGATCGATTCTGATAGTGGACGGCGGATTCCTGGCCAGCGGTGTGAATCAATAGCCTGGAATTCATAAGAGAGTACATGGATGGCGAAGCCCGAAGGAAACATGGAAACCAATTCGTCGTTGACGCTGAAAAAAGCGGAAGACTGCCGCTGGGATTTGGTGAGCTTGGGTGAGGTGATGCTTCGGCTCGATCCGGGAGAGGTTCGCGTATCCACCGCGCGTGAGTTTCGCGCCTGGGAGGGCGGCGGTGAGTACAACGTGGCGCGCGGCCTGCGCCGCTGTTTTGGCATGCGTACCGCCATCGTGACCGCTCTCGCTGACAACCCCGTCGGAAGATTGCTGGAAGATTTTATGTTGCAAGGCGGCGTCGACTTGTCGCAGTTGCGCTGGGTGCCCTATGACGACGTGGGCCGCGCCGTTCGCAACGGTCTCAACTTCACCGAGAGAGGATTTGGAGTTCGAGCCGCCTTGGGATGCTCCGATCGCGGACACACCGCCGCCTCTCAGTTGCAGCCCGGCCAAATCGATTGGGAGATGATTTTCGGAACAGAAGGTGCGCGCTGGTTCCACACTGGCGGCATCTTCAGCGCGCTCTCGCCAACCACCTCGCTGGTTGTAAAAGAGGCGATGGAATCGGCCCGCCGTCACGGCACCGTAATCTCCTACGACCTGAATTATCGGCCTTCGCTGTGGAAGTCGGCGGGCGGCCACGCCAAGGCGATCGAGGTCAACCACGCGCTAGCGCCCATGATTGACGTCATGATCGGGAATGAAGAGGATTTCACCGCAGCGCTCGGTTTCTCAGTCGAAAACACAGACGAACATCTTTCGCAACTCGAGAGCGCAAATTTTCGCCGCATGATGACGCGAGTCTCGGAGAAATATCCCAACCTCAGAGTCGTAGCCACCACGCTGCGCACGGCGCGCACTGCCTCGCGCAATGATTGGGGAGCAATCTGTTATTGTTGCGGCAACTTTTATGAAGCCAAACCCATGCCCGACTTGGAGATTTTCGATCGCGTGGGCGGCGGAGATTCGTTCGCCTCTGGTTTGATCTACGGTTTTCTCGCCGGGCGGGAGCCGCAATGGGCGGTCGAATGCGGGTGCGCTCACGGCGCGCTGGCCATGACCACTCCCGGAGATACCACGATGGCGACTCTGGCCGAGGTTGAGCGGGTAATGAAGCGGGGCACGGTTCGCGTGCAGCGCTGAACAAAAAAGAAAGCGACCATCATGAGCAGAGAAAAAATTCTTCAACAGATTCATAAGGTCGGAATCGTACCCGTCTTGCGCGCGTCTTCGGCAGAGTCCGCCATTGCCGCTGCCGCCGCCATTGAAGCTGGCGGCGTGCCGGTTCTAGAAATTACCATGACCGTTCCCGGCGCCATCGATGTGATCCGTGCCGTGGTGAAGAGTTCGGGTGCGCGAGTGCTGGTAGGCGCTGGTACCGTTCTTGATCCAGAAACTGCGCGTGCCTGCATTCTGGCCGGAGCCCAATTCATCGTCAGTCCATCGCTTAACGTCAAGACGATCGAACTCTGCCGCCGTTATTCTGTGCCAGTGATTCCGGGAGCGCTTACGCCCACCGAGATCATCCACGCATGGGAAGCTGGAGCGGATGTCGTAAAAGTTTTTCCCTGTGGCGCGGTCGGCGGTGCGAAATATCTTGCCGCCTTGCGCGGGCCGATGCCGCAAATCGATTTGATTCCCACCGGTGGAGTCTCGCTCTCGAACGCCGCGGAGTTCCTGGCCGCAGGCGCATTCGCTCTCGGTGTCGGAGGCGATCTCGTCGACAGTTCAGCCCTGGCGCAGGGCAGGCAGGAAGTGATTGCCGAGAATGCGCGCAAGTACGTCACGCTCGTGAAGCAGTCACGCGCGGCTTCCTGATACACGCAGGACGCCGTCGTCCGCTCCTTGAGGGTAGAGGCCTGGTTCGTTAGTCGTAGTTAGTTAGCCCTGGTTAGTTAGCCCTGGTTAGTTAGCCATGGAAAGCGCATCGCTCCAATTAGAAAATCTCCGCGAAGATAATATCTTGTCGGCGGTGGAACAGGTTTTAACCGCGACCCCGGTCATCGACATGCACACGCACCTGTTTGCCCCGGCATTTGGCAAGCTGGGATTGTGGGGCATCGACGACCTCCTCACCTACCACTACCTGGAAGCCGAATTCTTCCGCTCTTCCGAGGTGACGCCCGAGGACTATTGGTCCATGGGAAAGCAGGATCGCGCCGATGCAATCTGGCGCGCGCTCTTCGTCGAAAACACCCCCATCTCCGAAGCTACCCGCGGAGTAATCGCCGTCCTCCAAGCGTTCAATCTTCCGACCGAAAGCTCCGATTTGGTCGAGGCCCGTGAATTTTTCAGAGCTCAGAGCGCCGAAGCGCACGTTCGCAAAGTCTGTCAAATGGCCGGCGTGAACGTGGTTGTGATGACCAACGATCCGCTCGATCCCGACGAACTCCTCTTGTGGATGAATGGCATTGCGCCCGATCCGCAGTTCTATCCAGTGTTGCGCCTCGACCGGATTCTCTGCCAGTGGTCTGAACCCTGGGAGCAACTAGCCGGCATGGGCTATGCCATTGACGGCCGCGCATCGGGTCGATCGATTCCGGAGCTTCGCAGGTTTCTCTCCGATTGGTATCGGCGGATGCGCCCCCTGTATATCGCGGTTTCGCTCCCAGATACGTTTGAGTTTCCAGCCGAGACGCCGCGCGGAAGAATGCTGTGCGAAGCAGTGTTGCCGGCCTGCCGCGAGTTCGATATCCCCCTGTCGCTCATGATTGGTGTGCGCCGCCAGGTGAATCCCCGGCTTCGACTGGCGGGCGATGGCGTGGGCCGGGCCGATTTGCGCGCTCTGGAAAATATATGCAGCCAGTATCCTGAAAATCGATTTCTGGTAAGCGTGCTCAGCCGCGAGAATCAGCACGAACTCTGCGTCTATGCGCGAAAGTTTAACCACCTCATGCCTTTCGGCTGCTGGTGGTTTCTGAATAATCCTTCTGTCGTCGAAGAAATCACGCGCCAACGCATCGAACTGCTGGGAACCAGTTTCATCCCGCAACATTCGGACGCACGCGTTCTCGAGCAGCTCATCTACAAATGGCGAAACACGCGGGCCACCCTCGCTCCAATCCTGGCGCACTCCTATGGATTGCTCTCCCGCGATGGCCGCAGCGTCACGCGCCAAGAAATTCAACGCGATGTCCAGCGTCTCTTCCGCTCCAATTTCGAAAAGTGGACGAACCACCGCAAGAGTTGAACCAGGTCGAAGGGTTGAAAGCAATAACATTCCGCAATGTTTCCCAACCCCAATCAACGCGCAGGGCCCGTTGCAGGCAACCCTCAAGACATCGCCGACCCGATCACCGCGCACTCCGGCCATTTTCGCTGGATCATCTGCGCCTTGCTTTTTTTCGGCGTGACCAAGAATTACATGGACCGCCAAGTCCTTGGAGTGTTGAAGACCACGCTGCAACATGACTTCGGCTGGAATGAAATCGAGTACAGCAACC
>Ga0224555_1004288_pt1 | contig 13274 bp, 10 predicted proteins | sample 714S23034metaG_FD_180687 | JGI IMG/M metagenome (GOLD analysis project Ga0224555, IMG submission 180687) | Peat soil microbial communities from Stordalen Mire, Sweden - 717 S2 30-34 | ecosystem: Environmental > Terrestrial > Soil > Wetlands > Peat | place: Sweden: Norrbotten County, Stordalen...
GTCGCGGTCGTTACGGTTGTCGAGGAAGTAGATGTCGCTGCCGGCAAGCTTGCGATGGACAAACTCGATACGCGTATCGGGGAGCGGCCGGGTGTGTTCGAAGTCCGGCGCGACATTGAGCGCTTGCAGCACCGATGCTGCGTCCTGGCCCGCATACACCTTGCCCTTGCCGACGGAATGCACGCCGGCGCCATCGCCGAATAGTTCGTCGTTGAGGCGAGTGAACTCAGCCTGATCGTCGGCGAGCGAGGGCGTGTCGGTCGGCTTTGGCCCGGCGACAACCGCGCCTGCGGCGACCAAGGAATGAATGGCGCGCAGCACCGGCAGCGACATGTGCCGGCTATAGGGGTCGAGCGCCAGTACGAGGTAGCGCATGCCGCTATGGGTCGCGAGTTGTCCATTCTCAACATGGATGGCGTGGATGAGGCCGTCGGCGTTGAGGTAGTCGAAGCCGTAGCCGGCGGGCACGTCGGGCGCCTTGGTGGCGAAGATGGCGGTGAGGTTCGAATCCTCGCCGTAGTAGTAGAGGAGATCGGCAGCGAAGCGGCCCTGTTGCAGCAGATAGCTGCTGCGCGCAAGGTAATCGATCCAGGGACCGGCTTCCTCTGCCCAGGTTTCGTTGCGGTTGAACCACTGCCCATACGGTCCCAGCGTCAGGCCCGGCGCTGTTCCCGCGCCGACCAGCGGCTGGTGGGCCGACTCGTGAACGACGATGCGATTGATGCCGTTGAGCAACTCCTGGTCCGCGGTCGGCTTCAGCGTCGCCGGCGACCACGCCCACGCGCTATCGATTCTGGCGGTCATGGACTCGGCCGCGGCAAGGTTCTGCCCATAGATGTGCGCGACCGATGCGGATTCGCGATCGTCCGCGTCGTAGCCGTAGAGTTCCCTGTGCACACCCAGGGGTTGGGTCCACATGGCGCCCATGGGAACGTCGTCGAGCTTTTTTACCTCCATGCCATCGGCAATAAAGGCCCGGCCCGACTCATGCGATTCGCCGTAGTGGCCCATGCCGCGTTGCTTCAGCGATGCTTCCACCTGGCCGTAGTGCTCGTCGGCGGTCAGGTCCGCGATGGTCTTGCGCAGGTCCCACAGGAACTGGTCGCTGGCGCGGGCGCTCTGGACTATGCGGCCGGTGAGAACGGGCAACCAGGGGAGTGGATCGTAGCCGCGGCGCTGGCGGAACTCGGCGATCATCTTGTCAGTCCAATTCTGCGTGCCGGCCTCCCAGCTATCGGTGATGACGTAACGGATGCCGCGCTTGCCCATGAAGTCCGCGCCAACCGTATCGCGATAGCTATTCAGGTAGCCATCCATGTAGTTCTTCACGTAGGTCGAGTTCAGTTTGTCGACCTCGAGCCCGGTTGCTTCCTTGGTCGCCGGGTGATTGGTGATGCCAAGCAGTGAGTAGCCAATGCGCAACACCACCCACTGGCCGGCAGGCGGAGTCCAGTCCAGCGTGCCATCGGAATGGAAGCGGCTGGTGAGGTCGATGACATCGCTCTTGCGGATGGCATCGGTGGCAGGGACTTCAGGCGTGGCAAAGCCATAGAGGTCGGGCACCTGGCGGAAGGCGGCCTTCTCCTCGAAATGGTTGATGCGCGCACCGGGATGCAGTTCCAGTTCCGCAATGGAAATCGGCGCTGAGGAAGACTGAGGCGCAGCACCCGTTGGCGACACCTGCGCCGGGAAGGAGACGCGGAAGTATTTTGCCGTGACCGGCGCGAACGAGATGGTGCGCTCGGACGCCCTGGAGTTGGGGATGGCGGCGGCGAAGTGGAAATTCTGACCGTCGTCGCTCGCCTCCAGCGTGGCCTCGGGACCTGCCGCCCCGCCGGCGACGAGGGTCAACGCACGGATGGTCTGCGGCTGGGAGAAGGCAAATTGAATCCATGCCGTGCTGCCGGCTGCGGTGGCCCGGGGCAAGGTGACGGAGTGGGTCAGATCCCCATCGGAGAGCAGCGCAGCATCGATGGCACCGCCGCTTGACGTCACCTGGGGATGCAGCGATTCGAGAGGCACGTCGCTTGCCGCAGCTCGGTAGGCGACGACTGCGCTGTCCGCGTAGAACTGCGGCTCGGCGAAAGCAGCCGGGTTGGCGACGGGAAGATTCTGGAACGGGCCGGTGACTGAGGGAGGATGATTCAGCGTGCCGGCGAAGGGCTTGCCGCCGTCCACCACGGTCTCACTCCACACGTACTTCTTCATTGCCTGCGGTCCGGGCACCCACGGGCCGCCGGTCTCGCTCCAGCCAGGGGAGCCGGCGATGGCTTCCTCCAACCCCAGTTGGTCCGCGAGCGTGGTTGCGTATTTGAATGCGTCTTTCCACTCGGGCGTCATGTAGGCCAGGCGCTTTTCGACAACCTGCGGCGTGGCCAGGGCCGCATCGAAGTTCTGAAAGCCGCCGACGCCGACGCGGTGCATCCATTCCAGGTCAAGCCGGATGCCTTCCTTGGAGATATTGCCGTTCATCCAGTGCCACCACACCCGGGGCCGCGCGCTCTGGGGCGGATGGAGAAAGCCCTGGCGCAGAGAATCGTTCGCGGTAGCCGCAGGGGACTGCGCAATAGCAGCAGACGCAAACAGCAAGATTAAGCAGGCGCGTTTCATGCCGGAAATTGTACACAGAAACGTCCGCGGCACGACGCGCGCGCCACTTTTCCTGCTCAGGATGTTCTGTTGCTACAAGCTGATCTGGACCAGATTGGCCTTGGGCTGCCACGCTGCGGGAGCCCCGGCTGCCACTCCCGCTTCGGCTTTGAGAATCATATTAGCGGAAGGAATCCCGGTTCGCGCGAACGACTTCTCGCAGTCTGCCGTGGACGGGCCGCGCATGTTGCCTTCCATGTAGGCCAGTCCCGGGCAACGCGAGCAGCTCGCCGTGTGGCTGCAATGGGAGCAGGTGGGCAGGTCGCGCAGGTGCACCGAGCGCAGATCGGTCAACTGCGGGGAGCCACCCCAGATCGAGCTGAAGCTTTGCGTGCGCACGTTGCCGCAGGGCATGGGAAACTGCACGCACGGATACACGTCGCCGAATGGGGAAATGTAGACCAGCGTGTGTCCCGCGCTACAGCTGTAGCCCTCCAGCACGTTATCGTCCACGGTCGTATCCGGATTGCAGACCTCGTCCACGTTGCCGACGTACTCTTCGGTGTGGAAGACCTCTTTCAATTGCTCGGCGGAGATGCCGAGGTCGAGGATGGCCCGGTCGCCGTTCAGCTTGGGCGTGATGGTCGGATCGATGACAAACGCGACGCCAAGTTCCTGCGCCATCGCCCGTACGCCCTTCGCGTCGGAGTAGTTCTTGTGCATCATCACATTGGTGAGGGAAACCTTGATGTCCTGCGCCTTCAGGCGCTTGATGGCCTCCACCGTGCGGCGCAACGATCCGGGCAGCTTGGTAATCGCGTCGTGGATTTCCGGGCGGTGCGAGTAGACGCTGATCTGCACCTGCTCGATGCCCAGCTTGCGCAGCCGCTCGGCCTCCTTCACCCCGATCATCACCGCGTTGGTCTTCAGCTTGACGTTGAAGCGCAGTGCCCGGGCGTACTCCAGTATCTCGAAGCAATCGCGCCGCATCAGCGGCTCTCCGCCGCTGATGCTCAGGAAGAAGGTTCCGCTCTCGGCGAGCTGCCGGATGGTGTCCTTGATCTCGTCCGTGGTCATCTCGCCGGGTTCGTCGTGGTCCAGGTAGCAGTGCTCGCAGCGCTCGTTGCAGCGCCAAGTAATGTCCATGTGCGCGCTCAGCGGAATGCCCAGCTCGGTCGCTTTCCGGTTCATCTCTTCGAGCAAACTCATGGAACCTCCTTAGGGCTGGATCGGCTGATCGGAGACAACGAGTATGCCATGTTCCGCCAGTTTGCCGATGAACTCTTTTGCGTCCACGCTTGCCTGTTCGACGGTGACATCGAACTCCGTGCACACCTTCTCTTCCAGAATGCGGGAGAGCGGGGTGATGCCATCGGCGGCTTCCCAGATGACCGACCCGGTCGGGTTCAGCGAAAACAGCGTGGAGTCCAGCGTGGACATGATGATCGTTTCATCGCCCAGAAGGCGCGACGCGATCGAGGTACTTTTGGCCAAATACATTTCGTTAGACGACATTGTTCATCCAATCAATTCCCAAACTCGCTGGTCGGGAAAAAAAGAAAGTTGAAAGACCGGCACAGCGGCCACAAAAGCGCACACCGACTCAAACACCAGGCGCACCAGTTCGGCATCGTGCGCAAAGAAGAGAACATTCCGCATCAGCCGCCGGACGGATGCCGCCGGTTCGACCGGCACAATCCGGTTCTCCGCCGCCTTCTCCAGCAGGTAAACCGCGGCGATCGGGGCGGACACGTTTTTTCCGGGCTCGCCGAACTCACCCGCGAAGGGAGTGCCGTAGGCCATGTAGCGGGCGCCGACCTTGCGGACGTAGGAAGCCTCGTCCGTCAGCAGCGTCACGTCGGAGGGCGCCAGCCGCGCCATGGTGGTCTTGCCCGCCTCCGACAAGCCGGAGAACAGGAATGCCTTGCCATTGCGTATTCCGCTGGAGGCGTGCAGCAGGAAGCCACCATTGCGCGCCAGCACCAGGGTATGCACAATGCGCAACACCGAGTCGATGGAGTAAGGGTTCGCCGACTGGCGAATCCGGCCCTGGTGCGTCTCAGGATTCCACCTGGCACGGAAATCGCCGCGCTCCATCCGCCATTCGCCATCCTCCAGCCAGACTTCGGCGTCGGCGTCGGGATTGGACAGGTCGGGGGGAGCCAACTCCATGGAAAACGAGAATTCAGACTCTGCCCCGAGCTTGACGTAATCGCCATAACGCCCATGCAGCATATGGACGAACCCGGCGTCGGTGGTTTCGAGCCCGATAGGGACGCCACCCACCTCAATCACCACCTGGTGACCGATGCTGCTGCGCGAAGGTTCCATCAGAAGCGCCATATAAAAGAGCAACCCGGTTGGTGCGGTATCAGACTTGTTTCCTCGATCGAAGGCGGCGAGCGGGAAGTTTCAGGACGCCGGTATTTCCTCAGAACCTCCCAGGCGGCTACCCAGGAGCAGTGCGATGCGCGTGCAGCAATCTGAACGGCGTAAAATCGACGATACGGTGCGCTGGAAGAATGACCGCTCGGGCTGGATGGAACGGCCGTTGCGGAAAATGCTTGCCACTCGCCCAACCACTCCGCACGCTCCCACCGGCGGATCGCAAGCGGGCACCGAGTCTCCCCGGGTGATCACGTGGCTGGGCGAAATGCGCTGGATGCGATGCGCGGTCAGCTTTCCTTCCTGGCGGTAGAGGACAATCTGCCCCGGATCGAGTTCGGCGAAGGCGCAACGCTGGACGGCAATCACATCGCCGGGCCAGAGAGCAGGCAGCATGCTGGCCCCGGTGACCCTCAGGCGCACCTCGCCGGAGGTGCGAGCGACTTCGTCCACCAACTCGCAGCATACTGCGCGACGCTGTGTTTCTTCATCCATGGGCGGCAGAAACCTACGAAGTCTTCCGGTTGTGCTGGCAGGACCCCTGGGTACCCTGCACCTTGCCGCAGGACAGCGCCAGCGTCTCGAAGACGTGCTCGCAGCGCACGTCAGGCTTCTCGTAGTGCTTCTTGACGATCTGCTTGCCTTCGGCCGCTGAAGGAGTCCGCTTTGTCGGTTCCATTTGATTCATTTTGACCTCATGTCCCCGTTCAACGTTTTGAATGCGTTCGCTAATTATAGGCGTAACCGCCGCACCAGCTATGCCCCGGTTGATCCCAGCTTCAGACTGACATGCCAAACTCCCGCCCCGGAAACCGGAGCCTTATTGCAGCAACGCTTGGGTCAGCTTGACCGCGCAGTAGGCAGCTGTAGTGCCGCATACCGTGGTCGACGTCGCCAGCGTGCCGAAGTAGATGCTTGCGGCCTGGCCGCTGGTCGAAACGTTGTCTACGGCCATGCCGCTGGCGCCGCCGGTTACGCTGGTCGTGTTTGTCGCCGTTGCAGCCTGGGTGGCGACGGTGAGCGGCAAGGTGAAGGTGTATGCCTCCGGAGTTATGTTATCTGCAAAGAACACGTAGTCCTGAGTCGGGCCCGTGGCCGTTGAGCCGGTAAGGGTGCAGGAGCCGCTGGTGATGGTCGTGGATACCGGGCTGATGAAGGTGAAGACCGTTCCGCTTGACGTCGTTAGAGTCTGTTCCCCGTTAATGCCGGCGACTGCGGCAGCGGTGCAACCGCCGGTGCCGGCAGTTACGTTGGCGATGGTGACCACCTGCCCATTTTTGAAAAGGTTTGCCGCTGTGGTCACGGTTACCGTGGTCCCGGCCTGCGTAAGCGCAGTCGGCGTATAGGCCACGTCCTTGCTATAGATCTCAACAGGCGGCGAACATTCGAACGCGCCACCCGTGGCAACAAACTGGTCGTCGAATTGGACGGCTGCGTTCATAGTACCGGTCGTAAACGCGAACTGACTAAGGCGAATGGACCCACCATGAGTAACGCAAGCGAGCACGTGGCCGCTGTTGATTCCTGCGTCAAGGTAGGCGTTGTCCAGCGTTGGGGCATACAGCGGGATGGCGCCGTTGCAGCCCTCAGTGCTGAAGGTTACGGCCCTCTTGGAGGTCAGCGTGGTTGTGCTGAATCCGAATTGCATAATCTCAGAGTTGGTACCGGTGCAGCCGCTTGTGACGTAACCCACCGCATTCGTCGAGTCGACGATCGGCGCGTCGCGCACACCGTGCGCCGTGGCGCTGAGTGCGCCGCCAACCGGTATCGCTGTCGCCGCGGAAGCGCCGGCAGCCGTGTAGTTGTACAGGTCGCCGTCTGAGTCGCCAAAGAATATGTGCCCGGTGCCGGACACATCGACCACCGGGGACGACAGGTTGAACGTGCTCACTTTAACCGGGTAGGGCGCTGTCGCCTTCGCCGGCGTTCTGTTGAACACCGGAGTGATAGCGTACAGGAAGCCGTTGTTATCGCCCACGTAGGCGGTGTCGTCAGAGTAGTTGACGAACGGAGACGAGTACGAGTCGATTCCGGTCGCGACCAGACCCAGCGGAAGCATATAGTCGCTCGCGGTGCTTCCCGCAGTGCTGCCGGGGATCACCGGGTGAAGTGCGCAGGTTGGCAAAGCGGTCCCGGTATTGGAACAAGTCCCATATTCCGTGCTGCCTCTAGCGATGTGCAGCACGTGCAGGATAGCGCCGAGGTTGGAGTCGTTCTCGACGTAAGCGACCTGCGTGCCGTCCAGCGAGAGAGTAGGCGAGGTGGCTACAGGCCCGACGCCGGAGGCATAGGAGAAGATAAACTCCGGAAAAGTCAGGGTTGCGCACAAGGGCGTGCCCGATCCGCTATAAAGCTGGTTGAATCCAGCAACGTTGGCCTGTGAGCCATTGGTCCCGGCGACAACGGCCGCGAAGGCGAGATTGTTGACGGTATTCGAGTCGGTCAGCACAACTCGGGTTCCTGGCGTCAGCGTGTAGATCGTGACCGTATCGGTCGCCGATACGGCTGCCAGTTCATTGAGGCCTGAAGCACTCAGATTTCGGTTGACGGCCGCTGCCAGGTTTGTTGCCGAAGTCGTCGCGTTCGCAACACTTGCCGTTGCGAAAACCTGAAAATTCAACAACGTATTCAAGGTGGTGCTGGCGGTCAAGGTCAGCGTAGTTGGGGTTCCGACGGTGGGCGTCACCGTGAGGGTAACAGTTCCGCTGCCGGTAAATCCGGTAGTGGTGCTGAACGTCCCAACAACGTGCGCCCGCGTATTTCCAGTTCCGGCGGCGACGTTAATCGGAAACACCGCGTAATCGTTGGTGCAGCTCGGTGCAGCGTTGACGTCGAAGGAATACTTGGCCGGAGTCATGCCCTGCGCCACTCCGCCGGCGCCCAGAGAGACGGCCCAGTCCGTCTTCTCGGATTGCCCCCTGCCGGAGTGATCCCTGTGGGACGCGGCCAACCAATTGGCCTGGGAGTTCCTGAAGGCTACATCCCCGGCCGCAGGTCCCCGCGCCGGAAGCCCTCGCTTCAACTGCTGCATGACGTAGCGGGGATCGTTGACGATCCTGGACCACCGATCGTAGGTGCCCTTCTGGATCGCCTCATCCGCCGTGCCGGGATCGGCAAAGACTATGTGGTGGTGCGTCCAATCCTCAGGCATGCCGGTGATCTGCACGCCGCCCACGGTGACCCCCGGGGCTTTCTGCGCCTGAACGGAGATGCCAAAGCCCGCAATCATCGCCAGCGACAGGGACATGAGGAGCAACCTGGGGGAGGAAGGACTGGCAATACGCATGACTCTCGAATTCTCCGATCTTACGTTGGCTCAAGTACTTGTGGGCTTCGCTGATCGTTCGGCACGAGATGCTCGGAGCGCATACGCTAACGGCTTTTGCCTCATTCAGCTCGGGCTCGGCAGAGCCCAAGGATGAGAAGACTCTAATTTTAGAGGACGAAATCGCTGCTCGGCGACAGATTTCTTCTTCGATTATACCGTGCTCCGGCGCTGTTGCAACGCTCCCTGTGGCGCGAAAGCGGTACCGGTTTCATTCCTTTTCCATAGTGGAATGAGCTGGGTAGCAGCAGCCCTGAGGATGAGAGGGGGAAGGAGCCTCGCGCGGTTGTCCGGCCTACGAGAAGAATGAGTCAATCTTAACCCGGAGGCTGAATGCGCCATGGCCCGGCCCGAACTGCCTCAGCGCCGAGGGACCCTGGAGAGCAGCCGCAACGGGCGGAGCATACGAACCTGCCAGGTCCGATAAAACCCGAGCTTGGCGGCAAAGGCGTAGTCGGGCTCGATGACCCGGCCCAGCAGGATCCGGAGGTGACGCAGCCGCGGACCGAGTCGCGGCCAGCCGGGAAGTTCAAGCTCCAGGTAGAACGCATGCAAGGCGCGCCAGTCGGGAGGCTGTCCGGGTTCGGTGAGCAGCCTGTTCCACAGCCGGTCCGCGAGGCCTTCCAGGTGCCGCGTGCGGGCCGGCGCGGCAGGGGGTTGGAGCGTCAGGGCGAGGTCGGGTTGCAGCCGGCGCGCCATTGCCAGGCCGAGGATCAGCAGGCTGGCCAGCCCCGCGACTTCCGGCCGAAGCTGAAACCCATCTTCCCCGCCGGCGAGCTTCTGAAACGCGAGTTGCAGGTCGACGATGAGGCTGAGCCGCTCAAACCGGTGGCGCACGGCGTGAAGACAAAGATAGAGCAATTCATCGTCCGCAGCGAGCTGCCGGCAAGGCTGTCCCTGGAAATCCGCAGAAAGCGCTCTCCGCAAGGCGCCCTCCACGCGGAAGTTGAACGCCAGCGGATTCTCAACGTCATGGTGCAGTTCCACGGTCGTGCCTTTGCGGTACCACTGGCAGTGGTAGTCGTCGGGGACGCCGGAGGTGAACCCGATTGCCTTCAGGGCGTCGCCGGCGCGCGCCATATCCGCTTTGGCAACCAGCAGGTCCAGGTCGTAGCTCACGCGTAACGCGGTGGCTCCGTAGAGCCGCTCGGCGAGGAGGGGGCCTTTGAGCGGAACCGCCTTCAGTCCTGCCCGCTCGAACCCGCGCAACACGCCTTGCAACTCCGCGCTCCAGTAGAAGGCAGTGATCGCGGCTTCGCGCTCTATCTCGTTCAGGCGGCTGGCGATGGCTGGCGAAAGCGGGACTTGCTGCGACCGCGCGCGAGCCACTACCCAGGGCAGCACATGTTCCGCCTGGGCCAGCGCAAGCACGGTCTCCCACTCCGCGTCCTCGATGGCCCGGTCGCCGCCCTGCCCGCGCAGCAGTTCCAGCAGACACTGCATGCCCGGTCTCACCGGTTCCCCCGCGGGTTTAGCAGCCTGGATGGGATCGCGGGGATCGCGGGAGCGGTTGAGCGGCGCTGTTGCCATTCGGGAAGTATGCCACGACGCGGCGGCGGCAGCGCCGAAGTCGCGGCCCGGGCGGGCGAATGGCGATCAAGCGATACGGGGAAGCCAGCAGTCTGCTGCCGGGGGAGGCTTTCGTCGTGGCCGGCAGGTTCCGCGCCTCGTCGGCCTCGAACGTTCTAAAATGCGCCATGCCTGTAGATGCAAAACATCTTGAGCCGCGCTGGCCTGCGATGGTCGCACTGCTCGCCGTCGGCGGACTGCGCCTGGCGTTGCCAAGTTCTTTGGCGGTCGGTCCCGACTGGCTGTTTCTCGTAGTGCTCGGCGTCCTGATCCTGCTCTATGGATTGGCGGGCCTGCTCGGACGCTATGGCTTCAGTACCGTCCTCGGGTATTTGCTGGTCGCCCTGGTCACTGCGGACATGAGCTGGTCGCTCGGCCTGCTGGTGGCCGGGCTGCCGTCGCACCAGCAGACCCCGATCGTTCTGCTGCGCTCAGCCGCGGCGCTCTGGTGCACCAACATCATCGTCTTCGCCTCGTGGTACTGGCGGCTGGACGCCGGCGGCCCACACGCCCGTGAGCAGCGGGGAGTCCATTGCGATGGCGCGTTCCTGTTCCCGCAAATGGCGCTCAGCCCGGAAGCCCGGCGAGAAATGTGCGAGGACACCTGGTCCCCGGGTTTCATCGATTACCTGTTCCTGGCCTTCAATACCAGTACCGCGTTCTCGCCCACGGACAGCCCCGTCCTCACCCGCTGGGCCAAGGTGCTGATGATGATCCAGTCGTTCATCTCGCTGGCAACCGTGGCCCTGATCGCCGCTCGCGCCGTCAACATCCTTTGAGCTTTGCTGGCCCGGATATCGCAGGCCTGGCGGCGCGCTTCGCCAGCTACGGCTCCAGCGCCTTCAGCGCCGCCGCTCCCAACCGCTCCGCCAACTGTGCCTTATACAAGCTTGCCGGCTGCACCACATGTCCCGGCGACTCGATATACCCCTGCGGCAGTGGAGGCCCCTCATCCTGCGGATGCACTCCGATAATCTTCATCGCCGCCGTCGTCTCCTCGCCCGAACTGCCGACGGACCAGTTCGCCGCGCCTGGTGGATTCTGGATTAGCAGCGTTGCCGCCGAGCTGTTCCACACCACGCCCCAGCCCATCGCCCACCCATGGCCCGTGCCCATCTGCCCGCGGTTCATCAGGTCGATCCCGCCTCCAGGCACATGCGCGTTATCCACCAGCAAGCCCGTCGCCCAGCGTTGGTGCGGCTGGATGTGCCCGGTCCCGCGAAACGTCGAGTCCAGCACCACATTCGGCCCCTGGTTCCTTGGGCCGGTCATCACATACATCTCATCGTCGCCCACCGACGAGCATCGCAGCATCAGCAACTGCCCGCCGCGCAGCGAAAAGTCCGCCGGCTTGGCCGCGCTGGTAATCGTCGTGGTGTGGTGGATCGCAACGTCCTCCATCGTGATCCGGAACACGTCCTCAGCCGCGTCGATGCCTTCGGTCGTGTCGTCCGCCGCCAGGTCGCGCACCCAGCCATCCCTCAGCCCATGCAGGTTGACCAGCCGAAACAGCGGATCGGTGAACGCAACGCTGCGCGGCGGCGCCACAATATGCAGCGATTCCACGCCATCCTGCTCAATGCCGCCGCTCACGTCCACCTTTAGCACCTCCGCGCCCTCCGGCGGCAGAAACGCGCGGTCATAGGAGTCGGTCAGCGGCACGTCCAGAGTCAGCACATTGCCGTTGCGCGCCGCAACCCGACGCATGGTGTGGATGGCGTTGCCGACCCAGACCTCGGGCTTGCCATCGCGCACCATCGTGTCCATGCCCATAAAGTGCAGCCACTGCGGCGTGGTGACGCGGGTAATGCGGATGCTGTCTCCTGCCGCGAACGGCGACGCATCGTCCAGCGTGATGGTCTGCGCGCCCGAAGGCACATACGCCTCGGCGATGTGCGCCGGCGTCCCCAGCGCCTTCACCTTCTCATCCCCGCCCATCGCGACGGCCACGTGCGGCTCGCCCGTCATCTTCAGCGTCGTCCCGCCGGCTCCCGTCCCGCTTCCGCGCAGCACCACTCCGGAGGCTGCAATATTCAGCGGCCCGCTGCACTGAAACGTCCCCGGCGCCAGCAGCACCGCCCCGCGAAACCCATCCTTCAGCGCCATCGCCGAAACCTCATCGATCGCCCGCTGAATCGCCGCCGTATCGTCGCCGCCAGACGGAGCGACGGTGCGCGCCACAGGTACCTTCGGCAGCGTAACGCCGCCGCCCATGTACCCGGCATACGAGAAGTCGACGATGCGGTCCCCGCGCGGCAGCGTCCGATACACCAGTTTCCCGGCCGCATCCACCGACACCCACGCTGGCTGCCGTCCCGCCGCCCACGCGCAAACTGCGGCCGCACCAATCACCGCAACCGCCAGCAACCCGACCCACCCTCTCAACCGTAAGCGCATTCCCGCCTCCCGACGCCTCGATTGTAGGCCCCGACCTCCGTTTGACGCCCATCCGGCGCGGTGTTAGGCTCCGCTGCAGCCGAAGGCCGGCAGCCATGTTCGTTCTGTTTCGCACCGTCACTTACGCCACGTTCTTCGTCGGATTCCTGCTCGTCTATCTTCCCTCGCGCGTGCTGCTCTGGTCGGGCATCGTACGCCCGGCGACCATGGAGGCTCCGCAGATCGCGGGGATGATGGTCGCTAGCGCCGGCGCACTGCTCGCGCTGTGGTGCGTTGTCACATTCGTCGCCATCGGCAAAGGCACGCCCGCGCCCTTCGACCCGCCGCGCCGTCTGGTGGTTCGCGGGCCGTACCGCTTTGTGCGCAATCCTATGTACCTCGGCGGCGCACTCACCCTGGCCGGGGCAGCGCTGTTCTACCAGTCGCTGTTGCTGCTCGCGTACGGCTCCATATTCCTGTTTGCCGCCTGCCTGTTCGTGCTGTTTTACGAGGAGCCGACCCTGCGCCGCACCTTCGGTGCCGACTACGAAGCCTACCGCCGGCGCGGCGGCCGTTGGCTGCCGCACGGGTAAGTTCCTCGATCAAATGTTTGTGGTGTACAGTTTCTCCATTATGCGGATATATCTGGCTTTGCTCGTCATCATTGTGGGGATGGCAGTCTTCGTATCCCGTCAGGATGAGCGCGCCGCCCAACAGGCCGCACAGAAAGCCGCACAGCTTCACAAATCGGCTACCGCCGCTAAACCGGACGAACAACATCCCGAAGAAAACATACCCAACCCCGCAGGGGACACCCCAGGTTGGTACGGCTTTTTCCGATGGCCCAACGGGACGGCAACATTGGCTCTGATTCTGACGCTCTTGGCTATTGCTGAGCAAACAAAACACACCGCTAGAGCATTTTCGCGTTAGGTGTATAGTGATTCCTGGCGAAACTCTGCGGCAAACGGACGATGGCGAAATCGTATGGCGACGATCTGCGTCGCAAGTTGCTGGAGGCCCATGATCG
>Ga0224555_1004289_pt1 | contig 13265 bp, 10 predicted proteins | sample 714S23034metaG_FD_180687 | JGI IMG/M metagenome (GOLD analysis project Ga0224555, IMG submission 180687) | Peat soil microbial communities from Stordalen Mire, Sweden - 717 S2 30-34 | ecosystem: Environmental > Terrestrial > Soil > Wetlands > Peat | place: Sweden: Norrbotten County, Stordalen...
CTTCTCGGTGCCGGTCGTCGTCGCACCGGATGCGGGCGCAGCGGTCAGCGACTTGCAGGCCGCCGGACTGCAGGTGCTGGCCACCACCGTGGACGGTGAGCTGTCGCTCGATGATGCGCAACTCGCGGCACCGACGGCATGGCTGTTCGGAGCCGAGGCTCACGGGCTGTCGGCTCAGCTGGCTCAGCAGGCCGACAGTCGGGTGGCCATTCCGATGTCCGGGCAGGCTCAGAGCCTGAATGTGGCTGCGGCAGCAGCTATTTGCCTCTATCAGAGCGCCCGGGCGCAGCGCGCCAAGCCTGGTCGCTAGGCGGCCCTGCCGCGGCCCCGCGCCGGACGCAACCCGGTTAGCGAGAACGTGGTGTGCACCAGCGAACCGGCACGCTCGATGATGCTCCTGGGCAGGGGAGTGCGGGGCGGGAAGTAATGCATCGGGAGGCCGCGGCGGTCTGATGGCGGCGCCATGAAGCTTGGCGCCTCGACCAGCGGTGCATCGGCGGAGGCTCGGCCGTCGGCGCGGCGGTAAGCCGCCAGCGCACGCGGATGCAACCGGATCTCGTCGGGAATCGCCAGAAACGCCAGCTCCACCAGCTTGCCGAACAGTCGCAGCACCACTTCATCGCTCGGCGTCCAACGCATGCCGGCCCTTTCCCGCACGGCCGGCTCGAAGAGCCCGGCGGCGATCCAGCGTTGCCCCGCGACCAGCGGCTTGAACAGCTGGTCCCACACCGGCGTGGGCATCAGGACGAACTTCGGCTTGGGAATACGTATCTGGAAGATGTCCAGGGTGGCCTGATTGATCTCCAGCTCGTCGCGGCAGACCCGCTGCCAGTACTCCTGAAAGTCCTCCCACGACGTGGGCACCGGCCGCATGCTCATCCCGTACATCCGGTACCACTGCACGTGTTCGTCGAACAGTTGGCGCTTTTCGGCTTCGGTCAACCCGCCGCAGAAGTACTCGGCCACCTTGATCACAAGCATGAAGAAGGTGGCGTGCGCCCAGTAGAACGTCTCCGGGTTCAAGGCGTGGTAGCGGCGACCGGTGGCGTCGACTCCCTTGATGGTGCGGTGGTAGTGCTTGATTTGCGCGCCGGTCTGGGCCGCTCTGTTGCCGTCGTAGACGACGCCCATGATCGGGTACACCGAGCGCGCCACCCGTTGCAGCGGTTCGCGCAACAGAATCGAGTGCTCCTCGACACCGGCACCCAATTCCGGATACATGTTCTGGATCGCGCCGATCCAGACGCCCATCATCCCGGTGCGCAGGTCGCCGAAGTACTTCCAGGTCAGCGAGTCTGGCCCCAGCGGTGAGGGTAGGTCCGGCGTCTCCTCCGGGGCGTGGCCCTGTCCGACCGGCTCGCGCGGAGCGGACGTGCGCGGTGGCTTCAATGGCACCGACGTCACTGTCATCACAGCCTCCTGGTCCCGATGGGCGATGATGCGTCCACGATAATGTTGACAACACATGTTGTCTACGACATCCGGGCGCGCCGCGGCACCTTGTTACCGAGCGTCGATACAGCCGTCGTAACCCCGTGATCAGGCGGTTCACCCCAGATCGTGTCGAACACCACGACGACGGTCGTTGCCGGTCTCTCCCGACACCACCTACCCTGAGGGTTGTGGAACTCGGTCCCCTCCCGGCGTCCGGCGGGCCCGAGCAAACGGTGACCACGCCGGATTCGCCTGGTTCGCCCGGTTCGCGACAGCATTCGCCGCCGTCATTGCGCGGCGCGGCGCAGTGGCTGCGTAGCACCAACCACAGTCCGGGCGTGATCGCCATGGTCCGCCGGGCACGCCGGGTCTTGCCCGGCGATCCAGATTTCGGCGACCCGCTGTCCAGAGCCGGAGAGGGTGGCCCGCGCGCCGCCGCCCGGGCTGCCGGCCGCCTGTTGGGCGAGCGCGGCGGCGCGTCACGCGAGGTCAGCCTCGGCGCGCTGCAGGTATGGCAGGCCCTCACCGAGGCGGTCTCCCGGCAGCCGGCACATCCCGAAGTCACGATTGTTTTCACCGACCTGGTGGGTTTTTCGGCGTGGTCATTGCGCGCCGGTGACGACGCCACGCTCAGGCTTCTGCGGCGAGTGGCGGGGGCGGTTGAACCACCGCTGCTGGACGCCGGCGGACACATCGTCAAGCGGATGGGTGACGGCATCATGGCGGTGTTCGCCGACCCACTCGTCGCGGTGAGTGCGGTCCTGGAGGCCACGCGAGCGTTGAACTCGGTCGACGTCGACGGCTACACACCGCGGATGCGGGTGGGGATCCATACCGGGCGCCCGCAGCGGCTGGGCTCCGACTGGCTCGGCGTCGACGTCAACGTCGCCGCCCGGGTGATGGAGCGGGCCAGCCGAGGGGGAGTCGTGCTGTCCGGGGCAACCCTGGACCAGCTCGCGCAGCAGGATCTGGATGAGTTGGGCGTCGCCGCCAAGCGGGTGCATTGGCCGGTTTTTGCGGGTAAACCCGCTGGTCTTCCGGCCGATTTGGCTATTTACCGGCTCAAGCCATCCAGAGAAACTATCAGGGACTTGTCAGGTTTAGACAGCCCGGATGACGAAAGTCCGCAGGCATAGTAGATGGCGATGATAGTGCGGATATTGTCGCCACTTTCGCGCGTGCGGATCACGCTGGGCTACGCGGCCGTTTTGGTCGGTGTCAGCGTGGCGCTGGTGGATCTCGGTCCGCGGGTGCGCGCGCGGGTCATCGCGCAGGCCAGCACCAACTTGCACAACCTCGCACACGGTCATCTGGCCACCCTGTTCGGCAGTGCATTTGTCACCGATGCCGGTCCGATGTACTTCTGGCTACCGTGCCTGGTGTGCCTGCTCGCATTGGCCGAACTGATCTGGCGCAGCGGGCGGCTGGCCATTGTGTTTGTCACCGGCCACATCGGTGCGACGCTGCTGGTCGCCGTCGGCCTCACCGCGGCGGTCGAGTTCGGCTGGTTGCCGCTGTCGATTTCGCGCGCCAGTGATGTCGGTGTGAGCTACGGCGCAGTGGCGGTGCTGGGCGCGCTGACCGCGGCGATACCTCGCCGGTGGAGGCCGATCTGGATTGGCTGGTGGGTTCCGGTCGCTGTTGCGGCAGCCGCACTGGGCGACGATTTCACCGACGTCGGACACTCCGTCGCGCTGTTCTTGGGCATGCTGGTCTCCCTCTGGATGGGGGGCCCGGCCCGGTGGACGCGGGTCCGGTGCGTGTTGCTGGCCGTTTCCGCGGTCTTCGGGTTCTTGATGTTGGCGCACGGCGCCTGGTCGATGTTGGGCGCGGCGAGCGTCGGCGTAGTGGGCGCTGTGGCTGCTGAGCTCATCGCCCGCCCGCGCATGATGCGTCGACGGCTGGCGTTGGCCCCGTTGCCGCCTGAGCCGGTGCTCAACGGCTGAGGCGGCAACCTAAGGCACGTCCCGCGAGTAGAGCCAGGCATCCCACAACTGCGCCAGCGATTCGTCGCAGTAGCCGGCGGCCAGGCCGGTGAAGTCGTCGGTGACGACGCTGGCGTGACGGTAGCGGGTCGTCCAATCGTCGAGCAATGCAAAGAATTTCTCGTCGCCTAGTCGCCGGCGCAGCGCGTGCAGGGTCAACGCGCCACGCTTGTACACCCGGTCGTCGAACATGTCGCGTGGTCCGGGGTCGGCCAGCAGCAGATCCTGTGGCGCCTCGCGCAGCTTTTCGTGGTACTGGCGGGCGAGGTCGTCGGCGCTGGGCCCGCCACTGTGTTCCGACCACAGCCACTCCGCGTAGCTCGCGAATCCTTCGTGCAGCCAGATGTCGCGCCACTGTCGCGCCGTGACGGAGTTGCCGAACCACTGGTGGGCCAGCTCATGGGCGATGAGCCGTTCGCTGTCCCGCGAGCCGTCGCAGTGATTGGCGCCGAATATCGAAATCCCTTGGGCTTCAAGAGGTATTTCCAACGCATCGTCGGTCACGACGACGGTGTAACCGTTCGCCAGCGGATAGGGACCGAACAGCTCGATAAACAGTTCCATCATCTCGGGTTGGCGCGCGAAGTCATGGTCGAAGTTGCGTCGCAGACGCTCGGGAAACGCGGCCCGCATCGGCACCGGTGCTCTGGTCAGCCGCGTCATCTCGTACATCCCGATCTGCAGGGTGACGAGATAGGTCGAGGTCGGCTCGGGTTGTTCGTAGGTCCATACGGTCTGCGCCGCCCGCGCCCGCCGCGATACCAGCTTGCCGTTGGCGACGAGCCGGTAGGGATTATCGGTGCTGACCTGTATGCGGAAGGAGGCCTTGGCGCTGGGATGGTCGTCGCAGGGGAACCACGACGGGGCACCGTTGGGCTGCCCGGCGACCAGCGCGCCATTGGTCAGTTCCTCGAAACCAACGTCACCCCACAACGACCGCAGCGGTCGCGGTGAACCGTGGTAGTGCACGACGATCGACAACACCGCTCCGGAAGCCAGCCTCGAGGACAGTCGAATGCGCAATTTACGGTCGCGGCAAGCGAAGTGCGCGGCGCGCTTACCGTTCACCGACACCTTCGACACCGTCATCGCATCGGACAGGTCGAGCGCGAACTCCGCCAACTCGGTCAGCGTCTCCGCAGTGATGGTCACCAATCCCGAAAGCCGGTTTATCGCGACCTTGTATTCCAGATCCAGTTCGTAGCGCGACACCCGATAGCCGAGATTGCCGTTCCTCGGCAGGTACGGGTCGATCACGGTGTGCTCAGCGCCACCCCGGGCGTTCTTTGGCGCCGACTTCTTGGCGGAAGGTTTCACGCCGCGGTGCCCTCGACTCCGCGATCGGCCTTTTTGCCGGTCTTTTCCCGGGCAACGTTCCACGGCCTGATCGGATTGCCTTGCCAGCGTGTCGACCGCGGCACCTCGTCGCCGCGCACCACCAGCGACGCGGGACCGACGGTCACGCCCGCGCCGAGCCTGGCCGCCGGCAGCGCGACGCTGTGCGGGCCCAGCGTCGCACCGGCTTCCAACACGACCGCGTCCATCCGCATGATCCGGTCGTGGAACAGATGTGTCTGCACCACACAGCCGCGGTTGACGGTGGCGCCCCGGCCCAGCGTGACAAGATCGGCCTCTGGCAGCCAATAGGTTTCACACCAAGCGCCGCGGCCGACATCGGCCCCCAGTGCGCGCAGCCAAAGGTTCATCACCGGCGTCCCGCTGGCCGCGCGGGCGAACCACGGCGCGGCGACGGTTTCCACAAACGTGTCGGCGAGCTCGTTACGCCACACGAACGACGACCACAGCGGAAACTCGCCCGCCCGAATTCGGCCCACCAGAAGCCATTTCGCGGCGACCGCCACAGCGGCGGCGAGCCCACCCGCGGCCAGCAAGACCAGCCCGCCGCACAGCGCGGCAGACCAGACGCCGAAGATCCGTGCCACTGCCTGCAGTGCCCCCAACACCGCCAGCCCGATCGCGGCGGTCACCATCACCGGCAGCACCCGCCACGACTCCACGATCGCCCGCATCGCCTTCAACCGCCACGGTGGTTCGTACGTGCGGGCCGCGTCGCCCTCGGCGGGACGCCTGCGCAGCCGCATTGGTGGGCTGCCCAGCCAGGACGAGCCGCGTTTCGCTTTCGGCGGCGCCGCCGACAACACCGCGACGAGGCCGTCTTCCGGCACGCGGCGGCCCGGCTGGGTGATGCCCGAGTTGCCGAGAAACGCGCGTCTGCCGACAGTTGCCGTGGCCGCATAGATCCAGCCGCCGCCCAGCTCGTACGACGCGACCATGGTGTCGTCGGCCAGGAACGCGCCATCCTCGATCACGGTGAACTTGGGGATCAGCAACACCGTGGAGATCTCGGTGCCACGGCCGACCGTGGCGCCGAGCAGCCGCAGCCAGGCGGGTGTGAGCAGGCTTGCGTACAGCGGGAACAGGTAATTGCGGGCACCGTCCATCAGCCGTTCGGTCGCCCACAGCTGCCAACCGCTGCGGCTGCGCACCGGGTGGTAGCCCTCGCGCAACCCGATCGAGAGCATCCGCACCGCCACGACCGTTATCAGCGCGTACACCGCCAGAGCAGCCGCCGTCGCGACCGGCGTCCACAGCAGCGCGGGCACTACTGCCTGCGACAACCGGCGCGTGTGATGGACACCCACTCCGATCAGCGCAAGCCCCGTCGCCAGGGCGATCAGCGGCAACCCGGCCAACAGCACCGACGTCAGCGCATACACCGCGACCCAATGGGTTCTGCGCGCCGGCCGTTCGTCTGGCCACGGGTGATTCACCCGGCCGGACTTGACCGCGGGCGAGCCCTTCCAGTACTGACGGCTCTTGACTTTCCCGACTACGCCCGACCCGGGTGCGACGTCGGCGTTCTTGCCGACGACGGCGCCGGGCAGCAGTGTCGTGCGCGTCCCGATCGTGGCGTCGTTGCCGATCGTGATCGCGCCGATGTGGAACGCGTCGCCGTCGATCCAGTGCCCGCGCAAATCCACCTCGGGTTCCACGGCGCTGCGGTGCCCGAGCGTCAACAGGCCGGTGACCGGCGGCATCGAGTGCAGGTCGACACCCTTGCCGATTTCTGCGCCCAGTGCGCGGGCGTAGTACACCAGCCACGGCGCCCCGGCCAGGTTCTCGGCGCCGCTGGCCTCAGCGAGCCGCTCGGCCAGCCACACCCGCAGGTGCACCCACCCGCCGCGGCGGTAGGTGCCCGGCCGCACGTTCGACAGCAACATCCGCGCGGCCAGCACCGCGATCGCCATCCGGCCCACCGGAGTCACGAACACGATGAAAGCCCCCGCGACCAGCCACCAGTTCACCGCGACGGTCCACGGCACCAGATGCAGGGCGCGAGCGACGTTGTTTCCCAGCGCCAACCATGTCACCCATTGCAGTGCCGCCAGGGTCGCCAACGGCACCGACAGCACGATCTGTGCGAGCTGCGCCAGCCGTGGGGTCGGTCGCACCACACGTTCGGTGACCGCCGGGGGTGGTTCGAGCTCGTCGAGGAAGCCGGCGAGCGACCCGAGTCGTGGATGGTCGTACAGGTCGGCCACGGTGACCTGCGGATACCGGTCTCGCAGGGCGGCGACGAGCTGCGCTGCGGCCAGCGAGGCGCCGCCCAGCGCGAAGAAGTCGGCCTCCGGGCCCGCGACGGCGGTGCCGAGGAGATCCCGCCACAGTCCGGCCACCCAGCCGGTCGTGCCGCTGAGGGTGGGCGTTCGCTCCGTGTCGGCGCCGCCCGGCGGCGGCCAGGGCAGCGCGTCGCGGTCGACCTTGCCGGACGTGCGGGTGGGCAGCTCGTCGACCCGGACAAGGCGCGGCACCAGCGCAGCGGGAAGCCGCTCAGCGAGCCGGGCGCGCGCGGTGGCCATGTCGAATTCCGGGTCGGCGCTGACGACGTAGCCCACCAGCACCGGCGTGCCGGCAGCGGTCCGGCGAATCGCCGACGCACCGCCGCTGACTCCCGGAAGGTGCACCAGCGCAGCGTCGACCTCGCCCAACTCGATGCGACGGCCCCCGACCTTGACCTGGTCATCGGCGCGGCCGCAGAAGATCAGGCCTTCGCTTTCCAACCGAACCAGGTCGCCGCTGCGGTAGGCGCGCCGCCAGCCCAGCGTCGGCATCGGCGCGTATTTCTCGGCGTCTTTGTGCTGGTCGAGGTAGCGGGCCAGGCCCACGCCGCCGATCACGAGCTCACCGACGTCACCGTGGCCCACCGGCCGGCCGTCGGCGTCGACGACGGCCAGGTCCCAGCCCGGTAGCGGCAGGCCGATGCGCACTGGGGCGGCGCCGTCGAGCCGGGCCGCACATGCGACCACGGTGGCCTCGGTGGGGCCGTAGGTGTTCCACACCTCCCGACCCTCGACGGCGAGCCGAGAGGCCAGTTCCGGAGGACAGGCCTCTCCGCCGAAGATCAACAGCCGCACCGCTTCAAGCGCCTCGGCAGGCCAGAGCGCGGCCAGTGTCGGGACCGTCGACACCACGGTCACGTCCCGGGTGATCAGCCACGGACCGAGGTCCATTCCGCTGCGCACCAGCGACCGCGGCGCCGGGACCAGGCACGCGCCGTGTCGCCACGCCAGCCACATCTCTTCGCACGACGCGTCGAACGCCACCGACAGCCCGGCCAGCACCCGGTCACCCGGCCCAATCGGGTTGTCCTGCAAGAACATCTGCGCCTCTGCGTCGACGAACGCGGCAGCGTTGCGGTGGGTGACGGCAACGCCTTTCGGCGTGCCGGTCGATCCGGACGTGAAGATGATCCAGGCGTCGTCGCGAGGCAGCGGCGCCCCGGCTCGCCAGCCGCGCGACGAGCCCGGACCACGTGCCATGCCGGCCTCGGTGACGACCGCGACGACGTTGGCCTCGCCGAACACCAATTCGGCGCGTTCGTCGGGGTCGTCGGCGTCGACAGGTACGTAGGCCGCGCCTGCGGCCAGCGTTGCCAAGATCGCCTCATACAGCGCAAAGCTGCCCGACGGCATCCGGATGCCGATCCGATCGCCACGACCGATACCTCGGGCGGCCAGCCAGGCGACGCTCGCTTCGATGTCGCCGATCAGCTCGCTGTAGGTGAGTTGGACAGTGCCGTCGTCGATCGCCGCGGCTTCCGGGTAGCGCGCGGCGGTGTCGTAGAGGACGTCGATGAGCGTGCGCGGGCTCGGCGCGCGCGCCGACGACAGGTATTGTGCCGGGACGTGATCGGGAGTCTGGGGCATCGCCACCCCACGAAAATACTCAAGCCCGGGCGCTGCGGCGGCAAGCGCGCGCACGGCGTGTGGGAAAACAGGCTGACGGCTCAGCCAAATTCGAATGACCAACGGCACTTTTAGCGGGGTCTTGCGTCCCTACCCGGGGTTTTCCGCAAAGTTGTCGGATTTTCATTAGCTCGTAGTTACGCTGATGTTCACCGGACCCTAACTAGGGAAGTTGGTTACCGCACATTGGGCCGCGTCGTAAGCGTTCTCGAGAACTCCACTGCCACAGTCTATTTGCTGATTCTGTCGGACGCGAACTCGGTGCTTCGGCCACCAGCTCACGTGACCGATGTTGTCCGTGGGACCCGGCTGAGAGAAGGGAAAGTCCATGTTGTTCGTAACCACCCAGCCGGAAATGCTGGCGGCGGCACTTTCGGCCAGCGCCGCGTCGTACGCCACCACCGAAGCCGCCAACGCCATCGCCGCCGGCTGAGCGCTGGAGTCAACGACATGGATTTCGCATTGCTGCCGCCGGAGATCAACTCGGCCCAGATCTATGCCGGGCCCGGCTCGGGTTCGATGCTGGCCGCATCGGCGGCCTGGGATGTGCTGGCTGCCGACTTGGAGTCCACCGCCGCGTCCTACCAGTCCGCGATCTCCGGACTGACCAGTGGACCGTGGCTGGGGCCGTCGTCGGCGTCGATGGCGGCGGCAGCCATGCCCTATGTGACCTGGATGAGAACGGTCGCGACGCAGGCAGCGCGGTCGGCCACCCAAGCCAAGATGGCCGCCGGTGCCTACGAGGCGGCGTTCGCGATGACGGTGCCACCGTCGGTGGTCGCCACCAATCGCAGCCTGCTGATGTCACTGATCGCGACGAACTTGTTGGGGCAGAACACCGCAGCGATCGCGGCGACCGAGACCCAGTACACAGAAATGTGGGCACAGGATGCTGCCGCGATGTACGGCTACGCCGGCCAGTCTTCTGCTGCTCGGCGTTGACGCCGTTTGCTCCGGCACCCAACACCACCAACCCGGCCGGGCTGCTCGGCCAAAGCGGCGCGGTCGCGCAAACCGCCGCGAGCTCGGCCGGCACCGGCGCTCAGACCATCGCGTCGATGGGTCCGCAGCTGCTTTCTACCGTCCCCGCCGCGCTGCAGGGGCTTGCACAGTCGTCGCCGTCCGCATCGGGGCTCTCGGGAATCCTGGATGACCTCGGCTTCTCATCCCTGCAGTCGTATCTGAGCTTGTTCAGCCTGGTCACGCCGTATACCGCGAGCATGGCGACAGTCAACCTAGGCATCGGCTCGGCGCGCCTTGCTGAAACGGTGGGCATGGGTGCCGCCTCCACGGGGTGCGGCGGGCTCCGCTCTGGGGGGGCGAGGTCGGTTCGGGCGCTGGCGCGCTGGTGTCGGCCGGCCCGGCGGTGACCGCGAGCACGGGTCAGGCGAGCGTGGTCGGGCGCCTGTCGGCGCCGCCCGGCTGGGCCGTGGCAGCCCCGGAGTTCCGTACTGTCGCCAGAGCGTTGCCGTTGACCGGCGCCAGTGCCCCGCCGGCGGTGTTGACGGGCAGCTCGGGAGCCCTGTTCAGCCAGATGGCCCTGGCGGGTATGGCCGGGCGTGCCATGGGCGGCACCGTTGGCCTCGACCGCCAGCAGTCCGCAGCGGCTGTCGGCCCGCAACGTCCGGGGCCACCCCAGCGGGAGCTGAGCGGTCCGATAACGAGTATCGCCGCGGAGTTGCAGAAGCTCGCCGAACTGCACGACTCCAAAGTTCTGACCGACGACGAATTCACCCAGCTGAAGCAGCGCCTGATCGCGCACTGAACCTCGAGTCGTTACCCGGTAGCCGGACCCAAGAGGCTGACGGCTGCCGATCGTCACTGACGACACCACATATGATCGGCACTTGCGCGTCACGCTGTGCCGCGAACCCCGCCCGAAAAACCCTCAGCAAGGTTCATCCCCGAAGGAGAGTGTCGCCGCGTGGGTGACCAACCCGTCGACCTGTCGCAGGAGGCGTTGACCGCATCGGTCAACGCAGCCCGGCAAGCGTTCGCGGCCGCGGCCGATCTCGACGCGCTGGCCCGCGCCAAGACAGAGCACCTCGGTGATCGCTCGTCGCTGGCGTTGGCGCGGCAAGCGCTGGCCACCGTCCCCAAAGCCGACCGCGCTGATGCCGGCCGGCGGGTGAACAGTTCCCGCAGCGATGTCCAACACAGCTACGACGAACGACTGGCGGCGTTGCGCACCGAGCGGGACGCGGCCGTGTTGATCGCCGAGCGAATCGACGTGACATTGCCCTCGACTCGGCAGCCGACCGGCGCGCGGCACCCGATCACAATCTTGGGCGAACACATCGCCGATACCTTCATCGCGATGGGATGGGAACTGGCCGACGGGCCCGAGGTGGAGACCGAGCAATTCAACTTCGATGCGCTCAACTTCCCCGCCGATCACCCCGCGCGCAGCGAACAGGACACCTTCTACATCGTTCCGGAAGGCTCCCGGCAGTTGTTGCGCACCCACACCTCGCCGGTGCAGGTGCGTACGTTGCTGGCGCGCGAGCTACCGGTCTACGTCATCTCGATCGGTCGCACTTTCCGCACCGACGAACTCGACGCCACCCACACGCCGGTCTTCCATCAGGTGGAGGGGCTGGCGGTGGATCGCGGCCTGTCGATGGCTCATCTGCGCGGAACCCTCGACGCGTTCGCCCGTGCCGAGTTCGGGCCGCAGGCGCGCACCAGGATCCGTCCGCACTTCTTCCCGTTCACCGAGCCGTCGGCCGAAGTCGACGTATGGTTCGAGAACAAGAGGGGTGGCGCCGGCTGGGTGGAGTGGGGCGGCTGCGGCATGGTGAACCCGAATGTGTTGCGCGCCGCAGGCATTGACCCGCAGACGTACTCGGGTTTCGCATTCGGCATGGGTCTGGAACGCACCCTGCAGTTCCGCAACGGCATCCCCGACATGCGTGACATGGTCGAAGGCGACGTCCGGTTCTCGCTGCCGTTCGGGGTGGGGGCCTGATGCGCGTTCCCTACAGCTGGCTGCGGGAAGTTGTCAGCGTCGGCGCTCCCGGCTGGGACCCGGCGCCCGCCGATCTCGAGCAGGCGCTGGTGCGCATTGGCCATGAAGTCGAAGAGGTCGTCACCCTGGGCCCCGTCACCGGACCGCTGACCGTGGGTCGGGTGACCGACATCGACGAGCTCACCGAATTCAAAAAGCCAATCCGTGCCTGCAAAGTCGACGTCGGCGACGACGAAATACGCGAAATCATCTGCGGTGCAACTAACTTCGCGTCCGGCGATCTGGTGGTGGTGGCGCTGCCCGGCACGACACTGCCCGGCGGATTCACGATCACTCAGCGCAACACCTACGGTCGCACCTCCGACGGAATGATTTGCTCAGCCGCCGAACTCGGTTTGGCCGCAGAGCATTCCGGCATCCTGGTGCTGCCGCCCGCGACCGCCCAGCCCGGCGCGGACGCTGTCGAGGTAGTGGGACTCGACGACGCCGTCTTTCACCTCGCCATCACGCCGGACCGGGGTTACTGCATGTCGGTGCGCGGGTTGGCCCGTGAGATCGCCTGCGCCTACGACCTCGACTTCGTCGACCCGGCCTCCAGCGATGTAGTGCCCCCGTTGCCTCGCGAGGCGGATGCCTGGCCGTTGACCGTGCAGCCCGAAACCGGTGTACGCCGGTTCGCTCTGCGCCCGGTGAGCGGTATTGACCCGACCGCTGTGTCGCCGTGGTGGCTGCAGCGCCGCCTGTTGCTCTGCGGTATCCGAGCGATTTCGCCGGCCGTCGACGCGACGAATTACGTGATGCTGGAACTGGGTCATCCGATGCACGCGCACGATCTCAAGCGGATTACCGGCGGCTTCGCGGTGCGGTTCGCCCGGTCCGGCGAGACCGTGATCACGCTCGACGACATCGAGCGCCGGCTCAGCCCCGCCGACGTCCTGATCGTCGACGACGTCGCTACTGCCGCGATCGGTGGCGTGATGGGGTCGGGCAGCACCGAAATGCGCGACGACTCCACGGATGTGCTGCTGGAGGCCGCGGTGTGGGATCCAGCAGCGGTCTCGCGCACGGCGCGGCGGCTACGCCTGCCCAGCGAAGCCGCTCGTCGTTACGAGCGCGAGGTCGACCCGGCGATCTCGGTGGCGGCGCTGGACCGCTGTGCCACATTGCTCGCCGGTATCGCCGGCGGCGAGGTATCTGCAACGCTGACCGACTGGCGTGGCGACCCGCCAGTCGGCAACTCGGTCGCCGATTGGGCTGGGCCGTCGATCCGGATCGCGGCCGACCTGCCCGATCGCACGGCCGGGGTGAGCTATCGTCCGGGCACGACGACCCGGCGGCTGGCCCAGATCGGCGCCGCGGTGGCCGGTGACAGCGACAGCTTGACCGTGACGCCGCCGAGCTGGCGGCCCGACCTGGTGCAGCCGGCCGACCTGGTCGAAGAGGTGCTGCGGCTGGAGGGCCTGGAACTCATCCCGTCGGTGCTGCCGTCGGCGCCGGCTGGGCGCGGACTGTCGCCCCAGCAACGCCGCCGCCGCGCGATCGGCAAGTCGCTGGCGCTGTCGGGCTACGTCGAGGTCCTTCCGACGCCGTTTCTGCCGGCCGACGTTTTCG
>Ga0224555_1004292_pt1 | contig 13264 bp, 14 predicted proteins | sample 714S23034metaG_FD_180687 | JGI IMG/M metagenome (GOLD analysis project Ga0224555, IMG submission 180687) | Peat soil microbial communities from Stordalen Mire, Sweden - 717 S2 30-34 | ecosystem: Environmental > Terrestrial > Soil > Wetlands > Peat | place: Sweden: Norrbotten County, Stordalen...
CAGGGCAAAAAGATTGTCTTTACCAACGGATGTTACGACCTGCTTCATGTGGGGCATGTCCGGTTCTTAACCGCGGCAAAAAAACTCGGGGACGTGCTTGTTCTGGCTTTAAACAGCGATTCGTCGGTGAAAAGGATAAAGGGCCCAAAAAGGCCGGTTGTGGCACAGGCGGAGCGCGCTGAACTGCTGGCAGCCCTTGAATGCGTGGATATCGTGACTTTTTTCGGGGAGGACGATCCGTATGAAATCATAAAACAGGTTGTCCCGGATGTGCTTGTAAAAGGCGGCGACTGGGCCGTCGGGAAAATAATCGGCGCGGATGTTGTGTCCGCGGCCGGAGGCAGAGTAAAAAATATCAGATACATAAAAGGCAAGTCGACAACAAACGTTATCGCGAAGGTCTTAAAATATTACAAGTAAAGGTGGCGCATGAACATTATCGGAGTGATACCGGCAAGGCTGAAATCAACACGGCTGCCGGAAAAAATGCTGGCAAAGGTAAACGGCAGGGCTCTTATTGAGCTTGTTTACTTAAACGCGAAAAAGGCATCATGCCTGAGGGAACTTTATGTGGCAACCGACAATATAAAGATAAAAAAAGTAATTGAAGCGGCGGGTGGAAAGGCCATAATGACCCCGGCGGCGTGCAAATCCGGAACCGAACGCATCCGCGAGGCCCTGAAAACCATACGGGTGAACATAAACGATGTTGTGGTAAATATCCAGGGCGACGAACCGCTGCTGGAACACGCAAGCATAGACAGGGCGGTGCGCGCCCTTGTGAACGACAAGACATGCGACGCCTCGACTCTGGCATCGGTCATTACGGACGAAAAGGATATTAATGATCCGTCCGTGGTAAAAGTAGTCGCCGACAGGCGCGGCAATGCCATGTATTTTTCCAGGGCGGCGGTGCCATACAACAGGGATAATGCAAAAAAAGTCAAAGGGGCCTACCTGAAGCATATAGGCCTTTATGTATACAGAAAAAGCGTCCTAGACCGCTGGCTGAAGCTTGAAAGCGCATATGAGTCCGTAGAAAAGCTCGAACAGTTAAGGATGCTTGAAAACGGCTTGAGGATAAAAGTTGTCACTGTAAAAAGCAAAAGCATCGGGATTGACACCAAAGAGGACCTTAACAGGCTCATCAGGTTAACCGGCAAAAAGAATACGGGCAGGTAATTTTTTCCGGGAGAGGCTGATTAAAAATATTTGTGAGGTGGAAAATGGCTGAAAAAAAGTACATATTCGTAACGGGCGGCGTCGTATCTTCACTGGGAAAGGGAATTGCGGCTTCGTCGATAGCGGCTTTGCTCGAGGCTCGCGGCATTAAAATAACCATGCAGAAATTTGACCCTTATTTAAACGTAGACCCGGGAACAATGAGCCCTTTCCAGCACGGAGAGGTTTATGTGACCGAGGACGGCGCTGAAACCGATCTTGACCTGGGGCACTACGAGAGGTTCACCAACGCGCGCCTTACCAGGGACAACAACGTCACCACCGGAAAGATTTACTCGCACATCATAGAAAGGGAAAGAAAAGGGGCATATCTGGGGAAAACCGTCCAGGTGGTTCCGCATGTCACGAACGAAATCAAGGACAGGATGAAAATATTCTCCAAGGCAAAAGATGTCGATGTGGTCGTCATAGAAATTGGCGGCACCGTGGGAGACATAGAATCCCAGCCCTTTTTGGAGGCCATAAGGCAGATGCAGCTTGACGTGGGCAGGGAAAATGTGCTTTACGTCCACCTGACGCTTGTGCCTTATATAAAGGTGGCGGGCGAGATAAAAACAAAACCCACGCAGCATTCGGTGGCAAGCCTGCGTTCAATAGGCATCCAGCCGGATATTTTGCTGTGCCGCACCGAGATAAAGATATCAAAGAACGAGAGGGATAAAATAGCCCTTTTTTGCAATGTGAGGGAAGAGGCCGTTATACAGGCGCTTGACGTGCCGACGATTTACGAGGTCCCGCGTATGTACCACCAGCAGGGGCTCGACGACCTGATATTAAAAAAACTGGGGTTGCGCGCAAAAAAAGCGGAACTCGGCGTATGGGACAACATAGTAAAAAAGATACTGCATCCGAAAAAGTCGGTTACAATCGGCGTTGTGGGAAAATATGTCGATGTGCAGGATGCCTACAAATCCATAAAGGAAGGCATACTTCACGGGGGCATTGCGAATAATACGCGTGTTAATATAAAATGGATAGATTCGGAAAAAGATGTTGAACCTCTCGTAAAAAAGAAGGCGGTTTCCAGGATACTAGCGGACTGCGACGGAGTCCTGGTCCCGGGGGGGTTCGGCGACAGGGGCATAGAGGGCAAAATCGCCGCAATCCAGTACGCCAGGGAAAAAAAGATACCATTTTTTGGCATATGCCTGGGTATGCAGATGGCTTCCGTAGAATTTGCCAGGCACATGCTCGGAATGAAAAATGCCAATTCAACGGAGTTTGATGAGAATACGGCATACCCTGTAATATCCAAGCTTGAGGAGCAGAAACATATAGAGTATATGGGCGCGTCCATGAGGCTCGGCGCCTACCCGTGCAAGGTAAAACCGGGTTCAAAGGCATATTCGGCTTATAAAGAAAAAATTATTTTTGAGCGCCACAGGCACCGTTATGAATTTAACAGCCTGTACAGGGACAAATTCGAGGAAAAAGGGTTTGAGATAACAGGCACATCGCCGGACGGATTTCTCGTGGAAATGGTGGAGTACACGAAACACCCGTGGTTCGTCGCGGTCCAGTTCCATCCGGAATTTAAGTCAAGGCCGCGCGCGCCGCATCCGTTGTTCCGTGATTTTGTCAAAGCGGCGCTCACAAAAAAAGGAAAATAAAAATGGCTGAAACGGAAAAACCTTCCAGGGAAATGCAGGAGGATCTTTTAAAATTCGCACAGGCGAAATATAAGTCCGCCCAGGACAAGTACAACGCCATACAGGCGCTGGCCAAAAAGCACAACATGCCCCTGGAAAAGATGATAAAAAATATAATCATGGAGTGGATGATAGATGACAAGAGCCAAAAGTTCGCGGACGCCGGCAAAAAAGCCCCTTTCAAAAAGATACTCTGAAAGATACTCTGAAAGATACTCTGAAAGATACTCTGAAAGATACTCTGAAAGATACTCTGAAATAACCTCGGGCGGCCTGTTTTTAATAGCCGGGCCGTGCGTGATTGAAGATGAAAAGATGGCCTTTGCAACGGCAGAAAGGCTGAAGGAAATAACCTCACGGCTTGGCATGCCTTTTGTTTTTAAGGCCTCGTATGACAAGGCCAACCGCACTTCCATAAAAAGTTTCCGCGGTGTGGGCGTTGAAAAAGGGCTGAAAATATTATCGGGGATAGCAGAGGAATTTGATGTCCCGGTGATTACCGATGTCCATTCGCCCGAAGAGGTAAAAAGGGCCGCGCAGTCGGTGGACATTCTGCAGATACCGGCTTTTTTATGCAGGCAGACGGATTTGATTGTAGCCGCGGCAAAATCAGGCAGGATAGTCAATATTAAAAAGGGACAGTTCCTGTCTCCGCAGGAGATGGGGAATATAACGAAAAAAGCGGAAGCGGCCGGGAACAACAGCCTTATGCTCACGGAACGCGGATTTTCCTTCGGATATAACAATCTGGTTGTGGATTTGAAATCGATAGCCTATATGAAAACCCTGGGATATCCGGTGATAATCGACGCCACCCATGCCGTGCAGCGTCCAGGCGGAGCCGGGGATAAAAGCGGCGGCGAGAGGCAGTATGTGGAGGCGATAGCAAAAGGTTCAGTAGCCGCCGGAGCGGACGGTGTTTTTCTCGAAGTGCACCCGGATCCGGACAGGGCGTTATCGGACAAAGAGACGCAGTACAGGTTGGATAAGGTGGAAATATTGCTCGAATCACTTAAGGATATTTACAACGCGGTGAATAAATAAGGGAAAAGTTTTTGTAACGCAGCCGCTATACAAATACTATGTTTTTAAAGCGTTTTATTGATTTTGTTGTTAAAATATCGGTTTTTCCATATTGCCTTATGTTATTTTATCTGTTATATTCTTTAGGTACTAAAAACCCATTAAAAATAGGAGTATTTTATGACTGATACGGCCAAATTTACCGCTTTTGTGGATGGAGCATCCAGCGGAAACCCCGGACACGCAGGCATCGGGGTTGTAATTTATAAAGGCAAGGACCAGATACTTATGGAATCCAAATATATCGGCGAAACTACAAATAATGTGGCGGAATATTCGGCGCTTCTTCATCTTCTGGATATGGCGCAAAAACACAAGATTAAAGAACTTGATATTTTTTCCGACAGCGAGTTGATGGTGAAGCAGATGTGCGGAGAATATAAGGTGAGGGATGAGAAATTAAAAGAACTGGTCGCGCAGGCATGCGCATCTAAAAAACATATAAAATTCACCCTTACCCATGTTCCCAGGGAGAAAAACAAGGAAGCGGACAAACTCTCCAGGGAAGGCAGCAAAAGAGGCGGGGACATCAGGCATGTATGAGTTTCTTGCGGCGGTATTTGCGATAATATCGGCCCTCTCGGTTTATGGAATGATAAGGTACGGGTTTAACGTTGTGTTCCTGTACATCCTGGTATTTTCACTCGTGCTTACCGCCTGGCTTGCTGTGGTAATATTAGGCGAAAGGAAGACAAAACCGGATGCTTGACAAAAAGGACGCAGCTTCACGCCTCAAGTCGTCGGGCTTTGCAATCTGGGATGTTTATGAAGAGTCCTCGGAGTCAACGTCAATAACCTACGAGGATAACCGGATAGAAAAATATTCCACGGGCATTGATTACGGCATCGGCATCCGCGGCATCCGGGGGCAGAAAACATCATACGGCTACACGAATGACCCTTCGAGTGTAAAAAAAATCATAGAGGGAATGAGCGGCTCCGCAGAGGGCCGGGAATTTTCATTCATGGAGTTAAAACCGCAGAATATAAATAATATAAAAATCCAGCCGCGGGACGTCACACCGGAAAAAAAGGCGGCGCTTCTGGAGGAAATGAACGACGCGGCAAGGGCGCACAACCCGTTTGTTTCACAGGTGACGATAAATTATTCTGAAAAAACCCAGGATGTCTTGATATTGAACGACAGGGATGAATATGTCAGCGAGCGAAGGGTATACACGGGCTGCGCTATAATGGCTGTGGCGAAAAAAGCCGGCAGGATAGAAACGGGTTATTCCGTAGTGGCCGGCCATGCCGGATTTGAGATATTTGACGGCGGCATAGCGGTTAAAAAAGCTGTCGACGCGGCAGGGCTCGCGGCCAGGCTGCTTGACGCGGACAAAAAACTCGCGGGAGTGATGACGGCGGTTATTTCTTCGAGCGCCGGTGGCACCATGATACACGAAGCGGTCGGACATTCTCTTGAGGCCGACCTTGTGCAGAAGGGGCTTTCACAGTACGCCGGCAGGAAAGGGATGAGGGTTGCGTCGGAACTAATTACCGTTATAGACGACGCCACCATACCGAACAGGCGCGGTTCTTTTTCCTTTGACGACGAGGGAACGCCGGCCCAAAAAACGGTCCTTATTGACAGGGGCGTACTTGTAAATTATATGTATGACAGGGAAACGGCTCTTCGTGATAATGCCTCCCCCACGGGCAACGGCAGGAGAGAGTCGTATAAATTCAGGCCGATACCAAGGATGAGAAATACAATGATAGCGCCCGGCAGCGGCAGCGCGGAAAACTTGATTAAAGATACAAAAAGAGGTATATTTGTTGTCAGAATGGGAGGCGGGCAGGTTAATACCGTCACCGGCGAATTTGTTTTTGAGGTCAAGGACGGTTACATGATAGAAAACGGTATAATAACGGCTCCGGTAAGAGGGGCCACCTTGATGGGAACGGGCGTGCAGGTGCTTAATTCAATTGACGCCGTCTGCTCCGATATCGGCTTTGATTCAGGAACCTGCGGTAAGGACGGGCAGGGTGTGCCTGTGGGAGACGCCCAGCCGACGTTAAGGATCCCGGGCATACTTGTTGGAAGCAAATAAACACGCATATATCCGGGTAAGCCGTAAAATTTTTAATAATGTGGAGGCGAAAATGAAAAAGATCATTCTTGTTATCCTGTCGGCCGTTATACCGGCCGGAATGCTTTTTGCCGCTGAAAAAACAGCCCCCGCGGCCGCCACGCCAACAGCCACAGCAGAGCCTGCGGCCATTTCCACAACCATCACAACAGCGGCGGAACAGGCCGCGCCTGTTGCGCTTACACATAACGTGGAAACGGCCGTTCCTGTAACCATAACATCCACACAACAGCAGGCCGGCCCGTCTGCGGTGACAAACGCCGCCAGGGCTGAAGCATCGGGAAATACAATGGAGCCGTCCGCAATGGAAGGCATTGTGCCTCCGTCAGCTGATACAGGCGCCTATGAAAAACCCGACGAACCGGAACCCACAACCGAGGAAGCAGGAAATGAAAAGAATATTTTCAGGGACAACAGGAGATTAAAGCATTATACAATTGAACTGACGGCTTTCACGCCGTCGGCAATCGGGACAAAATTGGGGTATTTTATAAATGAAAACTGGAAAGTTTCCGGTGAATACTCCTCGATAGCGGCCCTGGCCGCCAGAGTTGCAAATGAAAGGAACGATTCATACGCCGTGAACATCTGTTTTTCACCCGCGGAGACCGAATGGTCGCCATTTTACGGCGTGGGATTTACCAGGCAGGATATGGTGGTAAACGCCAATGACTCTGTGACAAATGACAGCCTCCACGTAAAGAGGGATATTGTGGGCGGTTATATAACGGCTGGAATGAACTGGATAACGGACTCTATTTTGACTTTTTCCGTAGAGTTTGACCTTCTGGGCGGATATTTAAGGGAAGACAATATTGATATTACAAATCCTGCGGCAACATCCACGGATAATCAGCCCAATATATGGGCGAATTTTGGCTTTACCGCGGGAATTTGTTTTTAAAGAATTACGGATGCCGATTTTTGTTAACGCAGGATATCCGGCCATAACATTGCTGACTATGCGGAGGAAATGATGAGAAGATACGCCGGAATATTAATTGTTTTTTTGCTCGCGGTAGCCACGGCGCCTGTTTTACGCGCCGATGATGAATCAAAACTTTATTACCCGGCGCACGTCGGGGATACGCTTTATTTCCAGGCTGAAAAGAAAGCGGCGCCTGAAAAGGAGCTTTTTGTAAAAGCCGAGGTGTTGAGGACTGAAAAAAAGGACGACAAGGAATATTATTATTTTTACGGGCCGCAGGTTGATGTCAGGTACCTGATAAGCGTTGATGCGGAAAAGGGCGTTTCAATGAAAGTCATAAAATATCCATTTCCGTTCTTTGATATTTCAATCGAAGTTAAAATGAAGCCTGAAATGGAGATAATAAAGTTCCCGCTTAAAGTCGGGGATAAGTGGAGCTATGCCGGGCAGGGCGAGGCTGTAATATTATTCGTCCCTTTTACGAGGGACATTAAGGCGAATTTTGAGGTCGTGGAGAGAGTTACCATGAAAACACCGGCCGGAGACATTGACACATACCATATAAAAGTGATGCTTGATTCCGGGGATGGAAAAGGGGTAAAGGAAGAGAATTACTGGTATGGAAGGAACATAGGCTACTGCGTGGCCGATACCAGCGGGCACAAAGCCCGGCTCGCGGGATACAGGATTTATGACGAGGCCACCGGGGCTTGGAACGAAAAATTACCGGAAAATGTTGAAAAATATAAATAAGCGGGGTATGAGATGAAAAAGAGGTATCTTGCGCTGGCCCTTGCGGCCTCGGCGATTATCTTCAGCGGATGTTCGCTGAAAAGGACCGTTATTAATTCTACGGCGCTGTTTATGGACGATGTTGTGGATGAATTTATGGCAGAGCCGGACGCGCTTTTTGCCGAGCAGGCCGCGCCGGCAAACCTGAAGCTTCTTGACGGGCTGATTAAAGGCTCGGATCATCAGAATGACAGCCTGCTTTTAAAAGGCTGCAAGCTTTACGGCATGTACGCGCTTGCGTTCCTGGAGGATGCGGCCGCGGATGAAAAACAGGACAATGAAAACCTGTCGCGCGCATCTGTTTTTTATAAACGGGCGGAGGATTACGGCATGGACGTCCTGAAAAGAAACAGTGATTTCAGGTCCGCGGCAGGCGGTTCTTATGATGATTTTGTTAAAGTAATGCCGGCCTTTAACAAAAGCGATGTTGAGGCCCTTTTCTGGACCGCGTTCGCGTGGGGAAGCTATATAAACCTGAACAGGAATTCGGCTGATGATGTTGCGGATTTGCCGAAGGTAAAAGCGCTCATCGACAGGGTCATAGAACTTGACCCGGATTATTTTTACGGGCTTCCCGATTTGTTCCTTATAGTTTATTATTCAATGCCGAAAATGTTCGGCGGTGATACCGATAAGGCAAAGGCGGCCTATGACGCGGTCGAACGCATATCGGACGGAAAATTTGCAATGGCCGATTTTTACATGGCCAAATTTTACGCCGTTCAGGTTCAGGATAAGGCGCTTTTTGAAAAGCTGCTCGCTAAAATAAACTCGATGCCCGGAGACGTAATACCCGAGGAACTTTTTACCTCGGTGGCCAAGAAAAAAGCCGCAGTTCTGCTGAAAAAAGAAGGGGATTTATTTTAGAATCGTATTAAAATTATTAAAAATCATAAGGAGAATGCAGATGAAAAGAATGCTTGCCGCGCTTTTACTGTCGGCTGCGCTTGTAACATCGGTTTTTGCCGGCACAAAGTATGAGATAAAATTTGCGACAGTCGCGCCTGACGGTTCCACATGGATGAATGAAATACACAAGCTTAATGACGAGATAAGCCTGAAGACGAACGGTGAAGTGAGCTTTAAATTCTATCCGGGCGGAATAATGGGCGATGAAAATGACGTCTTAAGAAAAATGAAGGTCAACCAGGTGCAGGCCGCGGGCTTTACGTCACAGGGGCTCGGCGAGGTTGTACCGGAGGTCAGGCTTTTGAACCTGCCGTTATTATTCAAGTCGTATAAGGATATTGACGCGGTAATGAAGGCTATGGGCCCCGATTTTGACGCAATGTTCCTTAAAAAAGGTTATGTTGTGCTCGGCTGGCCGGAAGTCGGGTTCGTTTATGTCTTTACAAAAAACAGCATAGAGTCCGTCAGAGACCTCCAGAAGACAAAGATGTGGATATGGGGCGACGACATTCTGGTGGGCACTCTGTTCCGCAATCTTAAAATAGTGCCCATACCGCTTTCACTTACGGACGTCATGCAGTCCCTGCAGACCGGGATGATAGAGGGCGTGTACTGCTCGCCTTTATCCTGCATTGCGATGCAGTGGAACACCAAGGTTAAATATATGCTCGACCTGAAAATAGCCAACGTTCCAGGCGGAGTGCTTATTAACAAGAAAAGCTGGGATGCCATTCCGGAAAAATACCGCGCCGTTATCAAGGATTCGTGCGCCAGATATTTTGAGGAAATAACGCGCCTTTCCAGGAAGGAAAATGAAGACGCCCTGAACGTGCTGAAAAAGCACGGAATAATTTTTACCGAAATAAAGGATCCTGCCGATTTGAAGCTGTTTGACGATGTCAGCGTCAGGACCGGAAACGACCTTGTCGGAAAATACTACGACAGGGCGCTTCTTGACCGGATGTTAAAAATATTAAACGATGAAAAGAAGGCGGAGAAATAGTTGAAATTTTTAAGACGGCTCAATTATATATTATACAGGGGACAGAAAGTGGCGGTAGTGGTATTTTTCCTGGCCCTGCTTGCCATATCGGCGCTTCAGGTGATACTGCGCCTGCTGTTCCATACCGGGATTCCCAATGCCGAAACCCTTATGCGTTACATGGTGATGTGGGTGGCTTTTATAGGCGCCTCTCTGGCCGCCTATAAGGGAAGGCACATCAGCCTGGATATAGTTTCCAGGTCGCTGAGGAAAAACCATAAAAATCTGATCAAGTTAATTGTGGGCTTTGTTTCCATGGTAATTCTGGCGTTCCTGCTGAAAGCTTCGATAGAGTTTATTATAAATGAGATGTCGGACAGCCAGGTTGTTTTCTTTGCGCCAATATGGACCCTTGAATCAATCATACCGATCATGTTTTTTTTCATGCTGCTTGTATATATACAGACTTTTTTTATGGCCGCAGGCGCCATGATAAAGGAGAAAAAGGGTAAATGATATCAATTATCATCGGAGTCGTTCTAATAGCCCTGGCTCTTGTGGGCACGCCGTTGTTTATTGTCTTCGGCGGCCTTGCGGTGGTTCTGTTCGCCATCGGCGGCATTGACACATCCACGGTCATAATAGCCGTCAGCAGGATGGGGACAAATTCGGTCCTTATCGCAATTCCGCTTTTTACATTTGCGGGCTACCTGCTGGCCGAATCCGGGATGCCGGCAAGGCTCATTGCCCTTTCAAGGGCGCTGGTGGGATGGTTCAAGGGCGGCACGGCCATAGTTACCCTTGTAGCCTGCGCGTTTTTTACGTCATTCACCGGGGTTTCGGGTGTGACCATAATAGCCCTTGGCGGGTTGCTGCTGCCGATGCTTTTAAAGGACAAATACTCCGAGAAATTTTCCCTGGGCCTGCTCACCACGTCCGGAAGCATAGGGCTTTTGTTCCCGCCCAGCCTTTTGCTTATACTTTACGGCGTTCTGGCGAATGTTTCCATATCAAAGCTGTTTGTCGCGGGTATAATACCGGGAGCGATACTTATACTGTTGTTTTCACTTTATAGCATAAAGGAAGGCATGTTAACGTCGGAAATTGAGCCGTTTTCATTCGGAAAATTATTTGCCGCGCTTAAAGGCGTGGCATGGGAAATACCCCTTCCGTTCCTGCTGCTTGGCGGAATATACAGCGGTACATTTACAACTTCCGAGGCCGCCATTATTACGGCGGCTTACGCTTTCATAGTGGAGGTATTCATTTACAGGGACCTTAACATAAAACACGATGTGCCGCGCATTATCAGGGCATCAATGGTGGTGGTCGGCGGTATTTTTGTTATATTGGGTTCGGCTATGGGGCTGGCGGATTATCTGGTTGACGGGCAGGTACCCATGAAGATACTTGCCTGGATGAAACAATATATTCATGAAAAGTGGCTCTTTCTTCTTATGCTGAATGTATTCCTTATAGTAGTGGGGGCTGTTCTTGACGTATTTTCGGCCCTGATAATAATCCTTCCGCTCATGGTGCCTATTGCGAAGGATTTCGGCATTGACCCGGTGCATATGGCCATAATATTTCTGACAAACCTTGAGATAGGATACAACGCGCCGCCCGCGGGGATAAACCTTTTCATCGCGAGTTTCCGTTTCCGCAAACCGGTAATGCCGCTGGCGAAATCCGCGTTCCCGTTCCTGATACTGATGTTTGCCGTGCTTATGCTGATTACCTACGTGCCCGACCTGAGCCTTGTTTTAATTAAAATATTTAAAATTGAATGAGCCAAAGCGGCCCGTTTGCCGGGGCTTTCAGGCGGTTAAAAAATGATTTATGTTATAACAGGCGTGCTGGGTTCCGGGAAAACCACTGTGGGAAAAATGGCGGCGGGGAAAATCGGCGCCGAGTTTTATGACGCTGACGATTACCTGACGCATTCAAGCCGGAAAAAACTTTCAAAAGGAATCCCTCTCACCGAAAAGGAATGGAAGGACCTCATGTTCGCCATGCGCGCAATAGTCGACAGGGAGCTGGCGCGCGGCGGGAGCGCCGTCATAGCCTGTACGGCCTTAAAAGAGAGGTACCGTAAGCTTCTGATGCACCAGCCTGAAAAAATGAAACTGATATACCTTAAGGGCACCAGGGAATTCATTGAAAGAAAACTCAAAAAAAACAAGAACCGGCATAACGCCTCTTTTGAGGTGCTGAAAACCCAGTTTGAAATGCTTGAAGAACCAAAAAACGCGGTTGTTTTCGATATAACCCGGCCAAGGGAATATATAGCCGGAGAAATCGCAAAAATGGACATTTTGGACAAAAAACAGCCTTAAAAATGGCAGATATGGATGTACAGCAGATGATGCGCCCCCAGAATAATAAATTCCGCAAAGCCGTGGAAATAAAAGGGCCATGGTATATTTCTTTTTATGGAAAAAATAAAAAGATAAAAATTCCGGTGCCGGCAAGCTGGAACGAGATTTTTCCCGGCAGGCGTGATTTTCTCGGGCCCGCGGTATATACAACCCGTTTTGGCGTGCCGGCTGCCGCAAAAGGCAGCCAGGTGTATCTGCGTTTTGGTTCCGTAAATTACCTGGCCCGTGTCAGCGTAAACGGCATATATCTCGGGTCACATGAGGGCGGAAACCTTCCGTTTGAAATAGTCGTACCGCCATCGGCCCTTAAAAAAAGCAATCTGCTGAAAGTGGAAGTGGACGGCGCCCTGGCTCAGGACCGGGTCCCGCCAGGGAATGTTGTGTTTGACGGCAGGGACGCATTTGCCAACAGGCAGTATCCCGAAACTTCATTTGATTTTTTTCCGTATTGCGGCATTCACAGGAAAGTATTTTTATGCGAAAGGCCGGAACGGGCAATAGATGACATCACGGTCAAGACCCTTACTGACGGCAAAGACGGTATATTGAAAGTAAGCATTAAGACATCGTTTTCGGGGGGCGCGACGGCATGTTTTGAACTGAAAGGATTTGGAAAAGTGATTAAGATTTCTGCGGCTGTAAAGCACTGCAGGGCCGCCGTGTCAATCAGGGTTAAGAACGCAAAATTATGGAACACGGAAAAACCAAATCTTTACACACTCACTGCAAAGCTCAACAGTTACGGACGGGACATTGATGAATATAAGCTTTTAACCGGAATCAGGACCGTTTCTATAAAGGGCAGCCGGTTACTTATTAATAACAAACCCGTATTTTTAAAGGGGTTCGGCAGGCATGAGGATTATCCGGGTACTGGCAGGGGGTTCAGCCATGCTTGGAATGAAATTGATTTTAAGCTGATGAAATGGGCCGGAGCCAATTCATTCAGGACCAGCCATTACCCTTACGATGAAGAGCAGATGGACATGGCCGACCGCAGCGGCCTTATGGTCATTGATGAAACACCGGCAGTTGGAATGTTTTTTAATTCAGCGGGATTGAAAAAGAGGGTAGAACTGTGCAGGCAGTATGTGAGGGAGATGATAGCGCGGGATAAAAACCATGCGTGTGTGATAATGTGGAGCCTTGCAAACGAACCCCATTCAAACAGGCCGGCGGCCGGGGAGTTTTTTAAGCGGCTCGCGGGG
>Ga0224555_1004293_pt1 | contig 13259 bp, 9 predicted proteins | sample 714S23034metaG_FD_180687 | JGI IMG/M metagenome (GOLD analysis project Ga0224555, IMG submission 180687) | Peat soil microbial communities from Stordalen Mire, Sweden - 717 S2 30-34 | ecosystem: Environmental > Terrestrial > Soil > Wetlands > Peat | place: Sweden: Norrbotten County, Stordalen...
CAAAACTAGCACAATAGTTAAACGCGATCTTGCAACTAGTTCATTCCATTAAGCTTGTCTCGCCCCCTAAACATGGGGCACCCACTCTTTCCAGCAATCTTAAAAATCGTGGTGGTCGTCGACTAGGGTGGCGATGGTGTGGGTCTGATCGTCGAGTTGAGCTTCTCTGGATGACGGTGAGTTGGCGGCTTCAGTCTGCGCGCGGAGCTTGGCGACGGCGAGCCAGTTGTCTTTGTGCGGCCGATCGGCAATCCAGGGCGGAAGCGGCATGCAGAGATAGTCGCTGAGCGCCTGGGCGTAACTCTCGTAGAGCACACGCATTTCACGCAGGCGATCGATGGAGTGGCCGTCGCGGCAGACGCTGACACCGCTTTGGCAGAGTAGGCTGTAAAGCTTCTCGTAGCGCTCGGGGGGAAGACGGTCGGGGGTGGGATTGACGGGGGCGAGCGAGAAAATCTGCGCCAGATCGACCAGCGCGTGACGAGCCATGGCAAAGGTGAGTTGAGCCTGGCGGGCCTCATGGCCTTGTACGCCGGCGATCAGCAACGCCGAGGTGTCGAGGATGGAGGTCAGCGCGCTGATCCAGCTCTGGTTGTTGTGCTGGGAACGGAAGTAGCAGAGCAGCGGATAGGAGATGTGGCTCTCAAGCAGTTCCGCCGACCAGCGTTCCCACTCGACCAGAAGCAGCGCAAGAGCGCTTTCACCGCCTTCATAAGAATGGCGGCGCAGCAGTTCCGCAGCAGTGGGGGGGGAGCCGGCGCGCGCGTCGAGCAGAGAGATGCTGACCTCGCGGCGGGAAAATGCGCTGTAGAGGACGGGAAAATAGCCCATGACGACGGCGAGAAAGCCGAAGCCGGTGCCTGCTTCAAGGATGATGAGTTCGCGCGCCCAGGGACTGCGCGGGGTGACGTCTCCCAGTCCCAGGGTGAAGATGGTGGTTCCGCTCACGTAAAGGTCGGAGCGAAAGCCCGGCCCCTGCGCGCTGTCGATGAAGGGACTTCCAAGCCCGTAATAGATGAGTGCAAAGCCCACGACCATGACGGCGGCCCACACGACCAGCAGAAAAATGAGGGACATGGGGCCGTAGTAGCTGAAGGACGTTTCGCGCTTGCGTGGATCGCGCAGCCGGTTGGTGAGGAAAGCCCAGGGCTTCCAGGTGGCGATGTAGAACAGGCGTGTGAGGCGAAAACGGCCGGATGCGCGGCGCGGCAGAATGATGGTCTGGAAGGCATCGAGCAGCACGGCGAACAGGCAGGCAATGCCGGCAATGAAAGTGACGATGTGCATCGATTCTCCTCCGCCGAAGCGCTTCAGGCTTTGCCCGTTCACTGTATCGTAAGGCAAAAGGGAATACAAAGGCAGCCGATGAATGAACTTGGCAGAGCGCTTCTCTGGTTGGGGTTGGTGCTGGCCGCGCTCGGTGCGGTGCTGATGCTTGCAGGCCGCGCCGGCCTGCCGCTGGGCAGCCTGCCGGGCGATATGGCCTACAAGGGGAAGCACGTCTCCGTGTATTTTCCTCTTGGGACTTCGATTCTGATCAGTATCGTGTTGTCGGTTTTGTTCTTTCTCATTTCGCGTTTCCGGCGGTAGCACACAATGGCTGGGTTTGCGTGCACGTCCCTACACAGGCCCAGAGCAATCTCATGAACGAACAAGGTCTTCCCCACGCTAAAGCGCGGGGCTAACAACCATTGCGCCTCCGACGCGACAGAAATCGGCACCAGCTTGGGTAACAAAATGGATTCATGCGATTGCCCTGCTACACAGGCTTCGTAACAGTCTGCTCCGGGGCGCGAGACGCTCCTGGGTATGCGCTCCCAAGGCTGCGCTTCGGTTGCCCTGGGCTATGATCGTTCCCTCCCTTCGGGGGAGGACCACCTGCGGCATCTGTGGTGCGGCAGACAGTCGCAGAGGGCTTTTCCAGCAACATCCCGTCCATTGCTGACGCCGCATGACCCAGACAAGTCAGTGCTCGTGGAACAGGTCCGCCCAACCCACAAGGAATGGGTGCCCCACAGCCTGCCCTGAGCCTGTTGAAGGGTCTCGCTTCCGAGACCTGTGGGAGCCAGCTTAAGCTCTTGCCGAAGCAGATAGCAGAATGGAACTACAGCCGTAGGCGAAGTGCCAAAAGTGGAAGTTTACCGATCTTTTCACAGGCACTGAGTCTGCCAGTCCAACCAGAACTGCGCTATCATGCCATCAGGAGGTACCAGTCCCATGTCCATCGAACCCGAAGAAATCGCGCCCGCCGTTGAGGCGCACGAATCCCACACCCTGCGGGTCATCGGCTGGTTCTCCATTGGAATGGCTGTAGCCGCTGTCGGCATCTACTTTGGAGCCGAGCTACGCAAGCGCTACAAGTTCAACCGCCGCACCCCCTACGACTTCTACTCCAACGCCGGCGAACATCCGGCCAGCGAATTCGGCATGGGCATCTAAGCCCAAACACTCTCCGAAAATGGAAAATGCCGCTCAATGAGCGGCATGTTCCGTTTGCGCCGGCAATCCCTCACTCTTCGCGGAGCAGAATCTGAGGATCGACATCCAGGGCGCGCTGCGCCGGAATCCACGTAGCCAGCAGTCCAAGCAGCAACATCACCAGAACAACCCCGCCCAATACCAGCGGATCGCGGGGAGTTGCCGTATACACGATATAAGCCAGCACCTTGGCCGCCAGCAGTCCCAGGAATAATCCTGCGCCCGAGCCAAGCGCCAGCAGTTTGATTGGCCGTCCCAGCGCCGCCCGCAACACTTCTCTCCGTTGCGCGCCCAGGGCGATGCGGATTCCCAATTCGCGCAGCCGCTTGCTCACCGAGTAAGCCGCCATCCCAAAGATGCCCGTGATGGCCAGCATTCCACCCATCCCGCCCAGCACACCCAAAGACACCGTGGCCACAAGCGGGGCGAACAACGCGATGTCGAGCCCTTGAGTCCACGTTTGGATGTTGACCGGCAAGCCTGGATCCAGGTCGAGCATCGCTTTTCTGATCGCACCGGCGAGTTGCACAGGATCGCGATTCGAACGCACCACCAGGCATGTCAGGCTGGAGGACGTTTGCAGGAATGGCAGAAACATCGCCGGCTTTGGATCTTCAGTGAGCTGATAGTATTTTCCGTCTTCTGTAATGCCGACTACTTGTATGCGGGTTCCGTCTTCCATCTTGAAACTTCTGCCGATGGCGTTTTCGACCGAACCGAAGACCCTGCGCGCAAACAGTTGGTTGACAACCGCCACGCGCGGCGCATTCTTGTCGTCATCCCATCGGAAAGCTCTGCCTTGAAGCAAAGTTGTGGCCGCCGCGTGGAAGTATTCAGGAGATATTTCGAATCGGGACGAGTTGGCTGCTGCGTTCGACGTCCTCAAATCTGTCGTCTGGTCAGTAAAGACATCGGAGGAGCTCCCTCCGCCTCCCAGCGGGATTTGACTGACGAGTCCCACCGTGTCCACGCCGGGAATTGTCTTCAGCGCATCGATCATCCGCCGCTGCATAGCGGGTACTCTGTCACCGCTGTAACCGGCCATGCTGAGAGTTGTATCCACGAGCATCGCGTTCCGCGGATCGAATCCGAAATTGCTGTGCATTGAGCGCACCAGCCCGCGCACCGCAACCAGAGAAGAAGTCACCAGCACGGCGCAGAGGGCAATCTGCACCACGAGCAAAACGTCCCGGACCGTAATGCGCCGCCCGGTATGACCCTTGATAATGCCGGTTGCCCCCGCCTTGACCACCTCATAAGGATTGGTGCGGAGGATCTGCCTCACGGGCACAGCGCCGAAGAGAAATCCGCTGGCCAATGCCAGGAACAGTGCAACAAGATAAACCTTTGCGTCCGGATTCACGGGCACAAAAATGGGAAATGCGGGAACTGGACGCCACACGCTGAGCTCCCGCAAGAGCGCAACGCTCCCCAATAGTCCGAGTGCGCCTCCAACGAGCGAAATCAAAATTGCTTCCGTAAACACTCCACGCAAAATCCGCCTGCGGCTCGATCCAAGCGCAAGCCGCAAAGCGATCTCGCGGGAGCGGTCTGCGGCGCGCGCGGCAAACAGGCCGCCCAGGTTGGCGCACGCGGCCAGCAGAATCAGCCCCGCCAGCAGCATCATCCCAGTCATGAATCCCTTCACCGGCGGGCCAAGCATGTCGCCGACGAGACTCGGACGAGCAAGCGAAAAGAACATGTAGGCATCGGTCTTGGGGTAGGTTCTTTCCAGATAAGCTCCAACGGAGTTCAGATCCGCGATGGCCTGCGCCGGAGTGACGCCTGCCTTCACATGTCCCAGAACCATGTAGATGTTTTGTTTTCCGCGATCGTCCAGGACTTTGAGCCCCTGTACCTGTTCCTGATCGACCATCGGCACCCACAGATCGGGTGAAAAGAACAGTAATGTCCCCCGAAACTCGGGCGGCGCGACGCCAAGGATTGTGAACGGATGCTTGTTCACCTGAACCACGCGGCCCACCACGCTGCGATCATCCTGAAAGTGGCTGTGCCAATACGCGTAACTGATCACCAGGTACGGAGCGCTGTTCGGACCATGCTCGTCGGCGAGGTGGAAGAAGCGCCCAAGATAGGGCTGCACCATCATTGCGTCAAAGTAGTTTCCCGTTACTTCATAGCTCCAGACCTGCGTAGGATTTCTGCCTGTATCCAATCCCACAGGCGCGAGGATGTAGGCAGTCAGCCCGTCGAAGCTCTTGTTGCGATCGCGCAGATCGAGATAGTCGGGATACGAAAAGCTCTCATCCTTATATCCGCCGTGCTCGATTGTGTAGAGACTATCCGCATTGGGCACATTCAGCGGGCGCAGGATCAGCGCGTTCAATACCGCAAACACCACGGTATTCGCTCCGATGGCGAGTGCCAGCGTCAAGACTGCGGCGATCGTAAATCCCGGAGCCTTGCGCAGCACGCGAATGCTGAACTGCACATCCTTGAGTGTGGTCGCAATGAAGTTGCCGCCGGCCGCTTGATGGATTTCCTCTTTGTACTTCTCACGCCCGCCGAACTCGATGCGCGCGCGGCGCTCCGCCTCAGCGCGTGCGATACCGGAACGCTCAAGATCGTCGGCACGGTGCTCGATGTGCGAGCGTAGTTCCTCTTCCATCTCGGCGTACACATGCTCGCGCCGGAAGAGGGTATCCATGCGAAAGCGGATCCAGTCGATGATCTTCATACTTCCTCCGGTTGATGGGAAAGTGCGGCTGCAATGGCGCCTGCCAGCCGGTTCCAACTTGCGGTCTCTTCGCGCAGACGCTTGCGCCCCGCCACGGTGAGCTCATAAAACTTGGCGCGGCGATTGTTCTCCGATGTTCCCCAGCTCGCCTTGAGCAGCCCCTGCCGCACCAGCCGGAAAAGGCCCGGATACAGTGCACCCTGTTCGATCAACAACGCGTTGTCTGAGATTTGCCCAATACGCAGCAGGATGCCGTAGCCATGCAGAGGGCCCAGCGAGACCGCCCGCAGTATAAGTAAGTCAAGAGTTCCGGGAAGCAACTGCGCCTGATCGGTCATTCACTACTCCTAAGGTAATTAGGAGACTAGGGCAACTCTCCTAAGCTGTCAAGGAGAAAAACAACAGCCAGTCAAATTCTGAAGTTCTCATCCGATTGCCGATCCGTCGCGCGCCGATCGATCACCCTGATTTACCCTAGGAGCTTATGGGCCGCATCCGCATTCTTCCCGACCAGGTTGCCAACCAGATCGCCGCCGGCGAGGTTGTGGACCGGCCGGCCTCGGTGGTCAAGGAACTGCTGGAGAACGCCCTCGACGCAGGAGCCAACCGCATCCGCGTCGAAGTGGAAGCCGGCGGCCGGCGGCTCATCCGCATCAGCGACGACGGCCACGGCATGAGCCGCGACGACGCGCTGCTGGCCTTCGAGCGCCACGCCACCTCGAAGCTGCGCACCGCGGACGACCTGCTCTCCATCGCGACCCTCGGCTTTCGCGGCGAAGCGCTGCCGTCCATCGCATCCGTAGCCCGCGTGACCCTCGAGACGGCGACCGGCGAGGAAGCAACAGGCACTCGCATGGAAATCGCCGCCGGCAAGATTCACCATGTTGACGACGCCGCTTTGCCCCGCGGAACCACCATCGCCGTCGCCGACCTGTTCTTCAATACACCGGCACGCCGCAAGTTTCTTCGTGCCGAATCCACCGAGTTGGCCCACGTGACCGCGTTGGTCACTCACTATGCCCTGGCCCATCCGGAAAAGCACTTTGAACTGCTCTCGGCTTCGCATACCCTGGTCTCCGCTCCGCCGGTTACCCGCACTGCGGAGCGGATCTACCAGATATTCGGCAAGGACACGCTGGCCCAATTGCTGCCTGTCGCCGCCGAGACTCCGCTTGAGCGCGCCGGCCTGCCCGAGCCGCCGCCCTGGAAAAAGGACCCGAACGAACCGGTTCGCAATCCGGGGGCTTTGCGGCTGACCGGCTTCTACTCCAAGCCTGAACTCCAGAAGCTGAATCGTAATTCCATCTATATCTTTGTCAACAAGCGCCTTATCCGCGACCGCCTGCTGATGCACGCCATCACCGAGGCCTACCGCAACGTGATCCCTCCCACCAGCTTTCCGGTGGTGCTACTCTTCCTTGAAATGCCGCCGGAAGAGGTGGACGTCAACGTCCACCCCGCCAAAACCGAAGTCCGCTTCCGCCAGCAGAGCCATATCCACGACTTTGTGCGCGACAGCCTTCGCTCGGCCTTGATCAACGCTCGCCCCTCCGCCGCATTTCTGAATGCCCTTGACGCATCTCCAATCGCCAGTCCCTCGCTGATGCCGCCGGCAATCTCACCGTTGCCGGGGTCTCCGGACTCCAGCGTTATGCAGGCGCCAGCCGACTCCGATCCAGCCGGGCTCCAGTCCATCGCCTCGGAAGCACAGTCTTTTCAATTGACTCCGCGCATTCCACCGCCGATTCCGGGGAAACTGCCCTTCGATGCCCGGAGCTTTAATCCTGGCGAAACCACCATGCAGGCGTGGGGCGAAGCGGCGGCAGCGTTTTTTCAGCCAGGCGCGATTCCGGCCGCTAACGGATGTTCTTCAAGTCCCTTTGAATCAGCACATGACACCTCCGGCTCGTCCACCGACACAGCTTTGGCCACCACGCTGGTCGAGGCCGAGCAGGCCGCAGCCAATCTGAATCACCTCGGCTCGCTTCGGCCGCTGGCGCAATTGCGCGAGTCGTTCATCCTGGCTTCCGGCGACGACGGCTTATGGATTATCGACCAGCATGTGGCACACGAAAGAATTCTTTTTGAAAGAATTCTTCGCGACCGCCAGGTGGAAAAAGTCCAGCGGCAACGGTTGCTGATGCCCATGCTGGTGGAATTGAAGCCCTGGCAGATGGTGGTGTTCGCGCGCATCGCCGAGGAGCTGGACCGCAACGGTTTCGAGGTAGAACCCTTTGGCCCACATACACTTGCGGTGAAAGCGGCGCCGGTCGGGCTGGAAGGGGCAGGTTTGGAGAGGATGCTCGCCGAGGTCATCGAGCAATCCAGCGCCGATTCTGGAGAACCTGAGCAGAATCAGAATCTTACAGCTCTTCGAACGCGCATTGCAGCCTCGATTGCCTGCCACTCGGCTATCAAGGTTAACACCGCCCTTGATCCCCGCCGCATGGAGTGGCTGCTGCTGGAACTGGGCAAAACCGAGCATCCAACCAGTTGCCCGCATGGGCGTCCAATCGCTTTGCTTTATTCATGGAAGGACATCCAGCGAGCCTTCCATCGCATTTAATTCGAATCTGGAATATATTTGAAAGGTGGTTACCCTCCTCCCAGGAGTGAGGGCTAACCCGGCGCCGTTAGTCAAACCCAGGGACAAAGCATCCCGAAGCCACAGTAGTGCAGGTGGCGTGACTCAACGGACGCGACTACATTTTTGAACTGGCCAAAACAGGACGCAGCATCTCTGGTTTTTGCGGTAACGCCAGCCTGGAAGTGAGGTTTTTCTTTGACAGCAGAGCAATTGGAAGCATCGCGCGCCGAGAGAATGCGCCAGAACGGACATGGGGCTCTCACACTGGAAGATGCCCGCACGTGGATTGAAGAGACCGGATTGTGTCTTTTCCTGCCCAGACGGCAGTTTTCGTCTTCCATCGCACCCTCGTTTGTGGAGGCGGTAGCCGGAAAGCGGGACGCGACCCCGGACCCACAATACATTTCCATAGCAGATGAGTTGCTGGTGCGCCTGGAGCTGGATGGCGTGGCTGTGCGGCTTAATTTGCTGGGGCAGCCCGGCGAGCAGCCGGATTTTGTTGTGGCAAGCTGGGTATTGCCCTACGTTTATGCTCTTCGCGGCGACCGCGACTGGCGGCGAAGCCCTCAACTGACCGGTTCGCGCCAGGTTTCGCAACTGGCCGTCCAGGCCTACAAGCAGTTGGAACTGGGCGACACGACTCTCGGCAAACTGACGCATGCGCTGGGCCGGGAAGTAACCGAGGCCGCCGTCTTGCGCGCCATCACCGAACTCTGGCAACAGCTTCGCATCATTCCCACCATCGCGGCTGTCGGCCAACCCGCCCAATGGCAACTGCTGCGCCTTCGTTTTCAAAAGGCGATTGCCGAAGGCGCTTCCACGTCGCAGGTGACGGCGATTTCCGTTCTGGCCTCCATTTATTTGCAGGCGGTTATCGCTGCCAGCATGGAGGAAGTCGAGCTGTTCCTGGCGCCGCTCACCGCCCGGAGCAAGGTGCGCGAAGTGCTTCGCGGCCTGGTAGCCACGCGGCAGGTGCATACCATCTCGATGGGCCACGCACCCCACTTTTACGTTGCCGGCACGCTGCCGGAGTTTGCGGCTCCGCCCTCCCTCTATACCAGTTCGTCCATGCCGGCTTCCGCCTACTTCATGAATTCGGTGGATCATGAGGACGACTTGCAGCAGTATGAAGCGCCGAAGTCCGCCGCGCCTGTCTCGATATCCGTGCCGGAAGCGCGCAAGTCTCCTGAACCCCACGCTCCCCGCACTCCCGCGGCGCGCAAGTCCGCTTCCGACACCAAGCCGGCAGCGACGCGGCCCCACTTCAGCCGTTCCGCCGTGCACTCGCGCGACCGGAAACCCGCGCAATCCTCCGCGAACAGCCGCCCCAGCGCACGTTCCGCCCGGCGCACCAGCTCAGATTCAGCAGCACGGCCCGCGAATGCCAACGGCGCACGCTGGAGCCCGAAGGCCGCCACCGGCACCGGCAACGGCAAGCACAACGGGGCACATACGAATGGAGCAAGCAACGGCGCGCGCACCAATGGAACCTCTTCGCGCCCAGCTTCGCGGCCGGCAAGCGGCGCCCCTGGCGCGCGGCCTGCAAATCCTGCGACGGCGGCGTGGAGCCAGCGTAACGGCCATACCAACGGCTCCAAGCCCGCAGTCAAAGCCGCTGGCAGGCCCAGCAGCGCCTCCTCGCGTCCCAGCAGTGGTTCCCGTAAGGAAACACGCCCAGACGCACGACCCGCTCGCACTACGCGCACACCTGCGTTGACGGCAGGCACCAGGGCGGGCAATAGCAAGCGGTTTGGCTTCACCGCCCGGCCCAAGCCCAAGCAGGAGACGAAGAAGCGCGGATGAGTCTGGAAGAAAGCTCGTTGCGCAGTCTCAGACGGAAAATCATCGTTGCCATCGACGGGCCGGCTGGGGCGGGCAAAAGCACGATCGCCCGCCATCTGGCCGGGTATTTTGGCCTGCTGAATCTTGAAACCGGAGCCATGTACCGCGCTTTCGCCCTGAAGGCGCTGCGGTTGGGCCTGGCACTGGACGATAGCAAAGGCCTCGAAGCCCTCACCACCCAAACCACCATCCGCCTTGAACCTGGCGCGGAGCATAATCGCGTTCTGCTCGACGGCCAGGATGTGACCGATCTGATCCGCAATCAACCTGTCACTGATGCAGCTTCGAAGGTGAGCGTCTTTCCCGCTGTTCGCGCGTGGATGGTCCGCCTGCAACAACAAGTTGGCGCACAGGGCGGAGTGGTGATGGAGGGCCGCGACATCGGCACCGTTGTCTTTCCCCAGGCTGAGGTCAAGATCTTCCTCGACGCTGCTCCCGAGGTTCGTGGTCTGCGGCGTTATGACCAACTTGGACCTGCGCCCGCCCGTCAGCCGGAAGAGGTGATTCGCGACCTGCGCGCCCGCGACGAGCGGGACCGCAACCGCGCCGATTCGCCCCTCAAGCCGGCGTCGGACGCCATCCTGCTGGACTCGACCAACATGACTCTGGAAGAAGCCGTAGCGGCAGCGGAAGCTATTGTGTCGGCGAAGCTGCGCCAGATCGAATCCGGCTCCTGAGTCTCAAATGCTCGAATCAGGGCCAAGCCTTGAATAACTCAGGAGTTACAGCTTTGTTCTTAGAGAAATTCAGCAGACTTAGGGGCGCGCGGGAGCTTCTCTGAATACCGTAAATCCCATGCGTCGCCCTGCAATTGACATTGTGCCGCACATTCCGCTGAACGCGTTGAAGTATCGAGCGCGGTTGCACAGGACAGCACCAAACCCGCACAAAACGTCAATTCTTCCGGGTGGGCCAAAAGTATCCATTCAAAGCACAGCCGCATCCGATTGAACTCAGTCTTTTCTGTCTGCTTCTGTCGTACAATCGGGTGTGGGACCAAATCGGGAAGTCGCAGTATTCTGTTATGCGAATGTTGCGTTCGCGCCGTCAGCATGTGTTGGATCTCGCGCAGATTGCATTCGAGTTGCGCAGCTAACCGATTGAAGATACAGCACAAACACCCACAGTTTGCCCTACCCGGATCGGAACCTCAGGTTGATTTCTTCAGACTTGGAGCCTTCCATGCCTTTGCGTTGTCCTCTCTGCGGATCGCTGGACCTTCGCAACTCCCGTATTCGAAGGTCTGACTACCCTCGATTACTCCTCCTCCAGCGCCCCGTGCGCTGCCGCACTTGCCGCGCAAGATTCTTCGCCTTCGTGCTGCGCATGACCGGTATAAGAGGCGAGGGAGATCCGCGCAAGACATAGGCCGTCCTCAATCGCGAAGCTTTCGGCCGGCCATGCGCCCATGTGCGGAGCGGCCATAGCCTTGAGCCTTTGGCGGAAACGGCTGCCCGCGACCGGCCCGATGCGATAGGCTCATAGATGTATGGAAACGACGTGCACCCGCTGCCATCAGACCGTTCAGGCCGAAAATGCCTATTGCCCTGCCTGCGGTTTGCCGCAACTGGTGTACTCCGCGGACGCCGTACCAGGACAGGCCCCGCCTGAACACTTTAGCGAGCCGCCGCGGGACGCAAGCACCATTGAGTGGAAGCCGGCCCTACGCCTGGCATTGATGCTCGCGGTTCCGGCAGGACTGCTTTCCAGCGGCCCGTCGCCGCTCAACCCACTCGGTTTGTTTTGGATGGCTGCCGCCGCATCCTGGGCGGTTGTGCTCTACGTGCGCAGACAGCGGCCGGCATGGATCACCATCGGCGCCGGCGCCCGCATTGGCCTGGTCACCGGGCTGATAGGCTGCTGGCTTGCGTTTGCCGTCAGCGGTGGTTCCCTGTTCGTTGACCGCTTCGTGATGCACCATTCCAGTGAAATCGACTCCGACTGGAAGAAGGGCATTGACGCGGGACAGCAATGGACACGGCAGATAGCGGAAAACATGGGACCAGCGTTTTCTGCTCAAATGGAGGCCACAAGCGCCCAAAATGAAGCGTGGATGCTTTCGCCGGAGGGCCATGCCGGCGGACAAGCCTTCGACCTCGCTATCGCTTCGGCCTTCCTGTTGTTCTTTGCCATGGCGGGCGGCGCTCTCGGCGCACGTCTGCTCGCCCCCGCCCGCACACCGGATGTCTAAATTCGCCTCTATTTCCGCAATCTTCGCAGTCTGGCGATGGCTGCAATCTCGCTTATTGCCTCAAGATTCCGCCCCACTTCTCCACAACTTGCTCCCAGGCGGTTAGCCCTCGTATCATCCCCACCAGAGACAAGCGGTGATTCACCTGCAGCGAGAAAAAGCCCAATGAGCGAAGCTACAAGCAAGACCAACCTCCGCATCAAAGGGAGGCTGATGTCCTCTTCGGAGATTGAGCGCACCCTGGTGCGCCTGGCTCACGAGATTGTTGAGAAAAGCAACGGCAGCGAGGGCCTGGCTTTGGTCGGCATCAAGCGCCGCGGCATTCCGCTGGCCGAGCGGCTGGGCAAGCTGATCTCCGGAATCGAGAAGCACCCCATCGACACGGGCGTGCTCGACATCCAGTTCTATCGCGACGATCTCTCTACCGCCGGCGTGCGCCCGGTGGTCACCGAAGGCGCCATCGGCATCGATATCGAGGGCCGCGACGTGATTCTCTGCGACGATGTGCTCTACACCGGCCGAACTATCAGGGCCGCATTGGATGCACTTTTTGATCACGGCCGTCCGCGCCGCGTGCAACTCGCGGTGCTCATCGACCGCGGCCATCGCGAACTGCCCATCGAGGCCACCTACGTCGGCAAACATGTTCCCACCAGCAGCCGCGAGATCATTGAAGTGAAGTTCCGCGAGGTCGATAACGACGAGCAGGTGCTTCTGGTCGAACGCGTGGATTAAGAAAGGCAGCTCTCAGCTATCGGCTTTCAGCCTTCAGCTTCGAATTCAAGGCTGGATGCTGAAACCCGAAACTGAAGGCTGAGAGCTGAAAGCCAAAAAATGATCGCCCAAGCAGCCCCGATCCGCCGCCAACTTCATCCGCCGCCGGTCCCCACGTCGCCCTTTCCCTATCATCCCGGATCGCTGCTCTCGGCCTCCGACCTGACCCTCGAAGGCGTGAGCCACATTCTCACCCGCGCCACGGCTCTTGAAGACCAGGACCCGCTGACCCGCGATCGCATCCTGTTGAAGCGCCGCATCGCGCTGCTCTTCTACGAGTCGTCCACGCGCACCCGCACCAGCTTTGAGCTGGCCGCGAAGAGCCTCGGCGCGGATACCACGCTCGTCTCCAGCCTTTCCTCGAGCATTGAGAAAGGCGAGTCGCTGAAAGATACCGGGCTGACCTTGCGCGCGCTGGGCGCTGAGGCCATCATCCTGCGCCACAACTCTTCCGGCGCGGCCTGGCTGCTGGAGGCCGAAACCCGCCTGCCCGTGCTGAACGCCGGCGACGGCATGCACGAGCATCCCACCCAGGCGCTGCTCGACCTGCGCACCATTCTGGTGCACCTCAAGCCGGGCACGCATACCGTCACTGCGGAGACCCTCGCCGGCGTCACCGTCACCATCGTCGGCGACATCCTGCACAGCCGCGTAGCCCGTTCCAACATGCTGCTGCTGCCTCGGCTGGG
>Ga0224555_1004295_pt1 | contig 13253 bp, 12 predicted proteins | sample 714S23034metaG_FD_180687 | JGI IMG/M metagenome (GOLD analysis project Ga0224555, IMG submission 180687) | Peat soil microbial communities from Stordalen Mire, Sweden - 717 S2 30-34 | ecosystem: Environmental > Terrestrial > Soil > Wetlands > Peat | place: Sweden: Norrbotten County, Stordalen...
TGAAAGTCGCTGTGTGGTTCCGACGCGGACGTCTGCTCATCTGCTCTCCTCATCCCAGCCATTTTAGGCTGCGGGCGAACAGAGCCTCCACTTAAACCCTTGTCTGAATTTGCGGAACCAGCTCAGACTACTCCGTGCCCACCGAGTATGGGCATCGGGAGGCGCTGGTCAAGGGATATGTGCATGAAGTGGTGATCGCGCATGGCAGCCAGGTGATCGCCAGGCATACCCGCAGTTATCAGCACAAGGCAGTAGTCTTCGATCCGCTGCACTACCTGGCATTGCTGGAGCAGAAGACGCGGGCGCTGGACCAGGCCGCACCGCTGGTGGGCCGGCAGTTGCCCGAGTGCTTCACCACGCTGCGGCGCCTGCTGGAATCGCGGCTCGGCAAGCCTGGCAGCCGCGAGTACATCCAGGTGCGGCGATTGCTGGAGACCTTCGCACTCGAAACAGTCAGCCGCGCCGTCGAAGATGCTCTGCGGCTAGGCACGGTCAGCTTCGACGCGGTGAAGCATCTGTTGCTGTGCCGCATCGAGCGCCGGCCGCCGCGGCTGGATATGGAGAACTGGCCGCATCTGCCGCTGGCGCGGGTGCGGACCATTCAGGCCGCCGATTACATGGTGCTGCCTTGCCTGTCTGCAGCCACGCCGCACCCGGATGCGGAGGCAGCGCTATGAATAACCAGCCGGACATGCCCACTCCGGATACCCCCCAGTTGTTGCTGGAGCATCACCTGAAGGCACTGCGGTTGCCAACTATGTTGCGGGAATACGACAAGGTAGCTCGGCAGTCCGCGGTCGAGCAGGTGGACTTTCCTCGTTTCCTGCTGCGCCTGACTGAACTGGAGTTGTTGGATCGTGACCGCCGGGCCACCGAGCGCCGTATCCGGCAGGCCAAGTTCTCCGTGGTCAAGAGCCTCGACACTTTCGACTTTCTGGCCATCCCATCGGCCAACAAGACGTTGGTACTGGAACTGGCTCGATGCGAGTTCCTCGCGCGCAAGGAAAATCTGCTTCTGCTAGGTAATAGTGGAACCGGAAAGACTCATCTGGCGCTGGCTCTGGGGCTGGCTGCCTGTCAACACGGCCGCCGTGTCCGCTTTACCACCGCCTCGGCGCTGGTCAGCGAACTGATCGAGGCCCGCGACGAGAAGCATCTGCTGCGTTTCCAAAAGCTTCTGGCCAGCTACGAGCTTCTCATCGTCGATGAGCTGGGCTTCGTCCCCCTGTCCAAGACCGGTGCCGAGTTACTCTTCGAGACCTTCAGTCAGCGTTATGAACGCGCCTCCACGCTGGTGACAAGCAACTTGCCATTCCAAGAATGGACCGAAGTCTTCGGCTCCGAACGGCTCACCGGCGCACTGCTGGACCGGCTTACTCATCATGTCCACATCCTGGAGATGAATGGCGACAGCTATCGCCTCAAGCACAGCCGCCGCAAACGAGATCCATCCTCAGAACGCTGAACCTGCTCCCGCCGAACGCGCTTCGGGGGAGAAGGGGCTCTTCCGCTGCGCTCCAGAGCCCCTTCTCCCCCGAAAAACCCCGCCTTACCGTCCACCTTATTGGTTCCCTTTTACTCCGCCCCAGTGGTTTCCTTTCACTCCGGCCTTGACATGCTTGGCCGAAATCGCTCACACTGAATATTCAACACTCTTGAATATAAAGACATTTGACCACTCCTCGGGGTTGAGGAAATCGGCGGATTCGAACGCTCAACGGAATTTGTACATGAGAGGGCTTGCGATGGCACTCCTCGGTCCCGCGTACGACTGAGTGGCCAGGTGAAGAGTTGAGGGCTGCACGCAAATCGAAGCACGCGGGCCGAGATTCCCAACATCCGACTGCAGAGCCTTCCGGGGCGGCCCACAATCGAGAAACTCCAGTCATGGCTGCATGAGAAAAAACGGGGCAGCTCAGAGTGAATATGGATTTATCAGAGATAAAACTCGCGATTATTGGTCTAGGCTATGTTGGCTTGCCTTTAGCTGTTGAGTTCGGACGTAAGCGTTCTGTTATTGGTTTCGACATTAATCAGAGCCGCATCGAGGAACTGAAAAGCGGTAACGATTTCACCTTGGAAATAACGCAGGAAGAGCATGCTGCAGCGAAGCACCTAACCTACACGACAAACATTGAAGATCTGCGAGCCTGCAACTGCTTCATTGTTACTGTTCCTACCCCGATTGACGAACACAAGCGACCAGATCTCACACCTCTGGTCAAGGCCAGCGAAACTATTGGCAAGGTATTGAAAAAGGGTGACATCGTTATCTACGAATCAACGGTCTACCCTGGCTGCACGGAAGAAGACTGTGTGCCCATACTGGAAAAATACTCCAACCTGAAGTTCAATCAGGATTTTTACTGTGGTTACAGCCCTGAGCGAATGAACCCGGGCGACAAGGAACACCGTGTAACCGCCATCAAGAAAGTGACGTCAGGTTCCACCCCGGAAATTGCGGAACTGGTCGATGCGCTGTACAACGAGATCATCACTGTCGGTACCCACAAAGCGGAAAGCATCAAGGTCGCCGAAGCCGCCAAGGTCATCGAAAACACCCAGCGAGACCTAAACATCGCACTCATAAACGAGTTGGCCATCATTTTCTACAAGATGGGCATCGACACCGAAGCCGTGCTCAAAGCTGCTGGTAGTAAGTGGAACTTCCTGCCTTTCCGCCCGGGTCTAGTCGGCGGCCATTGCATAGGCGTTGACCCCTATTACCTGACCTACAAGGCCCAGGCTATCGGCTATCACCCAGAAATCATTCTCGCCGGGCGCCGCCTGAACGACAGCATGGGGACTTACGTGGCAGCGCAGCTGGTCAAGGCCATGACCAAAAAACGTATCCAGGTCGAAGGTGCCAAAGTACTAGTCATGGGCCTTGCCTTCAAGGAAAACTGCCCTGACCTTCGCAACTCCCGTGTGGTCGACGTCCTCGCAGAGCTCAAGGATTACAACTGCGAAGTAGACGTCTACGACCCCTGGGTAACAACCGAACAAGCACAGCACGAATATGGCATTACGCCAGTGATCAAGCCCAATGTGGCAAGCTACGATGCCATCATCCTCGCCGTAGCCCACCGCCAATTCAAAGAAATGGGCGGCGCCGCCATCCGCGCACTTGGCAAGCCCAATGCCGTCCTGTACGATCTCAAGTATGTGCTGACAGCTAATGAATCAGATTTGAGGCTGTAATGACTCCTTTCGAAACCCTTCAAAAACAGCTCAAAGCTGAACCCAAAACATGGCTCGTCACCGGCGTGGCCGGCTTTATCGGTAGCAACCTGCTCGAGGCCCTGCTCGAACTGGACCAGTACGTCGTGGGTCTGGACAACTTCAGTACGGGTCATCAACGCAACCTTGATGAAGTCCAAACCTTGGTCAAAGCCGAGCAATGGGCGAGATTTCGGTTCATTAACGGTGACATATGCGACATCGTTAAGTGCCATCGGGCCTGCGAAGGCGTCGACTATGTCCTTCATCAAGCTGCTCTCGGCTCAGTCCCTCGCAGTATCGAAGACCCTATCAATACCAACCAGAGCAACATTGACGGCCACTTGAATATCTTGGTTGCTGCTCGGGATGCCAAGGTCAAGAATCTTGTATATGCCGCAAGCAGTTCAACCTACGGTGACCACACGGATTTACCCAAGGTCGAGGACAAGATAGGTAAACCGCTGTCACCTTATGCTGTGACGAAACTGGTCAATGAGCTTTATGCCGGAGTGTTTGCCCGAACCTACGGTTATAAAAGCATCGGGTTGCGCTATTTCAACGTCTTCGGCCGTCGACAAGATCCCGAAGGTGCTTACGCTGCAGTGATACCGAAATGGATCACCGCGATGATCAAGAATGAACCGGTCTATATCAACGGCGATAGTGAAACAAGTCGAGACTTTTGCTACATCGACAATACCATTCAGGCTAACCTTCTTTCTGCTACCGCAAGTAATGAAGATGTCGCTAATCAGGTTTATAATGTTGCGTTAGGCGACCGCACCAGCTTGAATCAGCTTTACGTTTTGTTGCGAGATAGGTTAGCGACCGACTTCCCGCATTTAAAAGACGCAACGCCTGTGTATCGTGATTTCCGGGTGGGCGATGTTCGTCATTCTCTCGCAGATATCAGTAAAGCCAAGAAATTGCTGGGCTATCAGCCTTCGCATAGCGTAAAAGAAGGACTCGAGCAAGCAATGGATTGGTATATTGACTTTGTGACATCAGATACCAGTAAACTAGAGAGTGTGTGCGGCGGCGCAAAATAATCCACATGGCGGCACGTGAGCGCCGGCGTGTAGCGACGTAAAAGTACTCCACCTGTTCGCGGAGAAGTTCGGCAGGCCTGGCAACGGTAACGACAAAAGCAGGCGGAGAACCAGGTCGGCTACGCGCGGCGTAACTTCATTGTGCCGATTCCTCACACGGCGAGGTGGAAAGCATTGAACACGCAACTGGTTGCGGGCTGCTGCGCCCGACGCGCGCAGCGCCTACGCGGCCACACCGAGACCGATCAGCCAACGCTTCGAGCGCGGCCGCGTCGCTCGCCGGCTGGCAGTTGTCTGAGTGCTTTGCTCAACTCGGCAGGCTGCTGGAGGCGTGACTGCGCAAGCACGCCGCCCGCGAGTTTAAGGCTGCTGGATATCTTCCCACGCGCCGAGGTCACCCAAACGCGCATCGGGGGAGGAGGGCCGCTTCCGCTACGCTCCAGCGCCCCTCCTCCCCCGAAAATCCTGCCCTCAACTCTCTACTGGCTCCCTTACTCCGCCCTTCACGAGAGGGCGGACTGAAACGCACTCTACCAATAAACACCTCTTTGGAATTGGGGAAATCCGTCATGAAAGCTGTTATTCTGGCCGGTGGGCTTGGTACGAGACTCTCTGAAGAAACCGCGGGGCGCCCGAAGCCGATGGTAGAAATTGGCGGAAAGCCCATTCTCTGGCACATAATGAAAATCTACTCCAGTCATGGTATTAACGATTTTGTAATCTGCTGCGGGTACAGAGGCTACGTTATAAAGGAGTATTTTTCGAACTACTTTCTCCATATGTCAGATGTCACCTTTAACATGCATGAAAACAGCATGGAAGTGCACCAGGTGCGTGCGGAGCCTTGGAAAGTGACGCTGATAGATACGGGAGAGAAAACCATGACCGGCGGTCGCCTCGGTCGAGTGGCCGAATATGTGCGTAATGAGGAGGAGTTCTTCTTTACTTACGGTGATGGCGTTGGCAATATAGATATTACTGCATCGCTAGCTTACCATCGCACCCATGGTAAGGCTGCGACGATGACAGCAACTTACCCTCCTGGCCGCTTCGGCGCCATCAACATTCAGGATGGCCGCGTCGATAGCTTCACTGAAAAACCCCGCGGGGATGGTAGCTTTGTAAACGGCGGCTTTTTTGTGTTATCCCCAAAGACACTAGAGCTGATCACTGGTGATGAAACGGTTTGGGAGCAAGGCCCGCTTTCCGCACTAGCTACGGCTGGGCAGCTTATGGCCTACATACACACCGGCTTCTGGCAGCCTATGGATACGCTTCGCGACAAGGTGCTATTGGAGTCGCTTTGGGAGTCGGGTAATGCGCCCTGGAAGTTGTGGAGGTAAGTATATGATCTCCAATACATTCTGGAGCGGTCGCCGTGTCTTCATGACGGGGCACACCGGCTTCAAGGGTAGTTGGCTCTCACTTTGGCTACAGTCTCTCGGGGCGAGCGTACGCGGATATTCTTTGCCTGCACCTACGACCCCCGCATTATTCCATGAAGCAGGTGTAGTGCATGGTATGGAGTCACTGGAAGGCGACATCCGCAACGGACCCGCATTGAGGGCAGCTCTGGTCGATTTCCGCCCGGAGGTGGTTATCCACATGGCTGCACAGCCCCTGGTTCGGCTGTCATATCTGGAACCAGTCGAGACCTACTCCACCAACGTCATGGGTACACTGAACCTTTTCGAGGCAGTCAGAGCCAGCGATACGGTGCGCAGCGTCGTCAATGTTACCACTGACAAGTGCTACGAAAATCGCGAGTGGGTCTGGGGCTATCGCGAAGCCGACTCGATGGGCGGTTTCGATCCGTATAGCAGCAGCAAGGGCTGCGCTGAACTCATCACCTCGGCGTACCGTCAGTCTTTCCTACAGCATGGGCAAGTTGCGCTAGCTTCGGTGCGGGCTGGCAATGTGATTGGCGGTGGAGACTGGGCTCTCGATCGTCTTGTCCCCGACATTCTCCGTGCATTTGAAAAGGGCCAGTCTGTCACAATTCGTAACCCGCGCGCGACGCGACCATGGCAGCATGTACTGGAGCCCCTGTCTGGCTACCTCATGCTTGCCGAGCGGTTGCATACCGATTGTCAAACTTTCGCCGAGGCCTGGAATTTCGGACCAGCCGACCAGGATTGTCGCTCCGTTGAGTGGATCGTAAGCCGACTTGCCCAAGCTTGGGGAAATGGCGCCACATGGATCGTGCAGACAGACGAGCAACTCCATGAGGCGCAGTATCTCAAACTTGACTGTTCTAAGGCCCGCCAGCGACTACATTGGTCACCCCGCTGGTCGCTTGAAACCGCCTTGCCACGTATTGTTCGCTGGCACCGTGCTTGGCATGCCGGTGAAGATGTCCGAACTTCTTGCCTTGCTGACATCAACGATTACAGCGGTCCAGAGGAGATCCCATGACCCGAGTATTGGTTACGGGTGCTTCCGGCTTTATAGGGGCGGCTGTAACTCGAACACTTGTTCAGCAAGGCGAAGAGGTCGCGGTATTGCTTCGTCCCGGTAGCGACACGTGGCGAATAGCCGCCGAAATGCCCCAGTTGCACGTCATTGGTGGAAACCTGTGCGAGCTCGATTCGATTGCCAACAGTGTTCGGGATTTCCGTCCCGAGGCGGTAATTCACCTCGGCTGGGATGGTGTAAAAGGCAGCGAACGCAACGAGCCAGTTCAGGTCGACAACGTTGCAGCTTCTCTTGCACTTTATCGTCTCGCCGAATCCATTGGTTGCGACACCTTTGTCGGTATGGGTTCGCAGGCTGAGTACGGTCCGGTCCCTGGTCGTCTCGACGAATCGGCCCCGACTCGTCCAACCACGGTCTACGGCGCAGCCAAGCTGGCCACATGCCTGCTTCTCGAACGCATGGCTAGTACATCAGGTCGCCAGTTCGCGTGGCTGCGCTTATTTTCGTCGTACGGGCCGGGCGATGACCCAAGTTGGATGCTGCAGTACGTCGCCCGATCGCTGCTTCGTCGCGAGCGGCCGGCTCTCACCGCTGCGGAGCAGATTTGGGACTATATCCATGTCAATGACGTCGCAGGTTCCGTGATAGCAACCATGAATTCCCGCGCACACGGCGTGTTCAACCTCGGCAGCGGCGTGGCCCATAAGCTCGCGGACATCGTCACCACTCTGCGCGACCTGATTGACCCATCCTTGCCACTTGGTTTCGGCGAAGTACCCTATCGTCAAGATCAGGTCATGTACCTAGAGGCAGATATCACTCGCTTAACTGCTGCCACCGGCTGGACCCCGCGCGTGCCGCTAGAAGTCGGCCTGCGCGAGGTGGTCGACTGGCTCCGCACGAATCTCTGACCCGTTCAACTGTAGCTAGGCTAGGAGACCTACATGCAGAACCCCACGTGCCGCTTGTGTACTCACGGTGAACTCGACGTCACTCTCACGATTCCGCGCGCACCGCGTAACATCCAGAATCTGCTTTCCCAGAAGGACCTCGCCCGCGACACCGAGATCCGCCTCGCTGTACACACCTGCCGACGCTGCGGCTTCGTGCAGCTTCTGCCCGTGCTGGATGACACCTACTACGACGATTACGTGATGGCCACCACCCATTCGCCGCAAATGCAAGCGTACCAGCAGCGCCAGGCAGCCGAGTTCGTCTCTCGCTTCGGCCTGGCAGGCAAGAAGGTGATCGAGGTCGGATGTGGCGACGGCAACTTCCTCGACCACTTGAAGGCCTCTGGTGCTGAGGTCTACGGCATCGAGCCGTCTTCGAGCTTTTGCAAGATCGCTCTCGGCCGCAAGCACCCGGTTGAGACTGGCTACGTGACGGCGGATCGCGTGCTTGCCCATGGCCCGTTCGACGGATTCGCAACACGCCAGGTGCTCGAGCACGTACCCGAGATTCACAGTTTTCTTACAGGTATCCGCCGAAACCTTCACAACGGTGCCCGCGGTCTTGTCGAGGTGCCAAGCCTCGAAAAGGCGCTGCAAGACCATCGCTACTTCGATTTCTTCACCGACCATGTAAACTACTTCTCGCTAGACACGCTGCGCCTCGCGCTCACGCTGAACGGCTTCGAGGTGCTGCATGTCTTCCATGACATGTACGACGAATATAACGTCGCGCTGGTCCGTGCTGTCTCCCCCCCGAGCCTCGCGGGTATCCAGCAGGCCTCCATCGACCTGGCGGAGGATCTGCGTGCCTTCGTGCAGGACCACCACATACAGGGCCGTAAGGTCGCGGTCTGGGGTGCAGGCGGCAAGGGGTTGAGCGTGCTGGCCTCGGCCGGCATTCGGGACCTTGACTTGCTCATCGACAGCGACCCGCACAAGCAGGGCCGCTACACCCCCGTCTCGCATCTGCTCGTGCAGGAGCCCACCCCGCAGAACATCCAAGCCATGGACGCGATCATCATCACAGCGATGGCCTACCGAAACGAGATCGAGGCAACGCTGCGCAGCCAGTACGGCTTCCAGGGTCAGATCGCCGTGCTCGGCCATCGACTAGAATTCGCAAAGGACATCGTATGAGCACCCACTGCCCCTCCTCCCTTGGGCTGCGTGCCGACCAGCTGTCGGTCGCTGTGCGCCGCGATGTGCTCTGCATGGTGCACCGTGCCAAGGCGTCCCACGTAGGAAGCTGCTTCTCGATCATAGACATCGTCGCCGTCCTGTATGGCGAAGTGATGCGGATCGATCCGATGGATCCGGCCGCCCCAGGCCGTGACCGCTTCGTGCTGAGCAAGGGTCACGCGGCTGCGGCCGTCTACGCGACGCTCGCCAACGTTGGCATCGTTCCACGCGCCGACCTGGACACCTACGGCGCCGATCTCTCGCCCTATATGACGCATGCGAGTCACAAGATCCCCGGCATCGAGTTTTCGAGTGGGTCGCTTGGCCACGGCCTGCCGTTCGGTGTGGGTAAGGCGCTGGCAGCCAAACGCATGGACCGCCCCTGGCGCGTCTTCGTGATGCTGAGCGACGGTGAGATGGACGAGGGTTCAAACTGGGAGGCCCTGATGTTCGCGAGCCACCACCGGCTCGACAACTTGATTGCTATCGTCGACTACAACAAGCTGCAAAGCCTCACCACCGTCGCCCTGACACTCGGCCTCGAGCCGCTCGTCGACAAGTTCGTGGCATTCGGCTGGGTCGTGCACGAGGTTGACGGCCACGACCATGCCGCGCTGCGGGAGCACCTTGCCACCGCGCCGTGGCAGACCGGTAAGCCGTCGTTGCTGCTTGCCCACACCGTGAAGGGGAAAGGCGTTAGCTTCATGGAAAACAAGGTCGAGTGGCACTATCGCAGCCCTGACGACACGCTGCTCGCGACAGCCCTTGCGGAACTGGGTGCCACTGATGCGTAATGCCTTCATCGACGAACTTGTGCTGTTAGCCGAGCAGCATCCGCACATCGCTCTGGTCGTCGGCGACCTCGGCTTTTCGGTCGTTGAACCCTTCGCGGACCGTTTCCCGGACCGCTTCATCAACGCGGGCGTAGCCGAGCAGAACATGACTGGCCTCGCGGCGGGTATGGCGTCCGAGGGCTTTCACGTCTTTACCTACTCGATCGCGAACTTCCCAACCTTCCGGTGTGCCGAGCAGATCCGCAACGATGTCGACTACCAGAAACTCCCCGTGACGGTGGTCTCGGTGGGCGGAGGACTGGCGTACGGCGCGCTCGGCTATTCCCACCATGCCGTGCAGGACTATGCACTGATGCGCTCGTTCCAGAATATGCTGATCGCCGCTCCGGGCGATCCGCTCGAGACTCGCGCCTGCATGCGCTTTCTGGTTGCGAACCCGCAGCCGTCGTACCTGCGCCTAGGAAAGGCCGGTGAGCCGGTATTCCACCACAAAATTCCCGAAGTCGTTCCGGGCCGATGGTCCACTGTGTCCGAGGGCAGAGGTGAGGCGCCGGACGTCCTGCTGACCACGGGCGCGACGCTCGGCCTCGCGATGGACTGGCAGCGCCGCGATTCGTACCGCGGCCACGCCGTGAAGTCTTTGCCGCTATGGAGCATGGCGACCAAGCATATGCAGGCAGCCCAGGTGCGGGGCGCCGGACGCGTGACTACGCTTGAGGACCATCTCCCCGACGGTGGCTTCGGCTCGTGGTTGATGGAGTCTCTGTCGCACGACCCCGATCTGCGTACCCGTCTGGACGCGGTCGCGCTAGACCCAACCGTCTGCGGTTTGGTCGGGTCCCAGAAGACTCTCAACGAGACGGGGGGGCTACGGTGACGGCGGAGCGCAATGAGAATCTCCCTCTCCTGTCGATCTGCGTGCCCACTTTCAACCGGGCCCGCAGCCTCGACAACCTCTTCTGCAACCTCGCGGATGTCAAAAAAGTGCATGGCGACCGCGTCGAAATCTGCGTCTCGGACAACCAGTCGACGGATCATACCGCCGAGGTGATCTCAGAGTGGCGCGACAGGCTCGATCTGCAGGTGCAGACACAGCCGCATAACATCGGCGGCACACTCAACATAATCGCGGTGACCCGCTTATGCCGCGGCCGCTGGACTAATCTGATCGGCGACGATGACGAGTTCGACCTGCCGGGCCTCGCTGCGCTACTCGATTACCTGAAGGGGGCCGGTCCCGACGACTGGGTGCTCGCCGGCGTAGCAGGCAAGGACGGGAATGAGCAGGTTCTCCGCGACCTTGCGACCGGTGTGTACACCAAGGCGGCGTTCCGCCGACGCATGATTGGAACCAGCCTGTACCCATACGGCTTCATGGGCTTGCATGTATTTCCAGCCTCCGCGCGCCCGGTGCTCGCGGGCCTGACCCTCGAAACTGGCCAGCCATGGCCGCACATGGCGACTATGCTGCGCCAGCTCGAGACGGGTCGAGTGCACGTATTCCGACCGGCCATCATGGTCCAGGCTGCTAGCGGAGTGCACCTCTTCTGGACGGCGTCGGCCCTGGCGCAAATCACGCTTTCGAAGTTGCGCATCCTCGAGAGAACGTCAGAGGCGGTGCCCGCCCACCGATGGTTTCACCGCGCCATGATGATACGGGAGCTGTATTCGTACGACAATCTCGTTCTACTGCTTGCTTGGCGCCTCTACGAAGGAGAGTCCTTCCGTCGCGCAGCGCTACCGGCGTATCTTACTGGCTACCGTCGCGCCGGCCCTCTGGCGCTTCTTGCGCTGCCACACCTCGCGCTCACCTCCCTGCTTTACGTCACGCCGCATATTGTCCTCCGCGGTTTGATGACGCTCGTCGGTCGCGGTGAATACCTGTCGCGCTACAGGGACCGGAAGTCGAGCCTCAAGGACTTCAACGGCATCGAGCGCGGGATCTGAGCAACCATGGTGAGCACCGTTCCGTCACAAAACAATAGCGCATCGCGCGTCGACGCCATCACCTATACGTTGCTCTACAGGTGCTGGCAAGCAGGTGCCGGGTTCATCAGCATCCTCCTGATCGCCAGCCACTTGAAACCTGTGCAGCAGGGTTTCTATTATGCTTTTGCAAACCTGATCGCACTGCAGTCGTTTCTGGATTTGGGCCTGTATCTAGTCGTGTCCGTGTGCGCCAGCCACGAGTGGTCACTGCTTCGTTTGTCGAGTAGCGGCCATATCGAGGGAGACACTGACGCACGATCGAGATTGGTCAGCCTGGGCCGTTTCCTTTTTAAGTGGTACGGCACTGCGGCGGTTATTTTCTGGATTGCAGCATCTCTTATCGGCCTACATTTCTTTGAACATCAGCAAGCCCCCGGAATTAACTGGAGAATCCCATGGCTGTTGCATGTCGGGTTCTCGTCGGCGTTGCTGTGGCTGACGCCATTTCTATCGCTGCTGGAAGGCTGTGACCAATACGCATCCGCTAGTCGCTTTCGGCTGATACAGTCGGCGGTGAGCTTGCTGGTCTTTTGGTTCGCGGTGGTTGGCGGTGCGACCCTGTGGTCAATCGCCCTGATGAGCGGAGTGTCTGTGCTTGCGATCCTGGTTTACCTCCAGCGCGGGCGATGGGCCTTCTTTTCGGTGTTTTATGCCGCACCGGAATCCGCAGTGCTATCTTGGCGGCACGAACTTTTGCCAATGCAGTGGCGGCTGGCGGTCCAGGGGCTATTCACTTACCTCTCGTTTCCGCTGTACACCACGCTGACCTTCTGGTACGACGGTCCGGTCGAAGGAGGTCGCATTGGCATGACGTTGCAAATATTCAGCGCGGTGCAGTCGCTCGCTACGGTGCTGATCGCGACCCGCGCACCAGGGCTGGCAGTAGCCGTGGCCACCGGAGATCGCGACCGACTGCACGCAGACTGGCCGCGGGCTACGATGCGTGCGCTCATGCTTATGGTGTTGCTACTGTGCGTCCTCATTCCAGCAGTAGCGCTGGCGCAAAAGTATGCGGTGCACCTGGGTCAGCGGGTCATGCCGGTACCGGCCTTCATCGCGTTTGGAATTGCCACGCTTCTGGCGCTCCTTGTGCAATGCATGGCCATATACATGCGCGCGCACAAACAAGAGCGACTGACCCCTGTCGGTGCGCTCTCGGGGCTTATGTATGGTGCGGCCGCCTGGGCAGTAGTGCGCGGTTCTGGTCCAATGGGAATTGCACTGACCCACCTAATCATCACTGCTCTCGTTACCTTTCCACTGACCTGGCTGATTTTCAGAGCTTGTAGACGAGAATGGTATTCGGCGCCGACATCAAACGCAAGAAGCCAATCTCGGTGATCGATTTGCTGCCATTAAGTAAGTGCAGGTATGATTCAACCGGCTACCAGAGGTCACGACGCGTAAACGGATTGAAAGCAGTCCTTGGAAATGATGGAGATCAAAAGACGATTTCTAATTTGCAACGCCACACTGATGGGATCCTTCAAATCCCCGAAGCTGCCTGAGGGAGTGAGAGATGAATAAGGGGGAATTCCGGCTTTGTAGTGGGTAGCCGGCGGCGCAGTGGGCTTGTCTGGCAGAATATTTTCCATGCAGGATCACGAGTTGTACGCGGCGATATTGGGCATCCAGAGCCCTTGGCGGGTTGA
>Ga0224555_1004296_pt1 | contig 13253 bp, 11 predicted proteins | sample 714S23034metaG_FD_180687 | JGI IMG/M metagenome (GOLD analysis project Ga0224555, IMG submission 180687) | Peat soil microbial communities from Stordalen Mire, Sweden - 717 S2 30-34 | ecosystem: Environmental > Terrestrial > Soil > Wetlands > Peat | place: Sweden: Norrbotten County, Stordalen...
CCGATTCGTTGCGGGATATGCCCGATGTCTCGTTCTTCTCCGGGTCGTTCATGGGCGATGAGGGCTATTCGCAGGACTTCAACGCGGCCTGGTCGATTTGCTCGGACAACACGGTGAACGGGGACAGCTCTTCATATACCGATTGCCTCGTGAATCCTGGAACCGCGGGATGCGGCGGAACGTGCTCGATAGACGGTACCGTAACGACGACCACTCCAGTGGGCGGCACGTCGACGGCCGCGCCGTCGATGGCTGGCACCCTGGCGCTGGTGATTCAGAGTCAGGGGGGCCAGCGTCTTGGGCAGGCCGACTACGCAATCTACAACATCGCGGCCAACCATCCGTCCGGCTTCCACGACATCGCCCAAGGCAACAACTCCGTGCTGTGCACTGCGGGCACCACGAATTGCGGGTCGAACGACTTCGTGACCGGCTACAACGCCGGCACAGGGTACGACCTGGCCACAGGCATCGGCAGCATCGATGTCGCCAAATTTGTCAACGACTGGGCAACCGTCAAGTTTGCTGCCACCACCACCAGTCTCACAGCGGGCACGAGCACGAGTTCGCTCAGCTCCAGCCCTCTCACCGTTGCCCACGGCGCTACCGTCTACTTCAAGGTGGCCGTCAGCCCGTCCATGGCCACCGGCAATGTTGTTCTCACGACCAACAGCTCCGAGGAAAACTCCGACAGCATCATGTCCGCGCCGATTACCAACGGCGTGGCTTCGTTCTCAACCCAGGCTCTGCCCGGCGGGACCTACATCCTCTACGCACAATACGGCGGCGACACGTCCAACTCCGGCAGCCAGTCCCAGGGAATTCAGGTCAGCGTTTTGCCTGAGACCAGCGCCATACAGATCAACATCAAAGTCTATGACCCGCAGACCGGAGATCTGACGGCCACCTCGCCAACCAGCGCGGCCTACGGATCTCAGTTCTATGCGGACATCACCCCCTATGGCGGCACGGAGGGCCTTGCCAAGGGAAATCCGGCCACCGGAACGGTGATCCTGAGCCAGAACGGCACCCAACTGGCAACCGTCACGCTCGACAGTCAGGGCGTGGCGAACTACTTGTTCACTTCCACTACGCTTGCACCAGGGACGCAAACCTTCACGGCTGCATACTCGGGCGACGCGAGCTACAAAGCGTCCACCACCACCCAAACACTCACCATTACCAAGGCCATTCCTGTTGAGTCGAGTTTCATCCCGACAAATGGAGCGATTTGGCAACTTACAGACGTTAACAAGGCTGTCTCTCTTCAATTCAACGTATCCAGCGTTGGCGTTGAGCCAACTGGCACCATTACCTACACGATGAACGGCACGTCCCTCGGAACATTGACAGTAAGTAGCTCGGCACCGCAGCAGGGCCAGATGACGTTCGGCGTGGAAGCCTCTGTTGATGCCACTCAGATCGGCGCGGGCAACACTGCGACGTTCACCGCTTCCTACAGCGGGGACGGCAACTACCAGGGTGCTGGACCGTTCACCACAACCGTAACCGTGTCGGAGCCAGCGAGCGCTGGCATCGCTCTCACAACCGGTGGCAATATCACCATCGCAACCCCCGGTCAGTCCAGAACATCCACTCTCACCGTGACGCCATCCAACGGATTTGGAGGATCCGTGAGCCTCACCTGCGCCCTCTCCAGTGGCGCAACCGGTTCCAACAACCCAACCTGCTCGGTCCCTGCCTCGGTAAGCATCTCCGGGACTGCTGCGCAAACTGCAGCCGTAACCGTCTCCACAACGGCCGCAACCAGCGCCAGTGCGAAGAGGCCGGCCGCACTGTTTATCGGGCTGGGCGGCGGGATCGCGCTCGCCGGTGTGCTGCTGATCGCCCTTCCCCGCCGGCGTATGCTGTGGCTTTCGATGCTCTGCCTCGTCGCGCTGGGCGTCGCTTTGCTGCCCATGGGCTGTGGCGGCGGTAGTGGTGGTGGCACCTCCCCAGGCGGGTCCCCGGGTACGCCCGCTGGCGCCTGCACCTTCACCATCACCGGTGCCAATGGCTCGATCACCGGCAGCACCACGCTGACCGTGGCCGTCCAATAAGCGCGGCATCACCCTCAACCCTGTCCGGCAGGTTTCCCGCCTGCTGGACAGACCCCCTTTTTTCGCCAGCGCGAAAAGACAAAACCCTGAACATCAAAAAATCTTTGCGTAGTCTTGTCTTTCATCGCGACCTGGTGTAAACACTTTGGCAGAGCAGTACACGGCGAGAACAGATTCGCGGCTGAAGCCCACCGCAGTTTCTCGCCGAGAAACTGCGCCAGACCCCATCACGCTGGCAATAGAGCATGCGGCCCCGGGTTTCTTCGCCGGGAGAATGGTGGTGTATGGTGTTTCACGCAATCCATCGGGCAGATGCAACCCGCGAGAAGACCCAACCGCGGCAAAACAACGAACACAACGGCGCACCGGACTGGCGCAACCTGCACCAATGTGAGAGCGGCCAGACCCTTACGGTATGGCTGGGGGCCATCGTCATCATGAGCTCGGTGCTCATGGGCTCGGCTTACGACATGTCTGTTGCCTGGATGCACAAGCAATGGGCCGACACGGCTGCCCAGGCGGCCTGCAGCGCAGGCGCTATGGATATGCTTTATGCGGCGAACAACGGCAACACCTCAACGCCTGTGACGGCATACAACTTTCTGTCCTCCAGCTCTGGCGATTGCGCGACGAATTCGAGCAACGCAATGTGCTTTTACGCCAAGCTCAACGGCTACGCGAGCCTCGGACTCACCAGCAACGCGCCTTCGAACGACGTTTCGTGGAGCATGTCTACGACGCAGCCGGCCAACTCGAACAGCAGTCCCACTTTAACCAAGACATTAAACGGTGTGCCTGCCTACATGAACATTGCAGTGACCGAGAATGTCCCTGTCACCTTCATGGGCATCTTTGCACACGTTCTTGGCATGAAGAACTCCTGGAACACAATTCAGGTTGCGGGTCACTGCAACTGCGGCCTGGAGGGCACAACTTCATCCGTGCCTGCCGACACAATATCTTTAGATACGGGGATCATTGACAATTGGGGAGACTTTGAGCCAATCGCCGCCGTAACCTGCTGGTCTAATGCATCCTGCTCCATGTCATCTTCCCCAGTAATTGGACCGAATAATCCCGTTCCATCAAACACTGTAGTGCCGGTCACAGTCGGTGGCCGCGCAGCTGGACAAGGAGGTGAGTCTATCAGTGGCAGTGTTGAGGGCGATATAAGCTGCGATGGCGGCAAAACATGGAAGAGCTTCGATACGATAACCGTAAATGTGTTGGGGAGTAGCCCACTAATAGGCAACACTAGTTGCACAGTCTCCAATACCAATCAAATCTATCTGCGGGTTGCAGCTAATCTGAGGTTGGGTAGTGCCGGCCCCATATTTCCTGCTGGCGACAGCTATACCGTTCAGATTAATGGCGCATCCATTACGATTCCTGGCGGTTCCACTACCAGTCTGCATATCACGAGCTTCCAGAACAACTAGGCCAGACTGGCGCGCTCGTCGCACCGAAAGGCAGAGGCAGAAGTAATGACAGCAATTGAGGAGATCGAGATGCGTAACTCAAGCCGAATCGAACGGACTGAGGTTGGGACACAGCTCTCTCAGGATACCTTCGGGCAGGCCCTGATCGAGACCGCGCTCTTCAGCATGGTGCTCGTGCTGATGCTGGCCTTGGCCGCCAATTTCGCTTATGTGGTGTATATAGGCGCGGGCATTACCTCGGCGGGGCGCCAGGCGGCAACCTATGCGGCACAGGGACAGCAGGCGGCGGCGAGGAGCGCGCTACCGGCCGTGAGCGCGGCCTGCCAAATTGCCGCGAACGAGGTTAATGGATGGGCGGGTTTGTCCAGCACGAACTGGGGCGCCTATGCCGCCAGCTCCGCGCTCGGCGGAAGTTCCTGGGCAAACACGTCGAGCTGTGCGGGCAATTCCAACTCCACTGCGCCTGCCTACAATGCCGACCCGGAGTCGGCCACTTTTACGGTCAACGCTGTCAAGGTGAGCGCGACCCCCAGTCCACTGATCAACTTCTCCATCTTGGGGAAGAAGGCGTCGACCATTCTGCCTTCAGCCACCTACGGACGCACCGTGTACATGCGCCAGTTGAACTAGAGAGGAGTCTTCAATGCGATGTTTCTTCCGAGGCGCACTCCGCGACACCCGGGGTTCCAATGAAGTTGAGACCGCGCTTGCGATGCTGGTCACGATTCCCATGCTGATTTGCCTGTTCGAGATGTGTATGTTCTGCTACACCGTGGCAGTCTTGCAATATGCTTCGCGCCAGGGGGTGCAGTATGCGATGACGCATGGCACAGACGCACCCAACTGTAGCGGCCCGGGTGGCAGTGTGCACAGCTCCTGCCCCGATGTGGCAGGCACCAATGTGACCGCTGTGGTCATGGCTGTCGCCGGATCCTCCGGCCACATCCTTACGAGCAGCCAGATTCAACTGATCTGGGCCAACAACACCAACAATCCTGGCAACCCCGTCACGGTGCAGGTCCAGTACCCGTACAAGACCTATTCCCATGTGCCGTTCCCTGCGCTAACCATCAACGGCACGGCCACGGGTCAGATCGTCTATTAGGCTGCGTGGCCGCCCTGCCTACTTCTGCTTCCCCAGGACGCGGGCGGCTCCCCAAACAAATCTCGGGAAAAAGTTTGAACGTAGACTTGCCTTTTTGATTTTGATTTTCTTAGGCTACTCGTGCGGAGGGGACCATCACACCTTTCGACATTTGCAAGGAGCTTAACCTGAATGAGAACCCTACTGCACTCGCTTCACCGCGACGAAAGCGGCCAGGACCTGGTCGAGTACGCCCTCGTAGCTGCCCTGATTGGCCTTGGCTCCGTTACAGCCATGAAGACGCTTTCGAACTACATCTCCAACGCCTTCACGACCGTCGGTTCCACCCTCGTCTCGTCGGTGTAGCCTTCGTTTGAGCGGCGCCCACCCTTTAACCGGGAACGGCCGCAGCGTCCCAAAAGTTGCGGCCTGCCTCCCGTGTCAAGGCTGTCACCGGGGCTTGACAATAGCCATGTCTTCTCCCAAACGAACAGGAGAAATGCCACTCAGCCTAGAGTGCTCTTCCACTGCACTTATTCCGCAAGGCGGAGGAAGGAATGATTCCATGATTGACACCTTCAAGAGACTTCACCGCGACGACAACGGCCAGGACCTGGTCGAGTACGCCCTGATTATCTGTCTGATGGGCTTGGGGCCGGTCGCTACAATGAAAACGCGGGCGAACCATATTGCCAGCTCATTCACAACAGTAGGCAGCACTCTGGTGTCCGCGGTGTAACCAAGTGAGACAGTGAGACAGTTTCTGCATGCACTCATTGTCGAGGACAACAGCCCAGATCTGGTCGAGTGGGTAGTGTCCTAAGAGTGCGTTGATGCGTCTTCAATCACTTGTTTACTTACTGGACAGACAAGGAAAGTGAAATTTCCAACCCCACCCATAATCTGCTCGCTGGAGGTCTGATGCTACACAAGGCGCACATTGTGGACACCGCACACGGGCGGGTTTGAGTCCTTCTTAATGAAGCATGATTTCGCCATGCGATCTCCCGGAGGCATCCATAGAATATCTGAAAATGCGTGTGCCAACACAGCAACGCAGAGTTAGGAGGCTACGGGTCGAGTGCGCCCTAGTCGTGGCCTGCCTTATTATGAGCGGAGTTGCCACGAGCCGCATACATGCAAGCCCGATAGCCTCCTCCCTCACGATTATGGGGACTACGCTGGGCACGTTGCACTGGGTACGCGTCCATTCCCTACTTGGCCGGTCTGCTAAGCGCGGCAGCCCGCCTTGGTGCATCTTGGTTCAGCCGAAGCCATCCGGGCAAGATAAAGGAATTACCGTCCGTCTCCACGTCCAATGGGCTCCCATAAAATAAATTCAACAAAATTCACTTTTTGTTTTTCTAGACTTCCATCTCGCCCTCGTCTTGGCCATAGTGCTTCTATGAATACTCGGCCAGACGACGTTTGCCTTGCGCTTGCGGCGATTGTTGGGGTAGTGGGTGGGGTCTTCGACCTGCGCTCCTCGCACCGCATTCCCAACCACTTCACCTACTCCTCCGCCGCTTGCGGCATTGTCCTGCGCGGCGTGCTCGGCGGATGGCGCGACCTGCTCTCCGCCGTGGCCGCGGCTTTGGCCACGTTCTTCTTCCTGGCGATCTTTTATCGTCTTCGCACAATGGGCGGCGGCGATGTGAAGTTGATGACGGCCGTCGCCGCCTTTGCTGCAATGGACCACGTGTTCATGGAGATGTTTTGCACCGCGTTGGCCGGCGGCCTGATCGCCCTGGGCATCATTCTCTGGAAGCGCCAGCTTGGAAAGCGGCTCACCAACGTCTTTCTGATCCTGTTGCACCACTTCCACGGGGGCATCACCCCGCACCCAGAGCTGAGTCTGGATGGCCCTGATGCTCTCACGATGCCTTATGGCACCGCCATTGCGGTAGGCAGTATGGCCGTTCTTGTAATAGCACGAGGTCTCAGATGAACAACATTCGCAAGCTTCTCATCGGAGCGCTGGTCTCTCTGGCTGTTGCCGGGTTATTTGTTTTCATCGTCTACCAGAAGATGCAGACGGGGAAAATGGATGCTGCCCGGATGTCCCGCCAGTGGCGCTATGTCGCAGCGAGTCGCAACATTGCCGCCGGCGAGCGCCTCACTGCCAATATGCTCACCACCGTCGACTGGACCAGCACACTGCCGGTAGATGGCGCGATCGGGTCGCCGGAGAAAGCGGTGGGCCGCCTTGCATCCTTTCCTATTGCCAGCGGCATGGTGGTGACCGAGGCGCTTTTGGCCGCGCCGGATTCCGCCCTTGGCCTTCCCCAAAAGATCCCCGATGGCATGCGCGCGATCGCCATCCAGACCGACGAGGTTGCCGATTTTGGTGGCTTCCTCTTCCCCGGCTCCCAGGTAGACGTGTTAATGACCATCAAGAGCGCCGCTTTCGGCGCCATAGTGGCGCCGACTGCGCGAGGCTTCGATACAGTTCGGACGGATAGAGACCAGACGGTCGTAGTGCTGGAAGATATCTCGGTGCTGGCAACCGGCAAGCAGATGGTCGCCGACCCTTCCGGCAAGCCGACAACAGTATCCGTCGTGACCCTCCTCGTTACGCCGGACGATGCGCGCAAGGTCGCGCTGGCCCAACAGAAGGGCGTCGTCCATCTTGCCTTGCGAAACAGCGATGACCGCGGGAGCGCTATACGCAAGGCCACCTACCTCTCAGACCTGATAGGAGCGCCACCGCCGCAATCGCGGCCTTTTGTTCCAAGGAGTGTCGCGCCAACGCCTGCAGAACCCACGGTCGAGCGTCTCGAAATCGTGACTGGCTCGAAGAGCTATACGCAGACATACCACAACAACATTCCGGTTGGGGAGGCGCTTCAACCTTCCCCCGTAGGAGGGAACTCAAAGTGAGCCGCCACCCCTTGTTTCTCCTGAGCGCCATTTTTATAGGAGAACTGGCCGTCTCAGCCTGCTATGCACAACAGGCACAGTCCGACCAGTCCATTCGCGTGGAGTCTTCAACGGTTCCCGTTGTCCCAGGCAGCATAGGCCAGACCCTGCATGTCACGGTGGGCCACTCGCTGTTCTTCGATGCGCAGGCGCCTCTGTCGCGGGTGTACGTCGACAATCCTGCTGTGCTCGAATCCTACGCGGCCACTCCGCGCCAGGTTGTCGTGAGCGGCCTCGTTCCCGGCATCGCAACGATTGTGCTTTGGGATGTGAAGGGCGCTAACACTGCATACAGCGTTGTCGTCGACGTGGACGTTGCGAGGCTCCAGGAGGCGTACGAGAACCAGTTCCCGATGGACAAGATTCTCGTGTCAGCCGACCAGAGCGACATCATTCTTCACGGGTATGTCGCTTCCAAAGAAGAATTCACCCTGGCAACGAAACTGGCGGCTGGCTTCGGCAAAACTATTGCCAATTCGCTGCGCATTGCTCCACCGCACTTGCGCCAGGTGCGTCTGTCAGTGAAGTTTGCCGAGGTCGATCGCACCAAAGCCGCCCAGATGGGCTTCAGCCTGCTTTCTATGGGCCAGACAATCGGCATGACCAGCACGGGCCAGTTTCAAGCATTTCAGGCCCCTACCATCAGCACATCGAGTTCCACCATCAGTGAAACGGTCAACACCCCGCTCAACCTGCTTCTCTACAACCAGAATCTGAACATCGGTGCGGCCATTCAAGACATGGCATCGAAGCAGGTTCTACAGATACTAGCCGAACCTACGATTACAGCGCTTTCGGGCCATACAGGCACATTTCTGGCCGGAGGTGAATTTCCCTTCCCGATGGTGCAAGGAGGCATGAGCGGGCAGGTATCCGTATCCGTTCAGTTCATGCCCTACGGCGTGAGCCTCAATTTTTTGCCCGTGGTTCTCGATGATGGCACCATCCGGCTGCATGTAGCTCCGGAGGTCTCTGCGCTCGACTATACGAACGAGGTGGAAATCGACGGCTACACCATCCCAGCCATTAGTACGCGCCGCGCGGAGACGGACATTGAACTGAGGGATGGCCAGACGTTTGCTCTGACCGGGTTGCTTGACCGCCGCATCACCGACCAGTTCGAGCAGATGCCCGGGTTTGCATCGATCCCAATCCTCGGGATGCTCTTCCGCTCCAAGAATCTGCAACATACCACAAGCGAACTGCTCGTCATAGTAACCCCACACATCATCGATGAGGTCAGTCACCCGGATGATGCGGCGCCTAAAGCACCCGCGCCCGTAGTCCCTTACATGGCAAACCCCTCATTCGATAAGTCGTTCAACGGGAAGAAATAGAGATGCCGCATCGTCCACTGCTGCTTGCAGTTCGCGCCAATCCGGAGTTGATTGCACTGCTTGAACGCGTCGCCGGTCCGCAGGGGCTTGGTGTCGCCAAGATCCATCAGTACCTTGCCAACGGCAGCCGCGTCGATCTGGCGCAATTGCCCCAGGATGCGCCCTGCATTGCTTTTGTCGACTTTGCAGGCGACCCTGAGCAAGCGATTCAAACGGCCGAGAAATTGAGCGCCAGTGTGATGCCGCGAATATGGCCGGTTGCCGTTTCCGGAACTTCCGATGCCGACACACTACTGCGCGCCATGCGCGCCGGATGCCAAGAATTCCTGCGCTGGCCGGCGACAGATACACAACTGGAATCGACATTGAGCAACGTACTGCGTCGCGTTGCCAGTGCGGAGAGCGAGCCCAGCCGGAATGGCCAGCTAGTGGTTTTCATAGGAGTACGCGGAGGAGTGGGCGCCACAACCTTGGCTGTTCATGCCGCGCTTGCGCTCGCCGGCAGGCCCAAGAGAAACACTCTGCTGGTCGACCTCAAGCGCCAGCTGGGGCACGTTGCGGTTTACCTCAACTTGACAAATCCGGGGTATTCGTTCGGCGACATTCTGGACAACATTCACCGGGTCGACGGCGCGCTATTGCGTACTATGCTTGTGCCGCACTCAGCGTCCCTCTCTGTTCTGTGCTCTCCGGATAACTGTACCGCGCTATCGGATGCGATGAGGCGACAACACTTCCGCCCAAATCCCACCGTCGAAGTAATTGACCAAGCGCTGACGTTGCTCCGCGCCGAACACGACCTCATACTCATCGATGCCGATCCTGGACTGCCGGAAACCGCCGCCCTCGCGCAACGTGCCGAGCACGTGTTCTTGGTTGCCTCTCTCGACATTGGCGCGATGCGCGATGTGGCCCGATACGTGGATTTGCTGGGCCGGAACCCAGACCGGCAGAGGCTCGTCATTACCCGCGCGGAACGCGGCGGCGTGCTGACGCCCGACATGGTCCTGAACGCTACAGGCCTTCCCATCGCCGCCACCTTCCCCGACCTCTCGGAACCGATCTCTTCCGCCATCAACGCCGGCATTCAGGTTCCTCAGCAAGTACGTGGGTTCCACGCCGGTCTGAAGGCTGTACTCGCGCTTATCGATGAGCAGGCAGTGTCTGTGCCCCGCAAGAGCTCATTTTCACTTTTTGGAAGACAAAGGTAGTGGATGATGCTTGTACCAGATGACCGCACAGGAATAGACAACTCGGGCACGATTGTCGACGTTCCCATCGAGTTTTCCGCCGCGCCCCTGCGGGTAGAGCCGACATCTCGGCCTGACATCCGGCATTTTCCCGCCGAGCACATGCAGCTTATCCACCAAGAGCTTCTGTCGCTCATCCGTCCTGAACGGCTCGGCGAGCCGCGCAACGAGGATAAGCAGGAGTTGCGCCTGGCCATCAATAACATCATCACGCGCCACCGTATGCCCTACAGCGGCGTCGAACGCGACCAACTCGCAGAACAGGTCCTTGACCAAGTCTACGGGTACGGCCCGCTACAACCGCTCATCGATGACGACACTGTGGACGACATTCTCGTCAATACTCATGCCACGGTCTACGTTGAGCGCAAGGGGTTGATCGAGAGGACCAACGCCAGGTTCCATAGCAAGGAACACCTTATGCACATCGTCGACAGGATCGTCTCTGCTGTCGGCCGCCATGTCGATGAGTCGTCCCCGATGGTCGATGCGCGTCTGTCGAACGGCTCGCGTGTCAATGTCATCATTCCACCGCTGGCTATTGATGGTCCCTGCGTTAGCATTCGCAAGTTTGGCACACATCCGTTGACCGCTGACACCCTCGTTGCCAACAAAAGCATCACCCCCGAAATGCTGGAGTTCCTTGCCGCGGCAGTGAAGGCCAAACTCTGCCTGCTCATCTCCGGTGGAACCGGCGCCGGGAAAACCACACTGTTAAACGTCCTCTCGAGCTTCATAGGGGCGCGGGAGCGCATCATCACGATCGAAGACTCAGCCGAGTTGCAACTGCAACAGGAGCATGTCGTCCGGTTGGAATGCCGTCCGGCCAACGTGGAAGGAAGAGGCGAAATCCTGCAGCGGCAACTGGTTATCAACGCCTTGCGCATGCGCCCCGACCGAATTGTGCTGGGCGAGGTGCGCGGTGAAGAGGCCATGGACCTTCTCCAGGCGATGAATACCGGCCATGACGGGTCGCTCGCCACCATTCATGCCAATTCCCCTAGGGATGCGATAACGCGGCTCGAAAGCATGGTGCTGAGGGGATCCGCGAACCTGCCCGACAGGGCCATCAAACAGCAAATTGCCAGCGCCATCCATCTGGTCGTCCAGGTAAGCCGACTGAGCGATGGCAGGCGTTGCATCACAAACATCGCAGAGATATCCGGGATGCAAGGCGATGTGCTTACAACGCATGAGATTTTCACGTTCGATAAGCGCGGGGTGGATAGCCATGGCATGGTTCATGGCACGTTCCGAGGAACGGGACTGCCCCCTGAACGCTGCATTGGGATCATTGCACCCGCCGGGATAAATCTTTCTCGGGGCATTTTCCAAAACTCGATGGAGGTGTAAGAGTGCTGCAACTCATAGGGCTGTTTGCCGCGTTGTTTGGAATATCGTTTCTCGTGTTTCTGTTCTTTACGCGCACCTCCAAGACGGAACACGCTACGTTGCAAAGGGCACAACATATCGCTACAGGCAAAGACGCGGACTCGGAAAGCGACCCGCTCCTGATCGATTCCGCTCCTCAAGAAACGGCCGCTTCCGGCAAGGGACTGCGCGGCACGGTGCTGGTCAAGCATTTGGAGTTGCTTATCCAGCAGGCGGCCTTGTCTATGAGCGTACCCGGCTTTTTCGGGCTTTCATTTGCTGGAGCGGTTCTGGCTTTTCTTCTTAGCTGGATGCTCATTCCTATCCTGATTGTTGAGTGCATCGCCCTAAGCGTGGGCGCATTGTTGCCCTACCTCTACCTGCGCTTTAAGCGGGCTCGCCGTCTTACCGCTTTTGATAAAGAACTGCCCGGAGCCATGGAGCTGATTTCTCGCGCCGTGAAAGCGGGCCACTCGGTACAGGCAGCGTTCGAGATCGCCGGGCAGGAGGCAATGCAGCCTGTAAGATCTGAGTTCGCCGTCATAAGCGGTCAGGTTAGATTCGGTCTCCCGCAGAACCAGGCTCTTTTGCAAATGAGTGAGCGAATTCCGACTCAAGATCTGCGATTCATGGTTACCGCGGTGCTGATCCAAAGGCAGACTGGAGGCAGTCTTCCCCAGGTACTCGACCGGACCACGCACATGATCCGCGAACGCATCCGCGTCGCCGGGGAACTGCGGGTCAAGACCACACAGGGACGGCTCAGCGGGATCGTTCTGGTCTGCATGCCGATCGGCCTTGCGTTGGTGATGAAAATCATCAGCCCAACCTGGCTGGACCCGCTCATTACGGACCCGCTGGGACACATGATGCTGTATTACGGGTGTGCGTCCCTCACGGTTGGCAGCATACTGATCTACGCCATTACCAGGCCCGAGGTGTAACGATGGTTCAGCTCCTCTATTTCTTGATAAGTCTCGGCAGCTTTTCGGCGGCCATGGCGGCGTTCTTGTTTTTTGTCCTGCGTCACGAAAATGCCCAGATCGAAAAGAGAAGCGCGGCCGTTCTTAACCCGCACCTCAGAGCCCTGGAAGAACGCGCCGGAACTTCCTCGCGGGCGCTGGTCAACTTCTCGAATATAGTTCACGCGATTCGGGCGCGCCTGGGCGTTGCCGAAAGCAATAAGCTGCGATATCGGTTGACCGCGGCAGGATACTACCACCCCAGCGCGCTGGACATTTATGTTGGCATCCGCGTTCTGCTCCCAGTTGTCGCAGTGGCGCTGGTATCGTTCTTCTCGGTCAGCTTCGTCGTTATTGCCGGTGTGGCGGGCGCCGCCTATCTGATTCCGGACTTTGTGCTGGACAAGGTTATAAAAAAACGGCGGGCCATCATCCGGCAGAGCCTGCCCGACACGGTAGACCTGCTGGTCATTTGCATGGACGCAGGCCTTGGCGTGGACCAGGCCGTACAGCGTACCGCCGATGTGCTTAATGTAGCCCACCCAGACCTTTGCGCCGAACTGCTCTATCTTGGGCGCCTGCAGCGGATGGGGCAAACCCGTGTTCAGGCCTGGAAGCAACTGGTGATGCGCACAAAGTCGACAGATATTGAGCAGGTTGCGAATATGCTCGGCCAGGCGGATGCCTTCGGAACTCCCGTCTCCGATGCCTTGCGCGTTCTCGCCGACTTCCTGCGCACACAGCGGAGGCAGCGCGGAGAGGAACGCGCCGCGCGCAGCGGCATCGTGCTGCTAATTCCGCTGGTTCTCTTCATCTTTCCGGTGATCTTCG
>Ga0224555_1004298_pt1 | contig 13251 bp, 6 predicted proteins | sample 714S23034metaG_FD_180687 | JGI IMG/M metagenome (GOLD analysis project Ga0224555, IMG submission 180687) | Peat soil microbial communities from Stordalen Mire, Sweden - 717 S2 30-34 | ecosystem: Environmental > Terrestrial > Soil > Wetlands > Peat | place: Sweden: Norrbotten County, Stordalen...
TCTCTTTACGCATAGTTTGACTCATTTCAGGGTGCATATTTCGGGTAACACCCCCTTTTGAGGCAACCAGTGGTTTACTCAACCACTTTCTCCACTTCCGGGTAACTTTCTTTTTGAGGCAATTCGCCGTTGTGGTTGTCTTCACTTCGGCCTTTCCATTTTCAAGGCGCGCGGTAGCATCGGTTCGTGCGTTTCGGAGCGGGGTGTCAGGCTCATGCCGCGCCTGGGGGTCCTGCGCCGGCGAACCGAACCACTTTCAAACAACCAGCATGGCAACCGACTCCAGACCGGGTGAAACAATAGCTGCAACCTCCGCTTCGCAATCCGGCCAGCGACAATCCCATCGCGGTCCCTTTGCGGTCATGACGACCCTGTTCTTCATGTGGGGATTCATGACGGTGTTGAATGATCCGCTCATTGCGAGATTCAAGGAAGCCTTCCGACTCAGTAACTTTCAGGCGATGCTGGTGCAACTGGCCTTTTTCGGCGCTTACTTCATCGGCGCGATCATTTATTACGCCGTCTCGACCACTTCCGGCGACCCGATCAACCGCATTGGCTACAAGAACGGTGTCATCCTCGGACTGCTTATGTCCGCGCTGGGCAGCGCGCTTTTTTATCCCGCGGCCTTGATGGTTTCGTACGGCTTTTTTCTTTTCGCGCTGTTCATCCTTGGACTCGGGTTTACGATGCTCCAGATTGCCGCGAATCCTTATGTGACGATTCTGGGCCAGGAACGCACCGCTTCGAGCCGGCTCAACCTTTCGCAAGCGTTCAATTCCTGTGGCACGACGCTCGGCCCGATCCTCGGCGGCTACCTGATTTTTGAGGTTTTTGCGCGCGCCGGGGCGCACGGGGCCGATTCGGTCCGGGTTCCCTATCTCGTATTCGCCGGGGTATTTCTTGTCATCGCGGTGTTGTTCACATTCGCCCGGTTGCCGGCCTTCACGAACCAGGAGCAAATGGGCCGCGGACTGGGCGCCTTGAAACATCCGCACACGGCGCTGGGGATGCTCGCCATTTTCATGTATGTCGGTGGCGAAGTGACGATTGGCAGCGCGATCATTCTGTTTCTCGGTTCGGACAAGCTCGGCAACCTGCCGCATGAAACCGCCAGCCAATATCTGGCCTTCTATTGGGGCGGCCTGATGATCGGGCGGTTTATGGGGGCGTTTGCGCTGAGCGAGATGCGCCGTTGGCTGAAACATCTTCTGGTGGTGGCCGTGCCCATCGCGGCGCTTGCTGTCATCCTCGCGATGCCGTGGATTGCGGCTGTGTTGCACCTGGGCTGGGCGCAGGCTGCCGCCGGCGTGTGCAGCCCCGCCAACGCCGCGCATTACGCCGTGCTGCTGGGGATCCTGCTCGTCGCGTTCTTTGCCGGCGAAGCCAGTCCGCATCGGATGCTGGCGCTGTTCAGCGTGGTGATCATCGTGCTGTTGATCACCGGCATCACGACCGGCGGCGAGACTGCGAAATGGGCGATTCTTGGCATCGGACTTTTTGATTCCGTGATGTGGTCGAATATCTTTTCGCTGGCCATCGAAGGGTTGGGTCCGATGAAGAGTCAGGGTTCGTCGCTTCTGGTGATGGCGATCCTCGGCGGCGCCGTGCTGCCTCCGATCCAGGGCAAGGTTGCGGACCTGATCGGGATGCATGCGGCCCGGGCGGTGGCGCCCGCCGCATCCATCCCCGACCTGCAACAGATGGCGGCCTCGCATGGCTGGGGCATCCAGACCTCATTTGTGGTTCCAATCTTCGCCTTTGCCTACGTTGCGTTTTACGGATGTTACGGGTACCGCGCCGGCCGGGGCCGTTGAGGCTCTCGCGCGGGATGCGGTCCTCCCGCTGCGGAGAGCGCATGGAGCGGGCGCGGCGGTGGCGGTCGGAAAGTGCCTGGGACCCGCGACGACGCGCTAATGGTCCGGCGTGGGCACGGAGGCTCGGGCGGGCGAAGCCGTTGCCGTGGGCAGTTCGAGGATGAAGGTCGTCCCGCGTCCTGTCCCCTCGCTTTGGACGGTCAGGGATCCCCCGAGTTCTTTGGCCGCGTTTGCGCCGCTGTGAAGGCCGAATCCGTGGCCGTCTTTCCGGGTGGTGAAGCCCTGAGAGAAGATACGGTTGAGGTTCTCCGTAGGGATGCCGATGCCGTTATCCTTTACCGTGAGGCGAACGCGGTCGGAGCCGATGGCGGAGATAGCCATGGTCATTTTTTTGTCTGCGGTTGTTTCGTCCAAGGCATATTTGGCGTTGCTGATAAGATTCACCAGGATTTGGAGAACTTTGTGCCGGTCCACCATGACGCGCGGCACGGGATGGTAATCGCGGATCAACTGGATCCTGTCGCGGTCGAGGGCGGCGCTGTTGATCTGAATGGCGTCCTCGGCCAGGTCCTTGGGATCAAGTTCCTCCAGAACGCCTCCGACCCGGGCATAGCTTTGCTGCATGGACACGATGACCTTGATATGGTCGACGTTTTTGACCAGGGATTCGACTTCGGCCTGCATCTCACGCTTGTCCTGGACGAGGAACTCGCCCAGTTTCTCGAGGTAACCGGGAAGGGCTTTGCCCTTGGGATCCTCTGTCATGAACCGGCCAAGCTGGTCGTGATGTTTCCGGAGCAGGTCGGCGACTTTGCCGACGGATTCGATGGAAGATCGCCGCAACCGTTCCCCCAGAAGTCCGGAGGAGATATTGACGCTGTTGAGGACATTCCCGACGTTGTGGAGGACGCCGGTGGCGACCTCGGCCATTCCCGCCTGGCGGGACGTGAGCACGAGGTTTTCCTGCGTTTCGGCGAGTTCGGCGCGGGCGCGTTCTTTGGCGGCGACCTGTTCCTGGAGTTCGTGCGTCCGTTCCTGCACGCGGAGTTCAAGCCGGTCGTTGGCCGCCTGCAGGGCGCTTTGCGCCTGCTTGAGCAACTTGCTTTTGTGAGAGATCAGGAGGCCCCAGGTGAGCGCGACGACAGACACCCCCAGCACGCCGAGCAGCACCCACAACAGACGTGCCAGGGTCCACCAGGGTGGTAGTTGGAGGAGACGAATGTCGTTTTTGGAACGAAGATGAAGCAGGAAAGAACGAGGCTTTCCATATTCATCGCTTTGCATTTCGTAAACCCCGGTCACGGCAAGCCGGCTGCCCGGCTCCAAAGCCTGAATTTGCTTTCGAGAATCGTCTGCGGTCGAATCCAGGCTCGCCTCGAAGGTGGAATCTCCGGAGCGGATCAGCAGGCGCGACTCGCCTTCTTTTTCGGCCATATTGAGCAGCGTGCCTTCCGCGATGGCGAGCACCCCTTCCATATCGACATTCACGGATTGCATTGAGGACAATCGCGCGGGAGCCGGCTCTTTGCCGGTCGAGATGCGGCGGTAAGCGGCCTCTCGCAGCAGGAACCTCCGGCCCTGAACGCCCGGAAACCCCACGACCTCCACCTCATCTCCCGGTTCCAGCGGGTCGCTCTGCTGGCTCAAGGCAAAGACGCTGTCGGCTCCATTCTGCAGGTACAGGTATCGGCCCGGCGCGTGCAGAACGACCGTGCCGGTCGTCCGCACCCTTTGGTTGAGAGCATTCTGCAGGTTAAATCGGCGCAGACTGCCCAGGGAGCGCAGCGGCCCGGCGAACAGATCGTCGGGCGCGGGTTCCTCAACCTGGATGTATTTCGCCTCCGGCGCCCAGATCTGGATCCCGGTCAACTGGTGCCGCGAATTGGAGATGGCGGCGCAGACTCCCTGCACGCGAACGATGGAGCCCCGCAGGGCGGCAAAGGATTGGGATGCCGGAGTCCACGTCTGGAATTCGCCGCTGGAGGTGCTGAGATCCAGGCGCACCAGGCCATTGTCCTGTGTTGCGTCCCGCACGTAACCGCGCATTTCCGCCCAACGCCCGTCCTCCACGCCCGTCATGGCCTGCTCCAGCGAGATTGCTTGCGCCTCATCCAGGTTCCACCATCCGGTCCTGCGGATCATGGCGTTGGTGACGACCGGCACGAAATCGCCCTCAGCAACCTCGCCGCGCACCGTCACGATGGTCCCCGGCTTCGTTGTGTTGAGGTCATCCCATTTCGGGTTGAGCACGCGGATGCCTCCACTGGCGTCCTGCACGAAGACGAAGGGGGTTTCCGCATGATACCAGGTGAGCACCCCGTGAAGAATGACGAGCGGGTGCCGCGCCGCTTCCTCGCGGCTCAAGTCACGGACGCGCTCAGCCAGCCGCAGGACGGTTTGGTCCGGCTTGGCGGTGTGAGTGGATGCGGTTTGGATGGAATGGGTTGTCAGACGGTACAAACCGGCTTGAAGGCACTGCTGCACACCCAGAACAAACGGATGGCCGATGGCCTCGATGGAATCGCCCAGGCGCAGCGGTTGCGTTTGCTTGCTCTGCACCATGATCTGGCCCGTGACATCCCAGAGTGTGACCCATTTGCCCGGTTCATGGCTGCGGACAATGCCCTGGACGCAGACCAAGTCATTCGTGGGAGTGTCGTCCCGGATTCGTTCGCTGGGGGTGACCGGAAGGGCAAAACGCGGATCCGTCGTCAGGGAACCAATGACCTCTAGGTCCGCCGGCCGCGCAGCCCACAACGTCAGATCGCTCAGGTTTCCGTTCTTGTTGAATTGCGGCGAGTAAACACACTTTATGCGGACGAAATCGCCCGCCTTGAAGCGAGGTGCCGGCCCGCTTCCGCTATTGAGGACATAGACGCTGGCGGTCTCGCCATCGACAAGCAAGTTGAGGGTCAGATGCGTCCGATCCTCGATCTGGTGGTCGATGAGGCCCGTCACGGACACCAGGTGCCCCTTGATGTCCGCGGCATTACGCGTCAGGCTCTGAATTGCCTCCGGTTTGGTGTCGGCCGAACCGGCCAGAATGCGGATCCGGGTTTTGTCCCATTCAAACTTTTCCTGTGTCGGGACGATGACTCCGTCGAGGGCAATCCGTTGGCCGGCCTTCAAAGGAGTGGGCGAGTCCGCGATGGGCAGAAAGGAAGGTCGCCCGCAGCACTCTCCCCAGGCGACTCTCCATTCGGGATCGAAATAGTAGATTACCATTTCGGTTTCCATCCGGAAGGCTTCGTTCCGGAGCGACTGGGGCATTTCCCAAATCTCGTAGATGTTGGTCAGGACTCTTGCGCCGACCGGGGGCAGGTTCAGAGTCTGGCTGCGAATGGTCTGAAGGCCGGACAAAAGGAGTGCGATCGCTGTTCCAAACAGCGTTCCGCCCGGCCATGCGCCACATTGCTTCGCCCGGCCACGCTTATGGGAAGCCTTCAATCCCAAAAGATCGGGAGCGCAAGGGGACCGTGAACCGCCATGGGTCCGGCTTGGCGCGATAGCGTCCTGGACTGCGGCAGCACTCTGCCGCTTTTGAAATATCAACGCGCGCAAGGAAAGCGCCAGAGGACTGGCGCAATCCAAAACCTGGCGGCGGTGTCCACGGTTCATGGAGCCCCCTTGCTTCTTCGGAGGTGCTCGCACGTCATGAGCCGGGTGGGGACGCGCTGCTGCGCGTTCGGGCTGACCGGCAGGTCGGCCCTGCCAGGCTCATGGAAAGAAATAAGCGGTGCCACGGTATCGGGTTCCGGTCGCTGCCCGCGTGCGTGGGCAGTGCATGGGAGAACCCGAACTGTAATCGGTTGCGCAGAAGGGAACTTTAGAGACTTATTCACTTGGGCACCGTCTGGAGAAGTCCTGCAGGAGGCATCGACGGCAATCGCTCCCGTTCCGGGTCCCCGGCGCCTGAATCGTTTCCTCAGGCGGATGCTTTTGTGTCGGATCTCGGGTTCAGCGGGAGTTCGAGGACGAACGTGGTGCCCTTGCCTGCGCCCTCGCTTTGGGCGGACAGGCAGCCGCCCATTTCCTTCGCCGCCAAAGCGCCGCTGTGCAGTCCGAACCCATGCCCGTTCTTGCGCGCGATGAACCCGAAGGAAAAGATGCGGGTGAGGTTCTCCTGCGGAATTCCCACGCCGTTGTCGGCCACTTCGATCTTGATCCGGTTTGCATTCGCGCGGCCCAGGCGCACCGTGATCTTCCGGTCGCCGGTGTTGTTTGCATCGCAGGCATACTTGACGTTGTGAAAGAGGTTTGTGAGGATTTGCAGGACCTTGTGGCGGTCCGACACGATGGGCGGCACGTCGGAGAACTCGCGTTTGAGGTTGACGGCATGGCGTTCAGGACATTGCCGACGTTGTGAAGGACGCCGGTGGCCACTTCGGCCATGCCCGCCTGCCGGGACGCGAGCATCAGGCTCCTCTGCGCCACGGCCAGTTCCTCGCGAGCCCGTTCCTTGGCGATCACCTGTTCTTGAACGGTAGGCGGCTTCTCGCAGGAGGAACCTTCGACCTTCGTTGCCGGGGAAGCCCACGACTTCGACCCGCTCGCCTGGTTGGAGCACCTCCCGCTGCTGGCTGAGTGCGAGCACGCTGTCAACACCGTCCTGCACGTACAGGTAGCTGCCCGGCGCGTGCAACACCACCGTGCCGGTCGTCCGCACACGCTGATTGAGCCCGTTCTGCAGGCTGAAGCGCCGCAGGCTGTCCAGGGGCCGCAGCGGTCCGGAGAACTGATCATCGGGCGCGGGTTCTTCGACTTGGAGGTACTTGACGTCGGGTGCCAGAAGCTCAATCCCTGTCAGTTGATGTCGTGGATTCGAAACAGCCGCGCAGACGCCCTGCAATCGGATGATGGAACCTCGCAAATAGGCCAGCGACTGCGAGGCGGGGAGCCACGCCTGGAACTCGCCGCTTGAGGTGCTGAGATCCAGCCGCACCAGACTGTTGGTCGGTGTCACATCACGCACAAACCCCCGCATCTCTACCCAATGTCCATCCTCCACTCCTGTGAGCGCCTGTTCCAGTGTCACGGATCGGCCCGGTTCCAGGTTCCAAAAGCTCATCCGGCTGATCACGGCGTTTGTAATGACCGGCACGTAATCTCCCTCACAAACCTCGCCTCGCACCGCCGCAATCGTTCCCGGTTTCCAGGCGTCCCGTTCCTCCCACTTTGGGTTCACCACGCGGATGCCGCCACTGGCGTCCTGCACGTAGGCGAAAGGCAGTTCCAGATGCCCCCACGTGACGATTGCGTGAAGGTTCACGGGCAGCCGTCGGGTCGTCTCCTCCCGGCTCAAGTCCCGGACCCGTTCCGCCAGACTCAGGGGAGATTTATCCGGCCGGCCGGTGGAAACCGGATTGGAGGTGGAAGATGCCAGCCGATAGAGGCTCCCTTCCAGGCACTGTTCCACGCCCATTACGGAAGGGTAGCCGATGGCATCCACTCGGTCGCCGAAGCGCAAGGGCTGGGTCTGCCTGCTCTTGACGATCACCTGTCCGGTGTCATCCCAGAGGGTCACCCATTTGCCCGGCTAATGGCTGCGCACCACATCCCGAACATGGATGATGTCGTTCGTCGGCGTGTCTTCGCGTATCTCCTGGCTGGGTGTGATGGGAATGTTAAAGCGGCGATCCGTGTTCAAGGAGCCGATCACTTCAACGTCCGCCGGCCGGGGGACCAACAGGCTCAGGTCATTGATATCCACGTTTACGTCGAACTGAGGCGAGTACACGCACTCCATTCGCACGAAGTCCCCCTCTTTTAATTGAAGTGGCTGGCCCTTGGCCTCCTTCACCAGGTACGCCTTGGCCGTGGTTTCGCCCGCAAGAAAGTTGATTGTGATGTGGGTGGAATCTTCCAGCAGGCCGTCGATCAACCCTTCCACTGATATTAAATGCCCCTTCAAGGCTTTGGGGTTGTCGCTCAGATTCCGTATCATCTCGGGCTTGAGCGGCACCGCATCCTCGAGGATCCGGACGCGGGTTTGATCCCAGATGAATCGTTCGCGGATCGGCACGATGACTCCATCGATGGCAATTCGTTGGCCGGGCTTCAATGGCGTTGGGCAGTCGAAGATGGGCAGGTAAGCCGGTATTCCTTCGCATTCCCCCCACGCGTTGTTCCACTCGGAATCGAAATAATAGATCACCATCTCGGTCCGTATCCGATACGGCTGACTCTTCTGCTGATGCGGCATGGTCCAAATCTCATAGATGTTGGTCAGGACCCGTTCTGCCATCGGAGGGGGGGTGGATGCCTGGCCCCAGGCCGCGGGAATGCCGAGCAAAAGCCATCCAACCGCTGTTCCGCACAGCGATTTTCCGAGCCTCGCTCGCGCAGGCATCAACGAAGATATCAGTGGCTCCGCAGGATGAGATTCGAGCCATCGCCCGCCCGGATCTGCGTGCTTGGGAAGAGTCTGCATTGTTCGTTATCGGCAGTTATCGAATGAACTTTATAAGGTAATTTGGTGACTCTGGAATCCGGTGTTGCTCGGTCCGGCTTAATGGAAGCAATTCGGCGGACGATGTTCCGGTCGCGGAAGGCCGACCTGCAGGCGGGATGGGACGCGCGGCGGCAAATCGCTGCCACCACTGGCGACAGCCTTCGGGAACCAGGCTAACCTGTTCTGCCATCGAGACTCCCGCGAACGAATTCCCTGTGTAGTCGGGCGTAAATACCCCCGGCCGCCAGCAGGGTCGGGTGCGTCCCCCGCTCGACGATCCGGCCCTGCTCGAGCACGAGCACCAGGTCGGCCTTGCGGATTGTGCTGAGGCGATGTGCGACGACAAAGGCCGTGCGTCTGCGGAGGAGAACTTCCAGTGCCCGTTGCAAACGGGATTCGGTGACGGTGTCGATGGCGCTGGTGGCCTCATCGAGGACGAGGATGCGCGGGTCGGCGAGGAGCGCCCGGGCGAAGCAGACGAGCTGTCGTTGACCGGCGGAGAGGGCGGCGCTTTTCTCGCCCACCTGCGTTTCCAGGCCGCGTGGCAGCGCCTCCAACAGGTCGAGGCAGTCCAAAGCCCGGAGCGTTGCGCGCACGTCAGCCTCTCCGGCGTTCGGCCGCGCGAACCGGATGTTGTCAGAGACGGAACCGGCGAACAGCACGTTGTGCTGTTGCACGCTTCCCATCTGCAGATGGAGCGAGTCGCTGGTCGTCTCGAGAAGATCCCGGCCGTCCACGCGCACGCTCCCGCGTGTCGGCAGATAAAATTTCTGGAGCAGGCCGGCGAGCGTGGTCTTGCCGCTGCCTGTGTGGCCGACCAGGGCCACCGTCTGCCCCGGTTCCGCAATGAACGAAATATCCGTCAGGACCGGGCGACCGGGTTCGTATTCGAAGCACACCTTTCGGAATTCGACGTGTCCGCGGACCGGAGGCAGCGGCTTTGCCGTCGGCGCATCCTTCCATTCGGGTTCGAGGTCGATGAGCCGGAAGAAGCGTTCGGCGCCAGCCATGGCGGCCAGCGCCTGGTTGTACTGGTTCCCGATCACCTGGATGGGGTCGAAGAAAAAATTGGCCAGGAAGAAGAACATGACGAGGTCGGTGACGTTCATGTGCAGCCATCCGTGCCAGCGGAGCGCGCCATAGCCGCTGAGCAGGGCCATGACACCCAGGAAAAGCTGGCTCTTCATCTGGAGCAGGGGAATGAACACCGCGGAGGCATGCGCGGCGCCGACGTTGTTTTCGCCATGCACGTTCACCAGCTTGCGGAAAAACCCCGCGTTGATCTCCTGTCGCACGAACGCCTGCGTGACGCGGATCCCACTGACCGACTCGGCGAGCGTGGAGGTCAGGCGGCTCCAGGTTTCCTGCACTTTTCGCAACTGATGGCTGGCTTCACGCCGGTAGTTGTCGTTCAGCACCCAGATGGCCGGCACCAGCATCAGCATCAGCGAAAACAGCTTCCAGTCGTACCAGACCATGAGCCCGGCGGCCACGACCATTTGCACGGCCTGGATCGTGACGACGAATGCCACGTCCTGCACGGCCACGCGTACATTTTCAATGTCCGACGTCATCCGGCTGATGATGCGGCCGAATTTGGTCTTGTTGAAGAACGACATCGGCAGCGTCATCAGCTTTTGAAATAATTCCGCACGCATGTCGTGCGCGACGGCTTCGCCCAGTTCGAGTGCGAGCCGCTGCCGAAAGTGCAGCGTCACCACCATGAACACAACCAGGACCAGATAAATCGCGGCATGGAGATAGATGCCGGGCAGATCATGGCCCGCGATCGGGCCGTTGATCGTCTGCCCGATCATCCACGCCAGGGCGGGCAACTGGAGGCCACGCAGGAAGGTGAGAACAAAAAGGCAGTTGCGCCGCCCGCGATATCGTCGCGCATAAGTGAAGATCCGGCGGATGAGAGTCGCTCTCAATGGAGCGTGATCGGCTTCCCGGTCCTCCATCGGGCGAAACCAGGTGATCGCCTCGCGCGCGTGGTCGAGACTGTCGAGAGTCGGGTCCGGTGGCTTCATCCTGTTCCCATCTCCACTCCCTCGGGATCCGGGCCCAGGTCCATCAATTGGAGCAGCGCTGTTTCGCGGTAGGGCCCCGGCTTCTGCGCGAGGTCTTCGTGCCGTCCCATTTCGATCAGGCGCCCCTTGTCCAGCACCAGGATCACGCCCGCCCGGCGCAGGAGGCTCAGTCGATTGGAGACAATGAAGGTCGTGCGACCCGCCATGGCATGGCGCAGGGCCGAGGCGATCTCGTGCTCCGTTTTCGGGTCCACCGCGGCGGTCGGGTCGTCGAGGATCAGAATCGGTGGCTGCAGCAGCAGCGCGCGGGCGAGTGCCAGGCGTTGGCGCTGCCCGCCGGAGAGGTCCACGCCCGACTCTCCGAGGACGGTGTGATAACCGTGGGGCAATTCGCGGATGAACTCGTGCGCCGAGGCGACGCGGGCGGCCTGCTCGATTTGATCCTGGGTGGCGTGCGGGATGCCGAACGCGATGTTCGCGGCCACCGTGTTCGAAAACAGAAAGCTCTCCTGATACACGATTCCGATCTGGCGCCGGTACGCGTCCAGGTCCAGATCCCGCAGATCCCGGCCATCCGCCAGAATCCGCCCGCGCTGCGGATCGTAAAAGCGGGGAATCAAACCCAGCAACGAGCTTTTGCCGGCCCCGGTCATTCCAAAGATGCCGAGGATCTGGCCGGGCGCCGCCGCGAATGAGATTTTCCGCAGCACGGGCGCCTCGGGCGAATAACCGAACGTGACTTCCTCGAACACAATTTCGCCTTTCAGACGTGGCGGCACGATCGCGGCCGGCCGGTTTTGCACCTCGGAGGGCGTGTCCAGCACCTCGAAGACGCGGCGCGCGGCCGTGAAACTTTGCTGGACGGAATTGGCGATCGTGGTGATGTTGGCGACCTGTCCATTAAACTGCTGGAGCAGGGCGGCGAAGACGACCAGGCCGCTGCCGAGCGCGATGCGTCCGTGGACATAGAGCCAGCCGCCATAGGCGAACAGGATGACCAGGCTCAACTGCGACAGGAACTGTGTTGCCGGGGTGAACACGGACAGGTCGAGAAAAATCTGCCGTTGCTGGAGGGAAACCTCCCCGTTCGCCTCTTCAAACCGCCGGACCTGGAGCGCTTCCGCGGCGAACCCTTTGATGGTTTGCACGCCGCGAATGCTTTCGCTGAACTGTTCGACCAGGCCGTCGTACAACTCCCGGTTGCGCAGGTAACCCGGCCGCAACCGCGCCGAATAATGCTGCGTGACCCACCCGAGGGCGAGGGTTACCGACAGGCACGCCAGGGTGAGCGATGGATGGATGCGCCACATGAAGAGCAGGTAGGCAACCAGCGTGAGCAGCATGTTGATGCCCTGTAACACAACGCCGTCCACAAACAATCGCGTGTTCTGCACATCGCCGGTCACGCGATTGAAAATCGAGCTGGATCCGTGCATCTCGAAGAAGCGGAAGCTGAGCTGCTGCAGCCGGGCGTAGATCCGGCCCCGCAAATCCGGCACGATTTTTCCCTGGGTCAACCGGGCCGTGACCATGTTGTACTGGTAGGTCAGGATGGCCCGCAGCAGGGCCTGCGCGACGATCGCCAGCGACAGCGCCGTGACGATTCGGAGCGGAGTCCAGCTTTCCGGTGGCGTCCAGCCAAACGGATACGCCGGGGCGCGCTGCGTCGCATCCAGCGCGTGCCGGATAACGTCGATGACCACTCCCAACAACTGCAGTCCCAGCAGACCCAGCAGCAGGAGCGTCAGGCCGAGCAGTAGCGACAGCAGACAATCCCGGCGGAACTGCCACGCCAGCGAGAGCAAACGGCGGACGAGTTCGCCGTTGGAATACCGGCGCTCGCTCTGGCTGGCGGGATCGGGGAAGGTCATATTCAGCCTGTCAGGATACGGGTTCGGGATTCGTCCAATCCAGAATTTTAATCCGCTTTCAGCGGAGGTTAATGTTCGGACTGCGCGCCGGCGGAATCGGTGTGTTGAACCCCGCCAATCTGGTGAGTTTCCTGGTTTGTCCGGAGCCGGTGGAAGCGCCGGCGGAGGCGTGGTCTGCCGGCGATGAGAACGGCAGGTGCAATGCGGTTGCAGGCATCGGCCAAGGCCGCTTCCGATCCGCGAACGACAAGCGGGGTCTGGTGCATCCCGCGCCCACCCGCTCATCGCCGCGAGTTGAACGGCCGATGGAAAAGGCGGCGCCTGGGCAGCGTGCCAACACGGACCGGCGCGCCGGGTTTCAACTCTTCATCCCCTGTAATGTTGAAACACGTTTGCGAGAAGGATCAGTTCAGGATGGGTTGCCGACAGTGTGGGCAAGACCAGCCGGATGCGCGAGCGGTTGGGTGAAAGTTTTTCCCTCAAGGGACGCAGGTCCTCCGCCTTGTCCCAGCGGAGCTTCTTCAAGTCCAGGACGAGACGACTCTTGCTGCGCGCCAGGGATTCGGAGATGCGTTGCCCCAGGCCATATGCATTGGCTGCCGAAAGAGTGCCTTCCAGACGCATCCAGACCTGTTGCTTGGCATGCTGCAGATCAACCTGGACGGACAGTTCGGGGCTTCGGGTCTTGCGCGCGATTTCCTCCCAAAGACCGAACGCGCTCCAGCGCTCGCTCGGCATCCGGTAGGTCGTCCGCACCAGTTTGGGATGCTGAAACAGGTTCAACTTCAACGTGAGCCCGGCCCACAACGCCGCGCCCACCGCCAGCAAGGACTTGGATTGTTGCGCACGCGTGGGGCGACCCAGTTCGGCGTGAACCCGCCGTTCCAATTCCCTGATCCAGCGCCGTATCCGGGCGTTTGGACCCAGCAGTCTTCCCGTCAAAAAGACCGGGTAGGCCACCCTCAATTCCCGGGCGTAGTATTCGGCTTTTGCGCGCAGAAAGGGGTTCGGCGAATCCTTGAGTTTCTGGAAACCAAGCAGCCGCGCTTCCAGGACCCGGAAGATGCTCGGGCCCAGCC
>Ga0224555_1004300_pt1 | contig 13248 bp, 12 predicted proteins | sample 714S23034metaG_FD_180687 | JGI IMG/M metagenome (GOLD analysis project Ga0224555, IMG submission 180687) | Peat soil microbial communities from Stordalen Mire, Sweden - 717 S2 30-34 | ecosystem: Environmental > Terrestrial > Soil > Wetlands > Peat | place: Sweden: Norrbotten County, Stordalen...
GGAAGGCGTGGACGGAGACGGGAGACGGAGGAACGCCCACGAACCAGAGGGTTCCGTTGGGGCGGAGGGCCTGGAGGTAAGCGCCCCAGTCCTGATCGGCGTTGACGGTGGTGAGGATGAAGTCGAGGGCGCCGGTTACTTCTTTCATGGACTTGGTTTCGCGGCTATTGATGAAGTGATGCGCGCCGAGGGAGCGGGCTTCCTCTTCTTTGGCCAGAGTTGTGGAGAAGGCGGTAACCTCGGCACCGAAGGCGCGGGCGAACTGGATGGCGAGGTGGCCGAGACCGCCGATGCCGACGACGCCGACGCGGGTGGAAGGGTTGACGCCATTGATGCGCAGGGGGTTGTAGACGGTGATGCCGCCGCAGAGCAGAGGCGCGGTTTGTTCGCTGGGCAGGGCGTCGGGGATGGGAACGACGAAGCGGGCGTTGGCACGGACGCGATCGGCATAGCCGCCGTGGCGATGCACGCAGGTGCCTTCAGAAGAGGCGCAGAGGTTCTCCTGGCCGCTCATGCACCACTCGCACTGGCCGCAGGAGTTGGATTGCCAGCCGAGGCCGACGCGCTGGCCGACTTCAAGCGAGCGGACTTCGCTGCCGAGAGCGGCAACGGTACCGACGATCTCGTGACCGGGGATGAAGGGATACTGGCTGATGCCCCAATCGTTGGCGATGAGGTGCAGATCGCTGTGGCAGACGCCGCAGTGGGTGATGGCGATCTCAACTTCGCGGGCGCCGAGCTTGCCCGGGTCGTACTTGAGCGGAAGAAGCTCTGACCCCGCCGCATGAGCTGCAAGTCCCTGTATTTGAGCCATGATTGCCCCCGAAGCTTTAACTAATTCAAGCAACTGGCCGGCTTTTTCCCCAAAAGCGCCGGTCGAGATAGGAAGAGCGGTAAATCGATATCGCGTTTGATTCTAGTTTAAACCGCCGGGCTCGATGTGGAGATTCAGAATCCAGAAGCCGCTGAGGACGCCATCGGCGGGGGCTTCGCCGACGAGTTCGGCTGATTCGCCGTTAAGTCCTGCATCCTGAGCGTTGCGGAGGGGCTCAAGGGCGTTGGCGACGGAGAGCGGGAGGCTGGTGAGGGTCTGGCCGTGGATTTCGCCTTGGGTTTCAGGAGCGAGGAGGCTGACATAGATGCGGTCGGCGGCGTGCTGATCGCGGGCCTCGGCAAGGACGGCAGCGAGGTCGTCGGGCGAGGGGGACTGGCGTGGCTGAATCAAGGTGCGATCGAGCGTGGCGGCGTCAGAGACGAGGAGGCGAAGGTTGCCCGAGGCGAGGCGGGCAGGCAGCTTGAAGGCGATGCGGACGTTGCGCGCAGGCTGATGCCAGGGGCGGAGAGTGGCCTCGACTTCGACGGTGTCTCCGGCATGAGCGATGTCGGTAGAGGCGATGCGCGCCTGATCGAGAGTGACCTCGACCTGACGGGGAATGGCCTGAATGTGCAGATCGATGGAGCGGATGACACCCTGGCGCGCGCCGTTCGAATAGAGGCGCGTAAATTGGCCGCCAGCGAGGAGAGCAGCCATCATGGAAGCGGGGGTTTGCTGGCCGGAGGGCGCCCAGAGATCGAGCGGGACGGTTGGAAAGCCGGCTACATCGATGGCGCCGGTGAGATGGTAGCTGAAGGCCTCGGAGTTTTGGTTCGATTCGAGGAGCGATTGGTAGAGGACTACCTGGACGGCGGTGGGCGTGAGGGAAGGCAAGTCGAGGATTTCAACGCTGACTTTGCGCAGGCCGTCCGGGGAGTCGAGAGCGATGTGGACGGGGATCATGTGAGCCTGAGCGCCGAGCACGCCGCGAATGGCGGACTCGCGGTCCTGGGTGAAGGCGCCGACGGTGACGCCGGTGTTGACGATCTTGAAGGAATTGAGCGGCGAAGCGAGGGTAGTGACGACATCGGCGGTGGTCATGGGGAGGGAGACGGGGCCGGCGCCGAGGACAGGGTGGCCGCATGCGAGGAGTTGCTTGGGATCGACCCAAGTGACCGTGCAGGTGGCGGAGACTTCGAGATCGCCGCGAATGAGTTGCATGCTGACCGCGGAGCCGGGCACGAGCGCGGGATGGACGGGGGCTTCGGAGCCGGGGCTGGAAGACGATGCGGACGAGGCCTGGCCTGAGGGCGCAGAGCCGGAGGTCATTCCAGAGAGCGAGCCGCCGGCAGCGACGGGCGAGAGGGAGGTTCCCGCGGTTTGCTGCTGCCAGAAACGGACGGCTTCAGGAAGGAATCCGCTCATCACGAGAGGAGTGTCCATCGGCTGGAAACTCATGTCGCCGGGAGCGAGCGGGTTCCGATTGGCGGCGGTGTTGAAGGCGTCGAGCGATGAGTTTGGAGCGGGAGGAGTGGGCGGTGTGGTTTGCGCGTCGGCGCTGGGGAGATTGGGGGAGAGATCGCGGACGGGAATGTCGCGGACTTCGAGCATCTGCTCGATGGGGGTGATGCCGGCGATGGGTTCCTTGGTGAATTGGCCGATGCGGTAGGAGAGCGAACCGGCCAGCTTGCCGTCGATGTAGACGGGACTGCCGCTCATGCCTTCGACGACGCCGGTGTATTCGGGCTTATCGCCGTGAAGCCGGGCGAGGATGAGGTCCTGGCCGGGGCCGCGCGCGCCGCGCAGGACGCCGAGAATTTCTACCTGCATGGGTTCGGGCGTGAAGCCTTGAAAGACGGTCCAGGCAGTGCCGGTCATGCCGGGACGAATCTGGCTGAGGGGAAAGAAGCCGGGATTGGTTGGCGGGCCGGAGGTTGAGGCGGTGAGTTGAGTCGAGGTGGATGAAGGACTGGCGGGAGCGGGGGACGATTGGGCCGGCAAGAAGGCGGAGGAGCTCAGGGCCAACGACAAGCTGGCGAGGAGGGCGCGGAAGCCGTTGGTTCCCTTCGGGCGAGTTTCCACGTCTATTAGAGTACGGCATAAAGGCCGGGACCAAGGGACCAAGGGAACAAGAGAACGAGCAAGCGAGTCAGCAAGTCGGCGAATTAGCAAGTCGGCAAGTGAGCGAGGGAGCAAGGAAGCAAGGGAGCGATGCAGATCGCGTATGCTGGTGAGCACAAGAGGTTGATATGTTGAAGGCGGATTTGAAGGCACGAGTTTTTGGGCGAAGTTTGGCGGGATTTCTGTTCTTGGCTGTTTTGACGGCGGCGGTTGCGCCTAAGGGGCGTGGTCAGAGCCAGGCGCCAAGCCCGAGCCAGCCAGCAGCAGCGCAACAGCCGCCAGCAGACCAGCAGGCACCGGACGCGGGAGGGCCCAGCGGCGACAACGGACCGATTGCTCTGCCCAAGAAACCGGATAACCCGGACACAACTCCGCCGCCGGCGCCGGCGCGGCCGGAGTTCAAGAACCCGGAGGGCGTGCCCAACATGAGCCTGCGCGTGGAGGTTCCGGAGGTGACGGTGGACGTGGGGGTGTTGCTCGAAAAGACGCACCAGTTTGTGCCCGGACTGAAGCCCTCCAACTTCAGGGTTTATGAGGATGGTGTGGAGCAGAAGATCGAGGGATTCAAGCGCACAGAGGCGCCGATTACGGTGCTGCTGTTGTGCGAGTACGCCGCGCGAGGATACATGTTCAGGGTAGACATGCTGAACTCGGCGTGGGCATTTACCCAGCAATTGCGGCCGCAAGACTATGTGGCCATGATGACGTTCGATTTGAATACGCACATCGTGAGCGACTTTACGCAGGACAAGAAACAGATTCTGGAGGGCATCAACATCCTGGGCAACGGAGTGTACATGCCGGCGGCGTTCCGGGAAACCGACATTTTCGATGCGCTGAACGAATCGCTGGACCGGCTGTCGCGGGTCGACGGTCAGAAGTACATCGTGCTGATTGCTTCGGGCGTGGACACGATGTCGAAGCTGACGCTGGACGAAATTCTGAAGCGGGTGAAGGCGTCGCACGACATTACCATCTTCTCGATTTCGACCGGCGGGATGCTGCTGGCGATGACCGAAGGCACGGGAGGCATGGGCGGGGGCATGCGCGACATGACCTACTTGCAGGCCGAGAACCAGATGAGGACATTTTCCGATATGACGGGCGGAATGCACTTTGAGCCGAGGTTTTCCGGCGAGTTGCCCGACGATGTGAAGGAGATCAACGAGAACATCCGCGCGAAGTATGAGCTGGTGTACCACCCGTTGAACGCCAAGCAGGACGGGACGTGGCGCAAGATTCACGTGGAGCTGGTGGACGACGAGGGTCAGCCGCTGCGCATGCAGGATGAGAAGCACAAGGCGCTGAAGTACGACATTATTGCGCGGGACGGGTATCGCGCGAAGCAGGAAGTGGAGTAAACGGCCACGCCCGTTTCGGATTGTGGTGCGAAAAGGGAATATCTTGAAGCGCCTGTGACTCCTGTCACCCGGGCGCACCGCTATCAGCCCCTATGATCACGAACGTGGGGTTCGCATTTGATGCGGCCGCAATGGATTTGCGGATGCGCGCGATGCGGGCCGCGCGAAATCTTCGTACGGGGAGAATGGAATGGGAATCGTTCCGATCATGTGGGCAGTATGGGGTGTGTCGTTTGTTTTTATGGCCGGCGTAAGCATTTTCGCGGCGAGATTGGGAAGGAATGAGGAGGCGCAGATTTTTCTGGCCGATTCGTCAAGTCATGTGAAGTCCGAGCAGGATGCCATTCTGGCTCGGGTGAACAAGATTCGGCCTGTGAAGATGACGGCGCTGGGAATCGCCGGAGTGATGACGGTCATCGTGGTGGTGTACTACCTCGTCGACATCTTCCATCAGTTCTGAAGATTTGGGAGATTGGGACCGCGATAAGATGCAACCGCGGCGGGGTGACGCACGCCGTTGCGGGAGCGAAGGCCGGGCATGCGAAGCCTGAGAGGCCCCGCACGCCGGGACGATCTCGCCTGTTCCAGGTCCTATTCGACGATGTGGAGCTGGATCATAATGTCGCGGACGTAGTACGCGACGACGATGACGGTCATGCCTACGACCAGCCAACGAGCGATGCGCACCATCGGCTCGACCTTTGCTACTTTTGAGGCGATGACCGCCTGCTCGGCCTGCTCATGCGAGAACGAGTCGTCGAGGAAGATCTGGTCCTCTTCATTCTTTGTCAGGGTGGAGCGATAGATGTACATCGCAGCCATGAAGACGACGAACGCGGACCAGACGGTCCACATCACTGGGACAAAAGTCATACTCCACCTCCGAACGAATTCCGGTCCCAGGAACCAGCGGGGTCGTAGGGAATTGCGGTCTCGCGGCCAGAGGGGCCCCTTACGGTTGACTATCATAGCCCCAATTGAGTGAAAAAGTGAACCATTTTGCGTAAAGCCTTGTGGTGGGCGGGGTGGTGAGCGGGGCAGGCGGGGTTCAGCGACCATTGGGGCGGAGGTGCATCTAATGGGATGTGTACCCAAGGTAGGGCTTGTGTAAGGTTTCGCTGGAAGGTACAGTACGAAGAGAGAGCAAGAACTCTAAGTTACCGAGGGAGAATCTATGGCCACGACAACCGTTGCACCGGGAACAGTAGCGCCAGCCGAGGAAACCGTTAAGAAAGCGCCACTTTTGCTGACACCGCAGGCGATCGCCAAGGTACGCGAGATCATGGCTACCCAGGACCCGCTGCCGGCCGGGCTGCGCATTGGCGTGGTGGGCGGAGGCTGCTCGGGATTCCAATACTCCATGGCTTTTGAGAACCAGGGCGGGATGATGGATAAAGTATTCAATTTCGAGGACTTGAAGGTCTTCGTGGACGCGACCTCGCTGATGTACCTGAACGGCTGCACGGTGGACTACCTGGAGACGCTGGAAGCGGCCGGGTTCAAGTTCGAGAACCCCCAGGTGAAGTCGACCTGCGGATGCGGTTCGTCGTTCCAAGTGTAAAAAACAGGGACTAAGGGACGTAGGGACTTAGGGATCAGGAAGACAGAGGCTCGCCCGAAGAGGGCGGGCCTTTTTGCGTTTGTGCGAGGAAGGGCGCGGGCGAAAAGGCGCGTTATTGAGGGGCCGGAGTGTCTGGCGGCATGGTGGGAGTCGGGTTCGGGCCGGGACCGGGGGTTGGGGTGCCAGGTGGGGTGGTTGGGTTGGTTGGGTTGGTGGTGGCGAGGCCGGTGGTGCCGCCGCCGATGGTTTTCATGTCGGAGAGCGGGTCGTAGGTGAACTCCCACTCGTTGTAGTGCTGCTTTTTCTTGTAGACCAGGATCGAGGTTTTGGGGCTGGCGGGGGAGAAGCCGATGATGCCCGCGCCGCCGAAGGTTGGGGCGGCGGAGTTGGAGCCTGCGCCGGTAGATGAAGTGCCGCTTGAGAATGTGCTGCCGGTGGATCCTGAGGCGCCGGAGTTGTCAGTGCCGTTTGGAGTTCCGGATGAGCCGCCGGAGGTATCGGTAGAACCGGATGCGCCAGCGGGGGACGATTGACCGTTGCCGGAGTCGGATGAGCCGAAGATTCCGCCGCTGCCCGAACTTCCGCCAAAGGTGCCGCCGGGCGCGCTACCGGGAGTGGTGATGGCCGGAATTCCCACGCCGCCGCCGCTGGGGCCGATGCCTGCGAGTGTGGATGCGTTGCCGGCGAGCGGCTGACCGAAGAAGCCCATGGCGGTGGGGGTTTTGTTCTGGCCGAAGGCGATGGGCTTCCAGTCGTCTTTGCCGGTGATTGGATCGATGTATTTCTTGCGCAGGAACCGGATGTCGTTGGTGTTGATGAGCGCCTCGACGTTGGGCGGATAGGCGTGGAATTTGCGGTAGTAGAGCTGAATGGCGCGGCGGTATTGCATGCCGCGATGAAAGGCTTCGAGGTCGCGGTCGCGCTGGATGGAGCGGGCAATTTTGGGCGCGGCGATGGTGAGCGAGAGGACGAGGAGAGCCATGAGGAAGATGGCGATGAGCATGACGTAGCCCTGCTCGGAGGCGGGGATCGCTTTGCGAGGGCGATGTGAAGCTTTCGGTGGTGCCCACCCTTTCAGCGACCTTTCTTCGAAAGTCCGCGGAAAGGATGGGACGACCATTTCTTTGTGGTTGGATGAGGGTTGGTTCGGGGCGGGGTTTGGATTCGTGCTATCCCTGGTTCCCAAGTGCGAGGGACCAGGGGCACCCAGAGAAGTGGACGAGTGAAGAGGCTCAGAGTGAAAGGCGCGGCGAATTGGCGAAGAAGGAGTCATGAAGGGATTCAGAGCTGCGAAATATCGATCGTTTGCGTGTTGTTGTAGGCGAGGTCAGTGACTTCGACGTTGAGGGGGCGGATGACGCCGATCTTGTAGCGATGGTCGACGATGTCGCCGGTTTTTGCCATGAAGATGTCGCCGCCATGTGAGAAGAATGCCTTGAGGGCTTTGTGCTCGTCCTGAGAGTAGCCGAAGTATTTGAGATCGATGGCCGGAGGCTTGGGCGGCGGAGGTGGAGTGTTTTGCGCGGCTGCGGCCTGGGCGTTGGGGCGGGCCGACACGAGTGGCTTTGGGATGGGGATCGGGGCCGACTCGGCGGAGAAGATGTTGCGACCCGTGCCCGAATATTCGATACCTTCGCTCTGCGCCAGCTTGTCAAAGTGGAGCGAGGGATCGATGCCTGCGTTGGAGAGACGTTGGGCCTCTTTGCCCGCGGTGGGCGACGCGCCGGTTGGAGCGGGAGGGTTTTGCAGAGTGGATTCGGCCGGCGCGGGACCGGATTCGGCCGGCGAAGAGGACCCAAAGAACATGCGGTAGACCACGAAGGCGCAAATCAGCAGGATGACCGCGAGCACGCTCGCCGTGATCACCTGGCGCTTGTTTTCGGTTCCAAGAGCGAGGGCCATGATTACTCGCCCTCCTTGCCCGGCGCTGAAGCATCGGGAGATTCATAGCTGGAAGATGGAGCCATAGGCAGACCGCTGGCTGCGGCGTCGGCGGGACGCAGCCAGGTGGAGACGCGAAGGCGAAGGTTGACGATGCCGCCCTGCTGGCCGGTCAACGACATGCCGCGAATGATGAAGAAGATTTGATCGCGCTCAAGGCTATTGATGAAGTGCATGATGGCTGAATAGTCGCCACTGACGCCCGCGTCCATGGAGATCTCAGTGAGGGCGGAGCCGGGCTTGCCCTGCGCGTACTGCACACGCGAGAGGCGGACCGAGGATGAGACGGCCAAAGCGCCGATGCGGGTGGAGATGACGGAGTAATCGAAGGGGATGCGCTTTTTGTAGAAGGCGTCAATCTGCTGGCGAGATTTTTCGACGCGTTGATCGAGGCCGCGAAGGGGAGCGGTCTGGATTTCGAGGGCCTTCAACTGAATCTGCTTGCCGGCGAGGACGTCGCCGGAATTGCTGTTCATGGCGGCCCAATCCAAGCCGAGGCGAACGGCGAGGACGATGGCGAGGGCTAGCAAAACGGCGAAGCCGGCAACGTGCCAGGTGAGTGGAGAGGCTAGGCGCTCACGCCAAGTCGAGGATGATCCGTCAGCGCTCATTGCGGACCTCCACGATTGGGTCCTGTGTAGGGCGGGCGGCCGTTGCCTTGCGGGACTCCGGGAGCGGTGTGCGAACGATTGGGGTTGGCGATGCCGAGGGGAATGGTCGAATAGGGTTTGTGCGCGGGCCTGGCGGCGATACGCTCTTCCTCAAGAGTGGGTGGGTTGTAGTCGGCGAGCAGTTCAAAGTCGAAGCGGTTGGAGATGCTAATGGGCTCCTGGCGCTGCGAGGGGTTGTTGCTGGATTCAGCGTTCTCGCCGGTGATGCGAGGCAGAAGGAATCGGCGGGAGTGCTCAAGGTTGGCGACGAGTTCGTCAGCGCGATCGCGCGGACCGACGACGCGCACATGCACGGTGATGTGACCGTCTTCGGCGCGGATGGGCTCGATGGAAGTGACCTGGACGCCGCCGGGGAGGACGGTCTCCATGGCTTCCATGGCAAGGGTCCAGGAGAAGGCCTTCTGGTCGAAGAGCTGATTGAGAGCTTCGGCCTGGACGAGGACCTGAGCATTGTTGGGGTGGTGCATCATGGCCTCGGCCGCCGCGCGCTCGGCCTGCACGCGGGCGATCTCGCCATCGAGAGAGTGGTCGCGGGCGCGTGCATCATTGGCCTGGCGGTCGAAGAGATGGAGGCCCAGGAAGAAAAGGAGACAGAGCACGGTGAGCGCCGCCATAGCGATGCGCAGACGCTTGAGCGCCGGACCGAGATTGGCGTAGGGGCGAGATGCGAGATTGATCGTAATGCGCATGCGTCAGCTCGCTCCGGCCAGGGCGCCTGCGACGCCGGCAAAACAGATTTGAGGAAGCGCGGTCATGGCGCCTTCGCCGGGGCGCGAAGCCCACTCAACGACGGAAAGTGCGGGGTCGCCGATGGAGGCTGCGAATTCGGCGGTGTCCTGAACCCCTGCGTAGTGGAGCGTACGAGGACGGGAGCCGAGCTTGTCTTCAAAGTAGGCGGAGGCGACGGCGATGCTGCGCTGAATTTCGGAGATGCGTTGCGCGGGATCTTCAGGAAGGTCGAGGGTGCGGTAGAGGAGAAGCTCCTGGCCATTGGCGATGGAAGTGGTGATGGCGTGCGCGCTGAGGTTGGCGGCCATGATGGCTTCCATGGAGTCGAGGGCTTCGAGCGCGGCGAGCGAGGAAGAGAGGACGGCTCCGGGCTCATAACCGGCGGCACGAACGGCGGATTCGTATTCGGCGAGGATGGGACCGGGCACGACTGCGGCGAGGACTTTACATTCAGATTCGGCCTGCGACAACAACTGATAGCTGACGCCGGCGTGCTCGACTTCGAAAGGGACCATTTTGCGCAGGCGGAAGCGCACGACGGGGAGGGCCTCGGTGGCTTTGGCGGGGAGGGAATCAAAGTCGAGGACGAAGACGCGGACGATGGTGTCGGGGAGGACGATGGTGACTGCGCGGGTGCGGGGCGAGACATCGTCGAGGGCTGAGCGGATAGCGGCGGTGACGGCTTCGGGCGCGCGCAGGTTGGGCTCTTCAATGCCGGGAACGATCGCGCCTGGGGGTAAAGGAACGAATGCGTAGACGTGGCCGTGTGCCAACTCGGATGCGCCGCGCCGGGCGCGCGCGGCGGGACGCGCCGCGGCGAGGACGCCTTCAGGCGAAATCTCGACGGCGACCGGCGGACGACCGGCGGTTAGCGGGGTGGCGCGAATTTTGCTGAACATCTGTGGCACTAGCGTGACGCCTCAATAAATGTAACCTTGTTGATCTCTTTGAGTGTAGTGACGCCGCGGCGAACGCGCTCGATGGCGGATTCGCGGAGAAAGCTCATGCCCTCCTTTTGCGCCTGCCTGCGAATCTCGGAGGTGGGCTTTTTGGCGAGGATGATCTCGCGGATGGTGTCGGTGAGGTCGAGCAGCTCGTGGATGGCGGTGCGGCCGCGATAGCCGGTGCCGCCACACTCCATGCAACCGGAGCCCTCGCGGAAGTCGAAGTCGCGCCACTCGGCGGGATCCATGCCGCTGGAGATGAGGAGCTCGTCGCCGTAATGGACGGTGTGGCCGCAGTACTCGCAGACGGTGCGCACGAGGCGCTGGGCGAGGATGCAGTTGAGCGCGGAAACGAAGTTGTAGGCTTCGACGCCCATGTTGAGGAAGCGGCCGAGAACGTCGACAACGTTGTTGGCGTGGACGGTGGTGAATACGAGGTGGCCGGTGAGCGCGGAGTTGATGGCGATCTGCGCGGTCTCCTGGTCGCGGATTTCGCCGACGAGAATTTTGTCGGGGTCGTGGCGGAGGATGGAGCGCAGGCCGCGGGCGAAGGTGAGGCCTTTCTTTTCATTGACGGGAATCTGCGTGATGCCGCGAATCTGGTATTCGACGGGGTCTTCGATGGTGATGATCTTGTCTTCGTCGCTCTTGATCTCGTTAAGCGCAGCGTAAAGGGTAGTGGTCTTGCCGGAGCCGGTTGGTCCGGTTACGAGCACCATGCCGTATGGCTCGCGAATGTAGCGGCGGAAGCGGCGAAGATCTTCCTCGGCGAAGCCCACGACGTCGAGGGTGAGGTTCTTGAACTTCTCGCTCATCGATTCCTTGTCGAGGACACGGAGGACGGCGTTTTCGCCATAGATCGTAGGCATGATGGAGACGCGGAAGTCGATGAGGCGGTTCTTGTAGCGAACGCGGAAGCGGCCGTCCTGGGGGACGCGTTTTTCGGCGATGTCGAGCTCGCTCATGATCTTGATGCGGCCGAGGATGGTGCCATGGTGCTCGCGGGCGATCGGCGCCATGGCTTCCTGGAGGACGCCGTCGATGCGGTATTTGACGTGGACGGAGTCGTCGTAGCTTTCGATGTGGATGTCGGAGGCGCGGCGCTCGAGGGCGGTGAAGATGGTGGTGTCGACGAGGCGAATGATGGGGCTGATGTCTTCAGCGTCGCTGGTGAGCTTCTCGATGGAGATGTTCTCGTCGGAGTTTTCGTCGCCGGTGAGCACGTCGAAGGTGAGGCCTTCACTGGCTTCGTCGAGGACGCGCTGCGACTGCTCGGTTTTCTTGAGGAGGTCGGTGATCTGTGAGAGCGTGGCGACGCGGGCAGTGATGCGAGCGCCGAGGAGGCCGGCGATTTCATCGAGAACCATGAGGCGCGAGGGGTCGCTGACGGCGATGATGAGCGTGTCGGGAGTCAGCTCGATGGGGACGAAGTTGTAGCGGAACATGAGCTCGACGGGGACGGTGCGCAGGAGCTCGTGCTGAATTTTGAAGTTCTTGAGGTCGACGAACTCGGCATGATAGCGCCGGGCGAGGGCTTCGGCGTTGGCGCGCTCGTCGATACGCAGATCGGGGCTGCCGGGAGTGGGGAGCGTGACAACGTTGGTTTCGGCCATAAAACAACTCTCCTAATGCGGGAGCAGTTACATCCCAGTGGTCTGCCCAAGCGAAAAGATGGGCAGGTAGAGGGAAACGAGAATAAAGACGACGACAACACCCATGAGGACGAGGATGGCGGGCTCAATGAGCGCGAGCGCGGCGGCGAGAGCGTTGGCCACGTCTTCCTCAAAAAACTCGGAGACGGAGTTGAGCATTTGCGGCAGTGCGCCGGTTTGCTCGCCGACGGCGATCATTTCCGCGGCAAGATCGGGAAAGACGCCGGTTTTGGTGAGAGAATCGGCCAGGCTTTTTCCCTCGCTCACAGTGGTGATGGAGGCTTCGATGGCTTTGGAGACGCGGCGCGAGGAGATGGAGCGCGAAGCGGTTTCAAGCGAGGGAACGAGCGGCAGGCCGCCCGTGAGCAGCGTGGAGAGCGTGCGCGCGAAGAGAGCGACCTGATATTTGAGCCAGATTTTGCCAAAGACCGGCATCTTGACGCGGACGCCATCGACAAAGTCGCGGCCACGCTCAGTGATGGCGAAGCGATAGAAGGCGCCGCCGGCGATGAGAGCGCCGATCGCGAGCCAAAGGATGTTGTGCTGCATCCATTTGCCGAACTCGAGGAGGTCGACGGTGAGGGCGGGGAGCTTGCTGCCGAGCTGGTCGTAGAGCTTGGCGAACTGAGGAATGACGACCGTGAACATGAAAATGAGCAGAGCAAAGACGAGTACGAGCAGCACGCAGGGATAAATGAGGGAACCGACGAGCTTCTTGCGCAGGGTGAGGGCGACTTTCTGGAAGTTGACGTAGCGGTCGAGGACTTCAGTCAGGTTGCCGGAGCGCTCGCCAGCGAGGAGCGTGGTGGTGTACATGACAGGGAAGCCGCTCTGGGCTTCGAAGGCCGCCGAAAGCGCCTCGCCACGCTTGACGCGGGCGGCGACATCGTCCAACTGACTGGAAAAGGCGGCTTGTTTCTGGATTTTGCCGAGCATCTGAATGGAACCGAGGATGGGCAGGCCGGCGCGGATGAGGGTGAGAAATTGCTGGTTGAAGATGAGGAACGGCTCGAGCTTGATTTTGCGGCGGCCGAGGCCAATGCTGCCGCGCGCGCGGACAGAAAAGACGTGATAGCCGGCATGGGAAAAGCGGGCGCGCAGCTCTTCGGCCGTGGCCGCGGACTGGACCTGCTCCTGCACGTGGCCACGCTCATCGGCCAGCTTGATGACGAATTCTGCCATGGTCGCGCTTGCCGGTTGCGCACCCAAGGCGCAGCCGGGAATCCTCGAAGGAATGCTCCAAATCAAGGGTAACAGTCTTAACTTGAAGATAGACGAGCAGGAGGGGCTGGACGTTCGCGTGGTTGGGGTGCAAAGGTCGACGTGCCCTAGGTGTGTGTCGGGCATAGATTGGTGACGGAGCCTACAGCGTGGGCAGCAGGTTCTGTTTTAAGTTCTAGCCATGGGCCAGAACTTCATTCCTGACACGGTCAACCAGACGCTTCTGTTTCCCC
>Ga0224555_1004301_pt1 | contig 13245 bp, 15 predicted proteins | sample 714S23034metaG_FD_180687 | JGI IMG/M metagenome (GOLD analysis project Ga0224555, IMG submission 180687) | Peat soil microbial communities from Stordalen Mire, Sweden - 717 S2 30-34 | ecosystem: Environmental > Terrestrial > Soil > Wetlands > Peat | place: Sweden: Norrbotten County, Stordalen...
ACTCGTCGGCCAGTACCCCGCCGCGCACGGCCGGGCGGTGATTGAGCCGTCGGTCGCGGACCACATCCCACAGCGAGCCCACTGCGCCGGTCTTGGGCTCCCAGGCCCCGAACACCAGGCGGTCCACCCGCGCCATCACCAGCGCGCCTGCGCACATGGTGCACGGCTCGAGGGTGACCGCCAGCGTTGCTCCGGTCAGCCGCCACCCGTCGCCGAGCATGCCCGCGGCTGCCCGCATGGCCAGGATCTCGGCATGTGCGGTGGGATCACCGAGCGCCTCTCGCGCATTGACCGCGCGGGCCAGCTCGGTCCCGTCGGGCCCGACGACCACCGCACCCACCGGGACATCACGGGGACCAGCCGTCGCGGCGACCACCAGCGCGGCGCGGATCAGGTCTTCGTCGGAGCTCACCGTCCGAGACGGTCGATCACCGCCGACAGCTCGTCGGCGAAGCCCATCTCCCGCGCGATGCGGCCCAACTGCTCGTCGGCGTAGAGGTCGGTCTCGTCGAGAATGACGCTCAGCACCGCCTCAGGCAGACCCACATCAGACAGCAACCCGAGATCACCCTCCTCGAACGGGTCGGCGTCCTCCAGATCCTCCGGATCGATGTCGGCGTCCAGGTTGTCCAGCACTTCGGCGGCGATGTCGTAGTCCAGCGCCGCGGTCGCGTCGGAAAGCAGCAACCGGGTTCCCGACGGTGCAGGGCGCACAATCACGAAGAACTCGTCGTCGATGTCAAGCAACCCGAAAACCGCTCCGGCGCTGCGTAATTCGCGCAGCTCCGTCTCGGCAGCGGTCAAGCTGGACAGGGCTTTCGGCGGCATTGCTGAGCAACGCCATTTGCCGTCTTCACGCACGACGGCCACACCGAATCCGTCCGGCTTGTCCGCCTGCGCGGAAGCCCGTTGTGCTCCCATGGGCGCCTACGCTAGTCCCGCTGGAGCCCATTGACCAGCACACGACCAGCACACGACCAGCAAACCGACGTCGCGTCTAGCGCGATAGCACCGTGGGCTTTCCGGCGAATGTGCCAACCTTGGGGGGTGGCTCGTCCTGTTTTCAAGACACCGGTGTGCGTGCTGGGGCTGGGGCTGATCGGCGGCTCGATACTGCGCGCAGCCGCGGCGGCAGGCCGCGAAACCATCGGCTACAACCGCTCGGTCGAAGGAGCCCAGGCCGCCAGGTTCGACGGCTTCGACGCCACGACCGATCTCACCGCCGCGCTGGCTCGCGCCGCCGACATCGGCGCGCTCATCGTCCTCGCCGTGCCGATGCCGGCGTTGCCGATCCTGCTCGCCCATGTCAGCGAATCGGCCCCCGACTGTCCGCTCACCGACGTGACCAGTGTCAAGAGCGCAGTGCTCGACGCGGTCATCGCGGCAGGCCTGCAGGCGCGCTTCGTCGGAGGGCACCCGATGACGGGCACCGCGTACTCGGGTTGGGACGCCGGACATGCCCGGCTGTTCACCGGCGCACCATGGGTGATCAGTGTGGACGACCACGTGGACCCGGCGGTGTGGTCGATGGTGATGGAACTGGCGCTGGACTGCGGATCGTTTCTGGTGCCCGCCAGATCCGACGAACATGACGCCGCTGCGGCGGCCATCTCGCATCTGCCGCACCTGCTGGCCGAAGCGTTGGCGGTCACAGCTGCCGAGGTGCCGCTGGCGTTCGCACTGGCCGCAGGGTCATTTCGAGACGGCACACGGGTCGCGGGCAGCGCACCAGATCTGGTACGAGCCATGTGCGAAGCGAATGCGGGTCAACTGCTACCGCGGGTGGACCGGGCTATCGAATTACTGACTGAAGCCCGAGAGTCGTTGGCGCACAACCGCTCCGTCGCCGAGCTAGTCGAAGGCGGGCATGCCGCCCGCACGCGCTACGACAGTTTCTCGCGACCGGAGATCGTCACCGTGTTTATCGGCGCCGAGAAATGGCGTGAAGAGCTGGCTGCCGCCGGCCGCGCCGGCGGGGTGATCAGATCCGCGCTGCCAAGCCTGGATAGTCCACGATGAACCCGTCGGCGTCGACCGTGAGAGTCGTATCCGACACCGGCGAATGCACTCTGATCCCCTCGCCGGCCCCCCGGGCTGCACTGCTGTAGCTGACAGGCGCCGAAGTGACGGACATGTCCGGCAGCGTGACGTAAATCGTCGGCACCGTGATCGTGACGGCCCGCTCGTTCAGGCCGCACCGGCGGATCGGCAGCGCATTGAAGAACGGGCTGAAGACCACGTCGACGTCCAGCGCACCGTCGTAAGCCGCTCGAGACTCGCCCTGGTGGTCGGTGACCAACCACATGTTTTCCTCGTCGCGGGCGACGGCGAGCTGCCGTTCCCGCTCGGCCAGTGTGACCGTCATCCCCAGGCGCTTGGTCGCACCGGTTTCGTCGGTTAGCAGGTCGTAGTAGGCCGCGAATGCCGGGTGGCTGGCGGCGGCGGCGACCACGATGCGGCCGTTGGCTTTGATTCGCTTGCCGGACAATTGCACCCGCACCGATTCCATGCGCCTGGCATCGTGTGCGCGCCAGGTCAAGATCGCCGACCAGGAGCTGCTCGTCGAATCCGAGGGGGCTGGGCTCACGCGTCTACGTTAGGCGACGGCTCGGCAGATTTCGACGCCTGGCGCTGTGGGCTTCGACGCAGCCGACCGGTACCGGGGACCGACGCCCACACCGCGAATGCGAGCGCACCGTCCAGGATCAACGCCAATGCGGCCACCATCAGCGCACCGACCAGCGCGATATGGAACTGGCGCACGTTGATGCCGTCGATGAGGTAGCGGCCCAGGCCGCCCAAGCTGGCGTAGGCCGCCACTGTCGCGGTGGCGACCACCTGCAGCGTCGCGGTACGCAGCCCGCCCATGATCAGCGGCAGCGCGTTGGGCACCTCAACCCGAAACAGCACCCGCAGCTCGCTCATGCCCATCGAACGTGCTGCGTCGACCACCGTGCGATCCACGGCCGAAACCCCGGCATAAGTTCCCGCCAACAGCGGCGGAATCCCGAGCAGCATCAGCGCCACGATCGGCGGCACCAGACCCAGCCCCCACAGCAGCACGGCCAGCAGCAGCACACCCAGCGTCGGCAACGCGCGCAGGGCGTTGACCAGGCTCACCACCACCAGCGTGCCGCGCCTGGTATGGCCGACGATCAACCCGACCGGGATGGCAACCAGCGCCGAAACCGCCACTGCCGCCGCCGTGTACTCCAGATGCTCCAGGGTCCGGGCCGCCAGCCCCACCGGGCCCACCCAGTTGCCCGCTGTGAACAGATAGGACAGCGCCTGCGTGAGGAAGTTCACCGCGAACCTCCCACTACCGGAGCCGTCAGCAGCCGGCGGCCGGGCCGCGAAGCCCGGTCCCAGGGCGTCGCGAGTCGGCCGGCCAGCATGAGCGATACGTCGATGACGACCGCCACCACGAAGATGGTGACGATCCCGGCGACGATCTGGTCGCTCTTATTCGCCTGGTAACCCTCGGTAAACCAGGTGCCCAGCCCGCCGATGCCGATCACTGCGCCCACCGAGACCATCGAGATGTTGGTCACCACCACGACGCGTAACCCCGCCACCAACAACGGAATAGACAGCGGCAGTTCAACTTTGATTAGCCGACTGATCGGCCGGTGGCCGACTGCGGCGGCAGCGTCGCGCACCTGCGCCGGTACCGCATCCAGTGCCTCGAATACCGCTCGCACCAGTAACGCCGTGGTGTACAGCGTCAGCGCCACAATGACATTCGCCTCGTCCAGGATCCGGGTCGGAATAACCAGCGGCAACACCACGAACAGCGCCAGCGACGGGATGGTGAACACCACACTGGCGGTCACCGTAGTCAGTCGTCGCAGCACCGCTTTGCGCCATGCCAGCACACCCCACGGCAACGCGATCGCCAGACCGGCCAGCACCGGTACCAGCGACAGCCGTAGGTGGATCACGGTCAGCGTCCAAGCCGTGGGAAGGTGATGGATCAGATAATGCACGGCTAGCCCTGCCGATGAGAGTCCAAGGCGGCCAACACATCAGCGGCCCGCACTCCCCCGATCACCTTGCCTGCTTTGTCGACGGCCACACCCAGGGCTGCCGGCGACGACAATGCGGCATCCAGTGCCTGGCTCAGGTTGGCGCCCGGCCCGAAGAGCGAACCGACTGAGGTGACGCTGTCGCGCAACGATGCGCCGCCGCGGTGCTTGCGGACCCCACTCGCGTCGATCCAGCCCAACGGCGCACCATCGGCTTTGACGACCAATGCCCAGCCGTCGCGAGGCAGCGCATCGCCGATAGCGGACTCGGTGATTTGGGGGATGTCGTGGACCGGAAGTTGGTTCGCGTCCAAGAACTGCAGCCACCGGTAGCCACGCCCGGCACCGATCATCCCGGCCACGAAATCGTTGGCCGGACGCGACAGCAGCCGCGCCGGTTCGTCGTACTGCTGCAGCGAACCACCTCGACCGAACACCGCGACGCGGTCGGCGAGCCGGATCGCCTCATCGACATCGTGCGTGACGAACACAATGGTTTTATGCAACTCGGCTTGTAGCCGCAGTATCTCGCGCTGTAGCTGAAGGCGGACTATCGGGTCAACAGCCGAAAACGGCTCGTCCATCAACAGGATCGGCGGATCAGCGGCCAGCGCCCGCGCCACGCCGACCCGCTGCTGCTCGCCGCCGGACAGCTGCGCCGGATAGCGGTCGGCCAGCCTCGCATCCAAACCCACCCGCTCCAATACGGCGTAGGCGGCCTTGCGTGCCGCCCGTCGCGACTGCCCTTTGAGCACCGGCACCGTCGCGACGTTGTCGATAACCCGTTGGTGCGGCATCAGGCCCCCGCCCTGGATCACATAGCCGATGCCGAGGCGCAGTCGCACCGGGTCGACACCAGCGACGTCGGCGCCGTCGACGACGACGGTGCCCGACGTCGGCTCGGCCATCCGGTTGATCATCCGCATTGACGTCGTCTTGCCGCAGCCGGACGGGCCGACGAAAACAGTCAGCGTCCCCTTGGGCACTTCCAGGTTCAGCCTGTCGATGGCGACGGTGCCGTCAGCGTAGACCTTGTGGACGTCATGGAAGCTGATCAAGGTTCAACTCCGGATCGGATGGTCGAAGCCGTTGTCATGCAACCAGTTCCGAGCCGCCTGATCGGGGTCGATGCCATCGTTGCCCGACACCGAGGCGTTGAGGTCGGCCAGCCCGCGGCTGGTCAGCTTGGCCGAAACCGCATCCAGTACCTCTTTGAGCCGATCGGACTTCTTCTGCGAATTCACCAGCGGGACAATGTTTCCAGCGAGGAAATTGTGCGACGGGTCGTCAAGCACCACCAGGTGGTTCTGCAGGATGGCCGGCGAGGTGCTGAAGATGTTGGCCGCGTTGACCTTCCCCTCCACGAGCGTGCGAACGGTGACCGCACCGCCGTCGTCGCTGATCGCGACGAAGTTTCCGGGTGCGATGTCGAGCCCGTACCGCTGCCGGAGTCCGATCAAACCCGACGGCCGTGATTGAAAATCCGAGGGCGCGGCGAATTTCACCTCCGGTGAATGCGCGGCCAGGTCGGCGATCGTCTTGAGATTCCACTTGGCGGCGGTTTCGGCGGTGACCGTCACGGTATCGGTATCCGACGCAGGCGACGGTGTCAGAATCGACAGGTCCCCCGGCAACCGTCTGTACAGCTCCAACTCGACGGCGTCCAGCATGGTCGCGGTCGTATCCGGCTGCAGGTAGGACAGCAGGTTGCCGATGTATTCGGGCACCAGATCGATCGAATGGTCTTTCAGCGCAGGGACATACGTCTCGCGGCTACCGATCCCCATCTGCCGGCCGACATTGAAGCCGTTGGCCTGCAAGGCTTGTGCGTATATTTCGGCGACAATTTTGGATTCTGGAAAACTGGCGGACCCAACCACGATCGAGTTCACATTGCTCGATGCCCCGTCGAGTGGGTTCGAGCTGCCGCAGGCTGTCACAGCAAGGCATATGGCCGCGAGCCACACCGCCACGCGGTGCCCGCCCCGTCGCAGCATGCTCATAGCAACCGACACTATCGCCAGTTAGCGGGCGTTGGCTCGGTCACTACGGCCCACGTTGCCCATCTTTCCGCGTGGTTCGGTTTCCTTCCGCGCGGGAAAGGGTGAAGATGGCACCATGAGCAGCGATCCGTCCGTGTCGCCCGATCACCCACCTCAATCCGCCGCGCCGGCTCAACGCACCGACGCGCCGCCACCGGAATCGGCGGTGAAGTTCACTCGCACTGCCAGCGTGTGGACGTCGCTGACCGCGGGCTTTCTGATCCTCATAGTGCTGCTGATCTTCATCACGCAGAACACCGCATCTGCGACATTCGCCTTCTTCGGTTGGCGCTGGACCCTGCCGCTGGGGGTGGCGATTCTGTTGGCGGCAGTGGGGGGCGGGCTGATCACCGTCGCGGCTGGCACGGCACGGATCTTCCAGTTGCGGCGCGCGGCAAAGAAGAACCTGGCCGCCGGCCTATAGGCGACGACAGCTGACGCCTACAGATCAGACGTTCGCAGCTCGGTCAGCCCACGGGCGATCAACGGCGCGACGGTCTCCCCGACCCGGTCGGACGCGTCGGCGTCCGGGGTACCCGACATACGCCTGCGGAAATCGATGCCTGCCGCGATGATGGCCAGCTTGAAGTAGGCCAGCGCCATGTAGAAGTTCCAGTGCGCCAACGGCTGCCCGGAGACCACTGAGTACCGGTGTGCGAGCTCGTCGGCGACCGGCAATTGCGGCGAGGTCCAGGCGGCGTGCGCGTTGATGATCAAGTCGAGCGACGGATCGCGGTAGACGCACATCAGCGCCGCGTCGCTGAGTGGATCGCCCAGCGTGGAGAGCTCCCAGTCCACGACGGCACGCACCAGCCGCGGGTCGTTGGCGTCCAAAATGGTGTTGTCGATCCGGTAGTCACCGTGCACGATCGACGTACGGCTCTGCTGCGGAATCGCCTCCTGCAGCGCCGAGTGCAGGCGCGCGACGTCGGCGTCACGGTCGTCATCGGGCAGGCGCACGAGCTCCCACTGCGAACCCCACCGGCGGACCTGTCGTTCCAGATATCCGCTGGGCTTGCCGAAATCGGCGAGTCCGACCGCGGTCGGATCGACGGCGTGCAGGTCGGCCAGCACCTGGATCAGTCCGTCGACACAGCCATCGATGACCCGCTCGTCGCCCAACGCCTCGAGTTCGTCTCGACTGCGTACCACCTGCCCGGCAACGTATTCGACCATCTGGAACGGCGCGCCGAGCACCGACTCGTCGTTGCACAGCGTGACCGCGCGGGCCACCGGAACCGCGGTATCGGCCAGCGCGGCGACCACCTTGTACTCACGCGCCATGTCGTGCGCCGACGGCGTCAGCCCATGCAGCGGCGGGCGGCGCAACACCCACTTCGACGAGTCATCACCGACCAAGAAGGTCAGGTTGGAACGGCCCCCGGAAATCAGTTGCGCCATCAGCTCGCCGTCACGGTCGATGCCGGCCGAACGCAGATATCCGTCCAGGGCGGAAAGGTCGAGCCCGTCAAGCGTCGAGGAAGTCACCGGACTTGTCTATCACCGAGTGCCCGCCTCTCCCCCGCAAGCGGGAGGTACCCCCACCTCAGCCGTCCCGGCTGCATCGTCACCGGGCTCACCGCCGATTTCGCGGCAGCAGGTCCCACACGTGTTCGGTCCCGTTCACCGTCACCACGCTGGCCTGACCGGACCGGGAGAACAGCAGCCGGGTCACCGAGACGTAGTCGATGGGAAACGACAACACCCGCCTGGTTCCCAGAATCTCGTGCAGCACCACGTTGATCACCCCGCCGTGGCTGAACAACGCGACCGTGTCGTCGTGCTCCGCGGTGGCGGCGACGTTATCGACCGCCGCACGCACCCGCGCCCGAAACGCCACTTCGTCGACTGCGCTCGGCAAGTGCCCCTGCGCCATCCTGGCCCACTCCTGCGGATTCTCCTTACGGATCTGCTCGATAGGGATGTAGACCGGCAGCTCACGGTCGTACTCGGCGAAGCGGTCGTCGATCTCGACGGCCAGGCCGCGGGCGGCGGCGACCGGTTCTGCTGTCTGCAACGCGCGGCGCTGCGGGCTGCTCACCACTCGAGTGATCGGAAATCTCGCCAGCGCATCGGGCAGGCGCGCGACCTGCGCCCGTCCCTCGTCAGCGAGGTCGGGGTCGGCGCCCTGGCCGGGTTCGTTGCGGAGCGGCAACGCATGCCGGACCAGAAGCAGCTGCATGGATCTTTCCTGTCATCGGTGGCCGGGCAGTCTTCGGTGCTACAGCCTCGCATGCGCCGGAACGCCCTTGGCAACCCGGCGGAGAATGCTATTCTCCACGTAGAGAGTGGGGTGTGCGCATGACGGCGAGCGACGGCGGTACTCGGTTGGATGCGGGCGTGTTGGGACGCTGGCTGGACGCCAATGGCGCTCCGGGCGACGGCGAAGAGCCCATTCTCGAGCAGTTATCCGGGGGCTCACAGAACACGCTGTACCTGATTCACCGGGGCAGTCAGCGCATGGTGCTGCGGATGCCCGGCGCCCGTGCCGATGCGGCCCGCATCGACGGGCTGCTGCGCGAAATCCGACTGGTCCGCGCGCTGCGCGGCACCGACGTGCCACATGCCGAGCTGATCGCCGCCAACGACGTCGGCGATCTGCTCGGCATGCCTTTCTATGTCATGCGGGCGATCGACGGCTGGAGTCCGATGGACGGCGGCTGGCCGGCGCCATTCGACGACGACCTGACCGCGCGCCGCGGCTTGGCGTTCGAGCTCGTCGAAGGCGCGGCCAAGCTGGGCCGGGTGGACTGGCGCGCTCAGGGATTGGACGGCTTCGGCCGACCCGACGGGTTCCACGAGCGGCAGGTTGACCGCTGGCTGGCTTTCCTGGACAGCTATCGGGTACGTGACCTTCCCGGACTGGACGACGCCGCCGACTGGCTGCGCCGCAACCGGCCCGGGCACTACGCGCCGGGGATCATGCACGGCGATTACCAGTTCGCCAATGTCATGTTTGCGCACGGTGAGCCGGCCCGACTGGCCGCGATCGTGGACTGGGAGATGACCACGGTCGGCGACCCGCTGTTGGACTTGGCCTGGTGCCTGCTGGGCTACGACGGCGAAAACCCGCGCGAGGACGGCTTTTATCTGGACATGAAAGGGATGCCGACACGCAGCGAATTGCTCGAGCGCTATGAGAAAGTCAGCGGGCTGGCATGCGACAACATCGACTACTACCTGGTGCTGGCGAACTGGAAGCTCGGCATCGTGCTGGAAAAGACCTACGCCGCCGGCGTGCGGACCGGGAAGGTCGACCCCAAGATCCAGGATGCGTTCGGGGCGATGATCCCGCAGTTGATCGCCACCGCCGCCGAACTGGCGCGGTCACTATCACCGAAAGCCCACTGAGATGGGTTACGCTGACCAACTTTTCGACCTGACCGGTCAGGTGGTGCTGATCACCGGTGGTAGCCGCGGACTGGGCCGGGAGATGGCGTTCGGGGTAGCCCGATGCGGTGCGGACGTGGTGATCGCCAGCCGGAAGATGGAGAATTGTGTCGCCACCGCCGAACAGATTGAACGTGAGACCGGTCGCGCCGCGATGCCGTATCAAGTGCACGTTGGCCGGTGGGATCAGCTCGACGGACTCGTGGACGCCACCTACCAACGGTTCGGCAAGATCGACACCCTGATCAACAACGCCGGCATGTCACCGGTCTACGACAAGCTGACCGACGTCACCGAAAAGCTGTTCGACGCAGTGGTCAATCTCAACCTCAAGGGCCCATTCCGGTTGTCCGCCTTGGTCGGCGAACGGATGATCGCGGCTGGGCACGGGTCGATCATCAACGTCAGCACCGCCGGGTCGCTGCGCCCGGCGCCCGACATCATTCCCTACGCGGCATCGAAGGCGGGGCTCAACGCGATGACCGAGGGCCTGGCGCGGGCTTTCGGCCCGACGGTTCGGGTCAACACGCTGATGGCCGGCCCTTTCCTCACCGACGTCAGCAAATCGTGGAATCTGGACCAGGCAGCGCACAATCCGTTTGCCAACCTGTCGCTGCGGCGGGCCGGCAACCCGACCGAAATTGTCGGCGCCGCACTGTTTTTGGCCTCGGAAGCGTCTAGCTTCACCACCGGCTCGATACTACGGGCCGACGGCGGTATTCCCTGATATCCCCAGGACCTAGGAGTATTTGACATGACATGGGACTTCTCTACCGAACCGGAGTTCGAGAAGAAGCTCGACTGGATCCGCGAATTCGTCCGCGAAGAGGTCGAGCCGTTGGAGGTGCTGTTCCCCGGCTGCGAGTTCCTGCCGCTGAACGAGGAACGACGCAAAATAGTCGACCCGCTCAAACAGCAGGTTCGCGACCAAGGGCTATGGGCACCGCATCTCGGTCCGGAACTCGGCGGGCAGGGATTCGGCGCGGTCAAGCTGACGCTGATCAACGAGATTCTGGGTCGCAGCCCGTGGGCCCCGATCGTCTTCGGGACCCAGGCGCCTGACACCGGTAACGCGGAGATCATCGCCCGCTTCGGCACCCCGGACCAAAAGGACCGCTATCTGGCCGGCTTGCTGTCCGGCGAGATCTTCTCCTGCTTTTCGATGACCGAGCCCCAGGGCGGCGCCGATCCGCGGGTCTTCACCACCCGCGCCATCCGTGACGGCAAAGACTGGGTGATCACCGGTCGGAAATACTTCTCCAGCAACGCATCCGTCGCTTCCTTTTTCATCGTCGTCGCGATCACCGATCCTGATGTGCCGGTGCACCGCGGCGCCTCGACGTTCCTGATTCCGGCGGGCACCGAGGGCCTCAAGATCGAGGCCACTCACCATCTGGTTGGAGCCGACCCGCATGAACCTGGCCATTCGCTGGTGCACTACGACAGCGTGCGGGTGCCGTCGGACGCCTTGCTCGGAGAACCCGGCCAGGGCTTCCTCATCCTGCAGACTCGGTTAGCCGGTGGCCGACTGCATCACGCGATGCGCGCGATCGGGATGGCGCAGCGCGCAGTCGACATGATGGCGCGACGCGCGAAAAGCCGTTTCACTCAAGGTAGCCCGCTGGCCGACAAGCAGTTGGTACAGGAGTTCGTCGCCGACTCCTATACCGAGTTGACGCCCTTCCGGCTGACCGTGCTGCATGCCGCCTGGCTGATCGACAGCGGCGACGAGCGCGCAGCCCGCGCCGAGATCGCCACCTGTAAGATCCTGGCGTCTCAAGTATTGAAATCGATTGCGCTGCGGGCGATTCAGGTGCACGGCGCGCTCGGGCTCACCGATCAGCTGCCGCTGGTCAATGTCCTGCTGGGTGGCATTGCGCTCGGCCTGGCCGACGGGCCGACCGAGGCGCACAAGGTCAACCTGGCCCGGATGCTGTTGAAGAACTACGACGCCGAGAGCCCCGAGTGGCCCAGCGAAATGCTGGATATCCGCCGCGAGACCGCCCGCGCGAAATACGGTGACCTCGTTGACCGGTAGCCGGGTCACCGCGGCTGTCGAGCGTGCCCTCGACGACCGTCAGCGGGAAGCTACCGAGGAAGTCGAACGCATCCTCGCCGCCGCCGTTCAGGTCATGGAACGCGTGGCACCAGAACCGCCGCGGGTCAGCGACATCGTTGCCGAGGCCGGCTCGTCGAACAAAGCGTTTTACCGATACTTCGCCGGCAAGGACGACGTCATCCTCGCGGTGATGGAACGCGGCGTCGCGATCGTCGTTTCCTATCTGCAGCATCAGATGACCAAGGAGCCCACGCCGGCGGGTCAGGTACAGCGCTGGATCGAGGGCGCCCTCGCACAGGTCGCCGACCCACACCTGATCAGCATGAGCCGCGCTGCCGCAGGACAGGTTTCGACCACCGCCGACTGGCGCGCAGCAGATGATGAGATCCTGCGGCCGATGCGCGACCTGCTGACCGAACCGGTTGCAGCTCTGGGCAGCAAGGATATTGCGCGCGACGCCGACGCGGTCTTCCATTGCACGGTGACAGCCATGCGCCGCTACCTGGATTCGGCGCAGCGGCCCGGCTCGGACGATGTCGATCATTTGGTGCGGTTCTGTCTACGCGGACTAGGGGTCAGCTGATGCGTGCGGTTGTCTGTCGCACCTACGGACCGCCGGAAGACCTTGTCGTCGAAGAAGTTGCCGATCCGACGCCGGGTCCGGGCCAGCTGGTGGTGCGGGTGCACGCGGCGGCCGTTAACTTCCCTGACGTGTTGCTGATCGCCGGCAAGTACCAGGTCAAGATTCCGGTGCCGTTCACCCCGGGCAGCGAACTCGCCGGCGAGGTGGTTGCCGTCGGCGACGGCGTGCCGTTTCGCCCGGGCCAGCGAGTTTCGGCCACCACGCCCACCGGGGCGTTCGCCGAGCAAGCGCTGCTGGACTCGGCGGCGGTGGCCGAGATACCCGACGACGCAGACTTCGCGTCCGCCGCGGCGTTCGGCGTCACCTACCGCACCGCGTATCACGCCCTGCGATCCATCGCAGACGTCGCACCGGGCGATTGGGTGGTCGTCCTCGGCGCCGCAGGAGGCGTTGGTTTGGCCGCCGTGGATCTGGCGGTGGCCATGAAAGCCCGGGTGCTGGCCGCCGCGTCGAGTCCGGAAAAGCTTGAGCTGTGCCGGCTGCGCGGCGCAGAGGCGACGGTCGATTACGACCGAGAGGACCTGAAGACCCGCATCCGCGAGCTCACCGGCGACGCCGCCCGAGTGGTTCTCGACCCGGTCGGGGGACCCTATGCTGAACCGTCGCTGCGCGGTCTTGCCCGGGGCGGGATCTTCGTCACCCTTGGTTACGCCGCGGGCGCGATCCCGTCCATTCCGCTGAACCTGGTCCTGCTCAAGGGAATCACTATCCGCGGCATGGAGATTCGCACGTTCATGGTTGACAAGCCGGACGATGCCGCGCGAGACATGCAGGAGTTGACGCAGATGTTCACCGCAGGCGCGATCCGGCCATACATTGGCGCCCGGTTTTCGCTGGCGGACGCCGCGGCGGCGCTGCGGCATGTCGCCGACCGCAAAGCAATCGGCAAAGTGGTCATCGACGTGGCTTGATTTGGCCTGCATTCCCATCCGTCACACGAGCCTCTCTGCAGCGAGACGTGTGTTTTGCCCACCTAATGGGATCGGATCGGCGCGTCGCTGACGGTGTTTGGTTTGTTGGCGAGACGCTGGTCGGTGAGCCGCCGGTCGGTGAGCACTTTGCCCGCCAGGAACGATGTTGATTCCT
>Ga0224555_1004303_pt1 | contig 13239 bp, 19 predicted proteins | sample 714S23034metaG_FD_180687 | JGI IMG/M metagenome (GOLD analysis project Ga0224555, IMG submission 180687) | Peat soil microbial communities from Stordalen Mire, Sweden - 717 S2 30-34 | ecosystem: Environmental > Terrestrial > Soil > Wetlands > Peat | place: Sweden: Norrbotten County, Stordalen...
TCAACGAAGGCGTGGAAGAGATGGACAGAAACTTCCGCATCCACGAACAACAAAGAAGCTCAGGAGCCGCCTCTAATGAACGTTGAACGAATCGTCTTTCTCATATTTGCACCTGGAATCGCAGCTGTCAGCTTCGTCCTCGCGCTTGGCTTCGCAGGCGTCCGGCTTAACATCGCTTCCAATTCCCTCCCCTCAGGGCTTTACCGCATCGTTCCCGCAGCGAGCGGCAATGATCTTCTCATCTGCCCTACCGGAATCGCAGAAAAGGTCTCAATCGAAAGAGAGTATCGGGTAGAGAGCCTCGGATGCGGCGACGGATACGCCCCGCTGCTCAAGCCCATCGCTGCACGGGCCGGAGATACCGTGACCGTGAGCGAGGCCGGAGTCGCCGTGAATGGGAAACTTCTCCCGAATTCCAAACAATACCCCAAGGATGGAATCGGACGGCCCATGCCGCTCGTCCCGTTCGGAACCTATGCCGTCCTTCCTGGGACGGTATGGGTCATTTCTTCCTACAACCGCTTCAGCTTCGATAGTCGCTACTTCGGCCCAGTCAATCTCGATGAAAAGGTTCGATATGCAAAACTCTTCTGGCTCTTCTAAAACCGCCCTGATGGCCGGTTCTGTCGCACTGACAATCGGCGCTGTGGCGTGGTCCGGCCACTTCTTAACGCTCCTGGCGCTTCTCGCGCTGCCTCAGGTATTCGACACCGCGAAAGGACCGGCACAGCGCCTGACAGTTCTCGGCTGTTACTACGCAGCATCGATCTGGCCGGTCATGCCTGGAGCAACCCAATTCTTCGGCGACGACGCGGGAATGCATCCGCTCTCTATCGTGATCCTGTGGCTCATTTCGGCGGTTGTCCTGACACTCCCTTGGCTCTGGCTGCTCCTGACGCCCCGCATGAATACCGAATGGGCTCTTCCTATCGGGCTCTGTCTCACGGCTCTCTTACCGACCGGCGTCGTCAATCCTCTGACCGTTGCCGGAGTCCTGTTTCCAGCACTTGGCTGGGCCGGCCTGATCGCCACCATCATTCTCTTTGGAACCCTGTCGAAGTACAGGGTCTCTTCGCTTCTGTGTGCGGCGATGCTCGCCGCAATCTGCTACGTGTCGCACCCAGGAATTCCGACTGTTCCCCCAGCCTGGCAAGGTCACGACACCCAACTCGGAGGCTCCGAACTGTCCAAACAAACGACCACGGCGCTCTATAAGGGCGTCCTTTACGTTCAGGAGACCGCGCTCGACTCCAATGCCCAGATCCAGGTCTTTCCCGAAGGACTCATCAATCACTGGACACCGTCCGCCGAGGGCTTTTGGCAATCAACCTACTCTGAACTACGACAGAACCGTCAGTCGATTCTCTTCGGCGCGGAAGAGAACCTGCCTCACCGCGGTCAATATCGCAACGAGCTTCTCCTGCGTGGTGAATACACTGCGACATTCCAACAGCGAGTCCCGATTCCATACGCCATGTGGAGACCGTGGGACAAGATCGGTGTCCCCATTCACTATTTCGGCCCGTCGATTCTTTTGGTCGGTCCCAGGCGCGCAGCGCCCATCATCTGCTACGAGCAACTCCTCATTGCTCCCATCCTCATCTCCATGGAGCACAATCCCGAAGTCATCGTGTCGATCGCAAACGACTATTGGACGAAAGGCACATACATCGCCGAGATTCAGCAATCCACCATCGAAGCGTGGTCGAGGCTGTTCTGGATTCCCGTAGTGAGTGCGACAAACAGATGAAACAGCTTCTATCGATTCTCTCAATTCTTCTCAGTGTGGCCGCGGCCTGTGCTCACGCACAGGGCCCCACGGCCACCAGTCTCGAACCGAACGTCCGCTATTCACAAGACCAAATGATCGTTCTCTTCAAGAACTGCGCGCCTCACGCTGCACTCAATACCATGCTCGCCGTAGCAACAACGGAATCCGGCTTTCACCCCTACGCAATCAGCATCAACAGTCCTCAGAAACTCGCCGGCAGGGTGGGACTCTCGAACCAGACGATTGAGCTTGCCCGCCAACCGAATTCCAAGCGGGAGGCTGTCCTTTGGATGCGCTGGCTCCTCCAACACCGCATCTCCGTCTCCGTCGGACTTCTCCAGGTCAACACCGACAATGCCGCCCAATTTCACCTCAATCCGGAACGGCTCTTCGATCCTTGCACCAACATCGCCGTCGGCGCCAACCTCCTTGCCGAAGCCTATGCCGATCAAAAACAGGCGGCGCCGAACGACCCCGATGCACTGCTTCACGCGCTGTCAATCTACAACAGCGGAACTGCGAACTTCGGCTTTTACGACGGATACGTTGATCGCATTCTCAGGAATGCCAGACCATAAAAGAGGCTCCGCTCATTCTGTTCACTGCTGGTTTGGTTCTGATCTTCGCCGGGCGTATCCTTCGCTACCTTGTTCTCTTCAACAGCTACGACTGAGTTCACCCTGCATCGCACCACCCTCTCGAAGACAACATCCAGTCCGCAATTCATCCTCCGGCCATGTTAGGAGGGAGCACCCTCCCTCGCTGCGGCCCGCTTTCGGTCCTCCTCTACCCACCCCAGCGGGACGAAAACCCCGCAACGCCCCCACACATCTCGATTCAACGCCAAAGGCGTCGCTTCGCTTGCGATCAAGGCATTAACCGTTGGGGGGACTGGAAAAGGGGGCTGGCCGATGAGAACTGCGCCTTCCAGTCAAAGGTCGGCTAGCTGGGACGGCGCTATAATTCCCGAATGGTACTTGAGGACATCCTTTCCTCCATTGATGCAGAGATTGCTCTGCTCACCCAGGCCCGCGCTCTCTTAGCGGCCGGCAGTTCAGCGGTCACCAAAGCGCCGGCTAAGGTCGGCCGGCCACCCAAGGCGGCGGTCAAGTCGCCAAATGCCTCACCACGGAAGAAAAAGCGGTTTCTCTCGCCCGAAGGCCGCGCCCGTATCGCCGAGGCCGCCAAACGGCGTTGGGCGGCCCAGAAGAAGGCTGCGGCCAAGTAAACGCTACGACCGCTCGATATCGAAGAGGTCTGCCACTCTTAAGAGAAGGCCATTCGATCCAGCCCCGTGCGCAAGATGATGGGCTCGAATGCTTCGTCGATTCTACGAGACGAAGATTTTTCGACCCCTTGAACGGTTTCTGAAATTGAAGATTGCACCACCGGTTATTGGACGCCCGGTGTAATCCCGGGAATCACAATTCGCCGGCCTTGTTGAGGGCTCCCTTCGGGGCAGATGAAGCTGTAACGAGTTCCGGTATCATCGTCTTTTGCGATAAAGGTGAAATTGCTCTTCAAGCGGGTGCCAGGGTCAAGTTCAACTCCGCTCCAAGAGAATCCAGCCGAATCGGGGTCGCTCTGACTCCAGCGATTTCCGTTTTCATCCAAGAGATAACAAGAAATAGTTTGCACTACAAATCGTATTGGCTTGTCTGATAATGATTCTGCCGTAATTGAAAGGGTTAAATGATTTCCATCTTTTCGCGCTGCACCAGCACTTAAGCGGTAATATGCCGTCACAAAAGTTTCGGCCTTGGAAGCTTCAGGGACATGTTGCGCGCCCGTCGGGCTTGGAGGCTGTCCTTCAGGATTTTGAACCGCCGGAGAAAGCGGCGATTGGGTCTGAGTCGCTGGATTGCCCTCAGAAGGCTTGAAGCGCACCGCAGCCTCCTCCGCCAGTTTTTCGGCATCCCTTTTCTGAATATCGTGTAGAAGCCAAGCAGCACGAGACTCGCTCAACTGAGCTTGCCAGATCACTGCAGAATTCAAATTGACCAACGTCACTGTCAGCACTACCCCGTCAGGACTATCTACCAGTTCGCTGCGAATGAACCCGTCTGCGCGAATCTGGCGCACAAACTGTGCGGACGCAGTTCCACCGTGCGAAATGGCATCAAGGTCTTTCTCAAGCTGATTGGCCCTTACGAGTTGATCCAGATGACGGCGCTCAAGAATGTTGAAGACTTCGTGCTTCTCAGAAAACGCCGTTTGAAGTGCCTCGGTCAGTTCTGGCGCAACCGGGCTGAATTCCCCCTTAATATTAGTGTCTACGTCAAGGACGTATACGGCCATTGGCTTCATTGCAGTTGTCTGCCCAAAGCAAGGGATGAGCGATGCCAACAGGATGCAAAGAATCTGGCATGACTTTTGAAGATCAACATTCATTTTGCCCGTCCTCGTTCATTTCAGCTTGCAGTTTGCCGGAACTGGTTCCGGCTTTTCAAGAGGCACAGAGACGATCGCTGAGCAAGTCCAATTCGGGTACTCGACTCGAAACCGATAACTGCCGCCTGGAAGTCGAAACGTAGCGATACCAGAAGAATAGCGTGCTGGATGGCCAGGCAGTTCATTCACGTAAAACTGAGGATCAGTTGCATCATTGTGCAAGATTAGAGTGAATTCTTGAAGGGGCGCGTTTGACCTGGAGGCAGTTGTCAAGGTGCCCCTGCTCAATGGGGCCAGTGTCTTGTTCATCGGGTTGGGGGTGGTATTCGGAGGCTCGACCTTTGTTTGATCCTTTGCTGAGTAGTCTTGGTGGCTCAGCCAGCCCATCCATCCATAAAATGCAACGGCAATAAAGAGGGCAAAGGCACCGAGCACTGGATGTCGTAGATGACCAACTGCCCAACTACACCATGCAAGCAGACCAAAGCCGATCAAAAGCATCAATAGCCCTAACAGGCGCGGAACAGGCACCCTACTCCATTGAAGCCCCCCTTCGGCAATCGCAATTGCCAATGCAAATACGAACCCGATCTGATTGAGGCGGGATCTCTTAGTTCGATCAATCATGGCCCAAAGTTTACCACCCCTAAATGGCTGTGAAGTCTCGGCTTCCGTGGGCGAATTGCAGATCTTCTGAGTCTTCCTGTCCTCGGCCATATCGAGACTCGCTTTTCTAGTCTTTTCACAGGCCGTCGTGTTTTCCATCATCGCCCCGTGCTTATGCCGGTCTTAATCGTGAACCTTGGCAGAGCCGGGCTTGCCACTGCAAGGGTCGAGATGAACGGCTGATACCGTCCAGTTCTGTGTCGCCCTGTTGCTCTGCCCTGCCGATTTTCACGAGGCTGGCAATTAAGCCTGGCCAAACAGAACGGAGAATCGCCATATTTGAAAAGAACAACAAATCGAATGGGAAGGCTCGGACGCATCCTGCCTATCAAGTCTGGGCCTACAACACTGGCGCGCCAGGAGAAATAAAAGACGAATCCCCCCGGACCAAAACCGGAGCAGTCTGGACGCACGAGATTGGCAAGGACTACACCTTGCAACTCGACCTCATATAGCTGAACGACCGCGTTATCATCCCACCGGTTCCGGCACTTGGGACAAGTTCAATGTCAGCACAATTAAACTTTAGTGCTCTCGATTTCTTATATTTCTGCTGTATCATATATACATGACAATCCCAGTAAGAACACAAGCTGCGAGCGATCAAGCTATCCAGAACCACCGATATCGTCCTTTAGGTCATCAACAAATGTGCTCGCAAGTCTTCTCTTTCCACAGAGTTTGCGGCCTCGGTGGCACTGACGATACACGACACCCAGCACCGTTGCGCTTTCGCTCCAAATTCAGGAGGACAGAATGCACCACATATCGCCTTCTTCTCTCGTAGTATTCAGCGCGATTTGCCTGCTGTACGCACTGGTAGTTCTTGCCATCTTGCAATTCTGCAAAGTCGCAAAGCTCGAACCCAATCCCCCAACTTCCTCCACCATGCGCGTTGAGCTTACGATGAGCGCCTGCGCTCCAGCGGATGCAGATCCCGGCAAGTGCGAAGGAACCTGCATCACCACAACATTCATCTTCGCCGACGAGCTGGAAAAGACGGTCGCAGATTTCCTCGCCGGTTACCACTCACCAAGCCACTCAGATCTCTTGGGCTTCTTGCAAGAGACCGGCGGGCCTATTGCCGGCCTCTTCATCACTCGACAGGACGACAGCCACGCTCGCAGTTTGACGCTCCTCGGCAGAGACGCCGAGGATGTGTCGTCCTTCCTCACGCATTGTTTCAACTGCCAGCTTGCGGCCGGTACGAATGAACTCCAAAACGAACACGTTTCCCTGACGGCCTAAACTCGCTGGCCGCAAAACATCAACCTCCATGAAACCAATCAGAAAGGAAGCATCAACACTATGGCCGGTTCAGTCAATCTCACGATACTGCTGGGCAACGTCGGAGTCGATCCGAAGATCCAGTACACCACTAACGGAACTCCCGTCGCCCGCTTTACCCTGGCCACCAACAACCAGTATGTGGACAAAAGCACAGGAGAAGTGAAGGAAACCACCGCTTGGCACAACCTCGTCATGTACGGCGAAAAGCCCGCCGACCTTATTAAGAAGTACGTCAAGAAAGGCAATCCCCTCCATATAGTCGGTCATCTCGCATACAGGCGGTGGACCGACAACGACAATGTGCAGCACAACTTTACCCAAGTCGTCATCGACAGTTTCACCCTCCTCACCCGCCGGCCGGCCTCCTCGGTCAATGAATCAGCACCGGACCCCGCTAGCGAAACCGGGACCGCCCCGATTTCGGTCGAGGCCGACAACAGCACCGAGCTAACCGACGACTCGCCGTTCTAGCAACCTGCACAGCAGAAGGAAAGGGGCCGATGGCCCCTTTTCCTTGTTGAACAAGCAAAAGCTCAACGAGCAGGAAGCATACCGAGGAACGACGCAGTGACCTTCATCCGCTACCACTTGATGGTTCCTGATCCAGCCCTGATTGCACCATGGCCGTCTTCGACAGCGGCAGAAGCAATGCAGGATAGCGCCAAGCAATCTCGAACACGGGCAACATCCGGCGCATCTCCAAAATCGAATGCAATTGAGTCTTGTAGGCGGTCTGGTCGCTCTGTGGGCCCGGCTTGCCCTTACGGGCCGGGGACCGACCGCACCCGGCGCGCCAGCCTAAGGCACTGGCGCTTCGGTTGCTCCATGTCGTTCCCCTCAAGCCGTCCCGACGACGCGAACGTCCTCCCTTGGGCGCTCCTCAACCCCCTCAGCTAGCTGTGACGGGGGATTTCGGATCGCCCCCTCGGAGAGGACTCCAGCATGACCGCCCTACAGATTTTCTTCAATTCGCTTCGGTCCAGAACGATCATGCGCGCCATTTGGATGCCGGTGCTGATCGGTATCTTGCTGATCGGCGCCTGCATTCCTTTAAAGCATCATGCCGCGCCGGCCAAACCGCCTCAGGTGATGCAGCCAAAGGCAACGCCATCTTCCAAGGCAATCAGCCGTCAGCGCGCGCTGGGCGCTGGGAAAACAAAGAGCCACCCACCGAGTTTGGACCGACACTCCGTGTGCCCTAAGCGAATGCCTCCTTGCGGTACACACTGGCCTTAAACCTTGTACGGCCCATAACCGCAATGTAGCCACCGTTAGGAGAAAGCTACCATGACCCGTCATACTTGCCTTATCGCATTCGTCGTTCTGTTTCCACTCGTAACTCTCGCGCAGCCTAACCACGTCGTCATGGTGTCGCACGAGACAGCTATCGCCGAAGCAACATCGGTCTGCCTGACTGAACTGGACGCGTTTGCAACCATTGCCAAACAGTTCCCTCGGCCTACCAACTGGACCTTCTACATTGTCTGCGACGAGAAGACGTGGAAGGATATCGTCCACGCAACTGGGACAGCCAAGTAGGGCTTTGACTACTTCAGCGTGACACCGACCCCCGGTGCCTCCGTCGATATGACGAAGAGGGTCTCGTACATCCGGGGATGGGCGCTCATTCACCCCAAGAAGGCAACGCCGGAGCCGGAGTTCATCGTTGCGGACACTCTAGCTCGGGTGATCCTCAACACCACGGATGATGCCGTTGCGCGTAATCAGGTGCCGATGAGCGCAAAGGAAGGCGTGAAATACAAGCTCAACGGTGCACCGCTGAGCGGGAATCCTCTGGTGAAAGCGAACACGCGCAACGGACAAATTGGTTTTGTGCTGGCGCCGGGGAGCTACACGTTCGATATTCAATTGCGAAGCATTCTAGAGACCTCAGTGTGGTGAGGTTTTGCCGCTTTGTTGCGAGGTCAACGGGACGAGCGGAGCCCGTCGCCTGTACAAAGACTGAATCGAGCCGATAGGCTTTGAGTTTGCCTGCGGGCACAGGTGCGAGCGCCCGCATAACACAGAAATGGAGAAGGAATGCCGATCGCAATCTTGGCTGGAATCGGGTGGCACACGGTGGGAGCGGCATGTGCCGCGTCGTTTTACGCACCTATCGAGAAGGTGAAGAAGTGGTCGTGGGAGACGACCTGGGCCGTAGCCGGATTCTTCTCCTGGATTCTGCTGCCGCTAAGCATAAGCTACATTCTGCTCCCGCACTTCGGCGCCTTCTATGCATCGCAGCCCGCCGGCCTCTTGTTGAAAGTGGCGCTCTTCGGCGCCATGTGGGGCGTGGGCAATGTGAGTTACGGCCTGACCATGCGGCACCTCGGTATGTCACTGGGAATCGGGGTGGCCATCGGCGTGACCCTGGTGGTGGGAACGATTGTTCCGCCTATGCTGCACGGCCAGTTCATGGCCAAGTTCGCCAGCCGCGGCGGATTGTGGAGCATGGCCGGCATTGTGGTCGCGCTGATCGGCGTGGCAATCGTCTCCTATGCCGGGCACCAGAAGGAAGAACGACTGGGCGCCGAGGTGAAGGAGTTCAACGTGATGCTGGGCCTGGCGCTGGCCGTGATGTGCGGCATCTTTTCCGCCGGCTTTTCGTTCGGGCTCGATGCGGCAACTCCGCTGCGCACCGCCGCATTGCAGGTGGGATTGAGCCCGCTCTACGCGCGGCTGCCTAGTTATGTGCTGATCATGGGCGGCGGCGCAATCGTGAATATGATCTACTGCTTCAGCCGCCTGGCGTTCAAGAAGGACATTTCGCTGCGCGCCGACCTGGCACAGCCGAGAGCAACCATTATCAAGAACGGAAGTCTGGCTGCGGCGGGGGGCATCATGTGGTATCTGCAATTCTTCTTCTATTCGTGGGGCGAAGCCAACATTCCAGTGCGGCTCGATTACGTGAACTGGATGCTGCATATGAGCATCTTCGTGCTCTGCGGCGGGCTGGTGGGATTGGCGCTGGGCGAGTGGGTTGGCGTGGGCAAGCGGCCGATTCGGCTGCTGTGGGCCGGGATTCTCATCATCATTGCCGCGGCAAATCTCGTGGGGCTGGGGATGGCGTCGTAAGAACAGGGACCGAGGGAACAAGGGACCGAGAAAAACAGGGCGCAAGGGACTACGGTGCTCGGGGGCTACGAAATCATCGTCGCAAGGTCTGGCTCTTGTGGGCAGAAGGAGTTCCTTGTCGAGGGCTTGCGCGATGAGGTCGGCGCGGAGTTGGTCTACGGTGGTGAAGATCAGCGCTTTCATGCCGAGCGTCGCGGCAGCTTCGACATTCACTTCCCGATCGTCGATAAAGAGCGACTCCTCGGGTCGCGTGCCAAGTTTTTCTAGCGCATAGCGATAAATTGCCGGATCGGGCTTGGCCATGCGCAATCGATAGCTCCACACCAGCACGTCGAAGCGCGAAAGCCATTTGAGCTCGCGTTCCACGGCCTGCTGCACGGTATCGCCAACGTTGGAAAGAACGGCGGTAAGGATTCCGCGCGCATTGAGCGTGCCCTCCCATGCCAGCATGGCCGGATTCAGCGTCATCCACATGCGGGCGTCCCAATGCATGAGCTCAGCAATGGCGGAAGGGGCCAGCGTGAGTTCGGCTTGATGAAGAATGTCGCGCCAATAGGCCTCGCCGGTGAGCTTGCCTTCGTCAAAGGCGTGAGGCCGGTCATAGACCGGCCTTCAGTCGTTCCACCCCAAGGCATTCCAATTACCGAGCGGCAACCGTCACCGTCCCAGCGTTTCCGGTTCTGACGGCAACCTCCGGAGCAGCCCGTAGCCGGAAGTACACGGGTATAACCTCAAACGGTCGTTTCTCACCGGCAGTCTGAGGCATCACGCGGGGCGCGTCGTTCAGCCGCACCTCCCCGGTCCATGGATCGACTACCAGGTTCGAGCCGAGCGGCAAAGCGGCAAGCTGGTGAGGGTTTCCCGGTTCCAATCGAGGACTTTTCTCTGCGAGCAGCGCGAGCAGCCACGGCTTCCCCGCTGGAGAGATCAACGAATCTCCCGTTTCCGGCCTATACAACTCATTGAGTTTTCCAATGCCCAGGGCCATTTGCTGGTAGTAGAGACCGATGCCTTCCAGCTTGTCCCCGTACATGCTCTTCTTCAGCAGGTTTACGGCGACTCCGGCCGCCTTCTCATCTTCCTTGTCCGAATGCGCGAGCAAGAGGTCTCTACTGACTTTTCGGTCCGGGAACATCGTTCTGTCCGCAAAGGAGTAGCGTGTGTCCACGGTGTTGCTTTGAATTACGCGGGCGAGTTCGAATGCGACCACGGAAGCGATCGCTTCCTCGCTGGGAAGTGTTTCGATCAGACCCTTGCTGATGAGAATCGTGTTGCCCACGGTTGTCGCTTCGATGGGCGTGGTTAGCAGCACGCGGCAATGCACGGGCTCTCGGAATGCGAGATCACTCGGGACGCTCAGGTTGACCACAATTTGATCGAGGACGCTATCGAAGCTGCTTTGCGGGGCGAGAATGCCAGCGCGTTCCAACTTGTCGAGGATGTTGCTTGCGGCCAGATCCTTCCACGCCTGCAGCGATGCCAACGGGTCCATGTCCGTCCCGTCGTCGCTTCGATCCACGGCATTGTTCACGGAGATTGTCACCGAAGACAGCGGATCGTGTAGCCGGGCGTCGAGGCCGAATCCCCAGATGCGTATCTGACCATGCACAACTCCTCCCGGTACAGGCTCCTCGACGTAGACGGCCGCAGGCAGCCAGACCCCCGGCTTGACGTTCAATCGCCATGAGTCGAAATGGAGGTACTGGGGATGAGACTCGGAACCGTTGCCGGCGAAGGTTCCTGAAAAACGGACCAGATTGCCGTGCTCTTCAATCCAGAACCGGCCCCGAAAATAACCGGGCTTCGCCGGCCGGACATCGTAGACGGCAGTCTTCACATTACCGATGAACTCGCTGTGAAGGAACTCAAACTCGAATTCGCCAGGGTCAAACCCATGGATGTCGGGAGAAAGCATCTCGATGAACCCGGCAGAGTTGAACGATATGGAAGCATGGCGCACCGATAGACTCGCGAACTTCCACGCAGTTGACAGCTTCGAGCGTTGCTTTTCCGGCTGATCGTACAAGGTCTCCCGGATCGCACTGCCAAGGTCGATCCGGTGCAGATAGTACCGATCCGTAACCGGAGTTTCGCTATTCCTGCCCACCACCTGTAAATAAGTTTCGACAAGAGGAGCGCGTTTTCCAATGCTGGCGAGCATCGTATTCTCGTTTGCGGCCATCCGGACGATGAGTGGGTCCTGCGTTTGTGAATGAACACACTCGACACATGCGGCGAGCAACATCCAGGCCGCGAAGAACTGACCGATTCCCTTCCCGTTCATGGCCTCTCCTCAAGGACGAAAGTGATAGGTGATTCCCATGCCGATGGACCAATAAACCGAGCCGCGCGGCCCAAACGGCAAATATTGATTCTGCAATTGCACTCCGCGGATTCCCCATCGCGGCGTGAGCTGGTAATCGGCGCCAACGCTTGTGTTGAACGCCAGGCCCCATTTCGGGGCCGTGTAGAGATACATCAGATCGTTGGAGCTGGTTCGAGTCATCCCGCCGAGAACGCGAGCATAGGGAGTCCAGTGCTTGAAGCTTCGGCAGTATCCCGCGCCTCCGGCCGCAGAGATGAGCTTCTGTCCGAGAGGTTGACCGCTGGAGTATTGAGCAGATCCGACGATCTCCCAGGGATAGAAATGGCGCGATGCGTATTCGACGCTGCCGCCGCCCAGATGAGTTCTTTCAAGATTCGTTGGAGTCACTTGCAGAGAGTAGTCATCGACTGTGTACAAAAACGTAGCTGCCAGTTGGTCTGGAGCCCAGTCGTAACTGACCTCGTGTCTCGCTTGAGCAAACAGTGCACTACCAGCGAACGAGACACCCAGGATGATCGTTGCCAGAGACCGCCATATTTTCATAATTTCGACCCTTCCTTTTGGGCGATGCACCTATTGCGCCACTACATGCAAGGTCATCGTGCTCGAATGAGTGATTGAGCCAGACGTTGCCACAACTGTCAGAGAGTAGTACCCTGGCGGCGTTCCGTTGGATTGCACGTAACGATTCGATCCGATGCAGCCCGTTACGGCTGTCAAGAGAAGCGCCACTCCGATCCAGATCGTCGTGCGATAGCGCAGCTTTCTGCGCGAGGAAGAACCCCACCCGAACAACAAACCCAGAATCCCAAGCGTTGCAACCGTTGTGCCGATTGTGGTCACAGTCAAGGTGGTCGTGACTGCACTCGATGCCGAGGCTGCTCCGGGCGCGGGGATCGTGATTGAGTTCTGCGCGAAGTTGCACGAACTCTCGATTGGCATGCCGGTGCATTGCAACTGGATCGTGCCTGCAAATCCATCGAGAGGAGTGACTGAGACAAGCGCCGTGCCGGATGCTCCCTGAACAACCGTCATTGTCGATGGAAGACTGATTGTGAAATCGGGAGGCCCTTCGACGATCTGAGATAAAGTCGTAGAGACAGACGAGAGATAATCGGTGTCACCGCTATACAGTAAGCGTCTTGTCTTCCCCTCTGGACACGATTGAGGGTGGGTCATGACGATTGGTGCATGGGATCATCGGTTGCGCGGATACGTCGGTCGATAGCGGAGAAGCGCCGGATTGTGGAGGTTACGTTCATGCCGGGGCAGAGCGTGGCGCGAGTGGCGCAGGCAGAGGGTGTGAACTCGCATCAGGTGTTTCAGTGGCGTCGGGCGTACCGCAAGGGCGAGCTGACGGATGCCGGTGAGCGCTCGACGGCGCTGTTGCCTGTGGTGATGTCCGCTGCGAGTGGCGATAGTTTGGCTGAGCGGCAGCGGGCCGTGCAGCTTGGACCTGCACCGCTGTCAGGGGTGATCCACATCGAGTTGCCTGGCCGTGCTTCGATCAGCGTGGGGAGCGGGGCGAATGCGGCCCTGCTGCGGACGATTCTGGAGAGCTTGCGCAAGTGATCGAGTTGCGCACGGGCACGCGCATATGGATCGCGGCGGGCGTGACCGATATGCGGCGCGGCGTGTGACATGAAGCTGATTCAACGAATGTTCAACATGGATTCATCATGAACTGAACCTGCGGTTCCGTCCGCAGTAGTCTATCGGC
>Ga0224555_1004304_pt1 | contig 13239 bp, 11 predicted proteins | sample 714S23034metaG_FD_180687 | JGI IMG/M metagenome (GOLD analysis project Ga0224555, IMG submission 180687) | Peat soil microbial communities from Stordalen Mire, Sweden - 717 S2 30-34 | ecosystem: Environmental > Terrestrial > Soil > Wetlands > Peat | place: Sweden: Norrbotten County, Stordalen...
TAGTTGGAGTGGTCACGCAACGCTCCGTCCTCAACGCGCTCGAGGCCCGCTATCCGGTGCTGCGCGGGACGATCCGCGACCAGGTCACCGAGCAGCGCCGGCCGTTCTTGCGGTTCTTCGCCTGCGAACAGGATCTCTCCCATGAACCGCCGGACGCCCTCCTGCCCGAAGCAGTCGCGACCGGGGCTGAGCCTTTTATGGTCGTGGGGGCCATAGCCGGCGGCTAGTAGCCCGAGTCAGTAGCTGTGAAATAATCATGGAACAACCTTCTCACCACAGAGACACAGAGGCACGGAGGACCGAAAACAAAGGGGCTTTTCAATGCGCCTCAGTGCCTCTGTGGTTAATGCATTTGGCTGCGAGGTGGATGGCGACCAGAGGATTTACCAGGACATGGGAAATTAAGAATGACGTTCGATTACCGGCGCCTAAGCCCGTTCTTCGTTGTGCTGGTTCGAAAACTTGGCATCGGGTTTCAATACCCGGGGCTGCGCGACTCAGCGCCGCGATTGGCGATGCCAGCCGCCACCCAGCCCGCCCAGGTCAATAATCACCGCGATCAGCAGCCACACAAGATTGATTCCCGCCGTCGGCATGCCACTGTTAAGTTCCCATGCATATACGATGGTAGTGAGCGGCAGGAAAATGAAGCCGATTACCGGCAGCACCAGACCACCGTGGAATGCGCGCTGTAGGTAGGTCGAAAAGAGCCACATCAGCACAAGCGCGACGCGCGGAAAAAGCAGGAAGACGAACAGAAGGACGCAAGGCACAGTCAATCTCCTTCTTGAAAACTGTCTTATCATAGCAGATTGACAGTGGCACTGGCATGAGATTTTCCATCGTCCGAGCTATACCCGAAACATGGGATGCCTGGAACCTGCCACGACCATCCGGCTGCAAGGAACGCCTCGATAAACCGAGGATCCCGAGGACCGATTATACTTGAGCTTGCGTGGGGGAACCTGTAATCTTAAAGGAAGAAGGAGACCTTGCTGTGGCAGTTCGAATCGAAACGCCGTTTCCATCCGTGCATACAGTTGCCAAAACCGTAGGAGTGTCGGCGGAGCGGGTGAAGGAAATAGAGCGGTTGGTGGAAGCGCGGCCCAAGGCGGCTCGGCACAGTCTTGTTTCAAATCGGCGGTCCGGCAGCGGGCGGAGGAGCGCAAGGTCGCGAAGCGGCCGGCGCAGTTAGGTACTTGCCGCGTACGAGGGTCAGCCTTTTTCTTAATATCCCCTACGATGCATCTTTTCGGGATTTATACCTCGCCTATATTGCCGGTGTTAGTTCCTTCGGCTTGGTCCCACGCGCCACACTGGAAATCCCGAGCGGGGAGAGGCGGCTGGACCGGATCCTTTCCCTGATCCGCAGTTGCGCGTATTCACTGCACGACCTTTCCCGAGTGGAGCTTGACCCTCACCCACCCAGAACTCCCCGGTTCAACATGCCGTTCGAGCTCGGGCTGGCGGTCTCCTGGCAGAAGCTTAAGCGGGCAAACCACACGTGGTTTGTCTTCGAAGCGATGCAGAGGCGGGCCGAGAAATCCCTGAGCGACATTAGCGGCACTGATGTCTATATCCACAACGGCAACGTGCGCGGTGTTTTCACGCAGCTTTGCAATGCCTTCGTCCGGCTTAAGTCTCAGCCCACGACGCAGGATATGGAACAAACCTATCTCCGTCTGCGCGATCTTTTGCCCGAATTCCAAACGCAGACCGGAGCAGACTCACCTTTCGAGGCCCGGATATTTCGAGACTTGGTGGTGGCCGCCCGCGCGCTGACGCAGCGAAAATGATGCAGGTAGACGCGCCTCCGCTTTTTGCCTCCTCTCTGCCGCCTACCTCGTCGGAGGTTAAACATTTCCCAGAGGCAAGTCGGCGGTAAGGCCGTTACACGGCCAAGTGGGGTTTAGCACTGAGCCCGCCCATCTTAGGGGCGTGGTGTTAGCCGGTAGGGACGGTCAGCGCATTATGGAGCGTAGGCTTTCCCTATCGATGAAATCCAACATTTAGAATCGAGCTGACTGTGGGTACCCTTTGACATTCGGCGATCCCTCGAGAAACACCTAGAGGCCCATCCAGAAAGGGCCCTTTGGGAAATTCCTATGCCGGAAACAAAGGACTTACGACCCGATAAATCGCCGAAACCCCGGTTTCCGGATGGGTCTCTAGGGTTAGGAATGTGTTGACAGCAGATGCCCTCTAAACTGGTCGGAAGGTAAGGACGGTCTCTGTACGCATTCGTTTGCCCAGAGGTTCATTACTTCGCCTTGGCATTGGGAGATAGCGGCTGGCATGGGGTAATTCCCGTTCCATCTGGTGGACCAATCGAAGCCCCACCATTGAGGCGGCCTTAATGACTCCTGCAGAATTCCGTATGAAGATCCCCTGCAGGCAGGAATTTCCGATAACAAAAATCGCCTTTCCGGTCGATTTTAGAACTCTCACAATTTCCGACATAATACGATAAAGGTCTTCTGCGTACCTGAGCACCATCGATCCGTTGCGCGGAGCGATGTCGTTGGAGCAGACTATCTGGTCGGCGATTTCCTTGAAATGATAAGCCGCACCCTTATGATCGGGCGCCCGCTCCGCGCCAACACTGGATGTTCGGATTTGTCGGAGGTCCGAGAGCTTATGACCGAGCCACACGAGCGAAAGGCGATGGCCCCGCATGTAGTCGATGGCATTCAGATACGGAGGCGACGTCATGACTGCATCAATTTCAGAACTCGCTATATCTTTCATCAGTCGAGCGTCGCCGAGGGCCACCGTCGCACCGGGTCTTGGGGGTGCTTCCAAGAGCCTCTTGCGCACGTGTTTTACGGAGCGCTCAAAGGCTGGAAACACCTCGAAGGCGGACTGTTGAGTGACTTTGTGGGGTCTGCTATGGGATACATCACGGGCGAGCGAAGCGCCATTCTCTTTGACGATAATTAATCGGCTCAAAGCAACTCGGAGTACGTCCGTCGCGGATCGTTCTTGCCCTTTTACCTGAGGTTGGTCCAGATGCCAAAGAATGAGGGCCAACCGCCGAAGATCATTCCTCTGTTGATCGCCAAACCAGAATTTGACGAACTCAGTGGTTTCTGAATCATCATCAATCCACGGAAGGCCAACTACTTCGGGGTTAAGCGCTTTTGCCTCACCGAGGACCATAGCTGCGAGTTTTTCGATCACGGAATCTTCGACTGGCATCGTCCAAACTCTCGACATCAAAACTGCAAGCGGGTCGAGATCGAAGCCCATTGCTTGATGACCAAATTCGAGTGCCTGCCGGACAACCGTCCCTGACCCAGCCATGGGGTCGAGGACGGTGGAACCTGCAGGCAGGCGTTTCAACCGTGCAACGGCCAGTTCCGGGGCCATCCGCGCCGGGAACGGGTGAATAGGGCGAAGTGTTGGAGCTTGTCTTCTCATGGTTTCGCTCGGTTATAGTTGTACGCCTTTCGTTTCCTCTTCGTACTCCTGAATCACAGAACTGATGACCGCAAGCACCTTGTCCGGTCGCTGGCTCAATTCAACTGAGCCTTTGCGGGCGGATACCATCTCGGGAGCCATACGGGATATTCCCTCACAAATCTTAGACAACTCGGCCTTTGATATACTTAGATGTTTCTCGCCCTTCTGCAAGGCTACAGCCAATCCAGAATATTCGACAGCCTCATCCGGTCGCTCTTTTTGTAATTCCCATATAGTTTCCAAGATGTCCTTATACGGGACTTTCTGCACTTTTTCGGCTGTCAGCTTGTCGACCCAGTCCTTGGCCTCTTCAGGTGTTATGCAGGTTTGGAACAAATTCCGCAAACGGTCCAGCCCGACTCGTTTCAGCGGGACTAGGCGCACCAGCCGAGCCAAATCAACGATTCGGACTAGTGTAATGGTCTTGTTGGTCGCCTCGCGGTCTTTTTCGATTTCCTTAACCAATGCCGATTCCTTGCCGTCAGATGTCGGAAAGTCGGGGCCTACAACGACTGCGTGGTCACACTCGTGATCGTCACGCTGCCTGGAGATTGCCGAAATGCCTACGGTCTTCGCGGCAACCTTCGTGCCCTCCTTCTCTTTACTCTTCGCTTCCAGACTCACGGTGTATCGGTGGGGCTGTCCTTTCAGGTCACCCGCAAGCCTGGCTTCGGCAATTCCGTCTGGCTTTTTCGGACCGCCAAGAGGAACCGCATCGAAGCCCATACTATCAAAGGCCGCAACCAGCATATCTTGAAGTAAATCTTCATCACTGCTTGCATCTATAAGATCCTGAGCGATAGTCCGAGCGTTACGCCTTCCAGTCGATCGTGCAAGATATCTGAGCGCCTCGTCTCGACGCGATACCACATCCTGGATGTCGTCCTCTTCCAAGCCAATCTCGTACAGGTGCGCTTCTAAGAGTACCTCTGCCATCGCGAGCAATTCTAGAGGTAAGCTTCGCTTCTTGTCCTCGTATTCATCAAGGAAATGAGCTACGAATGGATGCAAGCTGTTAAGCTTAAGTATTCCGGTCTCCACGTCCAAAGTGGCGATTCCTTGACCTTGGGACATCTCAATAAGTTGGACGTCCCGAACAAGGCCGTCTGTGGTTTCGGCACTCTCTTCTACACGCGCCAGGAAATCTTCCCTTTCTTTGGGGCCGAGTGTCTTCGGATAGGCTATGTACTTCGGGTGTGACTTACCTTCAATCGCAGCCTTTACGAGCCCGACGATTGGGCGGCGGGTAAGGCTGCCTGGGCTCCCTGCGACACGGGATGCCATTTGCTCGCCACCAGAGACCTCAGCCTGGTGCTTCTCTAGTGCAAGACGCGCGTAGTTGAATGCGCCGTGGAGGGTGTTTTGGGCAGTGTTATGGAGAGGGCCTTCACGCACTGACTCACGGGAGGATCGGAGCTCCTCATCGAGTCGATCGATGTATACAACCATTCGGAACCGAGAGAATGTGCCGTGTCGTAGGAGGTTTCTATTGATACCGAACCCGGCGTCATCGGAGTTGATCAGCCGACCACGCACATAAACAAAGAACCCATTACTCCGTTCAATTTCGGTGGATTTTCCAGAATCAATCGGGTCCTGGAAGACCTCCACGTACCCGGTTATACGACCGAGTGCAGGATGTGTAAGGCCGGACTGATGTAGCGACCCCTTCTTTTCCTTTGGATCTTCGGTTACTTCAAAATTTTGGGGCGCAGGCTTGGGAAGTTCCTTCAAATCCTTGCCCAACACCCAGTGCCCTATTCTTTTTAGCGCCAGCTTTGAAGGAAGAAGTCTATCGCCGTCTAGGTAAAGGGCAAAGTCGTCCCGAAGAGGCATAGCAGTTTGAAGAATCCACCGCAAGCGGCCCCTCTGAATTTCACTCGCCATCGGCTTGAGGTCGGACATGATTGCGACTGTCCAAGTCTTTGCTGCACCATGATCAAATAGCTTTATTGCCTTATACCCTTCCTTTGATCCGTTTAGCCACGGCCAGACTGCGGCCTTCGCCTCCTCTTCGCTGAGAATTCGAAGCGGAAGGGTTACTTTCTCCTCTGTGTAGATGCCTGTGCCGGGTCCCTCTGGGATTTTTGTGAAATCCATGCTGGTCGAGTAGTACTTTGAACCAACCTTGGAAACGTGAGTGAGGCGCTTAGCCAAAACGTAAGTTGCCAATTTGCCGATGCCGAATTTCCCAATCTGTTTTCGCCCCTTTGGCGGTGTGGAAAGAGTTCGTTTATTGCTTACGCCTATTAGCCAGTGCCCCTGGAGCCCCTTCTCGTCCATCCCTGCGCCGTCATCAATGACGGTAATGCTTGCATCATCAGCGCTCAAGTCCGAAGCCAAAACGATGTGCACATTGTTGGCGCCCGCATCGAAGGAATTCGAAACCAGCTCTTCGATGGCTTTGTTGGGACTAGAATACAAGCCCTCCGAAAACAATTGAATGATTCGGTAGCTTATACGGACTTCTATGTCCGACTTTTCCTTCCCGAGCATGTAGAAGGTTTTTTCCATTGCTACAAATCCACTGTTAGACTAGCGAACAGTTGTGGCCTTGTCAAAGGGAACCACGTTCCCGGGCGAACCTATTGTCCACAGTAAGCGATCACTTGGTCGTGTAGTCGCCAAACCGGACATGTGGCCCATAGAGTTCAGATCCCCCCGCACCAGCGTTCGGGGCCTCGAACCAGACCTCGGGACAAGAGGACTGCAAGCGGGATATGCCGGAGGGCAATTCTAAACACAGCAACGCAACAGAAGGGACCTATTCGACGTCGGTAGCGGTATCATTTGGAGAGCAGTCATTCCCGCGAAAAGCTTGCCCTGAGCTTGCCGAAGGGCAAGCTTTTCGCGGGAATGACTGCTCTCACAGGCCCGCACGAAAACTCGCCTTCCCCCAAATGACACCGGCACCCGGCGTTGCTCTCAAAATCACGATGCTATACAATCCCTTTCGCACTGTGGCGGTCGAGGCGTGCACAGCCCGCTCGACCGGCTGCGGCCGCCCGTATGCGGCAAGGGAGAGAGGACCGGCGTTCAAGAAAACCTCTCGAGAGGCGTTGGCTCAGACCGGCGAGTCATGCCTCGTAAGGAATCGGACCCAGAACTTGAATCATTTACACCAAGTTCCAAAACTCCAGACTTCCAGACAAATGCGGAGATCACATCCACGAAATGGTTTTGGGGGCTTGCAGGAAGGCAGGTTGGGGAAATGCCATCGAAGACGAAAGGCCTGATACCAAATGGATGGATCATCCCTGTGCCGGGTCACCTGCTTATCCTGGTTCTGATGGCTTCCGTGTTGCCCACTTCGGCATCGGCCGCTGCGAACTTCTACGTGGCTGTGAACGGGAATGATGCCTGGTCCGGCAGGCGCGCGGCGCCCAATCGCGGCAAAACTGATGGGCCGTTCGCCACGCTGGAGAAGGCGCGCGAGGCGGTGCGGCAACTGAAGGGGCGCGACGCGATGGCCGTCGACTCGCTCGATTCCTGCGGCGTGTACTTCGGCACCACCGGCGGGCAGGTGTACGCGTCGGCCAACGCCGGAGACACCTGGGCGCCCATTGTCCGATATCTTCCGCCCGTGCTGTCCGTGGAGGTCCAGACACTGCCATGATCCGAGTGCTGCTTCCCTATCATTTGCGGACGCTGGCGCGCGTCGAGGGCGAGGTGCAGCTTGAAGTAGTTGGAGTGGTCACGCAACGCTCCGTCCTCAACGCGCTCGAGGCCCGCTATCCGGTGCTGCGCGGGACGATCCGCGACCAGGTCACCGAGCAGCGCCGGCCGTTCTTGCGGTTCTTCGCCTGCGAGCAGGATTTGTCCCATGAACCGCCGGACGCCCCACTGCCCGAAGCAGTCGCGACCGGGGCTGAGTCTTTTATGGTCGTGGGGGCCATAGCCGGCGGCTAGGGGCCTAAAGTTCTGGAACTTGGTGTAAATGAGTCAAGTTCTGGGTCCACTTCTAGTGGGTGGGCGGGTCCCGTAGGGCGGGACCTCCCCCTGGACACCCGTCAGAAAGGAGCTTCAGCGGCTTAAGCCGATCTCACGCTGTACCAGATCTCTCAACCAAAGTTGAGCCGGATCGTTACTTCTCTGGCGATGCCATACCATTCGTAGCACAAATGGTGGAAGGCCTATCGGTTCCGGATAAGCCATGAGGCCAAGAGATGGACCGAAAGCATTGGCCACAGACTCCTGGATACAGGCAATTAGATCGCTTGAGGCCACTGCATGAAGAACCGAAAGGCAGTGTGGAAGCGCTAGACGAAGGCGCCGACGGAGACCCCGTGCCGCGAGCTCATTGTCGATTAAACCCCAGGGTTCGCTGCGATACATAACAGCGGCGTGATCGAGTTGCGTCAGGCGTTCAAGCGTCAGTTTTTTCTTAAAGGCAGGGTGCCCACGGCGCGCGATGACGACGTTGCGCTCTTCTGAAAGATTCTCCATCACGAAGCTGCGCGGAAGGGACCGTGCATCCGGAAAATATCCGACAGCAAAATCAAGCGTACCGCTGCGCAGATCCGCTTCCGGGATGGCAAAGATTCCATCCAGACGGCGTGTCTGAAGTTGAAGTTCGCCGGATCGCATCGAATGCGCGAACAACGAGACAAGGCGTAGTTCAACGTCATCGCTCAGTCCTACGCGAAATCGGCGCGCGCTTGTCGCTGGGTCAAAGGTAGGGGGCGCTTCTAGCGTGTGGCGAAGGAGCGATAGGGCCGATCGAATCGGGCCGCCAAGTTGTTCCGCCCTGGGAGTGGGAAGCATTCCATGCGAGGTACGCATAAACAAAGGATCATCGAGACGCGACCGTAGACGACTCAACGCGTTACTGAAAGCAGGTTGACTCAACCCTACCCGGCGGGCTGCGCGTCCCACATGCCGCTCGTCAAGAAGGGCTTCAAAGGCAATCAAGAGGTTGAGGTCGAGGCCCGTTATATTCATGTATCAAATAATACTTATTTTCATTATCCATGTAAAGAACGATGCTCGCTGGTGTATGCTTTCTTCATGAGAACTCTTTTCCTTCTCCTGGCACTGCTTGGCAACGCAACACCTCGCGCCACTACAACTGAGACGCCAGCTCTGCATGCACTGAACCTGTGGCTTGAGGCGTTCAACACTGGCGACTCGGCGAAGCTCATGGCTTTTTGGCAGAAATACGGAACCGACGCGCCGGCACCTCATGTCTCGGGCGATCAACGGTTGCTGCACCTGACCGGTGGAATGAAGTTGGTCAAAGTGATGCAAGACAACGGAACCCACCTAGTCGCAGTCATGGAAGAAGGCAGCGGCAACTATACGGAGTCGACGATCGAACTGGCATCGGCCAATCCTCTGGTCGTCAAAGCGATCATGAACCACCCCGCGCCACCACCGCCTGTCGCCGAGAACCCCGCTGCGAACGATCAGGATCTTGCAGAGCAGGTCAAGTCTCACGTAGCAGCCTTGACCGCGAAGGACCAATTCTCCGGCGTCATTCTCATCGCGCACAACGGCAAGCTGGTCCTCGATCAAGCCTGGGGCATGGCCGACCGCGAGAAGCAAATAAAGAACACCGTCGACACCCAGTTCTGCCTCGGATCGATCAATAAGATGTTCACCGCCGTGGCGGTCCTGCAGCTCGTGCAACAAGGTAAACTCTCCCTCGAAGGAACCATCAGCAACTACTGGCCTGACTATCCCAACCATGAGCTCGCCAGCCACGTGAAGATACGCCAACTGCTCAGCCACACCGGCGGAACAGGAGATATCTTTACCCCGGAGTACGGCGCCCACCGCCTCGAAACCCGCAGCCTCGACGACTACGTGAAGCTCTACGGCAATCGCCCTCTTCGCTTCGAGCCAGGCTCTATATCGGAGTACTCCAACTACGGCTTCATCCTGCTTGGTCGATTGATTGAAATCGCCAGCGGTGAGACCTATGACAGCTATGTGCAGAAGCATATATTTGCTCCCGTTGGAATGACGCGTACGGATTCGCGACCGGAGATCGACCAAGTACCCGGTCGCGCTATCGGCTATATGAAAGGTCCGAGCGGATTGCAACCCAACACGTCTACGCTACCCTGGAGCGGCACATCGGCTGGCGGCGGCTACTCGACCGTCGGTGATCTTCTGCTCTTCGCCAGCGCCCTCCAGAGCGGCAAGCTGCTCGACCCCGGGCTGCTGCAGCGAGCAACAACGGATCAGGCACATACAGGCTACGGTTTCGGTTTCTATGCCTTGAAAGACGGCATCTACGGTCACGGCGGCGGTTCACCTGGCATGAATGGCGAAATGCACATAATTCCAAAGAAGGGCTACATCATTGCCGTCCTCGTAAATCGCGACCCTTTCATGGCAACCGGCATGGCAAGCTTCATCGAAGCTATCTTGCCCGCCAAATAGCACTGTTTCGCATGGGGTTCCCCTTCCGTCCACCCAAGGCGTCGACGCCCAGCGGCGTAATAGGGAGGATCTATCCGGCGTTGCCGTCAATGTCACGATGCTATACAATTCCTTTGGAAACTGTGGCGGTCGAGGGGTTCACAGCCCGCTTGACCGGCTGCGGCCGCCCGTACGCGGCAAGGGAGAGAGGACTGGCGTTCAAGAAAACCTCTCGAGAGGCGTTGCCTCAGACCGACGAGTCATGCCTCGTCAGGAATCGGAGGAGGGGACCCACCGCACGCGGCGCTAGAGAGGCGCGACTTTAGCGGCTGAAGCCACATGCTCGCTGATGGCATTGGCTAGTGCTTCAGGGGCTGAAGCCCCTTTCTGACGGGTGCCCGGCGGCGGGGCTGAAGCCCCGCCCTCCCCCTAGAATTGGATCAAGAACTTGAGTCATTTACACCAAGTTCCAGAACTCTAGACTTCTAGACGAATGCGGGAATCACGTCCACGAAACGGTTTTGAAAGGTTCGCAGGAAGGCAGGTTGGACCTGCGAAAATGCCATCGAAGACGAAAGGGCTGATACGAAGATGATGAACTTGTATTTCGGAACGAAGCTAGCTGTGGCCCTGGCTGGGGCGACGGTATGGGGTTTGGCGGGAAACGGGAAGCTGCCGGCGGCCGATCCCCCGCAGGCCGAGATTACAAACGGCGAGGTCCGGGTAAAGCTCTACCTGCCCGATGCCCGGAACGGATTCTATCGCGGCACCCGGTTCGATTGGTCAGGAGTCATTGCCGGCCTCGCGTACAAGGGGCATAACTATTACGGCCCCTGGTTTAACAGAGTCGATCCGAACGTGCACGACTTCACTTACGAGGGGGCGGAGATTATCGCCTCGTCCTGTTCCGGGACCACAGGCCCCGTCGATGAGTTCAACACTAATCGGAGCGCCCTGGGATGGGACGAGGCCAAGGCGGGCGGGACTTTTATCAAAATCGGCGTGGGGGTGCTTCGCAAGGACGAGGGCGGCTACGACTACGTCAAACAGTACGAGATCGTCGACCCGGGCAAATGGAGCGTCAGGAAGCATGCGGATTCCATCGAATTCACGCAGGAGCTTGCCGATCCCTCCTCGGGCTATGGTTATGTTTATCGCAAGACCGTGCGGCTAACCAAAGGCAAGCCGGAGATGGTGTTGGAGCACAGTTTGAAAAATACCGGCCGCCGCACCATCCAAAGCACGGTGTACAATCACAATTTCCTGGTACTCGATAAGCAGCCCCCCGGTCCGGATTTCTCCGTCACGGTTCCCTTCCAGATTCACTCGCCCCAGCCTCCCAACCCGGAGCTTGCCAAGATTCACGGCAACCAGATCGTTTACTTAAAGACCCTGGAGAATCAGGAAGTCGTGGAAATCCCCATCTTGGGGTTCAGCGACAACCCCCGAGACAACGAGATCCGCATCGAGAACAGCAGAGTAGGCGCCGGCATGAGAATCAACGGAGAACATCCGCTATCGTTCGTAAACCTGTGGTCCATCCGGAGCGTGCTGGCCGTGGAACCCTTCATTTCGATGACCATCAACCCCGGCAGCGAGTTCACTTGGAGAACGTCGTACGAGTATTACACCCTTCCATCGAATATGAAGTAACCACCAGGCGGGCCGCTTCGCGCCGGAGGGATACTCACGGAGTTTACCGACTGCGCTCCCTTTGGCCGTGTGGCCGGCAAACCAGACCTCTGTCTTGTGCTGCTTGACGGCGCCCATTCCCCGGGTCGGGCGTTTGCCGGTTAATTGGCGCCAAACATCGGTAATTGCAAGGCGACTGATCGTTACCGAATTGCGGTTCTGCCGGCGAGTAGTCTATAGATCTCCATTTCCGCTCTGGTACATTCCAATCCAACCTCTGCTATTGACATTCTATAGGAGCGGGTGGTAATGTTATATAGACGCTCTATAGAAGAAACATCCTATGGCACAACAGACCAACCTTCTTCAGGGAACTCTCGATCTATTGATCCTTAAGGCTCTCGCTGGGCGCGAAATGCACGGCTTGGGCATCTCACGCCGCATCGAGCAGATGACAAACGGAACTTTCCAAGTGAAGCCCGGCTCGCTGTTTCCGGCGCTGCACCGCATGGCGGAGGCTGGCTGGCTTATGGCGTACTGGGGGGAGTCCGAAAGCAACCGCCGAGCCAAGTTCTACCGCATTACCAAGGCTGGTATCAGGCAGTTAGCGATTGAAACCGAGCAGTGGCAGCGTATTTCGCTCGGCATGACTTCCGCCCTTGGGACTACCTAGGATAGGAGACTGTTGCGATGTCCTTGTTCAACCGTATTTCCGCGATCTGGCGACGGCTCGTCCACAGAAATCAGGTCGAAGCTGACCTCCATAGTGAACTGGATGCGTATCTAAACCAACTGTCGGACGAGAAGATTCGGCAAGGGATGCCTGCCCCCGATGCGCGCCGCGCTGCTCTTGTTGAGATCGGCGGCATCGAGCAATTGAAGGAAGCCTGCCGTGACGCATGGAGTCTATCCTGGCTTGAGTCGGTCGCGGCCGATGTTCATTACGGATTTCGCGGTCTCGTCCGGGCTCCTGCTTTCTTCTTGACTGTAGTAGCTACCATCGGCCTTGGACTGGGGCTGAACACCACGCTCTTTACCGTCTTTGACGCCTACGTCCTTCGCCCACTTTCGCTTCCCGATCCTTACAGCCTTTACGAGTTCACGTGGACCACTCGGACGGGTAACAGGCACATCTTCACCTTGGCCGAAGCTGAATCCCTGCGCCTACAGACGCCGGTCTTCACGGATGTTCTGGCGGCCCAGCGGTTGTTGACCCTCGTGGAAGGGAATCAGCTCTTCGGTGAGCTCGTGTCCGGAAACTACTTCACGATGCTTGGCGTTGGTGTTGAGAAGGGCAGACCCCTTCTGCCTGGAGACGCCGCGATACCGGGTGGCGGCGCCGTGATGGTGCTCGGTTACGATGCTTGGCGCAGCAGGCTCGGCGCCGATCCTGGAATACTCGGCCGAAAACTCTACTTGCGGGGGTATCCGGTGGAAGTTGTGGGCATCGCCAAACCCGGATTCGCCGGTCTTGGTCAGATCCCTGCGGAGTTCTGGGTGCCCTTGACATTAGCCCCTGTGATTGCCGCCGGACGGCAAGACGCCACGTTCTTTAACGTAACGGGCAGGCTCAAACCTGGTGTCTCACTCAAGCAAGCCGAGGCTGCCCTGGGTGTTTGGTCGAAGGAAATGACCTCGGACCGGCCCGAATCCGAGCGGGCATCCGGCACGATGCTGCTTTCGCGAGCCACCAGGATCCCTCTGGAGCCTGAAGTCGTGGCAGCGATGGCGCCGGTTTTCGTTGCTTTCGCCCTCGTCATCGTGATCGCGTGCGCGAAA
>Ga0224555_1004305_pt1 | contig 13238 bp, 14 predicted proteins | sample 714S23034metaG_FD_180687 | JGI IMG/M metagenome (GOLD analysis project Ga0224555, IMG submission 180687) | Peat soil microbial communities from Stordalen Mire, Sweden - 717 S2 30-34 | ecosystem: Environmental > Terrestrial > Soil > Wetlands > Peat | place: Sweden: Norrbotten County, Stordalen...
GGGCGACTGGTGCCTCCGCGAATGGCTCCTCTGGACCATGGCACCGAAGACCTGCCCGATGATCCCGACTGGCAACTGACCGAGGCTGCCGTGAGAAAGGAGGTCGAGGAACGAGCTTCGAACCTACGAGTCCAATACGTGGCTGAACTCAAACTCGACGGCCTGAGCGTGGCACTGCACTATGGGGTCGCACGGGATGGGAACGCTCGACTCGTCACTGGCATCACGCGGGGTGATGGCCAGACCGGCGAGGACGTGACATCTAATGTCCGCACTATCCGGAGTGTGCCTCTTACCATTGCGGCTGACCGACTGGAGAAGGCCTACATTTTGCCGCCGTTCGAAGTCCGGGGTGAGGTAGTGATGCCAGAGGCTGCCTTTCTCAGATTGAACGAGGAACGCGAACGACAGGGCCTGCCTCTAGCTGTAAATCCCCGCAACGCCGCCGCCGGAACGTTACGCACGTTGGAACCGGGTATTGTGGCCAATAGAGGATTGGTCTTCTTCGCATACTTCCTACTGGTCAATGGTGACTATTTGTTGCAAGACCAGCATTCCACACTCGATATTCTGGCCGCGCTCGGATTTCGCGTCAATCCTCACCGCGAGCTCGTCAGTTCCGTGGAGGGGATGCTCCGGTTCATTGACCAAGCAGAAAATGACCGCGTCGCGCTCGGCTACGAAATTGACGGGGTTGTCCTCAAGGTAGACTCGCGCGCCATTCAACAAGATCTCGGCTACACCGGTCGCGCCCCGCGCTGGGCCATCGCCTACAAATTCACCGCCAAGTCGGGCATCACCCAGGTCAACGCGATTACCGTGCAAGTAGGCCGTACCGGCAAGCTCACGCCCGTCGCCGAACTTGCGCCCGTCTTCATCGGCGGCACCACCGTTAGCCGCGCCACGCTCCACAACGCGGACTTCATCGAACGGCTCGGCCTCAAGATCGGCGACACCGTCAAGGTGGAACGCGGCGGCGACGTAATCCCCAAGGTAGTTGAAGTCATTGAAGACGCCCAGCACCCGCGCGGGAAACTCCGTTTCGTTTTTCCTTCGGACTGTCCTGAGTGCCACAGCGCCGTAGTTCGCGCCGAAGGCGAAGTGGACTACCGCTGCGTCAACGCCGATTGCCCCGCCAAGCTGCGCGAAAGTCTTCTCCACTTTGGCCGCCGCGAAGTGATGAACATTGAAGGCCTGGGCGAAGCCGTGGTGCAGCAACTGCTCGATCGCAAGATGGTCGCAAGCGTCGCCGATCTCTACGCGCTCATTGAAGAGCAACTGGCCGGCCTCGATCGCTTTGCCGAGAAATCCGCGCGCGCCCTCATTGCCGAAATTGATGGATCCAGAAAGGCCGGTCTCGCCCGCGTGCTCATGGGACTCGGCATCCGCTTTGTCGGCGAACGCACCGCGGAGCTGCTCGCGGAGGAATTCGGATCTATCGGCGCACTTGAGAAAGCATCGGCTGAAGATCTGGAACGCGTGGAGGAAGTGGGTCCGCGTATCTCCCAGGCCATTCTGGAATTCTTTGCCCAGCCGGCAAATATCGCGCTCATCGAGAGTCTCAAAAAGGCCGGCGTCGATATGACCGCGGAGAAAAAGCAGCGATCCGCGCAACTCGCGGGCTTGACGTTTGTGCTCACCGGCACGCTGCCCACCCTCACCCGCGACGAAGCCAAAAAAAGAATCGAGGACGCCGGCGGCAAGACGGCCGGATCGGTCAGCAAGAAGACCAGCTACGTCGTGGCAGGCGAAGAGGCCGGCTCAAAGCTCGACAAGGCGCTCGAACTCAAGGTTCCAACGATTGACGAAGCTGGCTTGCTGGCGATGCTTCAATCTGGATCGTTGAAAGAATAGGACGCTGCTCGGGCGCTCCAAATGCGGTTGCACCGGCACGTAGCGCATCGGGCCTATTTTCAGCTATCAGCGGCAACACCGCAATCAGAAGCAACAACACATCCATCCACATAGCCAACTCCCGTTCATGCGTCTGAGCTTATGCACGCGCCCGCCGCCGGGCAGCTGTGTCAGGCTGCTGGTCGATAGCGTTCAATTCGCGTTTCCGCTCCCGCTCCCAGGCTTCCGCGCGCCAGTTGCGCGAGGCATAGCGCGGCGGCTCGTCCACCGCCGCCGCTAACGCTTCTGCGTGCGGCCTTCCCGGCATCGTAACCAGTTCAGCCTGAGCCTTGAACGTGGGTGCGGGCGCCGCCGGCGTCTTCGGCGTAACCACCCGCGCAGACGATTCCAACTCCGTATAGGCCGCGCTCGACGTAAGGCTGGTGTCCACGCTCAAAGCACGTTCCTGCACTTCCGCTACGTCTGCCGCGTCCACCGATGTAACCTGCCCCCGCACCGCGATGGCTTTTGCCATGAAGTCGTCCACCAGCTTGTGCAGGCAGGTTTGCCCGCACAGGTGTTTCGACCCCGGACGCAGCCGATTGCGCGATTGCCATCCGCTCACCCGCAGCTCGCCACTCTGCTCATAGGCCACGAACCAGTGGTTCGTCTGTCTCTTCTCAGTTGCGCAGATGTCGCACGATATTGCCTGCCTAATCACAGCATTGCCCCCAGTCCGCAAAGCATTTCCGCGGCTTCGCCGTTTCCGGGCCTTGCTCCAGCCGCTTTATGGCGGGCCAACCGGACTTTCAGCAGGCCGCGCAGATACCCTGGATGGAACAGTCTCGGAAGCGTCTTCCCTTACTTCATCGGGCGGATGGGAAAATAGGTGAGGCGGACGGCGTGGGAATGTTGTCAAGAGCCGAAATTAGATATAAAGGTCGCAACTGTCCTGTAACGGGACATATGGTGAGCGGGGATGGAGAACAGTTGCAGTAAGCCCAATCTTTTCAGAAGCGAGGCCATGCCCCGCTCCTGAAAGGATGAGAATGCGCTGAGCAATCTGGATATTTCCTGGGGATCTTTCAGATTATTCCCGTGGTGCAAAGTAGCCCTTTTTGGCCCGCACCTGGTAGCGCCGATCGTTGCAATAAAGATAAATGGTACGGAAGGCGCCGTTGTTCTTGAAGTCGGCCGGAGCATAGGTCAGCGCGTACTGGCTGCGCAACTCCTCCTCGATGTCGTGGAAACTTGTGGAAACTTCTTCTACGGAAGGCGGAAAGAAGACCTGGCCTCCGGTGTCGCCCGCCAACTGCGCCATCACTTTGTCGCCCTCGCCGCGGCTGGGCGTCCAATTGGTGCTGATGGAGTAGATGATGGTCTCTGCTCGCTGGCATTCCTTGATGGCTTCGTCCAGGTGAACGCGGCTCTGGTTGTCGTCGCCGTCTGAGAGCAGGATGATCGCTTTGCGCACCGGTTCCTGGCCGCGCGATACATCCAGAAGCTTGTCGCGGCAGGCGGTATACACGGCGTCGTACAGCGCCGTGCCGCCGCCGGGGCTCAAGCGGTCTACGCCCGATTCGAGCTTGTCGAGATCGTTGGTCCAGTCTGCCGTTACCGTGGGCGTTACGTCGAATCCCATCACAAAGGCCCGGTCGCTGTGGGCTTTCAGAACTTGGAGCAGGAACTCTTGAGCCGCCTGCTGCTCGAACTTGAAGCGCGAGTGAATCGAGGTGCTGGTGTCGATCACAATCCCCACCCGCAGCGGCAGGTTGATCTGCTGGTGGAACGAGGTCACCTTTGACGGCGCCTTCTGGTCGTCGAGCAGCGCAAAGTCGTGCAGTTGCAGGTTGGGAATGTAGTGGCCGTGCTTGTCGGTGACCGTAAAAATGAGGTTGACCTCATTCACGTTTGTCTTCAGCGTCGTCACGCCCACATCGGTTCCCGATGTTCCGGGCTGGCCCGCAGCCTGCGCTGCAGCCTGTTGTGCGGGGTTGGCCGGCGCGGCCTGTGGGGCATGCGCGGCAGCAGCTGCGGGTTGTTGCGCGGGCAGTGAGCCGGTCTGGAGCCCGGTCGCGAGCGCGATGCCTAAAACCCCAAGCCCCCAACGGCGAGCAACGGTCACTGGGGTAGCAAAAATCAGTCTTGTCATAGCTTCTCTATCTTAACAATTGCGTCCTTCAAAAGGCATTCAACTCCAACCACCGGAACCTGGGCTATTACTTAAGTCATTGGCAGGTCTCGCTAGGCACTTCTGGAATTGCCCGACTCGCTTTCCAATCTTTTTAGAAACCCCTCTAACTCCTCCGGCAGCGGGGCATCCAATTGCAACGCCTTTCCGGTCACCGGGTGGGCAAATTCGAGCTTGGCCGCGTGCAGAAAATTCCGCCCCAGCCGCAGCACCTCCGGGTCGGCCTTGCGCCGCGCGGCCTTTGATTGCGCCGCCTGTGCCGCCACCTGGTCTGTTAGTTGCCCGGCGCCGCCGTAAAGCGTGTCGCCCACCACCGGATGGCCAATGGACGCCATATGCACCCGAATCTGATGCGTCCGGCCGGTTTCAATGCGCACCTTCACCAGGGTGAATTTCCCGAAGCGCGTCGCCAGCCGCCGTACCACCTCGTAGTGCGAGACCGCCGAGCGCGCGTTTTCGTTCGGTTGCACCGTCATCCGCGTTCGCCGCATCGGATCGCGGCTCACGCCCGCCGTGATAGTGCCCTTCTCCCGCTCCACCGCTCCCGACACCAGCGCAATGTAGGTCTTCTTCATCTGCCGGTTCGCAAACATCTCGCCCAGCGCCGCGTGTGTGCGGTCGTTCTTGGCCACCACGATCAGCCCGCTGGTGTCCTTGTCCAGGCGGTGCACAATGCCGGGCCGCAGATCGCCTCCGCTCGATGAAAGCTTCTTGAAGCGATAGAGCAGCGCGTTCACCAGCGTTCCCCGGCTGCGCTCATCGTCGTTCTGCCCGGCCCCGGCGTGAACCATCATGCCGGCCGGCTTGTTCACCACCGCCAGGTTGGCGTCCTCAAACACCACGTCCAGCGGAATATCTTCAGCCGTGGCCTTCAGCGGCGCCGGATGCGGCTCGCCTGTCAGCACAATCCGCTCGCCGCCCCGCAGCTTCTGCGAAGCCTTCTCATGCTCCCCATTCACCAGCACATCGCCCTGGTCGATGAGCAGTTGAACGCGCGACCGGCTCACCCCCTCCAGTTGCGCGGCAATGAATTGATCGAGCCGCTGCCCTACGGCTTCGGCTGGAACGTTGATCGTCTGTTCTTGAAAATCGCCGGCCTCAACCATGCGTAGCCTCGTTATCGGGTCGCCTGTCTTTCCGCTCCAGCAGCAACAGCGCCCCAGCCACCACCAGCACGATCGCCCCAAGTTGCGGCCCGTCAAGCGCGCCGCTCAACATCGCGCCGCGCCCTTCGGTATCGCGCCATAGCTCGGTGATGTAGACAGCCACTCCGCCGCCCATCAACCCCATTCCCGCCAGATCGCCCGCCTGCCGGATCGCCGGCTGCCACACCAGCAGAAAAATGGAAAGCGTCAGAAACGCCAGCCCCGCGTAGGCCTGCACCGGATGCAACGGAATCCCCAGCGGCGTTCCGCTCCAAATCGCAGCCATCGGGTGGTCATAGGTCACGGCCCACCGAACGGCTGTCTCGGTTCCATAGCCTGAACCAGCCAGCAGCGCGCCCAGTTGCTCGAACGCCAGCCCCAGGGCCAACGGAGCAGCCAGCATATCTGCTGTTTGACGGAAGGGCATCTTCAGCCGCCATGCGCAGACCGCCGCGCACCCGCCGCCCCCGAGCGCGCCCACCGCACTCAGCAGCGGATGATGCACCATGGCCAGCGAGAGCGCCCATGCGGGATGATGGCGCAGATTGCCTACGTTCATCGCCACCAGCAACAGGCGCTGCGCCACCAGCGCCGCAAACAGCGACACCACGCAGAGATTCCACACGTGGCCGCAGTTCAGCCCGGCAACCCGCGCCGTGTGCTGCGCCAGGAAGAGAGCCAGCAAAACGCCAATGGCCGCCGCCGCGCCATATGCCGGAATGAGAAATGCGCCGATGTGGAACAGAACTGGATGCACCAGTCAAAGGATACGGCATTAGCCTGAGGATACGGCATTCGCCTGATCAGGCGCAGAAGCGATGGGAGTCTTAAAGGGAAGTAGAATCCGACCCACGGGGCCGTGGTTGATGCGCTGGTGAACCCGTCCTAAGACGGTGGAGCTCTCCGCGGTTCATTAGGCATTCCGGACTGGCGGACACGGCACACAGAACCGATTGTCGAGTTGAGCCCCTGTTCGTTGAATGTTGGTTCAACCAGCGTTGATCGCCCACCTGCTTTGCAGGCCGGTTTCTATTGCGGATAGTAGGGGCTGCGCCGGGAAATTACAAGTCTTGTGCAATGCAAGCGCAATGTGCTACCGTTTCGGGCCGCCTCATTTGGGAACGGCAATCCCAAAACAGCGGCGCTTGCTCAAGACCCGGTCTTGAGTTTCTCGTCCAGCACTTCATCCAGCAGGCCGCGCAGGCTTGCGGCGCGCGCATGGCCCAGTTGCGGATCGGCGATACCGGCTTGCGAAAGCTCATCGGCTAGATTCAACGCCGCCAGCACCGCTACGCGCAACGAGTCTACGGTGCGGCCCTGCGCCGCGACGGCGCGCATCTTGGCGTCTACGCGTGCTGCCAGGTCGCGGACGTGTGCCGCATCCTGGCCGGAAAGATGATAGGTCTGGTCGTAGATTTCTACTGTTACGTATTCGGGTCCCTTGCCGATTTGTTGCGCCATGCCGTCCTCCCTGACTCAAGCCTAGAGCTCCAGTGCGTCGAGCTGGGCCAACAGACGCTCGACGCGTTGGCGTACATGGTCGCGCTCGCCTTTCAGCGCATTAAGTTCCTTTTCCAACTGTTCGAATCGCGGCGTCTGCTCCTGCAGTTGCGATTCGGCGTGCGCGGCGCGCTCTTCTGCCGCAATGCGCGCCTGACGCTCCCGCTTCACTATCTCGACCGCACGGACGATGCGTTGCTCGAGTGCCGAAAAATCGTCCGCGCTTACCGTCAATGCCGCAGGCTCCGCGGGCGGGTCACCCGCACCTGCTTCCTGTTGGCGTCGTTGAAATGCTAACTCTTGAAGTTCCGAAAATATCTCCGACATCTGAAAAAAACCTCCACAAAAACGCGACTTATCCGTGTAAGTATAGCGCCGATTTAGCTTATTCTTCGCTCAGGTTCGCAGCCGTGCGCCAGCTTTACCAACAGCCTCCACAACCTGCGCCTGAAAGTTCTGTAACTCTTCCTCCCGCAGCGTGCGGTCGGGCGCCTGGAAGGTTGTGCCCATCAGCAGCGAGTACTCCCGCTCGCCCAGCTTGGCGTCGCGGAATACCTCCCGCACCCGCCACTCCACCAACTCCGGAATCCGTAATCCAGCCAGCGCCCGATCGATCTGCTCCCATTCGATGCTCCGGTCCAGAACCAGCGAAAAATCGCGGCGCACCGGCTGGAAGCGCGAAATCTCCCGCGCCACTGGCTTCAGCAGCGGCAGCTTGTAAAGCCTGTCCAGATAAAGCTCGCCAACGATCACAGGCTCCTTCAGCTTGCGCACCGCAGCCTCGCGAGGATGCAGTTGGCCAAACCACCCCACGGTTCCGCCCTCCACCACAACCCGCGCGGAACGGTAGGGATGCAGCCACTCCGGCGTCAGTCCTGCCTCGGCCGGGAAGCGATCGAAATAAAAGGCCCGCGCCTGAAACCGCGCCAGCACCTGTTCCACCGCTCCCTTTACATCGTGAAAATCGATGGGCCGCCCGCCATGCAGCGCCCCCTGCTCCGGGAAGCTGCCCACCGCGCCGAAAGCAATCGCCGGCCGCTCCTCCACCTTTTCGATCACGCCGTTCGATGTTGCCCCGCTAAAGACCGTTCCCAGCTCGAACAAGCGCACGTCGCTCACATCGCGATGCAGGTTCCCGGCAATCATGGTCAACATGCCCGGCACCAGCGACTGCCGCAGTACGCCCGCCTCCTCGCTCAGAGGATTGCCCAGCGGAACCACCAGCCCTGGTTGCGGCGCAGTCAACGCCGCGTCCGCAGCCGAGCAGAAAGTGCTGGCAATGGCTTCATGGAATCCAGCCGACAGCAGCGTGCGCCGAACCGCCGCTTCACTCTCCGCCCATGGCAGCGCCCGCACTCCCTCGCCGAAAGCTGGCAACGTGTTGGCAAACCGGTTGTAGCCATACACGCGCGCGACCTCTTCAATCAGATCGATCTCGCGCTCCAGATCGAGCCGCCAACTCGGCAGCGTCACCAGCCACGAGGAGTGATCTCCGCGCTGACTCGCTGACTCCACTAACGCACACCCCAACGCAAGCAGCACGCCTTCAACCGTAGCGGCGTCAATCCCGCTCTCATCCACCGTCTTGCCCAGAATCCTCCGCACCTCACTGAGCGCCAACGCAACGGGCTTTCGTTGCGCGGTCTTTGCCTCGATGGCCGTCACGCGCGCGTCCACAAGCTCGCCTTCAATCGACCCGCCATTCGCCAGCAGTATGCTGCTCACCAGCGCCGAGGCTACCGGCGCCGCATTGAAATCCGCTCCGCGTTCGAAGCGATGGCTGGCGTCGGTATGCAGCCCGTGCCGCCGCGCCGTGCGCCGAACCGCCATCGGATCGAACCACGCCGCCTCCACCAGAACATTCGTCGTACCCGGCGTAATCATCGTGTCCCAGCCGCCCATTACTCCCGCCAGCCCCAGCGCCTTCGCGTGATCGGCGACAACAAGATCCTCGGGATCGAGCGTCCGATCCACGCCGTCCAGCGTCTTCAGCTTTTCCCCTTTGCGCGCGCGTCGTACAACAATGCCGCCCTCGATCTTGTCCAGGTCGAAAACATGTGTCGGCTGACCCATCGCCAGCCACGCAAAGTTCGTAGCATCCACGGCATTCGAAATCTGTTTCTGTTCCAGCAGCGCAAAATAACTCGCCACTTCCGCGCCCGCAAACCAGTCCTTCGAGCCGCCGATTTTCACGCCGCGCAACACCCGCGCCGTAAACCGCCCGCAAGCATCCTCAGCGTCAATGCGCACAGAAAAGGCCTGGCCGGCCGGGCGGCCTTTTGGCAGCTCATACGAAAGCCCCGGCAGCGCCAACCCATAAATAGCCGCCGCCTCGCGCGCCACGCCGTAGTGGTTCATCGCATCCACGCGGTTGGTCGTAATGTCCATCTCGTAAACCGAGCCATTGCCTGCGCCGAGATCGTAAATCCCTTCGACCGCAATCCCCCGCAGCGTCAGGTCTTCCGCCAGCCGCGCGTCATCAACCGCCAATCCCGGCAAGTAAGCCCGAAGCCATTTCGTCAATATCTTCATCAAGAATTCCTTCGTAAGCGGAGCTAGCCTTCCGTCCCCTCATTGACTTTGTTCCGCCCGAGGGCTGAGACCAATCCATTGATAAGTCGTGCAACTTCCCGCCCCTGATCCATCAATTCGTTCACCAGCCCCGCATCGAGGTATCCAAGATCGCCAGCCAATTCAACCTGCGTCTCCATTTCGTAGAGCGACCCACGTGCATTTCCCATAAAATGTCGAAACTGCGAATCGGTCAATCTCCCATGCCCTTCTGCGATGTTGCTTGGCACAGACACCGCCGCGCGTCTTATCTGGCTCAGCAGACCATAAGCCTCGGATTTCGGTAATTCGCTGCTAATCGAATAGGCCCTCCTCGCCAGCGCCATTGCCTTCTGCCAAACGATCAAATCACGATAACTCCGCGAACGCGCCATAGCCCTTCTCCGGGACTTCCTTTCGCCAATCACATAGGCGATTGGGGCATCCCTAACTCCGCTAACCACGCTAACCACGCGCAGCGCGCTAACTCCGCTCGCTAAACGAACTGCCCCAAGAACCTCATATCCCCCGCATAAAACTGCCCAATCTCCGCGATCCCATACTTCATCATGGCAATCCGTTCCACACCCATGCCGAAGGCAAACCCAGAAATCTTCTTCGCATCGTAAGCCGGCTGCTTTTCCGCCGCGAAAGCGAACACCGCCGGATCGACCATCCCGCACCCAAGCAACTCAATCCACCCGGACTGCTTGCACTTCCTGCACCCCTTGCCCCCGCAAAAAATGCAACTGATCTGCACATCCGCGCTCGGCTCCGTGAACGGAAAGAAGGAAGGGAAGAACCGCGTCTTCACCGCCGAACCAAACAGCGCCTTCATCGCGTGGTCCAGCGTTCCCTTCAAATCGCTGAAGGTAATATTCGTGTCCACGCACAATCCCTCCACCTGGTGGAAAATCGGCGAGTGCGTCGCGTCCTGTGCGTCATTGCGGTGCACCTTGCCCGGAATCACAATCCGCACTGGCGGCGGCTGCTGCTCCATGGTCCGCATCTGTACCGGCGATGTATGTGTGCGCAGCAGCAGGCGGTCGCGCTGCGAACGCCGTTCCTGGTTGGCAACCACCAGCGTGTCCTGCGTGTCCCGCGCCGGATGCCCCGGCGGAAAGTTCATGCTCTCGAAGTTGTAGAAGTCGGTCTCGAGCTCCGGCCCCACGCCCACTGAGTAGCCCAGCGCCGCAAACACGCTCGTAATCTCATTCAGCGTGCGCGTAATCGGATGCTCCGCGCCCACCAGCCTTTGCGTGCCCGGCAGCGTAATGTCGATTGCCTCGGCAGCCAGCGCCGCATCGCTCGGCCCCGCGCCCAGCGCCGCATCCAGCAGCGCCTCCACTGTCGCCTTCAGCGCGTTGAAGCGCACACCCAGAGCCTTCTTGGCCTCCGCGGGCGCGGTCTTCAGCCAGCGGCCAGAAACGTCGTTGAGCCGCCCCTGCTTGCGCCCCAGCCACTCCAGGCGGAATGCCTCCACAGCCTCGGGACCATCGAGCGCCCGCGCCGCGTCGCTGGCCTGCTTCTCCAGCGTGGCAAAGGCTTTTTCGAGCGAGGATTCGTCAAACGCCGTCAAATTGGGTATTGGATCGTTCATCATGCGTAAAGAGCAGGATAAATCACTGCGGCTCTAAAATTACGGTATGCTCGTTTTCATGAAGCTCTTCCGCCTCTCTCCCGCCCTCGTTCTTGCCGCGTTTTTCGCCACCCAGCCCGCCCCTGCCGCGGCGCAAACCAACTCCGGCCTCTATGCCCAGCACGATGGCTATGTCGACGCCAACGGCGTCCTTATTTACTACTTGGAGTTGGGCAAAGGCTCACCGCTGGTTGTTCTCCATGGCGGACCTGGCGCCGACCATACCTACTTTCTTCCCTGGCTTCTGCCTCTCGCCCGCACCCACCGCCTCATCTTTATTGACGAGCGCGGCTCAGGCAAGTCCGAGCGTCTTCAGGACGTGAGCAAGTACACCATCGAAGCCATGGCCGACGACGTTGAAGCCGTTCGCGTCGCGCTCAACCTGGGCAAGATCGATCTACTCGGCCACAGTTGCGGCGGCGTCCTCGCCGAGGCCTACGCGCTCAAGTACCAGCAGCATCTCAGCCACCTCATCCTCAACAGCACCTTTGCCTCCACCCGTGAAATGAACGCCGTCCTGGCCCACGAAAAGGCGCAGATGCCGCCCGACAAGCTGGCCCGCCTCAACGAACTGGAAGCGGCCGGACTCTTTGACAAGGGCGCTCCGTGGGAACACGGCCGCTACTCCGCCGAGTACGGAAACCTCGCCTGGGGCTGGGGCTACTTTCCCTTCCTCTATGGCGCGCGCCCCGACTCGAATTACGACCCGGCGCAAGGCAACGCCCCCACCAACTGGGAGCTTTATCGCGAGATGTGGGGTTCTCACGGCGAGTTCATCATCGACGGCAACCTGAAGTCGGTTGAATGGGTCGACCGCCTGCCCACCATCCACGTCCCCACGCTGATCGTCGTCGGCGACCACGACGAGTGCGACCCCAGCCTGAGCCGCGAGATGCACGAAAAGATCGCCGGCTCAAAGCTAGCGATGCTGCCCAACTCCGGCCACATGAACTTCGTCGATCAGCCCGAAATGTGGCAGAAAGCAGTCGATGGATTTTTAGGCGAATGACGATTGATCCAGACGCAAAACGGCCCGGAGCATCGCTCCGGGCCGCCTGTCTTTTCGACTAACTCGCTCTTAAGCAGCCTTCGTCGCCGCTTTAGCCTTATCCTGCGCCGCCTTGGCCTGATCCGCCAGCTTGGTAAAGCCTGCCGGATCTTTCACAGCGATATCCGCCAGAATCTTGCGATCCAGCTCAACCCCAGCCTTCTTCAGGCCATTGATGAACTGCGAATAGCTTGTCCCGTTCAGCTTGGCAGCCGCCGAGATGCGGACAATCCACAGCGAGCGGAACTGGCGCTTCTTCTGTTTGCGGCCGGTGTAGGCAAACTTCAGGCCGCGCTCCACGGCTTCCTGCGCTGCCTGGTAGAGTTTCGATTTCGTAAGGAAGTAACCGCTTGCGCGTTCAAGGATCTTTTTGCGGCGGTCACTCCGCTTGGTACTGCGTTTTACGCGGGGCATTGGTCTTCTCCATTTTGCGTTCTTTGGTCATCGCGGCTGGAGGCAGGAGGCGCAACCGGTAGGCGGCGCGGTAAACCTCTTCACTCGCTCATTCAATCCTGAAACTGGCGCCGGCGCGAACGCATTTCGCAACTGGCGGGGGCCTTTTACGGCCCGCTAACTACCACGAAACTCCTCCAAAAGGAGAAGGCGCGGAGCGCATCAGGCGTAGGGAATCATGCGCGCTACCTTCGCGTAGTCGCCGTCGGAAACAAGCAGGGTCCGTCCCAGCTTGCGCTTCACTTTCGGCGGTTTAGACGTAAGGATGTGACGCGTCTTCGTCTGGCCCCGCTTGATCTTGCCGGTGCCAGTCTTGCTGAAGCGCTTCTTCGCGCCCGTATGGGTCTTCAACTTGGGCATTTTCTTCTCATTTCGGCGAAAACGCTGGTTATCGCCGCCAATTTGACCCGCGACGCAGGGACTCCCCTGCCCCGTAAGGCCTCAATCAGTATAACCCAACCGCCGTTTCCGGGCCATTGCAGTCCGCTCCGAAAGCTGGGGAGCAGTGAAGGGTACGGGCTTCAGCCCGTACATCAATCCAGGAAAATAGGCTCGGGCTTTGGCCCCTGAGGGAATGTCGGCATAACAAATAGACTTGTCCAGAGATTCCTTAAGGCGCCCTCTACCCAATTTCACGCCTTTAGCCGACAACTCTGCCATGGCCGAGCAGCCGGCGGAGATAGACGGCCTGGCCTACATGGTAGGTCTCGTGCATGGCCAGGAAGCTGACCATGCCGCCGACGGTTCCATCGAAGCTAGGTGTCTGTCGGTCATAGCATTCGCCAAGGCCGATTCATCGGTTTTCAGGTCAGGATGCCGGATGTAGGGCGTGCAGGCAGTAGTCCCGTTGGTAGCTTATAGCGAGCCATCTCTGCCGCT
>Ga0224555_1004308_pt1 | contig 13225 bp, 8 predicted proteins | sample 714S23034metaG_FD_180687 | JGI IMG/M metagenome (GOLD analysis project Ga0224555, IMG submission 180687) | Peat soil microbial communities from Stordalen Mire, Sweden - 717 S2 30-34 | ecosystem: Environmental > Terrestrial > Soil > Wetlands > Peat | place: Sweden: Norrbotten County, Stordalen...
TGCGCCGAAATTCGATCGGGGACTTCTGAAAAGAATCTTTGGCGAGGGTGCAAAGAGCAGCATTCGCGCCAGCTTTGGCATGTTTTATACCGCATTTCCTGGGCTGTCGGCCGGCGTTATGTATGCTGTGCCTCCCTTTGGTTATAGCTACCTCACTCCACAACCGCCGCTGTTTGCGACGCCCTTCGAGAGTGCAGCGAATGGAGAAGTGAACACGAATCCGTTTCCACTCACATTTCCTTCGCACAATATTTCGGCGAACAATCCGGACACTTCTTTCGCGTGGCAAAAGGTCCTACCCATTCAAGCGGATCCTTACTTTTATTACCGGAACACGGTCCCCTATACCGAAAATTACATGCTCTCGTTCCAGCGGAAAATTACAGAGCGAATGCTGCTGACCATGAGTTACGTCGGCAACCAGGGGCACCACATCCTTGCGGTCGCATCGACCAACCCGAGCAATCAAGCTCTTTGCCTCAGCTTGAGCCAATTCAGTGCAGTGAAGGCTGGCAGCCCCACTTGCGGACCTTTCGGCGAAGATGCCGTGATCACCAGTAAAAGTGGCCAGGTCTATCAGGGAACGCGAACTGGTCTGGGCCCCAACTATGGAGAGAACACCGCGCAAAGAACGATCGAGAATTCCAATTACAATGCGCTGGAAACCAATCTTCGCCTGGCGGGGAAGCGGTCAAGTTTCTTACTGGGGTACACCTACAGCAAATCGATCGATCAGGGTTCGAATCTGGGCGAACAGCTCAACCCTTTCGACCTTCGTGCAACCCGCGCCATTTCGGCATGGGACATGCGGCAGGATCTGGTGGCAAGTTACAGACTAAGCCTGCCCTTGGATTTGCTCTTCAAACAAGACAACCGGTTGACGGAAGGATGGTCCATCGCCGGCACAACCCGCTTCAGCAGCGGGTTTCCTGTGACGCTTTTTGATGATTCTGACAATTCCTTGCTGGGAACGCTGGGCAACGGCATCAATAATTATCTGCTCGACACACCCAAATATCACGGGGCACCGCTCGAGATAAATACGAACCCGCGAAATGGACGCCCCGAATTCAATAATTCGCCGATGGCATTCACAACCGAGACGCTGGGACAATTGGGCAACGCGCCGCGGCGATTTTTCTACGGACCGGGAATCGCCAATTTCGATTTGACTTTGAGCAAACAACTGCGAATCACCGAGTCCAAGTCAATGGAATTCCGGCTGGAGGCATTTAATGTGTTCAATCACGCGCAGTTTTATGGCGCGGCTGCAGTAGACGGCGAAGTAAACGATCCGCATTTTGGCCAGGTCGTCAGTGCGGCGGCTCCGCGACTGGTTCAACTCGCCGCAAAATTTAATTTCTGAATCCCTGTCTGAATGAAGGTGACTATTTCGGCGTCCACAGCGGGTGAGAAGTGAAGAGTCCGTTCACGAAACCCATTTCGTAAACCACGAAGAATCCGAAAGCCAGGCTGAGTATTCCGGAAGCCATGGCCAGCTTGCGTGCCACCGCCTGGCTTCTTCCCACAAACTTGAGTGTGGAAGCAAGGCTCATGGTGATGACCATCATGCCTGCGATTGTGCCCACTCCAAAGATCAGCAAATAAGCAATTGCCCAGTGTGGATTGCGAATCGTGGTGAGGACGAGCAGTGCCACCGCCGCGGAACCCGCGAGGCCGTGCACAAGTCCGATCATCAGCGGCCTTACATGCTGCCAGGCGCCGGATTTAGCGAAAGTTCTGTCCAGAAAATTTACGGGCGTTTGATCCGTTGGGTGAGGATGAACTTCGGGTTGGTGCGCGTGGCGATGCGTATGAATAAAATCCCCGTGGCTGTGAGTGTGAGTGTGAACTGAGGTTGTAGGTTGAGTAGTTAGCGGTGGGTCGGGAACGGAGCGAAGAAAACTCGCTACGTTGATGATGCCGAGAATGATCAGCATGATTCCGACCGATAATTCCATGCTGAGGCCGAGGCGGGCAGGGATGACGAGATTAAAAAGAATAATGCCTGCGCCTACAACAAAGATGGTGATGGTGTGGCCTAATCCCCAGAACGCACCGATCAGAGCGGCACGAGCCAGGCTGCGTTGCCGGGTGACGATGGTTGCGACCGCGATCACGTGATCAGGATCGGTTGCATGGCGCATGCCGAGAAAGAATCCGACGGCGAGAATGGAGAGGAGAGCGATCATATTTGTTCTTGTTTGTTTGTCCTAAACCGTAGCCGTCGCGCGTAACTCCGCCAGGCGTTCCGCAAGAAATTCCAGGTATTCATCCAGTCCCACGCCAGTTTTGGCGGAAAGCTGGAAGACACGCATCCCCGGACGAACCGCCTGAATGTTGCGCAGGGCCGCCTCGCGGTCGAATTCGACTGCTTCGGCGAGATCGCTCTTGGTGATGATGGCAACGTCGGCGCTGTTGAAAATTGTCGGGTACTTAAGCGGCTTATCTTCGCCCTCGGTTACCGACAAAAGAACTGTGCGAAGATTTTCGCCAAGATCGTACGAGGAGGGACAAACCAGATTGCCCACGTTCTCAATGAACAGAAAATCCAATTCACCGAGATTCCACTTCTGTTCCTCCACGGCATTCTGCACCATGGCAGCCTCAAGATGGCAAAGCGTGCCGGTGATGATCTGCTTGACCGGCGCCTGACTGCGGGCCAATCGCGCTGCATCATTTTCAGTAGCCAGATCTCCGACCAGGGCCGCCACACGATAGCGGGCGCGAAGCTGGGTAAGAATTTTTTCCAGGAAAGCCGTTTTGCCCGATCCCGGACTCGAAACCAGACTCACCACAAACACGCCTGCCCCATGAAAGCGGGTCCGCAGTGCGCGAGCCACCACATCGTTCTGCTTCAGAACGTGCTTGCGAACCTCAACCAGTCGCGCTTCTGGACTCATTGCTCCATCTCCAAATCACTCAATCTCCAAGGCAACCACATCCAGTTCCTTGCCGTGAATAATTTCGCCAGTTGGGGTTCCGCATTCTGGACAACAAAATAACTGCATCGACTCAAGTGTGCGCTGGGCCTCGCATTTGGAACAATAGACGATAATCGGGACTTCCTCAATCACCAGCCGCGACTGCTGTAATGGCGTATCGAAGCATGCCATTTCGTACGAAGACTGCAGAGCATCCGCGACCACGCCAGAAAGAAGCCCGAGTTTGAGATGCACGGCGATGATCTTCGCGCCACGGCGCTCGGCTTCTTCCATAACCATTTCGATGATGCTCATCGCGATTGAGAGTTCGTGCATATCCTAGTTGTTATTGCTCGTAAAAACGGCCAGGGCAGCCTGCCCCAGGCTGATCCCACCATCATTCGCCGGAACCGCGTGGTTGGTCCACACGTTGAATGATGGCACGAGCAATTCTCTTACGTCTTCCAGCAATAATTCGTTCTGAAAGACTCCGCCCGAAAGCACGACCGTATCCATGTCGTTCGATGCACAGACTGCTTGGACGCAATCGCAAAGACCTTGAGCGATGCCCCTTTGAAAGGCACGCGCAATCTCATTCAGGTCGCGGCCACCTTTTCGATCGCTGGCAACGGCTTGTAGTAAAGGACGAAAATCCAGTTCCCCCTGGACGTATGGAAAAGGATACGCTTCGGTGGCCGACGCAGTCCGGGCCAGTTGCTCCAGCCAGATGGCAGCTTGTCCCTCAAAAGTGATTTCGCGAGTGAATCCAAGCAACGCGGCAGCGGTGTCGAACAATCTTCCGGCTGAGGTTGTGTTAAAGGTACGAACCTTTTTTTGCACCAGTTCCATTGCCTGGCGATATCGGCTGGGAAAATTGAACGGAGCGGCCGTCAGATCTGGCAAGTCCTGGCTCTGGCTGAGAAAGCCCGCTGCCGCCTGCACCGGATGCTGCGCAGCAGCATCTCCGCCAGGGAGCGTTGCCTGACGAAGATGAGCGACCCGTTCGAAGCCTTCCTTGACACTGCCTACGAAAATCTCTCCGCCCCAAATCGAGCTGTCATCGCCGTACCCGGTGCCATCGAAACTTACTCCCACGACGCGTTTTTGCCATTCGCCGCGCTCGGCTAACACAGACGCGATGTGAGCTCTGTGATGCTGCACTGCACGTTTGTTGCGACCCGGCAGCGCAAGCGCGTGGTTTGTTGAAGCATACTGAGGGTGCGCATCATGCACGACCAGCAGTTCATCCCAGCGCACTTCATACATCGACACCAGATCACGAATGGTTTCCTCAAATGCGCGGAAGGCTTGAAAGTAGCCGAGATCTCCGATGTGCTGACTTACGAATGCTTGCCCGTCAACGACGAGAGTGACGGTATTTTTCAAGTCGGCCCCGACTGCTAAAAGCGGCCTTTCGATCGGCAGCGTCGCAACCGCACCGGGTGCATACCCCCGGGAGCGGCGAAGAATCGCTATGCCGAACGCACCAACCCGAGCAACGGAGTCATCCACACGGCGCGCGATGGGGCGCTCACCCATCAAGAAAGCATCCGCAATTCCCGAGAGAGTCGTCTCCGCGTCGTCGTCTTGGTAAGCGATGGGTTCGCTCGACCGATTGGCGCTCGTCATCACTAACGCCTCGGGCGCGCCAGCGGCGAAAAGCAAATGATGCAAAGGCGTATAGGGCAACATCACGCCGAGCTCGTTGCTGGCTGGTGCGACTCCATTCAACTCGACCTTCGCAGGGGCCAGCACAATCGGCCGCGCAACAGAAAAGATCAGTTTTTCGGCTTCGGTTGAAAGCTCAACCAGCTCGCGCGCAACGTCGAGATTTCTAACCATGAGAGCGAATGGTTTTTCCTTGCGATACTTACGCTCGCGCAAAGCCGCCACTGCGGCGGGATTTCGCGCGTCGCAGGCCAAGTGATACCCGCCGAGTCCCTTGATAGCGAGGACGCTACCCCTATTTAGAAGATTTACAGCTTGGCGAATACTTTCTTCACTTCTGCACGCAGTCGTATCACTCGAGACTTCTTCGAATGGGCGCAGGTAATAGCCCGGCCCGCAAGCGGGGCAGGCTACCGGCTGCGCGTGAAAACGACGATTGCCAGGGTCACGATATTCTGCCGCGCAATAGTCATCCAGCGGCCAGTCTTTCATGGTTGTATTGGGCCGGTCGTAGGGCAAAGCGAGAACGACCGTGTAGCGCGGCCCGCAGTTGGTGCAGTTAATGTAGGGATAGGAGAAGCGTCGATCGCTGGCATCGAAGAGTTCTTTCAGACAATCTTCGCAGACAGGCAAGTCTGGGGAAATGCGAACTGTGGGAGCGTTACCCCGTTCGCTTTCGCGAATCGTGAACTCGCTCAGTCCCGACGCCGTGGTGGGATGGATCTCGATTTCGGCAATGGTGGCCGAGGGCGGAGGCTGGGCTTTCAAATCTCGAATAAAAGACTGCAAGCCAGATTCGGAGCCTTCGAGATGAATTTCAACTCCTTCTTCGCCATTCAGCACCCAGCCTGTGAGGGTGTTCGCGCGGGCCAGTCGATACACGAACGGACGGAAACCCACGCCCTGCACTACGCCACGAACTCGTATCGAACAGGCACTGATCATTCTTTACTTAGTTCATTCTGGGTTAGTTCATTTCCGATCAACTTTTCAGAGAAATCTTTCGCGCTCAATCGAGATCGACGAGGCGGCTGCGACCTTGCCAGCCAATCTGTACGACCTTGCCATTTTCTACCAGCAAAGGCACATTGTGCTGGCCTGAGGCCAACTCGCGCATGCTGCGACGGGCGGCTTCGACATCGTACTCTACAAATTCGCAGCCCTTTCCACTCCAGCCAGTCGCGCATCTCTGCGGTGTGAGGGCAGCGGGCGCTGCCAAAACCGCCCAAATACCGCACCCCGGTCGCGTATTCTAATCTAACTTTTCAAGGCAAGCGCTCGATCACTTATATAAGCGGCAGGGGCGGGCCTTCATGAAATTCAGCGCGCCGAAAGACTATACACCGTAACTGTGTGATAGCGCTCGCCGGGCTTCAATTCGGTGGTTGGAAAATTCGGATGATTCGGCGAGTCTGGATAATGTTGCGTCTCCAGACACAATGCCGAGCGGAAATCCATCGGCTTGCCGCCCTTGCCTTTGACTGATGGATCCAGGGAATTTCCGGTGTACAACTGAATCCCTGGCTGGTCCGTCCAAACTCTTAGCACACGGCCGCTCGTCGGCTCATAAATTTCCGCAGCCTCGATTAATTTGCCAGCGCCGTCGATCACCCAGTTGTTGTCATAACCGTTGCCAATTTTAAGTTGCGGGTCGTTATCGTTGATGCGTGCACCAACTGTCATGGGCTTACGGAAATCGAAGGGAGTTCCTTCCACAGACTTCAATTCACCCGTGGGAATCTGCGTAGCATCGAGCAGCGTGAAGTGGGAGGCGTGCAGGGTAACTTGATTGCCTAAAATATCGCTCTGCTGGCCAAGATTGAAATAGGCGTGATTGCTTAAGTTGAGCACGGTATCTTTGTCGGTGGTGGCGGAATATTCCATGCGCAAATCGCCCTTCTCCAACGTATAAGTAACCGTCGCCGAAAGGTTGCCGGGAAATCCGGCATCGCCATCTTTGCTGAGATAGCTGAGTTCCACTCCGTTCGCGACGGGTTTTGCCTTCCACACGACGTTATTGAAAGCGTGTGGACCACCGTGGAGTGTGTTATCGCCGTTATTCTTCGGCAGTGAATACTTAGTGCCATCCAGCGTGAAAGTGCCGTGTGCGATGCGATTGATATAGCGGCCGATGATGGCGTTGAAAAATCCGTTGTGGTTCCCATTAAAATTGGCGTAGTAACCCTCGAGATCATCGAAACCCAGGAGGACGTCAGCCACTTTTCCCTGACGATCGGGAGCCTTCAGCGAGACGATAACCCCGCCGTAGGTCGCGATCCGAGCTTCATAAGCGCCATCGCTCAAGGTGTAAATCTCGACGGGAGTTCCGTCCGGCAACTTTCCAAATGGCTGGCTGGTCACTTTCGTCTTCGCCTCAACGTTCATAGAAAACACTCCTAACCACAACCCGCTGATCAAGATCAATCGCAGGATCTTCAGAACATTCATCGACGCTCCTCGCTGTTTCTTCACTCGCTGCCGGACTCGATTTCTGAACTGCAAATCGCAGCCATGGATTTTCCGGATGACGGCTAAACGCATGTCCAAACCAAGGGTACGCCTAACTATAGTACTAAAGACGGGACGCAAAAGATGAAGGGTAACGTCGAGCAGAGGAGTACCGCAAGCGACTGATGAACAGCCGCGAGAAAAGGAGAAAGAATGGTAGGCACGAGGAGACTCGAACTCCTGACCTCTACCGTGTCAAGGTAGCGCTCTAACCAACTGAGCTACGCGCCTACATGGAGCCGTTTCAATAGTTTAGCAAACTTTTGCTGACCACCGAAGACGGAAATCACCTGTAAAACGTCACCTGTAAAACTTAGTTTAGCGCGTCTGAACGGTTTCGCAAAGCTGTTCTAAGGTTTTCGAGATAACCTTGTTCCCATTACACCGGTGTTTTTCTCCCGGCCGCGCCCTCTCTTCTGTTCGACCCTATCTGCATTGGTTTAGGGTCCGACGGGTCGTGATCGTGCCTCGTCCGGCATCTCTGAGGCAGAGCAAGTGAGGTTTGCAACTTGTCCCTTATTCAAGTTTCTCTCTTGGGAGATTTCTTACAGGAGTCCTCGCTAGCGCAAAAAGATGCTCCAGTTCGCGAAATCAAACCGCTTGATCGTTCCTCTCGCTGGATACACGATCTATGTCATGGGTGCCTCCCCAGCGGGGTTAAGTCCAGAGACCTGGAGCGCACTCAAGACATTCTGGATGATTTATTTTTGAAAGCGGGAGCAAATCTCGTTGCTTATTCGGCCGAATGCGCGGGGAGAGAGTGAAGAGACAGTCCTAAACCGCGAATGTCCAACCAGCAAAGCCGGGTCAGCCTCGGCTTGTTATGACGCCTGAGCAAAGCCGGGCCAGCCCCCGTGAGGACTTTGATATTCCATGCGCCGCCTGTTCACTTGACCCCGAATTATCGCCGGAATATATTGATTGGGTTCTCGGACCCTCCCCTTCCTGCGAACGACGCGCATTTTCCACTGGGTCCCTTTTCTGCTCCATTAACCCGACCGGAGGAAAAAATGAAGAGACTAAGACACTTTTCGCCTGACTTATTGGCTGTCTCGCTGTTGGCATTGGCTGTGTATTATCCCAGCCACTCGCTGGCGCAAACTTACACAGAAAGCGTTCTGTATAGTTTCCCGAAGGGTGCGAAAAGTAGTCCCTACCAGGAGGCCAGCAATCTTGTGATGGACTCGGCTGGCAACTTGTACGGGTCCACAATCGTAGGTGGTCCCAACAACGCAGACGGTTGCAACGGCGGCTGCGGAACCATATTCGAGTTCAGTGCGAAAGGCAAATTTAGTACTCTCTACAGCTTCACCGGGGGGTCGGACGGCTGCTATCCCAGTGACCTGACGATAGACAAGTCCGGCAATTTGTACGGTACAACGGGACTTGGCGGCTATTATTCGTGCTTCGGCGGGGAAGACGGATACGGAACCGTATTCAAGTTCGCGACTACAACAAAGAAGTTTTCGACCCTGCACGTGTTCGGCAACATGCCAGACGCGGAAAACCCGAATCCTTGGCCGCTCACCATGGACTCCGCTGGAGACCTTTTTGGTACGGCCCCCAACGGAGGGGCCGACGGCGAGGGAGCAATCTTTGAAGTGACTGCGCAGGGGGTGGAGTCTGTTATCTACAGCTTTGGCTCTGTGACAGGCATTCCCCTTGGCAATGTCCTGCGGAACAATAAAGGAGATTTCTATGGCCTGTCATACGACGGGCTGTTTGAGGTGAATTCGAACGGTGTCGCGTCAATCTTAAATAGTGGTCTCGGAGTGAATTCAGGCTTGGGTGCCAGTGGATACCTCTCTCGTGACGCTGCCGGCAATTACTACGGTCTGTTCTTCTACGAAACCGGCACCTATCCTTCCAACTTCTACGATGCAGGCCTATGGGAAGTCCTAAGCAGCGATAATGCGCTTTCGACTTACTACTTCGTATCCGATTGCGCCGAACCCTGTAGCAGTGGCCTGTGGGACCTCTCCGGGCCGTTCGCTGACGAAACGGGCGTCATGTACGGTGCGAGTGGAACCGGAGGGGCTAACGAAGGTGGGGCAGTCTATGAGTTCGAAGAATCCAGTGGAACTGAAACTCTGATCTACAGCTTCTGTTCAAAGTCGAAATGTACCGATGGCCAGATGCCTGGAAGTGGCATCCTAGCCGACTCAAAGGGAAATCTCTACGGCACGACGTACGAGGGCGGTGCTGACGGCTACGGAACGATATTTAAGCTCACCAAGAACTAGGTCAACAACTCACTAGAGCTTTCCGCTTGACTTCGCTTTATATTCGCCAACAATGGCGGCATGGCGAAGGGGGTCGGAGGTTCAAATCCAAGTCTGAATTAGTCGATCGAGTCCGCTTGAAATACGTGACGGATGTCGACGATTAAGCGCATGAGGATGATAGTGACGAGCTCGACTCTTCGGTGAAAGCCTGACTGACGACAGGCTCTCGGAAAGGGTCGTTTCGCCTTTGCGATTGAGTCGCTCCCGTCGATCAGAATACGTTGGAGTCCGGTGTGGCGGGTTGCCGCTCTAGAGTACGCATCGGCACGTTGGCTCCTATATGAAGGGATCCAGACGGATAAAGTCCACTTCTCCGATCGCGAAGTTCTCCTGTACAACACACTTGACTACTCCTGTCATGCTCTTGCCGTTGAAAAGACCAAAATCGCTTTTCGGATGGCATACTCACTGTTCGACAAGCTGGCTTTCTTCCTAAACGAATACCTCCAGCTCGGGATAAAGGACCGCGATGTTTATTTCAAAACCCTCTGGTACCAGCACCGCAGCGCGAAGCCGTTCCCGCTTCGCGCGCAGTTCGCGAATCTGGACAACTTACCCTTCCGCGGTCTGTTCTGGCTGGCAAAAGATCTGTTCGACGAACAATACGGTGACGTCATCGAGCCCGAAGCGCGCGACTACTACTTGATTCGCAATCGCTTGGAGCACAGCTGCTTCAGGGTTCACGAAGACTTCGCAGCCGCCATGCCTCCGGAGCTGGGAATCTTCTCGAATCGTCTGGCGTATTCCATAACTCGGGGCGACCTCAACGCAAAGACGTTGAGGCTTTTCAAACTGGTCCGCGCAGCAATGATTTACGTACTTCTCGGGATGCATCGCGAGGAAGCCCGCAGGGCGCACGATGAACAGAAGCCTGCGTTCCCGATGCACATCGCTCTCTGGGAAGATAATTGGAAACGATGCTGTCCTCGACATTCTGCGTCGAAACAGAAGCGCCGTTCTCTTCTGAACAGCATCGAAGCGAGCGTTGAGACGAAATAAGTAACGAGAAACGCGCAAGGAGCCGTGCATCTTACCGGCAGGCAACTGATCATGGAATTGTGGCGCTATGCCGACTTCCCATACTAATCGCCGTAAGTCAGGATCAGATCACTTCCGGTTAACGAACCATCCATCCAGAATCGTTGCTTCAGCGAGAGGAGGTTCTTATACACAGGACGGAGTTTCCCTTGCGGGTCTCTCGCCTATCTACGCCCAATCACCTCAACAATCTCCGAGTCAGGCTTTGTCCATGCCTGCGCACCTTCGTGGATTAGCCGCTGCGTGGCGTCGTTCCAGTGCAGGCGGGTGATGCGGTTGTCTCCCTTCTCGTAGGAGTAAGTCTTTCCATCGTCCTGATAGAGGGTGAACACAGCGTCAACTCCTGGATAGACCCGCAACCTCGCGATCTCTTGCGGCTGATTGGTGCTTTCGATCGCTTCTCCCAGGGGGACGATGGACCCGGCGCGAACAAACAAAGGTAATGTGTCAATGGGCGCACTGACCTGGATCGCCTGTCCGCCGTGCACGCGTTCGTTCGTCCAATAGTTGTACCAGTCGGCACCGGCAGGAAGGTAAACAGTGCGGCTCGTTGCGCCCTGTTCGATTAGTGGAGCCACCAGGAATGCAGGGCCAAACATGTATTCATCCGGCAAATCGGCCACTTTCGGGTCATTGGGAAAATCCATGAACAGAGCGCGCATGAAGGGGGCGCCTGTCTGATTCGTTTGGTAGCCGAGCGAATAGATATATGGCAGGAGCTGGTAGCGCAGCCGCAGATATTTCTCCAAGATCGGCTCTGCTTGTTTTCCATACGACCAGACTTCGTTGTAGAGCCGGCTTCCGTGCGTCCGGAAAATCGGGAGAAACGTTGCATATTCGAACCAGCGTGTGTAGAGCTCCGGATAGTCGTCATATCCACCAACGTTCTCTCGTGCGTCGGAAGGATCGAGCAATGGCGGATGAGCGGGATGATGCTCGCTCGGCAAATATTGCCAGCCGCCAATGTCCTGTGTCCAATAGGCAATCCCGGAAGCCGTGAAATTGAGTCCCGTGGGGATCTGGCGCTTCAGCGTATCCCAGGTCGGATAAATGTCTGACGACCAGAACATGCTTCCGTTTCGCTGTGCTCCGAGGTAAGCATCGCGCGAAAGAATCAGCGCACGATGAGGGACATCGCGACGGAAACCGTCATAGATCGCGGCGGTGTGAAACAAAGGATAGACGTTGAAATAGCGCGTCCCCGGCCCGATCGAGAAGTAGCTGCCGTTCGGCGGCAAGTCCGGCTCGGTTTCATCGGCCCAGATCGAATCAAAACCTTTACCGAGGATGTTGTCGCGGATCGTCTCCCAGAACCAGCGCGCCGCCTCGGGATTGGTCGTATCGATGTCCGACCCAGCCCGGTCGTAGGGCAGCCCATCTGTCGGTGTACCGTCAGCGAGGTGTTGAAACCAGCCTTTCTTCACCAGGAGATCGTAGTAACGGGAACCCTTGGCAAAGCGAGGCCACACGCTGATCATGGTCTGAAAACCCATATCGTGAAGCTGACGATTCATGACCGTCGGGTCCGGCCATCTGTCCGGAACAAAATCCATCTCGCCCATCTTTGAGTAATAAAACCAATCCACCACGATCATGTCGGCCGGAAGATGTCGCTCCCGGTATCCTTTGGCCACCGCCAGCACTTCATCCTGCGAGGAATAACGTTGCTTGCATTGGATGTAGCCGTAAGCCGCTTTCGGAAGCATCGGCGTGGCTCCAGTCAGTAGTCGATATCCCGCATAGATCTCGTCAAACGTGCCGCCGGCGATCACGAAGAACGACACGCGGTCGCCGACCTCCGATGTCCAGCTTGTGCGCTCGTTGAATCCTGGCTCAACGACCGTCTTCGAGGGATTGTCCCAGATGATTCCGTAACCGTAATTCGTCACCATGAACGGCACACACACGCTCGGAGCCGCTGTAGCAGCGTAATTGTGCCAGCATTCGACGCGGTGCCCACGATGGTCAAGATAACCTTCCTGATTCTGACCCAGGCCGTAATAATGCTCGTCATCGGGCGAAGCAAACGCGGCAGCAACCTGATAGAAAGACGAATCCGACGGCCGCTTGTCATACAACACTGCAGCGTTGCCGTCTTTGTGGTTGGGCACAGACATCCGCCAGTTTGTCATTCGCAGAAGTGTCTTGCCTTCCGGCGTTCGGAACGAAATGCTTACTCCTGGATTGGAGTCGCTGAAGAACTTGCTGATATCGATTTGGGTCACCGTGGGCTTCCATGGATGTTTCGGGGCGACGGTAACGATCAAGCGGGCCGACCGGTAAACGTCACCTTCTTCGCTGTGCTGTTGTGACCATCCTTGAGTTGCGGGAGTCGCTGTAAAACCATATCCCGGCGCGGCCACGGCCTGATCCTTGTTCATGCTGAGCGTCACGCGAATGATGTTTGCAGAGTACGGTTCCAAAGCGACGGTACTGCCATCACGATCCAATACAACAGGCGGATTCTGGGCATTTGCGGAGTCGAGGTTTACGACCAAGCATACAACCATGAGCGCAAGCAGGAGTCTTGCCATAATATTATTTGAGCTCCATCGTTCCGCTGGATTGACCACAGCGCAGGAGTCCAATCGGCCTTCCAGAGATTCTCTCAGCTCCATATCAGCACTCTCCACGTTTGCTTGAGTTGAATGAGAATACGAAGTGGCAAATCAGGTGTAAGCGTCCGGTTATGACCGTCTGGACATCTGGCTGGTAGGAAGTCATTCTGCAGAAGTGGAGACTTCGAATAGGTGTCCACTTGGAGCGGAGATGGACACTTCCCGGCAAGTTTCAGATGGGATG
>Ga0224555_1004313_pt1 | contig 13210 bp, 15 predicted proteins | sample 714S23034metaG_FD_180687 | JGI IMG/M metagenome (GOLD analysis project Ga0224555, IMG submission 180687) | Peat soil microbial communities from Stordalen Mire, Sweden - 717 S2 30-34 | ecosystem: Environmental > Terrestrial > Soil > Wetlands > Peat | place: Sweden: Norrbotten County, Stordalen...
CAACAACGACGGCGAGGGCAATGCTGTGCGCAACGCGACGAGATTGCGTGAATTGTTGAAATAAGGGTCTGCACTGAGAAGGCGGAAAGCGTTCCTCCGCCCTCCAACAACACTCAACAAAACCGATGGTTTCGACAGTCAGGCTTCGCCACCGGATCTGGCCGCAAATTGAGCGCCACGGCAACCCTCTCGAAGAACTCATGGGCCACACGCACCCTGGGTTCGCAGCGCGGGTGTTAGATGCTTGCCTTTGTAAGCTGAACGCCCTTCGTCATAAAAGCGGCGGGAAGTTTCGAGGATCAGACCGTTTTCCTGGCAGAATTCCTCGCACTCGTCCAGTTGGCGCCGTTTTGAATCGCCTTTTTTTCACAAAAGCCAACAAACAAATCGCGGTGGAACTCAGCATCGGCATGAAGACGGTTGAGAAGCATCGCGAGCGTCTCATGGCCAAGCTCAACATCCACGACACCGCTGGCCTTACCCGCTACGCCATCGGCGCGGGCATTATCGAGAGCAGCGTCCAGCTGACCATCGTTTAGGGTTGCGGCTGGAACCGATGAGCAGGTTTTGTCCTCATATAGGGTAAAACACCCCATAGCACCCGCTCGCTGATCCTGATTATCTTTGCTTTTTGAACGTGCCAACGACTGGCCGTGCCGACACGAAATGAACAATCAGAAGAGATAATGACGTGAAACAAAATAGATCGTTTGCAATATTGGTGTTCTTCGTAATCTTAGGCGTTGGGGCGGCCTTGGCATACGCCAGATATAGAGATGGTGCAAACCTGGAAACCGTCGGGATTGGAATCGTTGCTTTTGTTCTGGCTCTGGTCGTTTCTTCGGCAATTCAGGTTGCTGACCAGTGGGACAAGGCGGTCATACTGCGTTTGGGTCACTTCCACTCCCTCAGGGGGCCGGGGCTGTTTATTATCATTCCGGTCATCGATGCGATTCCCTACTGGATCGACACTCGCGTCATCACGACTGGTTTCAAAGCGGAAAAAACACTAACCAAAGACACGGTGCCGGTGGATGTGGATGCCGTGCTGTTTTGGAAGGTGCTGGACCCAAAGAAGGCGGGCCCTGGACGTGGCCGACTATCAAAGTGCCATAAGCTGGGCCTCCCAAACAGCACTCCGTGACGTGATCGGCAAAACCATGCTTTCGGATATGCTGGAAGGCGGGGACAAAATCAGCGCCCTGCTGCAGAAGATTATTGATGAGCGCACGGAACCCTGGGGCATCAATGTAATTTCAGTGGAGGTAAAGGATGTTTTGATTCCCTCTGGCCTGGAGGATGCCATGTCCATTCAGGCACAGGCGGAGCGAGAGCGGCAGGCCAGGATGATTTTGGGTGATGCCGAGCGTCAGATCGCGGAGAAATTTGCCGAAGCTGGCAAGACCTATGACCACAACCCCGTAGCCTTTCATTTGCGGGCCATGAACATGCTTTATGAGGGTTTGAAGAAAAATGCCACCATTGTCATCGTTCCGAGCACCGCCGTGGAATCCATGCAGCTTGGGGGATTGGCCGGAATGACCGCGCCCACCATGGGCCTGGGCCAGGAGTGCGCCAACGGATATAAGGAAGATGAGATCAAGAAACAACTGGAGGACGCAAACCGTGTCGAAGAAATCCTCAATCGCGGTGAGTCGAAGACCAACCCATGAAAACAAACCCACTCAAGCAAGGCACCGTGACCGAAAAAGCCGTTGGCATCGGCACGGTGACCCGGAACATGGTGCGAGAGCGCGCGGTTGAACTGGCGGCCATCAACGGCCGATTGGCGCAGGATGTGTCGAAGCCCGATTGGGAACAGGCCAAACGGGAATTGACCGGCGAACCGGACACCGACCCGAAAGATGCTGTGCTTGAATCAGCGCCGGAATCTGAACGCTGGGACTCGGTGCCGGGTTCAGAAGGCCGCAAAGCGCTCGTCGCGCCCAGCGCTGATGAGGACGACGAAGGGCGAAGCGACAATGAAAGGCTCGTCGAAGAAGGCATTGCCGAAGCGGAGCATGATCAAATGCGTCAGGCCAGCCTGAAGGGAGAAAGTTAAATGCGCATGATTTTCATGGTAAGTATTCCGTCCCGTGAAATCCAGCGCCCTCAAGTCCCGCGTTCTCGAGAAGCTCGTAGCCCATTAGAAAACGAAGAAATGAGCGGCATGGGGGCGTCTTCAGAGAACCACGTCCATTTATGAATGAGAACTCTGCTGCCACATTTGCTAAAAGTGAAGCCACTGTAGGCGAGGTCGTGGAACCGCCGGGAACCATTCACCGCGTCGGCATGGCCGCCGACCATGGAGGTTACGAGTTAAAGGAATACCTGGCCAAAATTTTGCGGGAGTCCGGTCATGAGGTAATCGGCTTTGGGGATGGGCAGCCGAATTTGGATGATGATTATCCAGATTTTGTCGTTCCGTTGGCGCGCGCGGTGGCTTGTGGAGAGGTGGAGCGGGGCGTGGCCATCTGCGGCAGTGGTGTAGGAGCGTCGGTCTGCGCGAACAAAGTGGCCGGGGTGCGCGCGAGTTTGATCCACGAGTGCTTCTCGGCACATCAAGGGGTAGAAGGACGACGACCTGAACATAATCTGCCTGGGCGGCCTTGTGGTCGGCCATGCGCTGGCCTGGGAATTGGTTTAAGGATTTCTCGCCGCGCGGTTCAGTGGCGTGGAGCGTCATCGTCGCCGTCTGGTCAAAGTGGCGGCGCTCGAAAACACGGCACCACAGGAAAAGTGAAAGGAAGAACATGACCCAACCTGCACCGGCTACCAAGCCTATTTACAGTTATTTGCCCAAGGACATCGAGGGATTCGATTCACTAGCGGAGTTGGCCCTGGATCTGCGCTGGTCCTGGAATCACGCGACCGACGAAGTGTGGCGCAAGCTTGAACCTACTCTGTGGGAACTCACGCAAAACCCATGGGTTGTCCTGCAGACGGTTTCGCGGCACAAACTCGAGCGCGTGCTGGCCGATCCTGCCTTTCGCAAAAACGTCGATGACCTTCTGCAAGCCAAGCGTCAGGCGGCGGAGGCGCCGGCATGGTTTCAGGGACATGATCCGCAGGGTTCCTTGACCTGCGTCGCGTATTTCAGCATGGAATTCATGTTGAGCGAAGCGCTGCCCATTTACTCAGGTGGACTTGGGAACGTGGCCGGCGATCAACTTAAAGCCGCCAGCGATCTGGGGGTGCCGGTCGTTGGAGTGGGGTTGCTCTACCAGCAAGGCTATTTTCGCCAGGTGATTGACCAGGACGGGGCGCAACAGGCCCTCTTCCCCTACAATGACCCAGGTCAGTTGCCGATCATGCCATTGCGCCAACCTGACGGCGAGTGGTTGCGGTTGGAGGTCGCGTTGCCCGGGTACTCGGTCTATCTGCGCGCGTGGCAGGTCCAAGTCGGCAGGGTTAAACTCTATCTGCTGGACAGCAATGACGCGGCGAACTTCCCTGCTCATCGAGGAATCACCAGCGAGCTTTACGGGAGTGGTCCGGAGTTACGCCTCAAGCAAGAACTCATTCTCGGTCTCGGCGGCTGGCGGCTGCTAGACGCGTTGGGCATCCACCCGGAAGTCTGTCACCTGAACGAAGGACACGCGGCCTTTGCGGTATTGGAACGCGCCCGCGATTTCATGAATGAAACCGGGCAATCCTTCGAGGTGGCGTTGGCCGTCACGCGAGCGGGCAACCTCTTCACCACGCATACGGCGATAGCCGCTGGCTTCGATCGCTTTGCTCCGGCCCTAATCGAAAGATACCTCGGCCATTACGCCGAAGAAAGGCTTGGCATTAAAACCCAGGAGTTGCTTGCCCTAGGCCGCCAGAATCCGAATGACTCGTCGGAGAGTTTCAACATGGCCTATCTGGCTATCCGGGGGAGCGGGGCCGTCAATGGGGTGAGCCGCTTGCATGGGAAAGTCAGCCGTCACCTATTCGAGCCTCTTTTTCCCCAGTGGCCAGCGGAAGAAGTGCCAGTCGGATATGTGACCAACGGAGTTCACATGCCGACCTGGGACTCGCCGGCTGCGGACGAGCTTTGGACCAAGGCCTGTGGAAAAGCTCGCTGGCTGGGGACGACGGAAAACTTGGAACAGGGCATTCGTAGCGTCTCTGACGCCAGCCTGTGGCAATTTCGCATGGCGGCCAGCAAGTCGCTGATTGATTACGCTCGCTTGCGCCTGGCCCGACACTATGCCGCCGCCGGCGCTTCGCCCGAGAGAGTCGAGGAGGCGAGGCATTTGTTCGACCCCAACGCATTGACACTCGGCTTTGCACGCCGCTTTGCCACCTACAAACGACCGGACCTGCTGTTGCATGATCCGGAGCGGCTGTTGCGGCTGTTGTCCAATCCACAGCGTCCAGTGCAGCTTATCCTGGCGGGCAAGGCCCATCCAGCAGATCAAGCGGGACAGGCCCTGATCCAGAAGTGGATACAATTCATTCGCCAGCCCAAATGCCGCCCTCATGCGATCTTCCTGAGTGACTACGACATGCATTTGACCGGGCGTTTGGTGCAGGGGGTGGATGTCTGGCTGAACACGCCACGGCGGCCGTGGGAGGCGTGTGGAACCAGCGGCATGAAAGTGCTCGTCAATGGGGGCATCAATCTCTCAGAATTGGACGGCTGGTGGACGGAAGCTTATGTCCCAAATCTAGGGTGGGCTTTGGGGGATGGTCAGGAGCACGGCAGTGATCCGGGCTGGGACGCCGCCGAAGCCGAGAGACTCTACGACTTGCTCGAAAAGGAGGTGATCCCCGAGTTCTTTAGCCGCGATGGGCAGGGCATCCCAACTGCTTGGATTTCGCGGATGCGGGGAAGCATGGCGTTGACTCCGCGCTTTTCCGCGGACAGATCGGTGCGCGAATACACCGACCAACACTATCTCCCGGCTGCCGCCGCCTATCGTTTGCGCAAGGCCGATAAGGGCGCCGTAGGCAGGCAAATAGTAGATTGGCAGCATAGTCTGGAACAGAAATGGCCCACGCTACGCTTCGGAGAAATGAAGGTGGAGACCAAAGGCCAGCAGCACGTCTTTGACGTTGAGGTTTATCTCAATGACCTCGATCCCAAGACGGTGCGAATCGAGCTTTATGCCGACAGCGTCAACGGCGGCGCCCCCAGGCGGGAGGAAATGAAGATTGCTCGTCAATTGACCGAAGCGCCGGGCGGCTACGTTTATAGCGCGGCTGTTTCCGCAGCCCAACCGGCATCGGACTATGCGGCGCGGATAACACCGCTGCGATCCGAGGCGGCGGTTCCTTTGGAATCCGCTCGAATTCTATGGCAGCAACGATGAATGGCCGGCACGACAATCCAAATTCTAAGAATAGAATGCAGCGTCCAAAAGTAGTTACGGCGCTGTTTTTGGACATTGGCGGGGTCCTGCTCACCAATGGATGGGACCTTCATGCGCGCAGGCGGGCGGCCAAGCACTTCAAGCTGGAGTGGACCGAGATGGAGGAGCGGCATGCCTTGAACTTCGAAACCCACGAGGAGGGGAGGATGACGTTTGAAGAGTATCTAAGCCGGGTGGTCTTCTATCAAAAGCGGCCATTCACGCGGGCTCAGTTTCGGAGCTTCATGTGCGCGCAATCCAAACCTTGCGTCGAGATGATCGAGTTGGCCATTCGACTCAAGCTCCGGCACGGACTGAAGATCACGGTCGTCAGCAACGAATCGCGCGAACTCAATGCGTATCGGATTCGAAAGTTCAAACTGCATGAGTTTGTGGATTCGTTCATTTCCTCCTGTTTCGTCCAAGTCCGCAAGCCCGACGTGGAGATATTTCGGCTTGCGCTTGACATCTCCCAGGCGCCGGCCCGGCAAGTGGTTTATATCGAAAACACCCCGATGTTCGTCCAGATCGCCGAAAGCTTGGGGATTCGAAGCATTCTGCACACGGATTACAGGTCCACCTGCGCAAAACTGACTGCATTGGGGTTGCGGAATGACGAAGGATTCACCCATGAAACCAGCTAACGCACATATCCTCACGATTAATGGTGGCTCCTCCAGCATCAAGTTCGCGCTCTACCAGGTTGGCGAACCGCTGAAGCGCGGGCTTGTGGGAAAGGTGGACCGCATCGGCCTCAGTGGGACCAATCTGACGTTCCATGACCCGACGAAGAAACAGCCGGAGAGCCGCAAACTCGCCGCCGCCGACCACAAATCGGCGGCGAATTCCCTGATTGATTGGCTGGAAAAGCAGAATGGTTTTGAATCAGTCCGGGCGGTGGGACACCGCGTGGTCCACGGCATGCAGCACACCGCGCCTGAGGTGGTCACCCAGGCTTTGCTGGATGAACTGCATCGCATCAGCCCAAACGACCCGGATCATCTGCCCCGCGAGATCGAACTCATCGAGACCTTCCGCCAGCGTCACCCGAAACTGCCGCAGGTGGCCTGCTTCGACACGGCGTTTCACCAGACCATGCCGCGCGTGGCCAAACTGCTGCCAATTCCGCGACGCTTCGACGCCAAGGGAATTCAGCGCTACGGCTTCCATGGTTTGTCCTACGCCTATCTCACGGAGGAACTCGCGCGTCTCGGCGACCCGGCGGCAACGAAGGGCCGCGTGATCCTGGCGCATCTCGGCAACGGCGCCAGCATGGCCGCCGTGCTCGATGGCAAAAGTATGGACACCAGCATGTGTTTCACGCCGACGGCGGGATTGGTCATGAGCACCCGCAGCGGTGATTTGGACCCCGGCCTGGCGCCGTATCTGGCGCGAACCGAGCAGATGACTACCAAACAATTCTACGAAATGGTGAACCACAAGTCGGGGCTTCTCGGCGTGTCGGAGACCAGTTCGGACATGCGCGACCTGCTCGACCATGAAAAGAAGGACGTGCGGGCGGCCGAAGCCGTGACGTTGTTTTGTTATCAAGCCAAGAAGTGGATCGGAGCTTACGCTGCCGCACTTGGTGGATTGGACACGCTCGTTTTCGCCGGCGGTATCGGTGAAAATGCGCCAGTCGTCCGGGCCCGCATCTGTGAAGGGTTGGACTTTCTCGGTGTTAAATTGGACAAGACGCGAAACGCGAAGACTGCGGCGGTGATTTCAAAGAATTCCAGTCGCGTCACGGTGCGCGTCATCCGCACGGACGAAGAATTAATGATCGCCAGGTCGGTCAGTCGTGTTCTGGGCGCGCAAACTCCGGTGTCGCGCTAAATCACCTCCTTATGCGCCTTTCTTTTCAGAGGGCAGCGGCTCCCAAAATGCACGGTAGGGTTTTACCCCAGTGGAAAGCATCACCTCATCGCTTTATGTTGTTTGTAGCTGGGCTGCGCCGCTCAACAATATTTTTTCAGGCATGGCTCTGCTATACCGCACGACGGTAACACTCAATGCCATTATGAAAACTTGGTTTACATCGAAAACGATCTCCAAAGGCGGACGTTCGGAAAGCAATCAAACATCGAACGGGCTGCAGAATGCAACCTCGGGGAGCCTTCGGGCAGGCAAACCAGCCTTAACGGGGCTGAATTGTTCGGCTCAATCTGGTGGGAGTCCCATACGCCGTCTGGATGAGTCTGCTTTCATGCAATCTCAACTGGGGTGAATCATGGGATCATTAACTTTCAAGTTGCGTTCGCGCGACGCTGGCGGTGATCCGTGGAAAACCCAACGATATCAGCCTGAAACCACCGCAAGTGATCACGCCCGAACAGAGCGAGCTTCTAAGAACGCTACAACAGGACTCGTTCAGCTATTTCGTCCACAAGACTAATCCCGCCAACGGGCTGGTGCTTGACAAGTCGCGGGCGGGATGGCCAGCGAGCACCGCCGCCGTTGGACTGGCACTCGCGGCTTATCCGGTGGGGGTCGAACGCAGCTTCATGACGCGCGACGCCGCCGTGCAACGAACACTGACGACGCTCCGCTTCTTTGCCAATGCGCCTCACGGTCCCGAGGCTGATGCCACCGGCAATAGAGGCTTCTACTATCACTTCCTCGATATGAAGAGCGGTCGGCGCGCATGGCGTTCCGAACTGTCCAGCGTGGATTCTGCGTTCCTGCTTGCCGGCATGCTGGCGGCGGCCGCCTACTTCCAGCGGCAGACGGCGGGGGAAGACGAAATCCGCAGGCTCGCGGACGCCCTTTACCGAAAGGCCGACTGGCAATGGATGCAGAACGGGGCGGCGGCGGTGAGCCACGGCTGGACGCCCGAGAAGGGCTTTCTGCGTTACCGTTGGAACGGCTACGACGAAGCGTTGATCGTCTACCTCCTCGGGTTGGGATCGCCGACCCACCCGCTGTCTAAAGCGTCCTATCGCGCCTGGTCTTCGAGCTATCGGTGGAAAAAGATTTACGGCATCGAGTTCCTCTATGCCGGGCCGATGTTCATTCATCAGTTGTCGCATATATGGATTGATTTCCGCGGCATTCGCGATGAGTTCATGCGCCAACACGATCTGGACTATTTCGAGAACAGTCGTCGCGCCACTTTCGTGCAGCAACAATACGCGATCCGCAACCCGCGCGAGTTCGCGCACTACGACAAATGCTGCTGGGGGATCACCTCCAGCGACGGCCCGGGGCCAGGCACCGTCTTGGTGGATGGCGTTAAACGCGCGTTCTATGACTACGTCGCCCGTGGCGTGCCTTTCGGTCCCGACGACGGCACGTTGGCACCATGGGCCGTGGTCGCCTCGCTGCCCTTTGCGCCGGAGATTGTCCTACCCACGATCCAGAACTATGAGCGCATGCAGTTGAAGAAAGCCGGGCAATACGGTTACAAGGCCACATTCAACCCGACCTTTCCGGTGCAACCAAAACATGAACACGGCTGGGTGTCGCCGTATCACTTCGGTATCAACCAGGGGCCGATTGTGCTGATGATCGAGAACCATCGCTCGGAATTCCTGTGGTCGCTGATGCGACAATGCCCTTATCTGGTCACGGGCTTACGGGAGGCCGGATTTACTGGCGGCTGGTTGGAATGACATGCCCAAGCGCGACCATGCAATTAATGTGTCGCGTGCTTGGGTTCTCCGCGGCAAGCGCACTCAAAATGATGACCGGGGATTACACCCCATAGACCACGCCGCTGGTTGGGCTTTAAAGTGTCAAAGAGACCCGCGTCTCGGACGGAGGCAAAAATCCTCCTGATCGGTCAACAGCAAAACAAAACAAATACTATGACAAAGAAAATACAAGAACAGCACACAAAGGCAGCGGATTGTTGCAAAACGGCCGCATCGCATCATGAGCAGGCAGCGGTGCATGAGGCCGCCGGGCAGCACGAGGCGGCCGCCCACCACGCCCAGTGTGCCCAGGGGCATCAGACCAGCGCGCGGCATCACGCAGACGAAGTGGCCGCGTTGCACTGCAAGACCTACGGAAAAAAGTAACCGGAGACGCTTCGGTCCAGTGAAACGCCCTGTGAGCGGTTGCTTACGGGGCTGTTTCATTTCTTCATGAGGCGTTGATAATATATGGGGTGTTCACCCCGTTCGTTTCTCCGCGTCCCAAAGTTACAATTCCCGCAACCGATTCAACCGGACCTTATGAAATCCACACAAACACTGCACGACTTGGGCCAGAGCCTCTGGCTCGACAACATCACGCGCGACCTGCTGAACAGCGGAACGCTTAAACGCTACATTGACGAACTATAGGTGACAGGACTGACCTCGAACCCGACGATCTTTGATCACGCGCTCAAGAACAGCGCCACCTACGACGCCGCGATTCGAGAGGAACTGGCGAAGGGGAAAACTGGCCAAGCTCTTTTTTTCGGTCTGGCGCTGGATGATCTCACGCGGGCCGCCGATTTGTTGCGACCGGTTCACGACCGCACGAACGGGGTGGACGGGTGGGTGTCGCTGGAGGTATCGCCACTGCTGGCGCACAACACGGCCAGCACTATTGCGGCCGCCAAGGAGCTTTCCGCGCGTGCCGGACGGCCCAACCTGTTCATCAAAATTCCCGGCACCAAGGAAGGTTTGCCGGCCATCGAGGATTCGATCTTTGCGGGTGTGCCGGTCAACGTGACACTCCTATTCTCGCGCGAGCAATACGTGGCGGCGGCCGAGGCGTATTTGCGCGGCATCGAGCGACGCATTGCCGCCGGACTCAATCCGCAGGTCGGCTCCGTGGCCTCGATGTTCATGAGCCGTTGGGATGTGGCCGTGGCGGGCAAGGTTCCAGAGACTTTGAACAACCGGCTCGGCATCGCCATGGCCGGTCGCATCTACAAGTCGTATGTCGAAGTGTTGTGCAACCCGCGCTGGCAGCGCGCTTACAATGCCGGCGCCCGGCCGCAATGTTTGTTATGGGCTAGCACCGGCACCAAGGATCCCAAAGCCTCCGACATTCTCTACATCAAAGCCCTAACGTCGCCCTTTACGGTCAATACGATCCCCGAGGCGACGTTGAAAGCTCTGGCGGATCACGGCGAAATCGGGCCGGTCATGGCCGCCGACGGTGGCGATTGCGAAAAAGTCCTGGCCGAGTATGCGAAGACCGGCATCAACGTGGACAGTCTGGCCGCGCAACTTCAGGACGAGGGCGCAAAATCTTTTGTGAAATCCTGGAACGAATTGCTGGCGGTGATCGCGTCCAAGAGCGCCGCGTTCAAGAAAACAAAAGGCTAATTCATGAAAGTGCTGGCCATTGATATTGGTGGAACCTACGTCAAGCTGCTCGTGACGGGACAAAAGGAACACAGCGAATTCGCTTCCATCCCCGGGTTGACTCCGGCGATGTTGCTGGCGGGTGTGCGCAACCTCGCGAAAGACTGGAAGTATGGCGCGGTGTCCTTCGGCTACCCCGGACCAGTCTGTCATAACCGGCCTCTCGCCGAACCGTTTAACTTGGGCAATGGTTGGGTCGGATTTGATTATCGGGCGGCTTTCCAGCGACCGGTGAAAATCATCAATGACGCCGCCATGCAAGGCTTGGGGAGTTACCGGCGCGGCCGGATGTTGTTCCTCGGACTGGGCACCGGCCTTGGTTCGGCCAACCGCCCATCCAATGTCATTCTGGCCGATCGGCTCACGCCGGAAGTTCTCTGCCAACTCGTCGCGCTATACGAACACAGCGTTTTCACGCAAGGCGCGATTTGGAACGTTGATTCGTTCGACCAATGGGGCGTCGAACCAGGCAAGATCCTGGCCCAGCGCATCGTTCCCGAACTGGAGAGCGAAAAAGCCCCCAAACTCAAACACGACAGCTCCACGAACAGCCTGATCCAGCGTTATCGAAAAATGAAGGGGACAAAATGAAAACTCCCGGATGGATCCATTTTCGCCGGGCGCTGCCACCCAGCATGCATGGTAGGGTTTTACCCCATAGCGAAGCTGACCCCAGAAGCTGCAAATTAAAATGGTTTGGTGCGCCCGCACACAGCGCGGTGCAACGCATCTCTGAAATTTGCTGTCGGCCCGACGTCAACAGCAACAAAAATGAAATGCAACGAACGAAAGAATTATTATGCTAAGCAAATCCAAAACACTGGAAGGTCACAAATTGGGCGGCCTTGACGGGGCGATAGGGAAAGTCAAAGAATTCTACTTCGACGACCGGCACTGGACAATTCGCTATCTGGTCGCAGACACGGGAAGCTGGCTCGCGGGCCGGCAGGTGCTGGTTTCTCCGTATGCACTGTCTTCCGTGGACAAAGAGGCAAAAAACATCGCCGTTGATTTGACCAAAAAGCAGATCGAAAACAGTCCATCCTTGAACAGCGACAAGCCCGTCTCCCGTCAATTTGAGAACGAATACAATGGGTATTATGGATGGCCGACGTATTGGGGCGGCTCAGGGATGTGGGGAGCTTATCCATACATTGTGCGTGATCGTGAACAATGGAAAAAACCCAACCAGGACGAGAAAGGGTGGGATGCCCATTTGCGCAGCACTCGCGAGGTGCGTGGCTATGACGTCCAGGCTAAAGACGGCGACCTTGGCCACGTCGAGGATTTTATCATCGAGGACGAGACATGGGCGATTCGTTATTTAATCATCAACACGCATAATTGGTGGCCGGGGAAAAAGGTCCTCATCTCGTCGCAATGGATCGAGCGCGTTAGTTGGGGCGAGAAGAAAGTCTTCGTCAATCTTTCCCGCGACACCATCAAGCACTCACCCGAGTACTCAGATGAATCTTTGCTAACCCGGGATTATGAGACCGGACTGCATCGGCATTACAAGCGCCAAACATACTGGGTCGATGAACTGGCGGCCAAGTAGCGTTTTCTTTCAAGGAAACACATGAAAAGCCTTTCCTCCATGATTGAATTGCTCGGCCCTGAAAGGCAGCAGATCCCGGCGGCGCAAGCCGCCGGGCCGGGGGAACTTGCGTGGAGGCCCGGCGATTCTCTCGGGGACGGTGAAAATCTGGGCCGGATGCGAAGGCTGATCCGCCCTTTCAAGGACAATTCACTCACGATTAGCCTGTTTGCGCTTTTTGTCCTATGCATATCCGCGCAAACTTTTGCCGGTTGGCGGCTGCAAAACGAGACTTTGGCGGCCCATGGGATGGCTTCGGTCGGCTACTGGCATAATCTGTTCACCGGTGCCTTCTTGGAGGGCCTGGCTTCCAATTGGCAGGCCGCTTTCTTGCAGCTTGCCTCGCTGATTGTGTTCAGCGGCTTCCTCTACCAGCGCGGCGCGCCGCATTCCCGCGATCCAAACAAGGCCAAGAGCAAGCAACAGCGGTTGGAAGAAGCTGGCCGCTTCACTTGGTTCTACCGCCATTCGCTGTTCCTGGCGTTTCTAGCGCTGTTCCTGCTTACGCTGGCGCTGCATGTCGTCGTCGGCGACAAGGACTATAACGAGGACCGCGCGTTCACGGGCCAGTTGCCGCTGTCGATTGCGGCATTTCTCCTTTCGGCCAAATTCTGGTCGTCCACCCTGCAAACCTGTCAGGCGGAATATCTGGCCATCGCGCTCTTTGTTGTGTTCAGCGTCTTTCTGCGCCAGCAGAACTCGGCAGAATCCAAGCCTGTCGAATCGAGCGACGCACCAATCGGCGAGGCGAACAAGTAAATCAATATGATAATTGAAATGTAAGGACACAAAAGGATCGAACTATGAAAGACACCACACTCACACCGGAATTGCTCCACAGAATTGACGCCTACTGGCGCGCCGCCAACTATCTGTCGGTCGGCCAGATTTATCTCTACGACAATCCACTGCTGAAACGTCCGCTGAAACTCTCGGACGTGAAGCCGCTGGTGGTCGGACACTGGGGCACA
>Ga0224555_1004315_pt1 | contig 13198 bp, 12 predicted proteins | sample 714S23034metaG_FD_180687 | JGI IMG/M metagenome (GOLD analysis project Ga0224555, IMG submission 180687) | Peat soil microbial communities from Stordalen Mire, Sweden - 717 S2 30-34 | ecosystem: Environmental > Terrestrial > Soil > Wetlands > Peat | place: Sweden: Norrbotten County, Stordalen...
CGGGCTCATAGCGAAGGTCTTATGAGGATTAGTTGGCGGCGACGGCGGAACCGTGATCGGGCTCATAGCGAGGGTCTTATGAGGATTGGTTGGCGGCGACGGCGGAACCGTGATCGGGCTGGCGACCGCACAGGCTGCCACTGCTGCCATTGCGGCTACCAAAACAACGCCGCGAATTTTAATCGATCTGGAGGTCATAGCGTTCTACTCCCGCGCTGGAGAAAGTACTGCGCATACAAAGAGTAACCCAAAAGGGTCATTTGCGCTACCACAAAAGTAATATTGTCAAAAATTTTTAATGTGGATGGCTTTTTTCGAGTTGTGCGGGGCTTTTGGGCGGGCGAAAGGGCATATTTTCGCCGTTTGTTCTCTATCGGAGCATTAGTTTTCCCTTATATTCGCCTGTCTGGTCCATGCGAAGAGTTGTCAAGCAGAGAAGAAGGGTTCGAAAAGTAACCAGAGTTCCTGCTTGGGACGGTCTTCGCGGATTTACTCTCCCCTTTGCAAGCTTTTCTATGGGGGCGCAATGAACCTCCATTGAGAGGACCTCGGTTTGATTCCCAAACTCCACGCTCAATTCAACCAGAGCTTCACGCCGGAGAAGTGCGCGTCTCTGCTGGTGGCGCTCGAGCATCTTGCGGCGTCCGCGTCGACTATCGCGTCGCGGAAACCCCAATATTCATGCAGCTTTCGCAGCTCGAGGAGATGGCGGCTACCGGCGCGGGGCTTACCCACACGCTTATGGCGAGCGGCGCCTGTCTCGCGGCGGCTATTCCTGAGGGGTACGTGGCGGCCGGGGGAAACGGCCCACTCCAATTTTGTTACTTCCGATTTTGCGCTGGTCCGGAACCCCGCAGGCGAGCTGGTTCCCAGGTTGGTGGAAATCCAGCCTTTTCCGTCCGTATATGGATACCAGGCAGTACTCTGCTCCGGTTACCGTGGCGCGTATTAATTGGATGCAGGCCGGCTAGACGTTCAGCCTGAATGCGAAAGACCTCGCCGACACAGTTACCGCAAGCCCTTGAGTGGTAGTGATCTCGAAGGATCGCGTCCAGAGCTTTCTGAAGCAGGCCGCCAGCCGCCCCGGCAGGTTGATCTTGCGGTCCGCCTCGCGCAGCGAATGAACTTCGCCGCAACCATCGAAACGCCGCACGGGCCGACCCGAAATCCGTATCCTATATCTATGGGCGGACGACGGCGTCCTTAGCCTGTCCTTTCCGTGGTTCGCCTGGGCAGGGGCAAGATGATGGGAGTGGACCACAACCGGGATCAAGAGTGGGTGGGAGCCACTGCGGTGCTGTTCCCATGCAGATGAGGAATCCAAAGAGTGAACAGCGGTTCGAGACAGTTGAGAGCGCATGATTCCAATGAAATTCGCCTCCCTAAGCCGCTGCGAGCAACCTGCTGATCCTGAATTGGATAGATAGCGTCTTTGGGGGGATATTCGGGGCTTGGGAGAGCGCAATTCCTGGCCGGAGCCACCCTCTGAACCGGTCCATTTCTCCATTAGTTACTTCTCACGGAACTTTAGTGCCGTAGGTGGAAGCGGGAAAATTAGCTAGAGTTGCACAAGGGACCTTTCCGGTCCGGGTGCTACCCATGAAAGTAACAAAGCCGGATTTACACCAACAGCCCGCTGTACCCGCTCTTTCCAATACGCGCCAGGAGGTGCGCTGCGCGGTGCGTTTCCCGCTTGCGCTTCCGGCAGTGCTCAACGCCGACGAGTCCGAGATGACCGGGCTAACCCGAAATGTCTCTGCCAGCGGTGTACTCTTTGCCCTGGACCGGGAGCTGAAGGTGGGGCTCGACATCCGATTTTCGCTTCGAATGCCCGGCACCGTTCTCGGAACTCCTCACGATGTGCTGGTTCATTGCACGGGACGTGTGGTACGCTGCTCTCTAAGTCATCATCAGTACCTCGCCGCTTCTACGATTGATGAGTACCGATTTGCAGAGCAATGAGAGTACCAATGATTTTGGTGGCAGCTAACTATGGAATTCCAGGATGATGCCCCCGACGGCGAAATAGTTGACACACCGGTAAAGCCCGGTGCGATCCGCATTATCCTTGCGGATTCACAGGCAATTTATCGCGTTGGCATTCGCAAGGTCTTCGCTTTGGAAGACGATCTGCGCGTCGTGGCACAGGCAGACTCTCTTGAAAATCTGCGTTTGGCCATCGAGCGCTACCCCACTGACATCGTTTTGCTCGAAGGGGGCTTGCTGACCGGTACGGCAAACGTGATCCCCGAGTTGTTGCGGGCGGCTCCCGATGTCAAGCTGATTGTGCAGGCTGTGGCGGCCGACGAGAACCACACAGTCGAACTCTATCGCCGCGGCGTTCGCGGAATCATCTCCCGTTCTATCTCGCCCGATCTGCTGGTCAGGTGCGTTCGCAGAATCGCCGCCGGCGAAACCTGGATCGACAATCAATCGGTGAATTGGGTGATTGAGGCCTATCGGTCCCAGGCAGCGGCTCTGGTGAGCCCCCGCAACCAGCCTCGCCTTTCGCCCAAGGAGATGGCTATCATAACCTGCATCACCCAGGGCAAGCGCAACAAGGAAATTGCTTTCCAACTGGGGACCACGGAACAGGTGATCAAGAACTACCTACGCAAGGTATACGACAAACTTGGCGTCTCGGATCGCCTTGAACTGGCGCTCTATTGCCTGCACAACAAGATCATTCAGGCGGATGCCGACGAAGAACTGATTGCAAAGAAGGTAGTCGCAAGCTAGCGCGGGCCGCCGCAAATATGGTCATTTTCAAAAGGCTCCAAGATGGTTTCGAATTGCCTGAAACCTTCCCTCAGGGGCTAAAGCCCACGTTCATTTTGAGAGCTTTTGCGGCATGACTGAAGTCATGCCCTGATACAAAGCCTTCTGGTTTTACGCAAGATCGAGCTTTACGGCAAGCAATTCAGTGGTGCCGCGCATCGCTGTTCGCCGGGGGCAACTCTGCGCCGCTGCTTCGGGCCAACTCCAGGAGCCGGATCAGTTCGGTCAATTCCGCTTGGTTCATGTGTCCAAGCAACTCGCGCGGAACCCGCTCGATGACGGGATCCATCGACCGTAACAGTTCCAGGCCCGCCTCTGAAATCTGTGTCCACACCACGCGCCGGTCGAGCCTGTCGCGCTGTTGACGGATAAGTTTGAGCCCCTTCAGCCTGGCCAGCAGCCGCGTAATGTCCGGTTCGGCGGTGATCATGCGGCTGCCGATGGCCGCGCAAGTGAGCCCGCGCGGCTGTGCTCCGCGCAGTATTCGCAGCACGTTGTACTGCGTCGAGGTCACGCCCCAGTCGCGAGTCTTGCAGTGGAAGGCGCGGTGCAGTGAATCGGAGGTGCGCATCAGGTTCAGGAGCGCCTCCTCCTCCACGCTGGAAAAGGGGCGCTCCTGCACAATCTCGAGTTTCAGGGCTGCCATCGGCTTTTCTCCCGTTCGATCCGATCCTTACTGTTTCGCAACATCCAGATCGATGCTCAGCTTTACTTCGTCGCCCAACATGGTCTCCGGAAACTTGGTTCCAATTCCAAAGGCTGAACGGCTGATGGTGGTGGTGGCCGAAAATCCGGAATGCAGCTTGTGATCCATGCCCTGAACCGGGCCGGTGGGTCCTTCCACATATAGCACCACGGGCTTGGTCACGCCGTGGAGAGTCAGGTTCCCGTTGACAATCAGCCCACCGCTGCTCTTCGCAACGCTGGTGCTGGTAAAGGTTGCGGTGGGGAATTTGGCGAGGTCAAAGAAGTCTGGAGTCTTCAGGTGAATGTTGCGCGCGTCCTCGCCCGTGTCGACCGTGGAAACATCGATCGTCGCCGTGACGGTCGATTTGGTTATGTCCGCCTGGTCGTAGATGAGAGTGGCGGCAATCTTGCCGAAACGCCCATGAACGTTGGAGATGGCCAGGTGAGTAATGCTGAAATCCACTTCGCTGTGCACCGGATCGGAAATCCAGGCGGAGGTATTTGCCGGAGCTTGCGCGATGACGAGTGGAGCTGCCAAAGCTAGAACGCAGGTCGTAATTGCTAAACGCTTCATTGTCAAGAATCCTTTTGAGAGAAAGTTTTGGGCAGCTTCCCAGTTTGAGAACGAGGGGGAAACTGACGCCAGGTGCACACAAACGGAGGAAGGATCGCCAACACCCGGCGTGAAATCTGGCCCGTACATATGTAGACGCAGGAGGTTATGTATTTGTTGCAACAAATGTTTTTTGAACTTCCGGTCTGATATCCTCGCGGCTATGTCGTTGATAGGTCACTTCAAACAGTTGAGCAGTCAACAGCGCCACGCATTTCTGGCGGCTTTTCTAGGCTGGACTCTCGATAGTCTCGACTTTTTTCTGCTTATCTTCTGCGTCAAGGCCATCGCCGGCGAGTTTCACGCTCAGCCCTCGGCGGTGCTGGGCGCGGTCTTCATGACCCAGGCATTCCGCCCCGCCGGCGCGCTCCTGTTTGGAATGCTGGCCGACCGCTATGGACGCCGGCCGATTCTGATGTTCAATATTTTCAGTTTCTCGGTCATCGAACTGGCCTGTGCCTTTGCGCCCTCGCTCAGCGTGCTTCTGGTGCTGCGGGCTCTGTTCGGCATTGCCATGGGCGGCGAATGGGGCGTGGGCGCCGCGCTGGCCTTCGAAACTCTGCCTAAAGAAGGCCGCGGCGCATTCTCCGGTATTCTGCAGGAGGGCTACGCACTGGGGTCGATTCTGGCGTCGGCAGCTTTCGCTTTCTTGTTTCAGCACATTGGCTGGCGGGGACTGTTTGTGCTCGGCTCCATGCCGGCGATTCTGGTCTTCTATGTTCAGGCAAGAGTGGCTGAGTCCCCGGTCTGGCTTGCCGGGGCAAGAAAGCGCGAAGCGCGAAGCGCCACAGGATTAGCCGCGCCGATACTGCCCCCGAACCTGTTGGCCTTTCTGCCTACATTTCTCTTCCTGGTCCTGCTGATGACGGCGTTCATGAGTTTCTCGCACGGCACCCAGGACGTGTATCCGACTTTCCTCGCGGTGCAGGCAAAGCTTTCGCCGGAGACGATTGGGATCATCGGCATTCTCTATGGATTTGGTTCCATTGGCGGCGGCATTGTGTTTGGAGCGCTGTCTGAAAAATGGGGACGGAAACGAGCCATTGTGACTGCCGCTCTTTTGTCGATTCCGGTCATTCCGCTTTACGCCTACGGGCATTCGGCCTTCACCCTTGGCGTGGGCGCGGTGCTGATGCAATTCATGGTGCAGGGCGCCTGGGGCGTGGTCCCGGCCTATCTCACCGAGCTTTCGCCCGCTCCGGTGCGCGCCACGGCGCCCGGCCTTGCCTACCAGTTAGGCGGCCTTGTGACTTCGTGGAATGGGAAGGGCCAGGCGCTGGCCGCCGAGCGCTGGGGCAATTATCCCGCCGTTCTCGCCATCACTGTTATTGTGGTCGCGCTGACGCTGGCCGGCCTTGCCATGATGGGCCGCGAAGCAAAGGGCAGGGAAATGAGCGAGGCGTGATGCCGGACGCGCTGCCGCGCATTTCGCTCAATTGAATTTGGATGTATACGAATCCGCTTGGCTTGTACTCCTGTCATACAAATTTAAGCGCAGCCGGACTTTCACACGCAGCCGGGCTTTTCAAAGGTCCGACCGGAGAGCTAGTATATCCACAGCATTGCATTCCCCGAATGCCGCAATGCAACCCCGCTAAGAAAAATCGAAACCGGAGAATCGGCTATGACAGAGATTCCAGAGTTGAAGACGACCGACACCGCGTCCAAGTCGATCACCAGGCGCAGGTTTATCCTGGGAGTCATCGCCAGCGGCGGCATTGTGGCCGCGGCCAACTACAAGTTCATTTCCTCCGCGGTTCACGGCCAAAACTCTTCCGCCGGCGAACGCCTCATCACCATCAACGTGAACGGTATGCAGCGCCGGGTAGATGTGATGAAGCAGGAAACTCTGGCCTGGACCCTGCGCTACAAGCTCGGCTTGACCGGAACCAAGCTCGGCTGCGACCGCGCTGAGTGCGGCGCTTGCACGGTTCTCATCGACGATGTGCCCCACTACAGTTGCTCCACGCTGACCCACACGGTGAGGGGCCGCAAGGTCACCACCGTCGAAGGCCTGGCTTCCGCCGACGGCAAGCTCCATCCGGTGCAGCAGGCAGTGGTCGACACGCAGGGTTTCCAGTGCGCCTTCTGCATGTCCGGCTTCATCATGTCGGCTGTTGGCTTCCTGAAGACGAATCCGAATCCAACGCGCACCGAACTCGCGCACGGCATATCCGGTAATCTCTGCCGTTGCCAGGACTACAACAAGATTCTCGACTCCATGATGCGCGGCGCAGAGTATATGAGGAGGGCTTGACATGCCGGAGAGCGTACCCGTTGAACTGAACAAAACCGCGAAGCCCGCCCAGCCGAAAGAACGCGTCTACGGCGCCGGATACAAGCTTATCGGCAAAAATTATCAAACCAACGACATGTTGGCCAAGGTCACCGGCAAAGCGAAATATGCCGAGGACTTCCGCGCCGAAGGCATGTTGTTTTGCCGGCTCGTGCTCAGCCCCATGCCCCATGCCCGCATCACGCGCATCCACATGGATGACGCGTTGGCGATTCCGGGCGTCAAGGCCATTCTCACCGCCGACGACATTCCCGCGGCCGCCGACAGCCTGAGCGATAACGGCACGGTGATCAAGGCCAGCAAGTGGGGCGAACAGGCACTTACCAACGAGCCCCTCTACATGGGCGATCCAATCCTTGCTGTCGCGGCTGTCGATGAGCTTACCTGTGCCGAAGCGATTGAGAAGATCAAGATCGACTTCGAGGAGTTGCCCTTTGTGATTGACCCGCTCGAGAGCCTTCGCCCCGGCGGACCCAATCCCCGTGAGGACGGCAACGTCTGGGTGCGCCCGGAGCCGCCAAATCCGCCCATTCCGCAACTCACAAATATGAAGTGGACCGAACAGGACTTTGCAGAATATGACCAGGGCCGCCTGCCCATGGGGCATGCACCCGATGAGTGGGCCTATGGCGATATCGATGCCGGCTTCAAGAATGCGGCGCTCATCCTCGACGAAACCTTCATAACACCCGACGTCAGCCATCAGTGCCTGGAACCACGGACCGCCATGGCCTATTGGCAGAACGGAAAGCTCTTTCTTCACTCAGGTACGCAGAGCACATTCCAGACCAAGCCGGCGATTGCGAAATGGATGAACATCGATCAGGACAAGATCGTGTTCATCAGCGAGTACACAGGCGGCGGATTCGGAAGCAAGATCACCGGCGGCCTCACGATGATCATTCCCGCGCTACTGTCCAAGAAACTCAATGCCCCGGTGATGATGCGCATCAGCCGCGAAGAGGAGCACTGCATCGGACGCGCGCGCCCCAGCGTTGAAGGCCGCATGAGGATTGGTTTCGCCAAGGATGGCCGAATCCTGGCTCTCGATATGTTCACGGTCTGTAACAGCGGTTCCTATGACGCGCAAGGCGACGGTGCTTCCGCGGCTCGCATTGTTTCGCTGCTTTATCAGCCAATGGCCATGCGCCAGCGCGCAATCTCGGTGATGACCAACACCCCTCCGCGCAGCGCGCAGAGTGCTCCCGGCGGCATGCAGGGCATCGCCATCATCGAACCCATTCTGGCCAAGGCCGCGCGCAATCTCGGTGTCGACCAGGTTGCATTGCGCCGCGTGAACTGCCCTGAAGGCAAGGCCGAGTTTGGACCCGAACTCAACGGCAAGAGAGGTCATGCGACAAGTTGTTTCCTGAAGGACGCGCTCGACCGCGGAGCTGTGCAGTTCAAGTGGCAGGAAAAAGTGGCGCGCCAACCCAAGCGCATCGGCTCCAAAGTGCGCGGCGTCGGCGTATCGCTCAGTTGCTATGTGGGCGGCTCCACAGGATTCGATGGATTGCTGGTGATTACGCCGCAGGGCCGGGTCCAGTTCCAATCGGGCATCGGCAACCTTGGGACCGAATCGGTGATCGATGTGCATCGCGCCGGTGCTGAAGCCCTGGGCGTGCCGTGGGAGATTTGCGACATCGTATGGGGCGACACATCCAAGTATCTCCCTTATACATGCGCATCCGGTGGCAGCACCACGACCCACACCATGAGCCGCGCGTCGTATGCTGTTGCTGCAGAATGCAAGCGGAGGCTGAAGGAGATCGCCGCAAAAACACACGGCGGCAAGCCGGAAGATTATGAAGTTGCCAACCAGCGCGTATTCCGCAAGGGTGGCGGCGCGGGCTTGAGCTTCGCGCAGGCGGCCCAGCGCGCCATTCAACTGGGCGGCATCTACGACGGCCACGATGTGACTCCCGACGTCAACAAAATGACCAAGGCCGCAGTGACGGGGCTTGCCGGCCAGGGGCTTGTTGTCTCCGCGAAAGACAAGTACCCGCACGACGGCAGCACGTTTTCGTATGTCGCCTGCTTTGCCGAGGTCGAGGTCGATGTGGAAACGGGCAAGTACTACATCGTCGACTATCTCGCCTATGCCGACGTGGGCACGGTGATGCATCCCGCCGCGTTGGGCGGTCAGATTCTTGGCCGGTCCACGCTCGGCATCGCCCACGCCATCGGCCAGAAGTGGGTGTATGACCCGCACTATGGACTTCCCGTGGCCAAGCGCTTCTACCAGAACAGACCGCCAACCATCCTGGATGTGCCCGTCGATATGCAATGGGAAGCGCTCGATATTCCCGATCCGGAAACGCCGGTAGGCGCGCGTGGAATTGGCGAACCGCCTGTCGGCGGCGGTTGCGCGGCCATTCTCAACGCTCTTTCAGATGCGCTGGGAGACGAAATATTCCGGCGCGCGCCCGTCAATGCCGACACGATCCTGACGTCGTTGGAAGCGGGACGTCCGATGCAACATCCCCTAATGGCCCACATCTGATTGCGATGTGAACGGAGAGAGTTATGGCAGTTATACGAGACGTGATGCCCGCCTTCGATCTGCTCCAGCCCAGCTCGGCGGCTGACGCGCAAAAACTGTTGCAGCAGCACGGGGAAGAGGCATGGGTGATGGCCGGCGGACTCGACAGCTTCGACTGGCTCAAAGACCGCATCAAGAAGCCGAAGGTCCTGGTAGATCTGAGCGGCATCGACGAGCTCAAGGGAATTCGCGCTACCGGCGATGGCCTGGAAATTGGCGCCATGACCACGGTCACTGAAATTGTGAATCACCCCGAGATCAAGGCAAAGTACAGCGTGCTCTCGGATGCCGCGGAGTTGGTCGCCTCGCCGCAAATCCGCAACCAGGGCACGCTCGGCGGCAATGTTTCGCAGGACGCCCGCTGCTGGTATTACCGCGGCGGCTGGCCGTGCTACCGCGCCGGCGGCAACATTTGCTACGCGGATACGCCGGTGGGCCGCAACCGCGAGCACGCCATCTTCGGCGCCAATCGCTGCGTCGCCGTCCATCCTTCCGATACCGCGCCCGCGCTCATCGCTCTCGATGCGAAGTTCGTGATTCAGACACCCAAGGGCGAGCGTGTTGTGGACGCGGAAGATTATTTCCTCGGTCCCGAGATCGACATCACGCACCTTAATATCCTCGAGCCGGGCGATCTTCTCACTGCCATTCGCATTCCGTCCACTTGGGCGGGCGCAAAGTTCTACTTCGAGAAAGTCCGCGACCGCAATGTGTGGGACTTTCCGTTGATGAACGTGGCTTCGGCAATGATGCTCAATGGCGGGAACATTGACCGCATTCGCATCGCGGTAAGCGCAGTGGCTCCCAAACCGATGCGCCTGAAGGCAGTTGAAGATGCGGTGCGCGGCAAGCCCGCGGATGCGGCCACCGGCGAAATGGCAGGCCAGCTCGCTGTTCAGGGTGCGGTGCCGTTGCAGTTCAACGCCTACAAGATTCCGTTGATGAGAAACCTGGTGAAGCGCGCCATCGGCGGCGTGCAGGAGGCAACATGGACTTCATAACCTGGGCAACCAGTCCCTGGGGACAAACGGTTCCCATCCATATTGCGTGGTACCTGATTTGGTTCATGGCGATCGCCGGTCTGCTTTTCATGATCGTCCATGCGCTTTACGTGGGCATCTTTGCCGCGAAGAAGACTTTTGCGAAAAACGACTCGCCCGCTGTCGTGGCTGCTGTTCCCGAGCGAGTGCCCAGACACTCCCTGGTTGCACGCGCCTTTCATTGGATCATGGCCATCTCCATGTTCGCGCTGCTGATCACCGCTTTCCTGCCCAAGGTCGGCGTCAAGTTCGATTGGGTCACTTACCACTGGATCGCCGGGCTAGTGCTGACGGCATCCGTCCTGTTTCACATCTTTCACGCTTCGTTCTTCCTGGACTTCTGGTCCATTTGGCCGGACAAGATCGATCTGCGCGATGCGAAGAGAAGGCTGCTGCGGTCGATCGGCAAAGAAGCGCCTGCGCCCGACCGGTTTGCCAAGTATCCGCTGGAAAACAAGTTTTATCACTTTGTCATCTTGCTGTCCGGGCTGGCCGTCATCTTCACCGGCGTGTTCATGATGAAGCGCGTCAATACGCTTGGTATCTTCACGCGCAATCCCTATCTTTTTGGCGATATGACGTGGGGCATGATGTATGTGTTGCATGGGCTTGCGGGCGTGGGCCTGATTGCGTTGATCATGGTTCATGTTTACTTCGGAGTTCGGCCGGAGAAGCTGCCCATTACCAAGTCAATGATTTTCGGCTACATGAGCCGCGATTTCTATCTCGAAGAACACGACCCAAAGCGATGGGCAGTCGAAAAGTCATCGCCACCAAAGGAAGGATACGCGCCAAGCGATGCCGACTGATATTCAGGAACGCTGCAACACAATTGAAGCGTGCTACGAATTTACGCTTTCGTATGCGGCGCAGGGATTACTCACAGACGAAGGGAGCCCATCGGGCAAGCAGGTCCGCGAACACCTCGGGCGCGCGGCGGAAGTGTTGCGGGGAATCGAGGAGAGCTACGCGGCTGCCGTAAAGCAGGAGCAACTGGCGCCGGCCGATCGCTACCAGGCCTTCTTCGCCGTGCTGGCGCGGGATGCGCAAAGCTCCCTGGCGGCCATTGAGCTGGTTCTGGCCCAGCCTGCCATCAGTTCTCAGCTGATCGACAATCTCAACGCATCGATGCACCTTCGCGCTCTGCTCACGGATCTGTTTTTGATCACGGAGATTCTTGAACTGCGCCAATCGCAACAAAAAGCGCTGGCCGCAAATTGAACGAATGCCTTGCAGCCGCCTCATAGGTGTGCCGGATGTACTCCCCTCAGGTTCTCGATCACTTCGAGCATCCCCGCAACGCCGGATCCATTGCCGATGCCGACGCATCGGTGCAGATTGAAAACCCCGCATGCGGCGATGTTCTCAAACTCACGCTTAAGATTTTCGGCGACCGTATTGAGCAAATTCGCTTTCTCGCCAAAGGCTGTGTATGCTCGATGGCCTGCGGATCGGCGCTCACTGAACTGATTCAGGGCAAGACGATCCAGCAGGCAAGGGAATTCGATAGAGAGCAGCTAGTGAGTGCTGTCGGTGGATTGGCGCCGACGTCGATGCATGCCAGTCATTTGGCCATGGATGCTCTCGCTGCCGCTCTCAATCGACTCGCCGACAAGAGCTAGGAAGACTTTGGGCCGCCTCTCATCAGCGCGGCGTACTCTTCCGGCGTATTTACATCCACGCTCAGAAGGGAATCGGAAACAGGCACCGACTCAATCATTTCCGCGTGTGCGCGCTTGACCTCTCGCGCATTGCTTGTGACCGGAGCAGAGAGGAATGAGTCGATGAACGCGCGGTTGGCCAGCAACGGATGGCCGCGCTTTCCGTTGTGTTCCGGCGCGGCACCCCATTTTCCATGGGCCAGTGCGCGATCGAACTCGGCGACCAGTTTCTGCATGCTGGTATCGCAAAGCGGAGGACAGTCCACCAGCGTAATCATCGCCGCATTGCAGCCGCGCGACAATACTTCGCGCAAGCCAATCTGCAACGAACTAAATTGTCCGCGCTCGGGAACTGGATTCTGGACGATCGATGCGCCATTCGCGGCAACCACAGGAGCGATGCTGTCCGCGTTATTTCCAGCTACTACGATGACAGCCTCGGCGAACGGCTTCAACGCTCGAATCGCTGCGGATAGCAGAGTCGTGCCAACAGAAGAAGTACCATCGGCGGCAGGCGGCCAGGGAAGCAGCGCCTTGTCTTGCCCCATGCGCGACGAAGCTCCGGCGGAGAGAACCACGCCGCACATCCTGTACAACCTGTTCATGGAGAAACGATAGCAGAATCGCGTGAATGCCGAGTCCGGTGAATCTGACGCTCCTTCCCCAGGTCTGCGTTGGTTTTTGAAAACTTCAGCAAGTTAGCTTCCGCTTCGCGGAAATAGCAGGTTGGCAAGTTGGCGGATTTATGCGATGGCGCAATGTTGAATGGACTGTTCTTTATGGGAGCGATAGAACGATAGGAGCGATGGAACGCTCCAAGATTTGACTATTCGATTTGCAAAACGGATTCTTGACTGAGAGCGCTAGTCCGAATCGTCGATTGCTCCGCAGCAAGGCTTGCTTTCAATTGCGGCATCATCCGCCACGCCAGACTTGTACCTATGGAACCAACTCATGTGAGGCAGCGGCCGTTCGACATTGCGTCGAATGCCGATCAACTCTGCCACGATGGCGATGGCAATCTCCTCAGGCGTGATTGCGCCAATGTCCAAACCGACAGGAGAATGCACTCGCTCGAACAACTCCGGCTTCAATCCTTCCTTGGTCAGTTCCCGAAAAACAGTGATGGCTTTTCTCCTGGAGCCGACCATACCGATATAGCGCGCCTGGGTCTGCACTGCCCAGCGCAGCACGCGCATATCGTCGCGGTGCCCGCGCGTAACAATCACAATGTAAGCAGACTCATTCAAAGTCAAAGCGGACATGGCCTTGTCGAAGTCTTCCGCAATCACTTCCCGCGCCTCAGGGAACCGCTCGCGATTGGCGTAGGCGTCGCGATCATCCGTCACGACGATGTCGAACCCTGCGCGCCCCGCGGCCTTGGAGAGTTCGAGGCCCACGTGACCCGCGCCAAAGATATAGAGCAACGGCGATGGAAGGATCGGCTCGACAAAAATGTCCAATGTTCCCCCACAAACGAGGCCGGTGTCGTACTTCGGGTCCTGGTTCAGATCGAAGGTGAGCGTGCGCGGCTTCTCGCTTTCCATCACTTCCCGCGCCGCCTGCCAAACCTCCGCCTCC
>Ga0224555_1004316_pt1 | contig 13193 bp, 11 predicted proteins | sample 714S23034metaG_FD_180687 | JGI IMG/M metagenome (GOLD analysis project Ga0224555, IMG submission 180687) | Peat soil microbial communities from Stordalen Mire, Sweden - 717 S2 30-34 | ecosystem: Environmental > Terrestrial > Soil > Wetlands > Peat | place: Sweden: Norrbotten County, Stordalen...
CCGTCGGCGAACGATGTCGTGTCCCAACTGAAGCGGTTCTCCTTGACGTGTTCCTTCAGCCGCTTCCACTCGTGCTCTTCCACGCCGCGGTACTCGATCTTGAACTCCAGTTCGTCGCCGTTCTGGTCGGAAGCCTTCCAGCGCGCGCCGATCCAGCCCTTGTCGTAGTTCATGCTGGCCGATCCGGACGGTTCCGACGACGCGGTCGACGGGCTGCTGCGCCGCACTTGCCCGATGGGCGGCAGCGACAGCGTTCCTGCGGACGAAATGCTCAGCGACGAAGAACCCGGGAACTTGTGATTGAACGGCGTGATCTCGATCTTCTCGATCACCGGCGCAACGTTTTTCTGTTGATACGCCGTCTCCACCAGCGCCAGTTCCGGCGAAGCGCCGCTACCCGCCGCCGTCAACGTGGCGCGCCATTGCAGGAACCGCGCCGCCGGCGAGGCGACCCGCGCGCCCGTCGCCGCATCCACCGCCGCCCACGCGCTCCAGTTCTTCTCCGGCGCGTCCAGGTTGCCGCTCCGCGTCTCGAACTTCAGCGTGCCGCCGTTCAATTCGCCTTCCCACCGCAGCCGCCCCCAGTAGGTGAACGACGCGGCGTCCAGAACGTCGCTTTCCAGCGTGCCCGTGCGCTCCGTTTCCGGCCCGAGTTGGTATAACTTCCCCGGGTTCGCAGACGTGGCCGCGATGCCGCCGCCGGGCAACTGAGCCAGCGCCGTGATCTGCCCCGCCTCGGCGTGCGCGATCCGCGTGTAGCTCTGCGCCGCGTCGACGCGATAAATCCGCCCCTGGTTGCCCGTCGCCACCAGCAGCCGCCCCGCGGCGTCGAACGTCAGCGCGTAAACCACCGCTTGTGAGCTGCTCCAGTAGAGCGTCGGCTCCCCGTCCGTCCCGATCCGCCAGATCTCGCTCCCGCCCGACGGGCCGCTCACGGACCCCAGCGTCGGAGGCATCGCCGCCGCCCGCGGCGCCGCCGGAGTTGCCGGTTGCGGCTGCTGCGCGGCCGCCGCCGCCGGCTGGACCGGCACGGGCAGCGGCATGGGCGTAGGCATCGGCATAGACGCCGGCGTGGCCGTGCGATTGCCTGTCGCCGCCGCGAAAATCGTTCCATCCTGCGCCACCGCAATCGCGGTCACTTCCCGTTTGCCGGTCTGATGCAGGACAAACCCTTCGCCCTTCGCATTCACCCGCAGCACTTCGCCCGATGCGTCCGTGCCCGCGATCAGATTCCCACGGCCGTCGCTGGCCAGCGAGCGCACATGCGTCTCGCCGGCGTCGAACAGCACCGTCGCCTGGCCCCCCGGCTGGATCTTGAGAATCTGCCCCGGATCGCCGGTCGCGGCGTACAGCCCGCCCGCTTCGTCCGGCACCAGCGCCCACACATAGTGCGCCTTCGCCGCATGCACCAGCGTCGCTTTGCCGTCCTCGCCCACGCGCCAGATCTTCCCGTCGGGCGACGTCGCCGCGTACACTCCGCCCGGCGCGCCGGCGAGCGCGTACACCGTGCCTCCGCCTTCCAGCGTGACCAGCGGCTTCGATTTGCCGCTGCCGTCGGCAACGAAAACCTTGCCCTCGTTGCCGCCCGCATACACGCGCCCGCCCGCGCCCGCCACCGCGCTCCACAGTTGGCCGGCGCCGGCATCCAGGCGTTCGCTCAGCTTCGGCGCCAGGCTGAGATGTCCGTTGTTCGCAATTGCCAGGCCTTTCAGCGTGCCCTTTTCGAACTCCTGGGATTCGGAGTGAATCCACGTCTTTGTTTCGACGGCCAGGGCCGCCGTGGCCGCGAAAGCGGCCGTGTACAGCAGAATGCGGGAAACGTGCATGGTTGTTTATGTTCCGACTACTTCACCGTGATATGCAGGCTCACGCTGCCGCTCACGACGGCGTCCAGCGCAATCGATTCGCTGGCCCGCACCGTGTCCGGCGTCTCCACCATCGGTTTCGACGCCCGCCCCGAGGTGATCACGTTCAGCACCGACGACGGCACCGCCGCCAGCCGGCGGTCCTCTTCGTAAACCGTCGGCCGCGACTCCATCAGGGCGATGTTCACCTGCGAGTTTGGCCGCTCCTGCCGCAGCAGGCTCACCGCCTCCTCGGCCGACAGGTGCCGGTTGATGTACGCCGCGGCGTTCTGCGCGCGGTTCATCACCTCGCTGTCCGCGATCACGATCCGATGCTCGCCCCGGGCGATGGAAAGCGGCGCCGTCAGCTTGAACTCGCGCATCTCCGCCTCGCCGCTCCACGCCCGCAGCACCACTCGCCCGCGAATCTCGCCCCCCGGCGCCACTTCGCTCGAGTCCAGCAGCCCGTTCTCGATTGTGACAATGCGCCTCTGCGGTTGCATTTCGATGCTGCACTCGATGCCGCGAATCTGCGGCGGTCCCGCGGCCAGCGAATAGAGACGATTGAATCGCTCGCCCCACCACAGCGCCAGTTGCAGTGGCGCGGGCATCGGCGCCTCCAGCGTGGTCACGGTATCGGCCAGTTCCACCGGCGCCAGGCCGTCGAATTCGATCTTCCCTCGCAGCGTGTACGTGGCTTCGTCGCTGGTCCCGTCATTCAGGTCCTGCAGACTGTCGAATACCGTCAGCATCGCCAGCGTCGGCGTCCATTTGGGATGCACGATCACGTTGAAATGCAGCTTCTTCTCGCGCGGCGCCCCGCCCGCCCAAGACCGCACCGTCAGCGTCAGCGGAATCGTCTCCGCCGTTTCGCCCAGCACGCCCAGAATGCCCGAGTGGCGGTCCTGCCGCAGCGCGCCCACGATTTCGGTCGCGTTGGCAAACTTGTTGGGCTGATAGGCCGAGCTCAGTACGTGGATCACTTCCCCGCCGCTCATCGGCATTGAAATCGGACCGAGATTCAGAAACCCGTGCCCGAACGCCAGTACCCGCCGCCCGTCGTTGTACGTCACCGTGCCCAGCCCGTTAACGGACATGTCCCCATTCACCAGGATTCCGGCTACCGACTGGCCCGGTTGCAGAGCCTGCTCCCAGCCCGCGCCGGGCTGCGACGATTGCGTGTTGCCCGCCGCGCCACCCAGCACCGGCTCGACGCCCATCTGTTCGAATAGCGGCGCGAATTGCTCCAGCGTCGCCTGGTGAAATCCGGAGAACGCGAGCGGCATGCCGATCGGCACCAGCGACGCGTTCATCCCGCCCAGCCGCGGCGCAGCCGCCGCCAGCACTTCGCCCGGCACGCTCAGCGCCGTCATCGCCATGGGCGGCCCCGGCGCCCGCGCGTCCGACGGCCGCGTCCCGTCGATCTCTTTGATCTCCAGCATGCTCTCAATCGGCGTGATGCCGCAGATCGCGTCCGGCGAAAAGACGCTCAGCCGTAGCGCGATCGCCCCCACCAGCTTGCCGTCGATATACACCGGGCTGCCGCTCATCCCGCCCGCCACGTTGGTCCGCGCGGCCTTGCCGCCCAGCTTGGCCAGGATGATGTCCTGCTGCGGTCCCCACGCGTTCTTCCAGCGCCCCAGGATCTCCACCGGAATCGCTTCCGGCTGGGTTCCTAGAAACACGCTCCACGCCGTGCCCTTCAGCCCGGGCTGGATCGCGGACAACGGGAAGATCTCGACTGGCCCGGCCTTGGGCGGCTCGAGTGCGGGTTCCTGCGCCTGCGCGATGCAGACGAGAATCGGGAATAAAAGCGCGGCCCCAGCGGCCCTGCGTGCCAGCTTTATGTGTTTCAAATTCCTCGCCGGGGATCGAGCCCCATTGACCTCATTATCAGTGAGACGCGCGTACACCGCTAATCGACTGCATCTTGTTGCCCCCGAACCAATGCATCGAACCAAGTCGGACGCGCCGCCGCGAGCGACTTTGAGTGCTCGGTCCCCGCCCGGGTCCGGCGCCACCCAGGGATTGCACGCGGGCGCGGCGGCCGGTGCTGTTTCCGATGAACCCACTCTCCTGGGACTTCGCTCTGCCTCTCCCTCCGGATTGCGATGTGTATATGTCAGCGATATACTGATGTGGTGACGGATCGGAACGATCCGCTCGCTGCTTGTACCGGGTTTGAATGGGATCACGCGAACGCAGTCGAGAACTGGGAGCGGCATCGGGTCACCACGGATGAAGCCGAATCGGTGTTCTTCCATGAGCCCCTGGTCGTCCGCGGCGATGTCCGTCATTCCCGGCGGGAGAAAAGGTACTATGCGCTGGGGCAGACCAGCGCCGGCCGGCGCCTCTTCGTCGCGTTCACGATCCGCCGTTCCCTATTGCGTGTGATTTCGGTCCGAGACATGAACCGAAGAGAAAGGGATGCCTATGCCAAGCACGAAACAGAAACCGATGCCTGAGTTTCAAACAGAAGACGAAGAACGCGAGTTCTGGGCCAAGCATGATTCCACGGATTTCATCGATTGGCACTCCGCCCAGCGCCGCAAACTCCCGAACCTGAAGCCCACGTTGCGCACCATTTCTTTGCGCCTGCCGGTCGCGATGATCGAAGACCTGAAAGTCCTGGCCAATAAAAAGGACGTACCGTATCAGTCTCTGCTGAAGGTGTTCCTGGCCGAAAGACTGGAGCGGGAGCGTCGGCGCGCGTAGTGAATCGCCTCCCGCCCCCACGCGCCCTTCAGAAGCCCGCGAAGTGGTCGGCTTGGACCTGTGCCTCGGCCACCGCCCGCCCGACTTCGGCTAGCGCGCCGATGTGCTTCACCGCGTCCATCCTGCGGATCGAGGCGGCGCGTAAATGGCCCAGCCCCATTCCGCCGAGCGTCGCGTCGTCCAGCTCCGCGTTGTACCGGACATAGCTGAATAGCTTCCGTCCCGGCCCGCGCGATCGCCTCAGGTCGCCCACCTCGCGGTCAATCGGCAGCCCGAACCGGCATTCTCCGAACACGCGGCACAGCAGGTCCTGCTGCACCTGCGACCCGCCGATCAGCACCCCCGGCAGCGTGGCCGCGAGCTCCAGGATATTCAGGCCGAACGCCGTCGCCTCCGGGTTGGCCTCCGTCGTCAGCCCCGTGCCCACGCTCACCACCAGCAGATCGTTCCGAGTCGCTTTCCAGTTCACCCGGTACGGCGACGCCGTGGCCATCACGAACATTTGAAACGCCGGGTTATTCGAGGGCGTCACGCCGCCATCCTGAAAAAGGAACTGCCCCCCGCCGATGCGCATCCTCTCCGCTGGAAAATACACCGGCGCCGCCGTCGACGCCCGCACCAGTTGCCACAGCGGCAGCCGCAGATTGCAATTGGCCCGCCGCGGATCGTTGTACACCGCCCGCGGATTGTTCGAAACCGGCCACGCCGAATCCGTCGTCGCATTGCGCATCATGATCATCAGCAGTGTCTGGATCCGCTCCGAACCGAGCGTCGTTTCCGCGCCCAGGATTTCGCGCAGCTTCGCGGCCAGCGGGTCCTGGTCGTAGAGGTACCATAGCCGCTCCACCAGCTCCGACCGGTGGAACATCGCCGGCCCGGCTTCCTCGTAAAACCGCAGCACCTCGCGCGTCTCCAGCCCCAATGCCAGGCACGCGGCGATGACCGCGCCGGTGCTCGTCCCGCCGATGAAATCGAACCACTCCGCGAGTCTCAGCGCCCCGTTGCCGGTGCTCGCCCGCAGCAGTTCCTCGATGCGCGCCAGAATCTGCAGGCTGATCATGCCGCGCACGCCGCCTCCGTCCAGCGCCAGTATTCGCTTCGGTCCCGGCGCGGCGATGCGTTCGTCGAGATTCATGCGGCAGGTTGCTCCTGCCTACTGTTCCCGCCGGCGCGCTCCAAAGGTCCGCCCGGTTCGTGTAAACCCTTGAAAATCCGCCGCAAATTTCGCCGCTGGCAGTGTCATCCTGCCGTCCTCCAGTCCTCGATCGCGCAGCGGGCATCCTACAATAGAAAATCATGAGTGTTGCCGCGCCGCCCATCGCCACGCCGGAGATGATCGCCCGCTACGAGCCGGTCATCGGCCTGGAAGTCCACTGCCAACTGGCGACCCGGACGAAGATCTTCTGCGCCTGTCCGACGGGCTTCGGCGCGGCGCCCAACACGAATGTGTGCCCGGTCTGCCTGGGCCTGCCGGGCGCGCTGCCGGTGCTGAACATGCAGGCGGTCGAACTGGCGATCCAGGCCGGGCTGGCACTGAACTGCCAGGTCCCGGAGAAGTCGATCTTCGCGCGCAAGAACTACTTTTACCCCGACCTGCCGAAGGGCTACCAGATCTCGCAGTACGATCGGCCGCTGGCTGAGCACGGCTGGCTCGACATTGTGGCCGAGGGTGAGACAAGGCGCATCGGCATCACGCGCGTCCACATGGAAGACGACGCCGGCAAGAGCATCCATGACGGCATGCGCGACAGCGATGAGTACACCTACGTCGACCTGAACCGCTGCGGCACGCCGCTGATCGAGATTGTCTCCGACCCCGACATGCACACGCCGGAAGAGGCGTTCCAATACCTGACCGAGATGAAGCAGGTGCTGCAATACGTGGGCGTGTCGACGTGCGACATGGAGAAGGGGCACCTGCGCTGCGACGCCAACGTCAGCGTGCGGCCGCGCGGTCAGGAGCAGCTGGGCACGAAGGCCGAGGTCAAGAACCTGAACTCGTTCCGCTTTCTGAAACAGGCGCTGGAGTATGAGATCGGGCGGCAGGTGGCGCTTATCGAATCGGGCGATCGCGTGCGGCAGGAGACGCGGTTGTACAACGTCGAACTCGGCGAGACCCAGGCCATGCGCAGCAAGGAGGAGGCGCACGATTACCGCTACTTCCCCGAACCGGACCTGCTGCCGCTGGAGATTTCGCGAGAGTGGCTGGCGGGCATACGCGAGGCCATGCCCGAACTGCCGGCGGTGAAGCGCAAGCGCTTCGTCGAGGGTTACGGGCTCAGCGAATACGACGCGCAGGTGCTGACGGCGACGCGCGCGCTGGCGGATTTCTACGAGCAAGTCGCGGAGGCGTCGGGCGATCCGAAACTGGCCGCCAACTGGACCACGGGCGACCTGGCGGCGCTGCTGAAATCCGATCGCAAAGAGATCGACGACTCGCCGGTTTCCGCAGCGAACCTGGCCGAACTCGTCGCCCTGGTCGTCAAAGGCGAGTTGACGGGCAAGCTGGCCAAGGAAGTTCTCGCCAAGATGTATCGGACGGGCGAGGCGGCGCCGGTGATCGTCGCGCGCGAGGGTCTGAAATCGATATCCGACGCGGGAGAACTGGAGCGGATCGTCGACGCCGTGGTCGCCGCCAACCCGAAACAGGTCGAGCAGTACCGCGCCGGCAAGACCACGGTGATGGCGTTCTTCATCGGCCAGGTGATGAAGGCCACGCGCGGCCAGGCCGACCCGCACACGGCCACTGAGATTGTTCGGCGGAAACTCGGGTAACCCTTTCGTGAGAACCCGCCGCATGCTGCCCGGGATGATGCTGCTGATGCTGGCCGCCGCCGGCGCGGCGCCCGTCCCGGAAATCCACTGGCAGTTCGGCCCGCGCACCCTGACGCTGGCCGGCGTGGGCGCGCTGAGCCTGCCGCGAGGGATGATCTCCGCCGATCGCAACGAAGCGCGCCGCTTCCTCGAAGCCACCGGCAATCCGCCCGCCGGCGACGAACTGGCCGTGGTCGCGCCGACCAATCTGGACTGGTTTCTGGTCTTCAGCTACGAACCGTATCGGAAGCTTGGTGTGAGCAAGCCCGAGCCGACCGTCGAAGACATCGTGGCGGCGCTGAAACGCGGCAATTGGGAGGCCAATGAAGCACGCCGCAAAGCAGGACGCGAGACGCTGGACCTGCTGGGCTGGCGCGACAAACCGCGCTACGACGCCAAAACCGCCCGCCTGGAGTGGAGCCTCGACACCGCGGAAAGCGGCGGACGGAAGGATGCGAATCGCTTCTGGTTATTCCTGACCCGCGCGGGCGTGCTCACGGCGGAGCTGGTCAGCGAGGAGCCGCGCTTCGCCGCGGCCAGCCAGCAGGCGCGGGCGCTGCTGGGCCATCTGGGTATTGTCGAGCAGGAAGCGTACAACGATCCCAACTCGCATGACTGGCTTTCGGTGGGCCTGGGCATCGTCGCCGCGGTGCTGCCCGCGCTCGGGTTTCTGGTGCTGTATCTTTTGCAACGCCGCAAGAAGCCATCCGCGCCGGCGAGCGATCCTGCCGCATTCTCATGAAGAGTCAGTAGCGCCAGCTCTTCAGATCCGCGCCGACGGGCGCCGTTTGCTCCATGCGTTCGACGATCTTTTGCACGTACATGGTGTGGTAGCGCAGGCGGCTGATGGCATTGGGCTGATTGGGGTCGCCGTTCCAGCAGTGCTCGGCGCGCGCGCCGTAGGCCACCTCGGCATTGGCGGGAGGGTTTGCAGCTTGCTTGAGGAAATCCTCCATCAGATACACGGCGTTGTTCAAGTAGTACGTGTCCGCCTCGCCGACGTAGATGTGCAGCTTGCCACGCACTTTCGGTCCCAGCGTCGGCCAGTTGGTTTCGAGCTGATAACGCAGGTCGTACTTCTTCCACGCCTCGGCCACGCTGTGATCGATCTCGCCGCTGGTCTTGTCCCACAGCCGCATGGGGTAACCGTCGGATCCCGTGGGTGAGAAGACTGCCTCCCAGATGTCCCACTGCCCGCCGGAACGCGTTTTCGTGCCCAGGGCGAGCTCATAGTAGTTGGTGCCCTCAACCGTCGCGCTGATCTGGCCGAGGTAGTTGCGCATGGCCGGACGCGGCACGCGCAGGTGCGAGCCTTCGAGGAAGTAGGCGTTCTTGTCCTTGTAGATGTCGATCACCGTGTAAGCGCGGAAGTCGATCGGGTCGGGGCAGGCGCAGAAGGCCCCGTTGAACTCGTCGGGATAGAACAATTGCACCGCGAGAGCCTCCCAGCCGCCCGTCGAGCCTCCATAAGTGAACCGCGCCCAGCCCTGCCCGATCCCGCGGAAACGGCGTTCGATCTCGGGAATCAGCTCGTACATGATGGCGTCGCCGTAGGGCCCGACATTGGCCGAATTCACGGCGTAGCTGTCGTCGTAGTACGGGTTCGCGTGCTGGATTTCGACGATCAGCATGCGCGGGAAATCCGCGCCGGTCCATTTCTTGTAGAAGTCGTAGTCCTCCTGCTGCTCGATTTTGTTGTAGCCCGCGAGGTGGAAGCGTTCGCTGTAGTCGGGCTTCAGATTCGGATCGGGCGGCGCGGTGCGAAAACCGCCGAAATCCTCGGGAAAGTGGCCGTGAAAAATGATCAACGGGTAGCGCGCTTGCGGGTGCTCGTCAAAGCCCGCGGGCACCAGGACGTGCGCGCCGAGGTACATATCCGTGCCATAGAATTTCGACAACCTTTCACTGCGGATGCGAATGTGCTTGATGTACTGAGTGTCCTGGAGCGGGGGAATCGGCGGGATCTCCTGATCGAGCGTGAGCGTGATCGGGTGGCCGCCCGGACGGATGCTGAGCTTGACCGGCTGGCTATAAATGTTGCCGGGCTTGGATTGCCACTGCTGACCTTCGCCGTGATCGGGCGGCAGCTTGAGGATGCGCCCGTCGGCGAGGTGAAAGGTCTCGTAACGGTTGAGCAGGGCCTGCACGGTGTACTCGCCGGGCTTCAATTGCGAGAGCTTCCGGATGGGATAGCCGAAGGCGTTCTCTCCGACCCGCGCCAGCGTTCCCGGCTTCCAATTCTCGACGTCGGTCCCGAAGACAAGCTGCGTGTTGGGCGTGTCGTTGATCTGCAAGCGCGGCTCGGACGAAGGGTCCGTCGAAAGCAGCAGCAGCAACCGCCCGTTCAGCGGCCGTTCGCTGCGGGTTTTCGGAAAAGTGACTGTAAAACTCGTGGCCATGACCAGACCGGAGGCAAGCATGCTTGCCACCACCAAGCGTTTCATAAAAGGCATCTCCCGTTTCTCACACTTTAGCGCACGCTCCGCGGGCGGAGGCCGCGTTGCTCGACGCACGGGGCTGCCGGTCGGATAATACTGAGAAGGATGCCGCGCATTCCCGAACCCAGCCACCGAGGCGCCGCATGAAGGCGGTGTCGTGGTCCCAGGCACTGAAGCGTCTGCCGATGGGCATCTACGAGCACGGCGCGCTGGGCTACGCCAAGGGCGCGTCCTACTCGGCGCTGCTGAGCTTTTTCCCCGTCTTTGCCGTCACCACTGCCGCGCTGTTTGCGGCGGACGCGCCCGAGGTGGCGCGGCGCGTCGCGAACCTGCTGTATTCGGTTTCGCCGCCGGAGGTCGAACAGCTCCTTCAGGCCTGGTTCACCGAGCACATTACGCATCCGCAGTCGCTGCGAGTCGCCGCCGTGCTGCTATCGCTGTGGGCGGCCTCAGGCGTTGTGTCCACCTTGATGCAGGCCTTCCAGGCGGCTTACGAGAAGCGCGACACGCGCGGCGCCGTCCATCAGTTCGCAATCCAAATCGCATTAGTGCTGATGAGCATGCTCCCGGCGGTGGGAGCGACGGCCCTGATCCTGCTCGGCGACTGGGTGGAAACCAACCTGCTCCAATTACTGGGCGTCCTGGGAGCGGATGACATGCTCCGCCCCGGTATTCGCTTCTTCGGGCGCCTGGTCCGCTACGCGGTCGCGCTTTCTTCGATCTGCCTGGTGACGACGATGCTGTATTGGTTGGGGCCGGACATCAAGGGCCGCCGCAAGCTGCTCCCGGGTGCGATGCTGGCCACCCTGCTGTGGCTGGCGTTGACTCAGGCGTTTGCCTGGTACGTGCGCAACTTCGGCAACTACAGCGTGCTGTATGGCTCCGTCGGAGCCGTAGTGGCGTTCCTGGTGTGGATGTATATGCTGGCGCTGGTGGCCATGATCGGATGCGAATTCAACGCGGCGCTGGATCGCAGCATGGAAAAGAAGTAGCGGAGCATTTCTCACGGGCGAAGGGCGAAGGGGCGAAGGGGACAGCCTGACCCGCGAAGGGGACAGCCTGACCCGTCCCACCGCTAACAGACTGAATTCACAAGACTTAAAAAAGCACCACGACAACGGTAGTGTTTCACTCCTCGTTTGGGCAGGCACCGCCTTTCACCCACCTTCCTCAACAACCAGCTAATTATCAGTGTTTTACCCCCTTTGCCCGTCCGCAGATGCCGGCCCGACTGGACAATCCAGTCGTGATTCCCTGTGTCATAAATGCCGGTGGGACACATCAAACGGCAGTTCAAACATTCCGCTCTGTCCCTGTTCCAAATCATCCCAAACCCAAAACAAGCGCCATCCCCGCTCGCTCGCCCGTGTCGCGCCGTTCACACCCCAACCCTCCCTCCGCATTGCAGGGAAAGGACTTTCCCGCACAACTGCGGAAGTTAGGCTAGTAGTGAGTTGCAGAAATCCGCGGATCCAACCGCTTACTTCCGCCCATAGCTCCGCATCGACTTCAGAGCCGCGACTGTAAGTCAGCCGGTACCGGAACTTCTGCAACCAGACGCTAGGCCGCCAGCGAATTGTAGGAAATCTGAGCGCTCGCCCCGGCCGGGCTTAGCTCGTCCAGCGCCTCGAGCGTCATCCGCAATTCCTGATAGACACGCTTCAGCGCTGGATTGCTCGCGCCGGCCGGGACAGCCGGCGAGCTGCATTTGGGTGCGTTTCTGCGCACCCGGCCCAGCAGGGTGATCACTCCCCTGATGTCCACGTCTTGTCCGGCCTGGATCCGCTCCAGCGTGCTGATGGCGAAGCCCAGGGCGCCCGAGGCTGCGTCTAATTCGGCGAGAATTCTGTGTTGTTGCATCATGATGTCATCTCCTAAATCACTTTTCTGACAAGACCGGCTGCTAGCAGCCTGTGGTAGAAGTGCTTTTGTGGTCAAATCCATCAAATCCTGCATATTAGAATCAATGACTTGCGGAGTCGGATTTTGAGCAATTCGATTTCTACCACGGCCTGCTAGCACACCAGCGAATTGAACGCATGTTGAGCGACCGCCCCGTTCGGGCTGAGATCGTCGAGTGTCTCGAGCGTCATGCGCAATTCGTGATAAACGCGCTTCAGGGCGGGATTGCTCGCGTCGGCCTTGATGTACGGCGAGCTGCACTTGGGTGCGTTGCGGCGCACCCGCCCGAGCAGGGTGATGACTCCCCTGATGTCCACGTCTTGTCCGGCCTGGATTCGCTCCAGCGTGCTGATGGCGAATCCCAGGGCGCCCGATGCCGCATCCAGTTCGGCGAGGATTCTGTGCTCGTGCATCATAAGGTCACCTCCAGAGTCGATCTTCCGGTAAGGTTCGACCTACCCTCGCGGAACTGCAGATTCTCATTCAAATTGAATAGGTTGTGGTTGACGGTTGGCGAGGTTGTCCGGACGGCGGTAGAGCCCGCGGTCCGGCGGCTCGAGTGAGCCGCTCGCGTGGCGCTGCTTAAATCCAGCAGCGAAATCCAGGTCCTTGTACTCCGCATTGCCTTGTACTCCTGAGTGCTATAATCCGCCGCACTGTAGAAGTAACTTCTGGTGAGAATAGGCTCCTGTCAGATACGTTGCGGCGCCTATCTCTCGATGCCTCGGAATACGTCCGATGAGAGGATTATATGCCAAGAAATCGGCAAACGTACTAGGGGTTATGAAACCGATGGGCTAGAAATGGATGAAACTGATGGGCTAGAGCCGACTGGACCCAACGGTCCAGAAAATCCTGGACATGACTTTCCAGAATGGAATGCCAAAATTGGCCTATTGGGGGCGCTGAATCTGCCTGAGTGTTAATGGAAATTCATGGCAGCCGGGTTGCAAAGGCGGAAGTTCAAAGGCGTAATCCACGTACTTGGGATCCCCGGGAATCCACCTTGAGAACACCTTCAGCACGCCTTCAAAGGACGAGCTGAGGGCGGGCCGCGATGGCCGGTCTTTATTTGCTGGGAGAAACCTGACCGCCGCTCGTGGCCAGGATGACGCCCGCGGTGACGCCGGCGATTCCTCCCGCCACGGCCACGACAATGAGGGTGGTGGTCAACACCGACGTGCCCGCCGCGACGGCCACGGCCAGCACGTTGGCCATGGGAATCGTGCCCGTGACTGTCGATCCTTGGGACGACACCACGACATTGATATGAAATGAGCCCGGGATATTGTTGGCCTGTAGCCCGGGAGCGGTCGCCTGCCCGTCCGCGCCGGTGGTCGTGGTGAAACTCGTCTGGCCACCCGGAAAGCTGGCGCCCGGCCCGCCCTTAGGCAGAAGGAAGGTCACCGTGGCGCCGTTGACCGGGTTATGGTTCTCGTCGTAGACCACGACCTGGGGCTCGCGCGCCACCCGCTGCTTG
>Ga0224555_1004318_pt1 | contig 13190 bp, 10 predicted proteins | sample 714S23034metaG_FD_180687 | JGI IMG/M metagenome (GOLD analysis project Ga0224555, IMG submission 180687) | Peat soil microbial communities from Stordalen Mire, Sweden - 717 S2 30-34 | ecosystem: Environmental > Terrestrial > Soil > Wetlands > Peat | place: Sweden: Norrbotten County, Stordalen...
GCCGGAACTGTCGGATGGCCTCGAGAAAAGGCACGATCTCGATGTCGCCGACGGTGCCACCGACCTCGACGATGACGACGTCGATGTTCTCGCGGCCGAGGCGCCGGATCCGCTCTTTGATCTCGTCGGTGATATGCGGAATGACCTGCACGGTCTTGCCGAGATAGTCGCCGCGGCGCTCCTTGGCTATCACCGACGAGTAGATCTGGCCTGTCGTGGCGTTCGAGTCCTTGTGGAGGTACTCGTCGATGAACCGTTCGTAGTGCCCGAGGTCGAGGTCGGTCTCACCCCCATCTTCGGTGACGAAGACCTCGCCGTGCTCGAACGGGTTCATCGTGCCGGGATCGACGTTGATGTAAGGGTCGAGCTTGCACATCGTGACGCGGAGGCCACGCGACTTGAGGAGTCGGCCGAGGGAGGAGGCCGTGAGCCCTTTCCCGAGCGAGCTCATCACGCCACCTGTCACGAACACGAACTTCGTCACGCTCTCCTCCCGGCCCGTATCACTCAAGGTTACCGGAGCTGCCGGGGGCGGTGCCGGACCTCGCGGCCATCGCCAACAGCTCTTTTGCATGCCGGCGAGCGGCCGCACTGTCCGGGTGGCCCGACAGCATCCTCGAGAGCTCGACAACCCGGTCCTCGCCGGTGACGGACCGAACCCGCGCCACGGTCCGGCCTTCTGCCTCGCTCTTGGACACGAGCACCTGCTGGTCGGCGAACGCGGCCACCTGCGCGAGATGCGTCACGACCAGCACCTGGTGGTCACGCCCGATGGCTGACAGCGCACGACCTACTGCCAGAGCGGCCTCGCCGCCCACGCCTGCGTCGACCTCGTCGAAAACCAGCGTCGGAGGCGCCGCGGACAGGACCAGGCGAGTTGCAAGCATCGCCCGGGCCAGCTCCCCGCCGGAGACCACCTTCGCGAAAGGCAGCGACGGTTCCCCGGGGTTCGCCCCGAGAAGGAACTCCACTTCTGACCCTGCCGGGTCGTCACCGATGCGAACCTCGAGGCGGGCGCCGCTCAGTGCGAGCTCGTGCAGATGAGCCTCGACCGCGGCAGCCAGCTTTGGCGCGGCTTGCCGCCGGCAGGTCCCGAGCCGCTCCTCCGCCTCCTGCAGCAGGCCAACCGCGCTGCGACGACGGGCCTCCAGGCCTTCGCGCGTCTCCTCCGCCGCTTCCAGGTCGGCCAGCTGTGCCTGGCTTGCCCGTTCGAACTCGAACACGTCGGCGAGGTTCGAGCCGTACTTGCGCCGGAGGTCCGCGAACAGCTGCAGGCGTCGGCGGACTGCCTCCAGGCGGTCGGGATCCTCTTCGAGCCGCTCGGCTCGCAGCCTCAGCTCTCGGGCCACGTCCTCGACGTCGGCCTGTGCTGCTCTGAGCGGCACAGCAAGCTCAGAGAGGGCTTCGTGAGCCGCCAGCCGGGATACCGCCGTCCCGAGCAGGTCCGTGGCCCCGAGGCCGGCATGGGCCTGGTAAGCGTCTGATCCCGCCAGAGCGTCGCGAGCTTCGGCCATCGCGATCCTGAGCGCCCCTATCTGCGCGAGCAACGACTCCTCGGCGGCGAGCTGCTCGTCCTCGTCGAGACCGGTGATCGCTGCCGCGGCGATCTCGTCCAGCTGGAAGCGGAGAAGACCGACGGTGCGGGCAAGCACCCGGGGATCGCCGCCGAGCTCGGTGAGGCGCGCATCGATCGCGGTGAGCTCCCGTCGTGCTTGCGCGACCTGCTCGAGGTCGGCTCCGGCAAACCTGTCGAGCGCGTCCCGTTGTGCGGCCTGGTGCAGCAACGACTGATGCACGTGCTGGCCGTGAAGGTCGACGAGACCGTCACCGATCTCGGACAGCAACGATGCCGGCGCCATCCGACCGTCCACGTAAGCGCGCGACCGCCCATCGACGGGAACCGCCCGCGACAGCACGACCTCTCGTTCGTCGGCGACAAAGCGCCCTTCGACGACCGCCTCGGAGGCACCTGCCCGCACGATGGCAGCATCGGCCCGACCTCCGAGCAGTAGTTCCAGCGCCTCGACGACGAGAGTCTTTCCGGCGCCGGTCTCGCCGGTGAGCGCTGTCATGCCGGGGCCGATCACGAGGTCGAGGTCTGCGATGACACCGAGGTCCCGCACTCGGAGCTCGACGAGCATCGCTGCGCTCAGCGGTCGGTCAAGCCGAATCGGTGCCGGAGCGCCGAATGGAAATCGCGCTCACCGAAGCTGATCAGCCTCGCCGGCTCCGCGGCAGCCCGGCACAGCACGCTGTCTCCCATGGCCAGCCGGATGATGCGCGCGCCGTCGATGACCGCGGCGGCGGCCCGGTCGTCGACGACCGTGAGCCGGACAGACTCCCCAGGCTCGAGCACGAGGGACCGGTCGAACGGCATATGCGGCGATACCGGCGTCAACACCATGGCCCGCAGCCGCGGGGACACGACGGGGCCCCGTGCGGACAGGTTGTACGCCGTCGAGCCGGTTGGCGTGGAGACGAGTATCCCGTCAGCGACGTAGGTGAGAAACGGGCGACCGGCGATCTCAACAGCCACTCGGATCGTGTGCCCGGGTCCGGTCTTCTCGACGATCGCGTCGTTGAGCGCCATGAACCGACCCTCGACGCTCCCGGTGAGCTCCACCTCGAGGGCCATGCGCTCCTCGACAAGATAGTCACCTGCCAGCATCCTCTCGAAGGCTTGCTCGATGCCGGCCGGTTCGACCGCGGTGAGATAACCCATGCGGCCCAGGTTCACGCCCAGCACCGGTACCCGCGAGGCGAGGACGAGCTCCACGGTGCGCAGCATCGTTCCGTCGCCACCGAGACTGACCGCGAACTCCACGTCGTCAGACTCGGCGAAGGATGCCTCAGGCCCGTTCCCCCGTATCTCGACGACGTCACGGCCTTGGTGCTGCCACCACCGCGTGGCGGTCCTCGCCAGCTCCCAGGCAGCTGGTCGCTCGGGATGCACCACGAGAAGGATGGGCGACATACCGCAATCCTTGCGGTCCCAGTCCTCGTCCGCCACCCGCGAGGGGGGCGTCACAGCTCAACTGCTGCTGGGCTGGGTTTTCTTTGCAGCTGAGGCCTTCTTCGCCACCGTCTTCTCGGCTGTCGCCGGCTTGTTCACTGTCGCCGGCCTCTTGGCCGCCGCCGGTTTGTTCGCCGCCGGCTTCTTGGCCGCGTCAGGCTTCTTGGCCGCCGCCGCCTTCTTGGCCGCCGCCGCCTTCTTGGCCGACTCTGGCTTCTTGGCGGACTCTGGCTTCTTGGCAGCTGGCGTCTTCTTGCCCGTCGGAGACTTGGCCGTTGCCGTCTTCTTGGTCGCCGTCACCGTCCGGGTCGCAGCCTCCATCACCGGAGCAGCGGCCTTGGTGGTGCGCTCGATGAACTGCTGAACGACCTTGATCACGTCCTGATGCGTCGCGAGGTTGAACTGCTTGATCTGCTCGCGAATCTCCTTCCTGACGAGATCGGCGAACTGCTCGGCGCTCCGGCGGCCGCGCTGGACGAACTCGTCTGCCCAATCCTCTGCATGCTCGCGCCCGGCCTCGCTCTCCCTGATGAGCTCCCGCGCGACCTTCTGGACCCGCTTGCGGCTCATCTCGGTGAATTCCTTCCCGGCGTCCATATACCTCTCGAGGGGTTTCTTCTCTGCCATACCTGTAGTATACAGGCCTGCTTGCAATAGCAAGCACTTATTCACCTACTCGCGTGACACTGCTTGCTCGAGCTAGCACCGCTGAGGCCGCCCTTACCCCAGCTCCGCCCGGACAAGAGCGAGTAGATCGGACGCCTCGAGATCCGGCTCCGGATCGAGGTGACCGTGGCCGGCAGGCGTGATGCCTGTGAGCACAAGGCCGAAACGGGCATCCAGCCTCCGAGCGAGCATCCCATCGGTCGAAGCGCGATCGCCCACGACGATCTCGACTTCGCCGATGCGCTCCCGGACGAGGCCCACGGTGGGCGGATAGGGCTTGCCGGCGATCGTCGGTGTGACCTCGCCGGCACGGGCCACCGCAGCCAGCACCGATCCCGCGCCCGGGAGCACGCCCGCCGGAGTGGGAAACGTGGGATCGTCGTTCGTGCCGATGAGGCGAGCCCCTGCGTGCAGCGCCGTGGCAGCGGCGGCAAGAGACGAGAAGTCGAAAGACGGGTCCATCCCGACGACAACCGCGTCCACCGGGCCGATCTCCCCGCCGGCGCCGGGGGTGACGGTGGCCACGCCGCGCGCGGTCAGCTCCTCGATGATGCCCGGCCCCCCCAGCACGAGGGCACGCTCGCCTGCCTCGAGCAGGAGCGCCGCGGCCATCGCCGAGCTCAGTACGTCCGCCGGGTCCGTCGGCATCCCCAGGCGTTCGAGCTTTGCGAGGTGGTCGGAACGCCTTGGATAGGAGTTGTTCGTGAGAAGGACGACCCGGGAACCCGAGGCTCGCAGACTCGCCAAGGCCTCCGGGGCGCCCGCGATCGCCTGCTCGGAAAGCCACACCACACCATCGCAATCAAGAAGCCAGGTCACGATCGGAGATCCTCGCAGAGCTGGGAGGGTCGCGTGTGCTACGCAAAGGCGATGGCCCGCCTAGAACCGTTCGCTGCTGTCCGCTACGACCCGGCCCGCGTGGATCCCGATGCTGTCGTCTCGCCCCCCTACGACGTCGTGGGCCGTGCCGAACGGGCCCGGCTTGCGGCAAGGAGTCCCTACAACGCCATCCACGTCGAGCTCCCCGTACGCGACCAGTCCGAGGGCCTCGACCAGTACGAGAACGCCGCCCGGATCTTTCGTGGCTGGCTCGATGCCGGCATCGTGCGGCCTGACGCGCTTGAGGCCTTCTACCTCTACCGCATGACCTTCCACGACGAGCGCGGGCACCTGCGGGTGACGACCGGGCTCCTGGGCGCGCTGGGCCTCGACCTGCACGGCGCGGGGCAGGTGCTTGCCCACGAGCAGACGATCCCCAAGGACCGCATGGACCGGCTCTCGCTCTTGAGGAGCACCCGATTGAACACCTCGCCGATCTGGGTGCTCTCTCTCGCGAAAGGGCTCACGTCGGCTTGTCGGGAGGCCCTGTCACAAGCCGGGAAAACCAGCTGGCGGACCACCGACGCTGCCGGGGTGGTCCACGAGATATGGCCCATGACCGACGAGCGCCGCGTGGCCGAGATCACCGCGCTCGGCGCGAGCGCCCCTGTGCTGATCGCGGATGGCCACCACCGTTACGAGACCGCCTGCACCTATGCGACGGAATGCCGCATGAGAAACGGCGACAGGCCGGGACCGTACGACCTCGCGCTCGCTTTCGTCGTCGAGCTCTCCGAGGAGGAGCTCTCGATCAGGGCGATCCACCGGCTCGTGCGGGGGATCTCTCCGGACCACCTCGAGGACATGCTCGCGCCCTTCTTCCGGATCGAGCCTGCTCCAGAGGACCTCGTCGCGCTCCCTGCTACCGCGGCCCCAGGCGTGATCGGTCTGTTCACGAACAACGGGTTCAAGCTCCTCCACCCGCTTCCTGTTCTCGAGCGGGCCGTGGAAGACGATCTCGATGCGAGCCGGCTCAAGCTGGCTCTGGACAGCCTCCCCGATCACGAGCTCACCTACGAGCCCGGATGGCACGAGGCGACCGCAGCAGTTCGAGAGGGCCGGGAGGACGCTGCGTTCCTGCTGAGGCCGGTAACAGTCGCGAGAATCGAGCGCGTCGCGTACGACGGGCGCCGTATGGCGCCCAAGAGCACCTTCTTCCAGCCGAAACCCCGCACGGGCATGGCCTACAGGTCGCTCGAAGGCTGAGCGGCCCAAGCCTCAGTCGTAGGTCCAGGTGGCTCCGGAGCGCAGTAGCGACGCCAGATCACCGACGCCTTGACGGGTCTGCGCCTCGAGGAGCTGCTGGTCGACCAGGCTGCCGTAATCCGGGCGTTCGACCGCCCGGAACACGCCGATCGGGGTCGGCTCGTGCGGACCGGTCGCGAGACGCGACAAGGCGAACGCCAGGCTCGGATTGACTCGGTTCTCGTCGTGGACGACCAATGCCTCCTCGCCGACGTCGGCCACCTCGACGAGGCGGAGACCCCCCTGACCGTCGGAGGCGACCCCGTGCTCGCCGTCGGCACCGAACCGGATCGGTCGTCCGTGCTCGAGCGGGATCAACATGTCGGCGCGGTGCTCCTTGCCACTTATCGCCTCGAACGCGCCGTCGTTGAAGACGTTGCAGTTCTGGTAGACCTCGACGAACGACGCCCCCGGGTGGTCGTGCGCGCGGCGGAAAGTCTCGACCATGTGCTTGCGATCGAGGTCGTGGGTGCGTGCGACGAAGGTCGCCTCGGCGCCGAGGGCGAGGCTCACGGGGTTGAACGGGGCGTCGAGCGAGCCGAAGGGAGTCGACTTGGTGATCTTGCCGACCTCAGAGGTCGGTGAGTACTGGCCCTTGGTCAAGCCGTAGATCTGGTTGTTGAACATCAGGATCGTGAGCTTCACATTGCGTCGTAGCGCGTGGACGAGGTGATTGCCACCGATGGACAGCGAGTCGCCGTCCCCGGTCACCACCCACACGTCGAGATCGGGGCGTGTCACCGCGAGGCCGGTCGCGATCGCAGGCGCGCGGCCGTGAATCGAGTGAATGCCGTAGGTGTTCATGTAGTACGGGAAGCGGGCCGCGCAGCCGATCCCAGAGACGAACACGGTGTTCTCACGCCGGACACCGAGCTCGGGGAGCAACAACTGCACCGCGGACAAGATGCTGTAGTCCCCGCAACCCGGGCACCAGCGGACTTCCTGGTCACTTGCCCAGTCCTTCCGGGAGGTCACGGGAACGGCCACGTCGGTCATGGTGCAGCCTCCTTGGTGGTTTGCCCACCGGCGGCGGACGACGACTCGAGGTGCTCGATCTCTTGAAGGATCGCCTGCTGTATCTCTCCGACCCTAAAAGGAGTTCCCTCGACTTTCGACAGCACCTTCGCGTCCACGAGAAAGTCCGAGCGCACGAGGCGGGTGAGGTGGCCGAGGTTGCCCTCAGGGACGAGGATCGCCTCATAGGACCGCAGAACCTTGCCGAGGTTGGGCGGGAACGGGTTCAAGTGGACCAGGTGCAGCTGCGCGACCGATTTGCCGGCCTTGCGCACCCGCTTCACGCCGGCGGTGATCGCCGCGTACGTGGAGCCCCAGCCGAGAAGCAGCACCCTCGCGTCGCCACCGGGATCATCGGCCTCGACGGGCGGCAGGCCCTTCGCGATGCCGGCGATCTTCGCCGCGCGAGCATGGATCATCACATCGTGGTTCGCGGGCTCGTAGGAGACCGTTCCGATACCGTCCTGCTTCTCGAGCCCGCCGATACGGTGCTCGAGGCCCGGCGTGCCGGGAATCGCCCACGGCCTCGCGAGCGTGTCGGGGTCCCGTATGAACGGCCAGAAGGCCGGCTCCCCGTCGGTGCCGGTCGCGTTCGGCTCGGTCGCGAACTCCACGGAGATGTCCGGCAGCGACTCGACGTCGGGAAGGCGCCAAGGTTCGGAGCCGTTGGCGAGGTATCCGTCGGAGAGCAGGTAGACCGGTGTCCTGTACTTGAGGGCGATGCGGGCCGCCTCGATCGCAGCATCGAAACAGTGCGAGGGCGTCTTGGCGGCGACGATGGGGACAGGAGCTTCGCCGTGGCGGCCGAACATCGCGTGCAGCAGGTCCGACTGCTCGGTCTTGGTGGGAAGCCCGGTCGACGGTCCTCCTCGCTGGATGTCGACGATGAGCAGCGGCAGTTCCAGGCTCACGGCGAGACCGACGGTCTCCGCTTTCAGGTCGATGCCTGGCCCGCTCGTGGTCGTCACCCCGAGGGCGCCGCCGAAAGCCGCACCGAGCGCCGCACCGATGCCGGCGATTTCGTCTTCGGCTTGGAGGGTCCGCACACCGAACTTCTTGTGCTTGGAGAGCTCGTGCAAGATGTCCGACGCCGGCGTGATCGGGTAGGACCCGAGGAAGAGGGGCAGCTTGGCAAGGTGGGCCGCGGCCAAAAGCCCCCAGGCGAGTGCCACGTTCCCGGTCACGTTCGTATAGGTGCCGGGGAGGTGTTCAGCGGGCGCTATCTCATATGAGGACTCGAAGATCTCCGCGGTTTCGCCGAAGTTGTAGCCGGCCCGGAACGCGAGGGTGTTCGCCTCAGCCACGATCGGTGATCTGCCGTAGCGGCGGACGATCCAGCGCTCGGTGTCGACGATCGGCCGGTGGTAGAGCCACGACAAGAGTCCGAGCGCGAAGAAGTTCTTGCTCCGCTCCGCATCGCGCGGCTTGGCCCCGGTCTGCTTGCACGCCTCGAGGGTCAGCGAGGTCATGGGGATTTCGTAGATCCTGAAAGCCGACAAGCTGCCGTCTTTGAGCGGGTTGGCCCCGTAGCCCGCTTTGGCAAGGTCCCGCTCGTCGAAGGAGTCCACGTTGATCACGAGGGTGCCGCCGGTTGGCAGATCGTTCACATTTGCCTTCAAAGCCGCGGGGTTCATCGCCACGAGCACGTTCGGCGCGTCGCCGGGGGTGAGGATCTCGTGGTCAGAGATGTGGATCTGAAAGGCGGAGACGCCGGCGAGGGTCCCTGCCGGGGCGCGAATCTCGGCGGGGTAATTCGGGAACGTCGACAAGTCATTGCCGAACAGGGCGCTCTCATCGGTGAACCGGTCCCCGGTGACCTGCATGCCGTCGCCGGAGTCCCCGGCAAAACGGATCACCACCTGGTCAATCGTCTCGACTTTGCCCGGTTCGTTCACCGGCTTGGACTTTGTCGTCACGGCCCCTCCACTTGGCTCGCCGGCCTATGTACCGCCACGCCCGCGATTACCTTGTCACCCGCCTGCCTGTGGTTATGGGCATTCTACCGCCGAGCTCTTCACCTTCCGGCGATGTGCAAGGCCGGCATTGGCCGCGGCTCGAGGCCCCGGCACCCGACAAGAGCGCTTGCAGACGACTCGTTCAGGTTGTTCGGCTCGCTCTAAGCCACCGTGACGGAGTCGTCGAGGTACACGTCCTGAACAGCGTGGATGATCTCCACTCCCTCGCTCAGCGGACGCTGGAACCCCTTGCGTCCCAGTATCAGCCCCATGCCGCCGGCGCGCTTGTTGACCACGGCGGTCCGCACAGCCTGTGCGAAGTCGCTGGCGCCCGATGACTCGCCGCCCGAGTTGATGAGCCCGATGCGTCCCGCGTAGCAGTTGACGACCTGCCAGCGGGTGAGGTCGACCGGGTGGTCGGTCGTCAGCTGGCGGTAGACGAGGGGGTCGGTGCGACCGAACTTCAGCGCGGTGTAGCCGCCGTTGTTCTCCGGCTGCTTCTGCTTGATGATGTCGGCTTCGATCGTGACTCCGAGGTGGTTCGCCTGCCCCGTGAGGTCTGCCGCCAGGGCATAGTCGGCCTCAGGGGTCTTGAACGCAGGGTTGCGGAGGTAGCACCAAAGGACGGTGAACAGGCCGTAGCCGTGCGCCTCGGCGAAGAGCGCGCTGACTTCTCGGATCTGCCGGGTGGCCTCCTCCGAGCCGAAGTAGATCGTGGCACCCACGCCCGTCGCCCCGAGGTCGACGGCTTGGCGGACCGAAGCGAACGGCACCTGGTCGCCCCGGTTCGGGTAGGTGAGGAGCTCGTTGTGGTTGAGCTTGACGATCAACGGGATCTTGTGGGCGTAACGACGAGCGATGATGCCGAGGACCCCGAGCGTCGAGGTGAACGCACTGCAGCCGGCTGCAATCGCCAGCTCGGCAAGGTTCTGAGGGTCGAAGTACGCCGGGTTCTTCGCGAAGCTCGCGGCCGCCGAATGTTCGATCCCCTGGTCGACCGGCAGGATCGACAGGTACCCGGTGCCGCCCAGGCGGCCGTGGTCGAACATCTGCTGCAGGTTGCGCAGGACCGGCACGGGCCGGTCACTTTGAACAAGGACCCGGTCGACGAAGTCGGGCCCGGGAAGCGAAAGCCGGTCTCGCTCGATCGTCTTGCACTCGTGGCCGAGCAGGGAGTCAGCCTCGTCCCCGAGCGTCTCGCGGATGTTGATTCCCATTATGTCGTTCCTCCTGGTCAGCGCGTTTCAGCCGAACCCATTCCGCCGGTGCGGGGACGAGCGCTCCGCCGAACGAGTCGGCGTAGGTTCAAGCCGCGCCCTCTTGGGCGCTCCTTGGCGATCCTAGCTCCAGTCCTCACGTGGTCATCAAACCCGCCCGGACCACCAGATCGTGACGAGCTCGGATCCCGGTGATCTGAGCTCAGCTGCCCGGTCACCCTCGGCACCGAGCTCGCGCAAGGCCGAGGCAACCTCGCCGGCTCGGCCGGGGCCCATACAAAGTCGGCGCCTTGTCACCTCGACCAGGTCCTCGAAGGTTCCGTGATCTGGCTCGCCCGAGCGAGACCAGACCTCGTGACCCGGTGCGAGTCCCAGCTCCTCCAACACCGCCAGCGCGTCGCAGGCGGTCGGAACGTTCGGTCGGACAAGGCCGTGGAAGCGTTCCCAGAGCGGATTCAGCGCAGTGAGCGGGTGGCGGGCTGTGAGCTCGACCACGACGAGCCGGCGGGCATGGCTCGTGAGCGCGGCGACGAACGGCCCGAGGTCCGCGACGTTGTACAGCACGTGATGGCACGTCACCACGTCAGCTGGCTCGACCTCGCCAGCCACGTCCGGCCAGCGCCCACAGACCGGAAGAACTGCCTTGCCGAGCCGGTCGGCGTTGTCGACAAGGACGCTCAACAGGTCCCGGTCGCTGTCGACCGCGGTCATCGCGGTCGCTCGGGGCACGAGTGGGAGGCAGGCGGCGCCGGCGCCGGCGCCGACATCGAGAACCAAGCCGGGGTTCGCGAGAGCCTCCCAGGCCCGTTGGTAGGAAGGGCCCGCGGAAGCCTCACTCCTGTGTTCGGCCCTGCGGATGAAGAGCTGGCGCGGCAGCACCCAGGGAGATTCGGGCGTAGCCGCAAGGATCTCGGTCGGGATCGCCCACGACTCGAGATCGGACCGCCAGCGCTCCAGCAGCTCCGCGGCGCTCACGGACCGAACCTCAGACGTTGAACCGGATCTCGAGCACGTCGCCGTCGTGTACGACGTAGTCCTTGCCTTCGAGACGGACCTTGCCCTTTGAGCGGGCTGCAGCAAGCGAGCCGAATTCGAGCAGCTCGTCCCACCTGATCACGTCGGCTTTGATGAAGCCTCGCTGGAGGTCCGAGTGGATCACTCCAGCGCATTCGGGGGCCTTCGCGCCGCTGCGGAAGATCCATGCTCGCGATTCATCTTCGCCGGTGGTGAGGAAGACCCACTTCCCGAGAATGTCGAAAGCCGCCTGCGCGACGCGGACGAGCGCGCCCTGTCCGAGTCCGAGACCCTCGAGCAGCTCAGCGCGCTCGGCGGGATCGAGCCTGGCAGTCTCGGCCTCCAGCTGAACGGAGACGGCAAGCACGTCCACGCGACTGCCGACCTCCTTCTCCACGGCCGCCACAAGCTCGTCGCTGTCGGCGAGCCTGTCCTCGCCCACGTTGGTCACTGCCATCGTCGGCTTGTCCGTAAGCAGGAAGAACGGCTTCAACGCCTCGCGGTCGCCTGCGTGAAGACTCGAACGGTACAAAGGCGTGCCTTGCTCGAGAACTGCGACCGCCGCCGGCGCGGCCTTCAGGCCGGCTGCGATGGCTGGGTCGACCGGGGCGACACGGCTGCGCTTCTTCGTGAGCTGTTGCTCGAGAGTCGCCAGGTCGGCCAGGGCGAGCTCGAGCTCGATGACCGCGAGCGAGGCCAGAGGATCGGTGTCGCCGGGCACGTTCTCGTCCTCGAAGCTGCGCAGCACAAGGCAGAGGGCGTCCACTTCGCGCACCCCAGCAAGAAACCGGCTTCCGAGGGCATCCCCCTTCTCACCACCCTTGCCGATCGCGGCGATGTCGACGACCTCAAAGCCGGCATAGACGATCTTGCGGCTCTCGCTCATCTTCCCGAGAGCGTCGACTCGGGGATCGGGCACATGCGCGACCCCGACCTCGGTCTCGACCGTCGAGAAGGGGTGGGACGCGACGACGGCATCGCCGCCAGTGAGCGCATTGAAGAGGGACGATTTGCCCGAATTGGGCAGGCCCACAAGGCCGACACGGTCCACGACACTGACGGTACTTCCTCAACGGGCTGCCCCGACGACCACTGCGTCGGGGCAGCCGGTCCAGATCTGCGGGAGCGGCTCGGCCGAACCGTCTGCGCCAGCGCGCTCGCCCTGATCAGCGCAGAGCCGCCAAGCGGTCCTCCGTGTCGAAGAGCTCGTGTGAGAAGGACGCTACGCGGGTGAACAGCTCTCGTGCCCGAGGGAGGTCGCCCGCCCTTTCGTAGAGGTCACCGAGGGCATACCACTGCCGGAGATGGCAGGTATCGGGATGGCGGAGGGACTTGCCTCCAGGACCGAGGAGCGCGATCGCTCCCTCGAGCTCGCCGCGGTCGGCCATCATGCCGGCCACGACGAGGCGCCCCTCGACGAGAACTTCCCTGTCCACGCCCTCTTGTCGCAACGCATCCCAAAGTGTGAGGACAGCCTTGTCCCGACCGAGCGCCCTCTCGCAGTCGGCGATCACCGGATGCTGGTCGAACGAGCCGGTGAGGTCATGGAAAGCCCGCAGCTCGCGAGCTGCTTCGCGCCAGCGGCCGAGCCGGTAGAGCGTGAGGCCGTAGAGCTCTCGAACCGCCCCAACGTCCGGTGCCAACCGGGCGAGCACGCGCAGCTCTGCGAGCGCCTCCGGGTACCGGTCGCGCTCGTAGGATCGGGTCGCGATCCCAAGTCGTCGCTCCAGCCCCGCCGCGCGATCGGGACCGACAGCTCCCCGCAGCTCCTCGCGGACCTCGAGCGGCAGCTCGTTGTCCTCAGTTCGTTTGCGAACGCGGCGCTCGCGCTCCGATTCCCGATCCTGAGCAGGTTGCTGGCCCTGGCGAGACCGAGCTCGCGGCCCGGTCGGCACGCGTTGCTGGGTGCGATCCCCCGGAGCCGCACCGCGGGCGCGACGTTGTCCCGGCGCACCGCTCGGATTGGCCACAGTCTGGAACGTTACCCCGCCTCGGGCGCGACAATGCCCACCCGCTTCAGCAGGTGGGCATTGTCCCAGATGAATTCCGGCGACGACCTACTCTCCCAGGGAGTCTCCCCCCAAGTACCATCGGCGCAGGCAGGCTTAACTTCCGTGTTCGGGATGGGAACGGGTGTGACCCTGCCGCTATGATCACCGGAAACCTTTCGCTCGAGCGGTTTCCGCA
>Ga0224555_1004320_pt1 | contig 13189 bp, 10 predicted proteins | sample 714S23034metaG_FD_180687 | JGI IMG/M metagenome (GOLD analysis project Ga0224555, IMG submission 180687) | Peat soil microbial communities from Stordalen Mire, Sweden - 717 S2 30-34 | ecosystem: Environmental > Terrestrial > Soil > Wetlands > Peat | place: Sweden: Norrbotten County, Stordalen...
TCTGCCGCATTAAGCTCCCCTCCTGATTCAGGAGAGCCTGTCCCGCGGTTTTGGGCGGGAGGCTGCCCTGGGGGTGGTTAGGCTGCTGGCACAATTAAACCAAAAGTATATTATAACATTGAAAGGCCTGCTGGCATTCAGTTTTAGCCTATTTTGACCATGCTTAACTTAACGCACATGCCCGTTTCGGGGACGGAAGGGGTTTAGTATCTTGCAAAATACACGACACTACTGAATGTATTTCTGCTTCTCAAAAGATGTGTGCATAGACAAGCTTCAAAGAGGGACTTGGCCTGGTCTTCTTATTGCTAAGTGGCGATATACAAGGAGTGGAGATAACATCTTGAAAAAAGATGTCATCTCCACTCCGTATTTTGGGCAACCCAAGTCTTAATACTTTATATTCAATACTTAATACTAAAACATCAATTCACCCCATTCAGAATATCCATAATGGCTTTCATATCCGGTTCAAGGATTACTTCTACCCGGCGGTTTTTGCTTCTGCCTTCGGCGGTTTCGTTGCTCTCGATAGGGAAAAACTTACTTCTGCCTGAAGGAATGATGTGGGTGGGGTCAACACTATAATCCTCTACCATTATTTTGGTTACGTATGAAGCCCGCATAACACTGAGGTCCCAGTTGCTGTTAATGGGACTGCTGGTAGTTGAAACATAAGCTTTGTTATCGGTGTGCCCTTCTATATTAATGTTAATGTCGGTTTGCTTATTTAATACCTCAGCAATTTTTTTCAGTGCCTCTTTACCGCGCTCGTCTACTTTAAAGCTACCGGTGCTGAACAGTAGTTTATCGCTCATCGATACATATACTTTACCATCTTTTACTGAAACTGAAAGTTCGCTGTTATTGAAACCCAGCAGGGCATCTGTCAGTTTTTTCTTTAATGCCTGCACGGCAGAGTCTTTACGGGCCATCAGGGACTGCATGTTGCGCAGTTTGGCATCTCGCTCATCAAGGTCGTGGCTCAGTTTATTCAGCTCTTCGCTTTTAGCCATCAGGTCTTTTTCTTTTTCGGCCAGGTCCTTCATCAGCTTATTTTTCTCGGAAGCTGATGAGTTGGTTATTTCGTCCAGTTTCTCACGTACCTTGGCGCAAATACTCTCTGTTTCGTCTTTTAATGCTGCAAGCTTTTTGTTCTTATCTTCTAAAGAAGCATTATTATCTTTTAACTTCTGAATCTCATCATTCAAATTGGCAATTTGTTTGTTCAGGTCATCAATGGTTCCGTTGGCAGCGGTTAATTTATCGCCGCAATCATTTTTTTCGGCCAGGTATTTATTGGCCAGGGCCACCTGCTCATCGTATTTCTTTTTAGTTACCAGGCACGAGGAAAGCAATAGCAAGCAGGCAAAAGGGGCAATTAACAGGGTTTTCTTGTTCATGAGGTTTAATTTTAATACGATTAAGAGATATCCATACCGTGTTATCTTTTCTGATACCAGGGAAATGCAGTTACATACAAAGACCACTAAGATGAATGCATAAGGAACACCAGAAATACAAACCTTTGTGTGCTTTGTATTGGCATTTTTCTTTGTGCTCTTTGTGTTAAACTGTATTTATTGTAATTTATAACAGGTTCAAAGGGATATTTGGCTTATGAGGTGAATCAGAACAAAAATACGCCTGCCGGAGCATATTTTTAACTTTTTACTAACCCAAAATGTGTGGAAGTATTGTTTTCTGCACAAAGTTTTAACGATATTTAAAAATTCCCTTTATATTGGCTCTCCGTTTCCTGACAACAAAAAAAGCACTATGAAAAAAATTTACTCTGTTTTGTCCTTGTATTTAGTGGTAATGTCCACATCACTTTTTGCTCAAAACAATAATGTAGGTATTGGAACTACAACCCCGGCTCCTTCAGCCGCATTAGATGTAACATCAACCACGCAGGGTATGTTGGTGCCAAGGTTAACTACCGCTCAACGTACCGGTATTGCTTCCCCGGCCCAGGGTTTATTGGTGTATGATACCAATTTAGGCTGCTTCTATTATTACAATTCCACCACATGGATTTCGTTATGCCAGGCCGGCCCTGCCGGACCCGCGGGCCCTACAGGTGCAGCAGGAACGCCAGGTGCTTCAGGTACTAACGGTGTTACAGGCCCATCAGGCGTTGATGGTACACCCGGTTTAACCGGCCCATCAGGAGCTGATGGCACTAATGGTGCTGCAGGCGTACCGGGGGTTGCCGGCGCAAGTGGTGTAGACGGGGCAACAGGCCCAACAGGCCCGGGTGGAACAGGCTCATTAGGGCCATCGGGCGCTAATGGTGCAGCAGGCCCAACCGGCCCTCAGGGTGTGCAGGGACTACCAGGAACGAATGGAACGAATGGCACAAACGGAACGAATGGAACAAACGGGACGAATGGCACCAATGGAACACCGGGAGTTGCCGGCCCTGCCGGAGTTACCGGGCCAACCGGCACAGCTTCAGCAGCTAATATCCAATCAGTATCGTTAACACAATCTACTACATTGGCTGCCACTACTAATACGCCAATCCCGGCCTTAACTTTGACCTTTACTCCAACCCAGGCGCAAACCTTTGTGGAGTTTACCGCATCGGGTGATGCCTATGACGCTTCTGTTTCTCAGGTGCTCTTCACCATTTATGTAAATGGAGTTGCAATTGGTGGTACCGGGTCAAATGCGGCTACTTACTCCAATACATATGGTTCAAACAACGAATGGAGTGTTGCCTTTACTCAGATGGTTAGTGTCACTGCAAATTCTTCCAATGTCATCACTGTTGAGTATAATACCAACGCACTTCATGGTACCACAGGTGTTCAAATAAATCCCGGTGGTAGTGTTAATAGCAGCCATGCCACTTTAACCGCATTCGTTCAATAATTTTAAACTGTAAACTAAAAACAACGATGAAAATCAGATTATTTATGTTTATAGCCTTTAGCACCCTGATGGGTGTTTTAAGTGTTGTTGGGCAAACAGCTGCTGAACCCCATTTTGTAAAAAGCAATGCGGCACAGACAGCGGGTAAAAGTGATGACGTACAGGCTGGTAATGCAAAGCCCGAAATGAAAAGAATGTCGGCGGTAAAAGATAATAATGGGCAAAGGACAGACAAGTCAAAACCTGAGCCTGCGCCAAAGTTTGTAAAGAGTTCTGCTAACAATGTTACAGCACCGGAAACAAAATAAATGTTTTAAATTAATTGGTATTTAATAAATTTATTGAAGATGAAATCATCAGTTTTTTTTACAGCTTTAACTATTGGCCTGCTAAGCTTAGGGCAATTACATGCGCAGGTTTTCTACAACGCAGGTGCGCAGGTTATTGTAACCAGCGGAGCTGTAGTATATGTAGAAGGTGATGCCGAAAATGCCAGTGGCTTATACAGTAATGCGGGCTATACCACGGTAAATGGTTATTTCCGTAACGGCGGAACTGCAACAGGCGGAGGCGCCGCTACCGGTGTTTACTATGTAACCGGCGATTGGGAAAACAACGACCTTTTTACCGCCGACCAAAGCGAAGTATCGTTAATTGGCGCTGCCCAGAATATTACCGGTACCCAGCCCACTACTTTTTATAACCTTACCCTTAACACGCCCAATTCGGTAAAAACGCAAACGCTTGATGCCACCGTTTTGAATATTGATAGCATTAACAGCTGCGAATCGGCAACCGGTAATTTTAATCTTTACATATCAAGTACAGATACCGGCGCTATTGTAAGAAACACAGGATTTGTAAGTAGTACCGGCGCCGGAAGGCTTTTCAGAAGTACAAAAAGCACCAGCACCTACCTGTTCCCAACGGGATGGAATAACAGCGGAATTGTTATGTACAGGCCGGTAGAATTCAGCCCATCAATGGCTGACAGTGAGGCTTATTCGGTACGATTTGCTTATGAGAACCCCACCAGCGATGGATATGATACTGCAACCAAAGCGGCGATAATTACATTAGTAAATGGACAGTATTACCATTTATTGAAACAGTACAATAGTACAGCTTCGGCGGCATTGTCTATTTTTTACGACCCATCAGTTGATGGTAACTGGAACTCAATGGCAAGGTGGCAGGGAGTGCCCGAGTGGCAAAACCTGGATAGTGCAGCGGATGTTGCGCCTTATGCCACCAACGGCACCCCACCTATGAGAATGACAAAAAGCGACTGGGTTGATAACGGCAATGAACCGCATGCGTTGATTAACTGGAATGAAGTGAATTTTGTTTTCCCCAATGTATTTGCACCTAATGGAGCAAACCAAACTGACAACAACACCTTCCATATTATTAATGAGAACGACCTGGTAACCGTGCAGGAGTTACGCGTATTTGACCGTTGGGGTATGCTGGTTTATGACGGAAACCGTGATGGCGACACACGGGTTATACCTACTGCAGGTACATCGCCCACCTATTGCTGGAATGGCAAATACAATAATAAACTACAGCCCATGGGCAATTATGTATACGTTGCCAGCGTAAAAATAAACGAAAGCGGTGTGGTTAAAACGGTATCGGGCAACGTGGCCCTGTTGTGGTAATAATTAAATTTAATCAGTAAGGACTCAATATTATAACATGAAGAAAATTTTTACCCTCGCTTTCAGTTTGGTAATCATGGCATCGGTATTTGCGCAGGATATCCATTACTCGCAATTTTTTAATGCCCCGTTGTTGCTTAATCCGGCGTTAACAGGTTTTACGCCGGGCTCCTACCGGGTTGGTATAAATTACCGTAACCAGTGGTTCAGCGCTCAGGGCGGAAGTTTTGGTGCATCGCCGTATATGACAACCGCCGTTGGTGCTGATATGCCTGTTAAAGTGAAGGAAGATGTGGTAGGCATAGGCCTTTTCATGGCAAACGACCAGGCTGGTGCAAACACTTTTAGTACTATTATGGTATGCGCATCGGCTTCCTATATCAAAACGTTGGGTAAAAAGAAAAATCATCACTTGTCGGCGGGCTTTCAACTGGGTGTAACCAATACCAGCATCAATTCAGGCGGCTTTCAATTTGCTACCCAGTTTCAGGATAACATTTTTAACAGTCAGGTGAGCAACAACGAAAACATAGGCAAAACACACGTAATTTATCCGAATATAAACGCGGGCTTATTATGGTATGGCCGTTTGAGCGATGTGATAGGCGTATATGCCGGCGGTGCTTTATTTAATTTATACCAGCCTAAATATGATATCCTGACCGGCGACAATAACAACCTTTATTTAAGGTGGGATGTAAATGCCGGTATTGATATTACCATTGCAAAAAAATACCACCTGCTTCCATCCCTGATGTATATGCACCAGGGTGGGGTTGATGAACTGAACAGCGGCCTGGGTTTTGGTATTGACTTTGATAACGATATGACCCTTACCCTGGGCTTATATAACCGTATTAACACACTGGCATCCGGCGCTGCTAACGGCGATGCCGTTATCCCATATCTTGCTTTTGAGGTTAAAGGGTTTAAACTGGGTATCAGTTACGATGCTACTGTATCGCAATTAAAGAACGCCGGCAGTGCAGTAGGCGCGCTTGAATTATCGTTAACCTATACAGGAAAAAAGAAGAACTATAATTATAAGAGTGCTTTGATATGTCCGCGTTTTTAATGAACGGGGTGTGTGCTTGTTAAATACAACAATGTTTATATAACGACAACCTTTTTTTTATTTTCGAACGGAATTAATACAAATTCGTTTTTGAAATAACCTTAACCCTGAATATGAAATTGAAATTTTTACTTTTTGTTGTTACGCTTCTGGCATTGCAACTGACATCGGTAAATGAGCTAAAAGCACAAACGGCAGATTCAACAAAAGTTACGCAGGCAGCTGACTCCGTGAAAGTTAAGGTGGCAAAACCTAAAAAACTTGAAAAGCTGAAAGAACTACCCGACCCTCTTTCGGTAGGCTGGAAAAAGGATAAAATGTTTGGCGATAAACTTTTTGAGCAGGGTAGTTTATACAACGGCCTTCATTATTACGAGGCTGCCATTGCCAAAAATCCGAAGGAAACTAATTTATACCAGCAATTGGCTGACGGTAACTTTATGTTGCGCGATTACCGCAGTGCCAATAGGTATTACAAAATGCTGGTAGATATGGACACTGCGAAACATACTAACTGGATGGCCCTTTATAAATACGCCCTTACAGAAAAGTTTTTGGGCAATTATGAAAAAGCGAAATTATTGTTTGAGCAGTTTAATGAAACATACAAAAACTCAGCCGACCTTGCCAATATCAGAAAGAAGGTAACTATGGAAGATGCGGGTTGCGATTTGGGTATTAAATTCCGTGATGATAAAACGTTTAAGGAAACGCGGTTAGTACACCTGGATACCAATGTTAACCAGCCTTTTACCGATTATGCGCCGGTGCTGAAGGATCCGCATACACTTTACTTTTCGGCCGTAGTTTCTGACAAGGTAATTTTAACCGGCAAGAGAGAAAAATTTGCAACTTTTTCGAGAATGTATTCAGCTAAGAAAAACAGCGATTCAAGCTGGACCCAAAAGCAAATTTTGCCGGGAGAAGTTAACACGGTTGCTTACCACGTAGGTAACCCAACCTTTAGTGCTAACGGTAAAACCATGTATTACACGCAGTGCCTGCAGGATGATAACCAGGCTATAAAGTGTAATATTTATAAAAGCCTTTTAGGCGATACCGGCTGGGTTGCGGGCACTATGCTTAATGAAAACGTGAACGCCCCGGGCGCAACCAATACACAGCCAAATTTAGGTAAAAACGAGCGCGGCGAAGATGTGCTTTACTTTGTTTCAGACAGGAACATAGGCCGCGGAACGGATATATTTTATGCCAAACTAAACAGCGATGGAACCTTTGATAAGGCGCGCGAAATAAGCGGCAATATTAATACAGATGAGAATGAGTATACCCCTAATTACGATGTGCAAACCAATACGCTCTATTTCAGTTCAGACGGGCATATTAATATAGGTGGTGCTGATGTTTTTAAAACAAAGCCTGCTAATGGGAGCTGGAGTGAGCCGGAAAATCTGGGTATGCCAATTAACTCCAGCGTTGATGACATGTATTATAGCTGGAATGAAAAAGACGGAATTGGCTTTGTGGTTTCGAACCGTCCCGGAGGTTATGGTTTAAAAAGTGAGACCTGCTGCGATGATATTTACCAGCTTTACAGGTACCGCATATTCCTGGCCGTAAAAGGCAAGCTTGTTGACCCTGATAGTGGTAATGTGGTAAAAGACCAGGTAGTTAATTTATACGATGCCAATACAGGGGCCCTGATAAAATCGTACAACTCGAAAGACGGTAGCTATTTCTTTGACCTGAACCCTGATAAATCATATAAAATCAGCGTAGCGCGCGATGGCTATTTTACCGGAACCCAGCTTTATAATACTTTAGGGAAGGACAAAAGTGATACCGCCAGCTTTACAGTCAGCATGAAGAAGATGGTGATGAATAAGGCGTATTCGTTAAGCAACATCTATTATGAGTATGACAAGGCCGATTTGATACCTGCTTCAAAACTGGTGTTGGATACGCTGTATGATATTTTGAAGGAAAACCCAACTATTACCATTGAATTAAGTGCGCATACGGATAGCAAAGGAGCAGATAAATACAATGAAGAGCTAAGCCAGAAACGTGCTGAAGCCTGTACTAATTACCTGGTAAATGAAAAGGGAATAGCAAAAGACAGAATTGTGGCTAAAGGATACGGCAAGACCATGCCGGTTGCTCCAAACACCAATCCCGATGGTTCGGATAATCCTGAAGGACGTGCCAAGAACAGGCGCACAGAGTTTAAAATTCTGAATGATAAAAGGCAACCTGCTATGCAAACTGTGCCGGTACCAACTAATTAAAATTGCCTGAAAGAGATTTTTAAAAGCCGCTTTTTTAAAGAGCGGCTTTTTTATTGGAAAATATTGAAAGGGGGAGTGTTTCAGATATACATTAATAGGCCAATTAATAATTGTAAATAAATAGTTGCCCTGACCTTCGGTGGCTGTTGCACAACTCAATACAGGCCTCTCCCCGACATCGCTTCGCTTGTCGACCCTCTCCATCGCAAGCGATAGTGAGGGCAAATGCGACGATTTGGCTGGATTTGCCCTCGCTATTCGGAGAATGGAGAGGGCGGTCGCACGAAGTGCCGACCGGGAGAGGCCTGTATTGGGCGACTGTTGAGTTGTGCAACAGGCACTGAAGGGTAGGGCAACTATTTAAAACATATTTAATGGCAATCGCATTCAAATTCATTGCCCAGGTCGATACAGGTAATTACTTTCCAGGCCCGGTCATCGCATTTACCTATTACAATGCGCAGGTGCTGATGTTCGTTTGAATAACCTTCATAGGCATAAGCCGGGCAGGGTTTACCTTCAGGGTTGCTTTTTCTGCCGTTGATATTATTTTCAGCCAGTACCTCCTTTATTTCGGCTTCGTTAATATGACGGCACTCCATACGGCAACGGGCGTGTTTGGTATAAATTAACTGCGGAATGTTGGCGGGGCTTCCGCCATTTGTTGCCGGGCCATTGTTCTGGCAGGCGGATAATATAAAAGCAACAACCAAAAGTTTTATTGAATCCCAAAGCAAAAACCGGCTAAATTTTGTCCGTTCCATAAAAGTGGGTTGATATTTGCTAACCTTTATACGGTTAATTATATGCTGAATCATTTTTGAAAACTCTATTTTTGAGCCACAAAACTAATCGATGAACTTTATTATCAAGCTTTTTTTAAATGCCATTTCAGTATTCATTGTCGCATATTTCCTAAAAGACGGGGTGCATTTAGCGGATTTTATGTGTGCGCTTATTTTGGCGGCTTTATTGGCAGTTTTAAATGTTTCGGTTAAACCGTTGCTCATTTTTTTAACCATACCGGCAACCATTTTATCGCTGGGGTTGTTTTTATTGGTGATAAATGCCCTTATTATTGAGATGGCTGCCTGGATTATGAACCCGGGCTTTAGAGTAGATAGCTTTTGGTGGGCACTGGGTTTTAGTATCCTGCTTTCGATAGTAAATGGTATTTTCGAAAGGCTGACCATCAAATCTGACAGCGGGGCTAAGGATGACGTTCAGGTGTTTGATAAGGACGGAAACAGAATAGCATAACAGTCCCAAAACCTTTCAGGTCTTTGAGTGGTTTACAATTTGGACCGAGACCTGAAAGGTTTAGTCCTCCCTATTCAGAAAAAACCTTAAAATTGCTTTTGGTGGTTTAAACTTTAGCCTCCTTTGCATATCGAACTGTTATTAAAACCGTTATAGTATTCACAGCTAAATATCTTAAAAGTATGAAAAAGCTCATTTTGTTTATCGCAATTGCTTCTGCATTAGCGTCTTGTAAAAATCTGGTACCCTTTACAGATTCTTTGAAAAAAGACCATGGCTGGACCGTTGACCAGTTAAAAGGCATTCAGTTCTATTTGTCGCATGATGTAATTCTGCGCCGCGAGCTAACCAAAGGAACTTCCGAAATAGTTCATGGAAAAATTAAAATGGTAGACGGCCATAAGGTGGATGAGATTTTGATTAAAGCCGGAACGCCCGGTGTAGTTACAGATATGCCTAAAGAAAATAAGCTGTTGGTAAGCTTTGAAGTAGGCGATGACCATTACCTGAGTTTTGGTGTTAACCCCAATCAAGGCGAAAGGTATGTGCTGCTGGCATCTGACTGGAACAACGGTATGGGCAAAGTTCATTATAGCGGTGATGAATATTACACCGACCCGGAGAGCCATGGCGCTTTTCTGTTAGTTGATATACACAAGATTGATAACACCAGTCTGAAACAACACGTAGCCAAGGGACGGAAGTTGAATTAGCAGCGGCTATATAAAATCAAAAAGGGTTCAGTGCAGTTTGCCTTCAATGAACCCTTTTTAATTTTTGGCGAGGAACCGACCCGGCTCAACCCCCAGGCAATGGACAAGGTTCCGATTTACCCTTCACCGAAATGAACATTAATATCAGTGGCCCTGATATTTGTAAAATCCGGCTTCTGCTCTTTCCTGATTTTGATTACTGATGCAACGTTGCTAACCGGCTCTCTCATCCAGTTTTGCAGAAATGAATTCCATATATTCTTAGTAGTTTTCATATTTATGATTTTAGCGCGCTGTTTAATAATAGAACAAAGGTATAACCCCCAACCCCCGGTTGCGTTACACAATTACTTAAAGAATTTGCATAATTGCGGATGATGTAAATAAATCATAGTTGGGTATGGCCTGACTCCTGACTTATCGCTTCAACTGGCAAAGCCTTTATCAGCTGACTTAATAATCAATCAAATAGTGAGAGAAACAATCTGGTAATTGCTCTTATTTTTTCTTCCCGCTTCCTGGCTTAAAGAAGAAATCCTCACAGCTGCGCAGCAGCTTTCCGAAAACGTAGTATTGTACTACAGCAAAGTCTTTATCGTTGTTAAAAGAGGCATAGTAGCGGTCAACATCGTAGGTCATAACATTGCCTTTGCTATCGAAAGGCATTTTGGTGCGCTTGTTGGCGGGCATGTAAAACATGTTTAACTTATTTACTGTGCCATCGTTACCGGTGATAGTAAAAATGCTATAAGGCGTAGTGTGGATGACAGAGTCTTTGCTGGTATTCTTATTGTCGAAAGTTTCGATGGAAATACTGGAATAAAAGGCCAGGTAGTCGTGCACATATTTCTGCTTATAGTCCTGATGAATAGTGTATTTATCATTCAGCGCTGATAAACTGAAAGAATCTTTCGAAACCCGGTTTAAAGTAAAAGATCTGCTCTCTTCGCCCGGATATTCGAGGGCCAGTGATTTGATGTTTTCCGGGCTATACTTAAATACTACCCGGCTGCGCCATATTTCTTCATCGGTTTGGTAACGGGGCGTTAAATAGCCATGCATACCAGGCATAAATGTAATATAGGGACGGGCATCTGGTTTGCCGTCTATTTCGCGCAGCATGTAAGTGCCATTTCCATCGGCGCTGGGGCCGCCAACATAATATACCTGTTCTGCTTCGGTATTGTTATTGCTATATACCTCTACCTTGATGTGCTTCTCAAATAAGGTGCGCACTACATAATCGTGCGCAGCGCGGGGTACGGGGCATAAAGTGGTAACACGGGCAAGCACTTCAAACAATGAGGCAACCAGTTCCTCGCGGGCGGGGTATTTGCCATTGAGCATCCATACACCTTTTACCAGGGTCAGTTCCACTCTCTTTTTGCCGGTATCGGAAAGTATTACCTTAGTGATGTCTTTTTTATCAGCAATGGCAAAAGCATTTTCTTCCTTATCAAAAGTGCCATGGGCTTTATGCAAAACAAACCAGGTAGCCGCCGCTGCAAGCAGCAGGATAACAATAACAAAAGGGAGAAATCTTTTCATTGGGAAATACAGTTTTTAGCCACAAAGTCATGAAGGCACAAAGAAATACAAAATTAAGAATGCAATAGCCAAATACAGGCCTCTCCCGGTCGGCACTTCGTGCGACCACCCTCTCCATTGCAAGCGATAGAGAGGGGAATTATGCCCTTTTCAGGAAGCGTATCTCCTCTTCCGGTAGGCATTAAATCCTATTCCAAACAACACTATCAGTACAATAGGCAAAAGAATGTTTATTAACTGCCATTTCAGTTTTTCATCTTCAACTTTTACGCCGTTTAGCATGCGCAGTTTTACTTCTTTATTGCGGGTTTCTAAAATGCCTTTATCGTCTACCAGGTACTGAATGCAATTGAGTATAAAATCTTTATTGGCAAATTGCTGTTTGGTAAATTTATAGTAACCCAGTGGATAAAAAGTGCTGTCGCTCCTCATCTCGTTGCGGATGATATCGCCGTTACTTATCACAATCATTTTGCTCGCCTTGCTTTTATCTACAAACTTTAAAGCAGCTACGGTATCGCTGGCCGCAAGAAACTCAGGCGACATGCGGTTCTTGAATACCGATTCAAATTCTCCTTCCAGTAAAACAGCTACCGGTATTTTAGGCTGGTTGTAATAACCGGGGTTTGGTTTTGTTTGGGTAATGGCTATGGATACACGTGTGGGCGCCATTTGTGCTTTGGCGTTTTCGGTGGTATGTAACAAAATTGTTTTGGTAACGCCGGGGTTACGGATGGTATCAACGCTACTGGGGAAGAAACTGGCAACCGGGTCGAGATTTTTGATGATGGAGTGGTTATTATCTGAAATCAGCATGGGATAATAATACCACGGAAACATTTGTGTTTGCGGTGCATTGCCCATTTGACCAGTTACAATAGGGATAGGATTGCACATATTAATATCCTGAACCACATCGGCATTAATTCTTACCCCGTATTTAAACAACATGTCGTCCAGGTTAAACTCGTAATCGTTACCCACTACAAACTGAACGCCCCTGTCTATCCGCAGGCTGTCCATATTAGCATCCGTTCCATCCAGCAGCCAAATAACCTTACCGCCGTGCATGATATACTGGTCTATTTTATACTTATCCTTTTCATCGAACGGACCACGGGGTTTGGCAACAATAATAACATCTGTATAAGTGGGTATATAATAAGTGCTGCGCAGGTCTATATCTTTTACTTCAAACTGCAGGCCCTCCAGCGTTTGCCTCAGGTCTTCTGTTTCAATGGGGGCTAATTCGCCATGCCCATGCACAAAAACTATCCTGGGTGGGCGCGATTGGGTAAGCTTTTGAATAGCATTGGCAAACTTATACTCCAACTGAATTTCGGAGTGGTTCAGTATCTCCTCGGGCCCGTAACCAATCTGGTTATCGAGTAGTTGAACGGGCATTTGCCTGCCCGCATAAGTTACAATAGCGCCGGGGAAAATTAATTGCTGTTTGCTTTCGGTTTTGCTTTTGGTGGTAAGGTTGGTGGGTGCAAGTCCGCGTTGCATTAAATCGGTTATCATGGTCTTGCGGTCATCCAGGTTTTGGATACCCATGGGGTTGATAAATTCGTATTCGATATTCTTGCCGCCGTAGGCCCTGAATTCTTTCAGCAAATTGCGGGTGCTTTCTTTCAGTCTTGTAAAACCGGCGTTTAAATCGCCATCTAAATAAACTTTAACGGTAACTATATCCTTCAAATCGCGCACCATTTCTTTGGTGGGTTTCGAAATAGAATAACGCTGTTCGGAAGTAAGGTCTAACCTGAAATAGTAATAACGCGAAACCACATTCAACAG